>ERZ827423.571-NODE-571-length-44924-cov-5.053222_pt1 | contig 44924 bp, 38 predicted proteins | sample MGYA00519775_ERZ827423 | MGnify/ENA primary metagenome ERZ827423 (study PRJEB31778, sample SAMEA3449296) | human gut metagenome | biome: human gut; feature: human-associated habitat; material: faeces | place: United Kingdom | collected 2010/2012 ... | reverse complement strand
ACGATATCCGCTTCCATCTTATGGTTTTTCGCGTTCAATACGTTGTGGAAAATAATCCCGATGCAAAGATAGTCGGATTTTCCGCAACGCCCATTCGTTATTCGGACAAAGGGCGCAACATGGCGGATGAGATGTTTGTCGGAAACATTGCAAGCAGCATGGAGCTTGAGGAAGCATGGCTTGACGGTGTACTTCCCATGCCGAAGTACGTCATAGCACTTTACGATGCGCCGAAAGAGCTAGGGGAGTTAAAGGTATCCATCGAAAAGGTGCGCGAGAAGAAGAAATACTCCAAATTCGTCAAGAAGTATGAGGAGTTGCGACGTTCTCTTCAAGATGCGGACGGCATCGACCGTATCATCGCAAAGCATCTCAGGAAGCGCGACAGCAAGGTCATCGTGTTCTGCCCGAACCAAAAGAAGCTACAGGAGTTCATGCTTCTTCGCCGCGAGTGGTTCGGTCGTGTGAACAAGGAGGTTCACGCATATAAGACCACGAATGCAGACCCTTACGGTTCCCGTGACTTTCAAGAGTTCAAAGAGGACAGCAGCTCGGCGTTGAAGGTGCTCTACTGTATCAATCAGCTTAATGAAGCTGTTCACGTCAAGGGAATCGACGCAATCGTTATGGTGCGCCCCACAAAGTCCCCCGTTATTTTTCAGCAGCAGCTCGGGCGTGCCCTCACATCCGGTGGAAACAGAACGCCACTTGTATTCGACCTCTGCAACAATTTCGGCTCCCTCGGCGGCATCGCGGGGATGCAAGAGCGCATGGAACGCGCCTATGAAAAGAAGAGCGAGCAAGGAGAAAAGCCGATATATGAACCGAAAGATTTTCATGTCATCGACGAGATAAAAGACCCGCGCGAGCTTGCAGAAGAGCTGCGCGAAGCGCTTAATCCGTCAACGACCATTGACGAAAAGATATCCTTCTTGGAAGAGATAGCCGCACAAAATGGAGGGCAGCTATGAGCGATGCCAAGAGAACAAAGAATTATATTGTCTTCAAGCTGAGGAAGAACTATCGGGAAGGAAAGCTCGATACTTCACAGGTTGCGCGTCTCAAGGCAATCGGCTTTGATTTCGATGGTGCGGTTTTCAATGCGTCCAAAGACAGCCTTGCCGTACAGTATCCTGCGATTGCTGAGGAATGGGACAAAGAACGAAACGGGGAGCAAACGCCGTGGAAGGTCAGACCCCTAGCAACAAAGAAGGCGTGGTGGAGGTGCCCGCATTGCGATAGACCGTATCGACTGGCAATCCGGTCGAAGGTCATCAGCAACAGCGGATGCCCTTACTGTGGATATGGCGGAAAACGTGCAGCATGTTCTCTTCCGGTCATCCGGCTGGATACGTTAAAGAGCTATCCGAGTATCGTAAACGCGCAGCGTGAAGTCGGTTATTCGTTAAAAACAGCTATTGACAAATCAAAGCTAGACAGGAACGGAATCGCCTGGTGCTACCTTATCGACTACGAGTTGGGCAGGATTCCCGATTTTACGAAAGGGAATCAGGTCACGCCGGTTATTTGCCTAGAGACAGGGAAACGATTCGAGACGCAAAGCCAAGCGGAAATAGAGCTTGGAATCAGCAGGGGTAGTATATGTCGCGCTCTGAACACCGGCAAGACCGCGAAAGGGTATCACTGGATTAGAGAGAGCGAATACAGTGAAGAGAAAGCAGCCGCCGCGAGAGCGGAGAGTGCTCCTTATAGAGTCGTCTGCCTTGAGACGGGTACGCGATACAAAACCTATGCCGATGCGGGAAGGGACTTAGGTGTCGAAGAAGGCAATATCCAGCAAGCAGTAAAAAGCAAATCACATTATGCGAGAGGGTACCATTTTGTAAACAGCGATGAATACAGCACGCTTGCTAAAGGGGAAATCGAGAATATCCTCAAATGGGACGGAAGAAGCCGCACTGTGGTCTGCGTTGAGACCGGAAAGCGCTATGAGTCCATCAAAGCCGCTTCGGCGGAGTATGGAGACAGACAGGTAAACGCCCGGTCGGGGATTGGCCGTTGCTGTAAAAATCCCTATCGCACCTTTGACGGCAAACATTGGTGCTATCCAGATGATTTGGAGTCAAGAATAGACAATGCCGAAGAATATGCGGTACCGAGAAAAACAGCCGTACAGTGCTTAGAGACCGGAAAGATGTATGAATCCATCGCAGATGCTTCACGAGATACAGGAATAAACCACAACTCGATAAGGGCGGTAGCGCGAGGTGATAGACACAAGGCCGGGGGATACACGTGGGAGTACGTGAATCCGGCACCTGATAAGCGCGATAACAGAGGGTGCAACCAACCAACAGCAAAGAAGGTGCGCTGTGCGGAAACCGGCAACCAGTTCGTTTCGCTCAGTGACGCAGCAAGGGCAGTAGGGTTACGAAATGGCAATTCGATACGCAGGGCTATCGACAGAGGTGGCACGGCAGGAGGTTATCACTGGGAGTACCTAGACGAAAAAAGGAGGTGAGCACAGATGACCATCATCAAGCAGACGGGCGTGCAGAGTAACGGGCACATGAAGAACCTGCGCGGCTACATCAACGATGACCGCAAAGTGCTCGTGCGCGATTCCCTCAACATGGACGGCTGTACGAACCCGAAGCGCTGGGCGCACCACATGTGGATGACGCGGGAGATGTACGGTCACAACAAGTCAGCACGGCGCGTGAGGGACAAAAAGACCGGGGAACTGAAAGATGCCAAGAATACGGTTCTCTACCATCAGATTCTCGGGTTCAACCCAGACGAGTGCGATTTAAACGGCGGGCGGCTCTCACCGGAAGAATGCATGAGGTATGCCAAGGAGTACGTGGGGAAGCACTACCCGAATCAGCAGATAGTGATGGCACTCCACAACGAATACTGCAAGGCGGACAAGACCCATCGCTATGCTGTCCATATCGTCATCAACCGCACCGACCTCTCCACGGGCAAGCGGCTCGATGAGGGGCGCGGGAAAAGCGCCAAGGTGAAACGTGCCAGCCGCATCCGCGACCTCGACCACGAGTGGGGGTTGAAACAGGTCGTGGAGGGCGAGCGCAATTCCTCCGTCCATAAGAAGCAACCGTCCCGTATCGAGAAGGAACTTGCGGCACGCGGCATCGACTCCTATAAGACGAACTTGCGAGAGCTGTGCCGTATCGCCGCCGGGGAAGCGGAGAACATCTATGATTACCGCGAGCTTCTGGAATCATGGGGCGTTGACACGGAGTTCAAGAGGGGGCGCATGTACGTTACCGACACGGACAACAACCGCTATGCCTTCTCCGTGGCGAAGCTCGATGCTGACCTCGGAACAAAGGGGCTGGAAGCTGCGTTCACGGCGAACGTGGCGAAATCCATCCATGCGGAAGGAAGCGCAGCCGTTGCGGAGAAGAGGGATATCGAGCGGCAAAAGGCGATGGGAACGGAAACGAAGGAGAGGTACCTTGCGCAAATCCGAAGCGTCTACCGGAAGTACCGCAAGGAGATACGCGGTATGGAGGGCATGGAAATCGTGGATATCCCCAAGCTGAAACTCCCGCGCCCCGATTCAGATATCGCGGACGATTCGGAGGTCAAGCGCCTGATTCTCGCCTGTTGGCGCGGAGCCGACGAACTCAGGGCGGAAGTATCCTCGACGGTCATGCCGAAAGGGAAGAAGAACGGCGGAAACGCCGGAAGCGGCGGTTCCCAGCGGGCGCAACAGGCACCTACGCAGGAACGCCCGGAACCGAACAAGGAGAACGGCGAGCGTTAATTAAAAAGCGGCGCGGGCGGGATATTCCGCTTGCGCCGCTATACGGGTGTGTGAGAATCGGCATAAAAGCGCCCGCTGCTCCCTTAATGTTGCACATCGGAGAGCAGCGGGCTAAAGCAAGAAAGTTTCTCCACGAAGGAAGAAAACGCGTTCAGTTTACCTCACTATGCGTTCGCGTCAAGCTGACGCTTGAGATTCGACACCTTCAACCACTGGAGAAGGAAGGCAATGGGCGCGAATGCAGCCGGGATGGAAAGAAGAAGCGTCGCTATGAGGAGCAGTCCGAGAGCGTTACCCCACACGAACAGCTTTGAGCGCTTGATTGCACGCCATGCAGCGATGTAGCCAGCCGGTACCGTGCCGACGTAAAACCCGGTAAAGGCTGTTGCAGCCAGCAGGACGGGAACGAGTGCAATGATTCCAATTGCACCTGTCTGAGTTATCAGGGCAGGGGAATTAACGAGAAGCAAAAGGAAAACAACTATCGCGGTTATCGTCCCGACGATATAGAGGAACTTCTTCATCAAATCGAAGACTCGTTTTTCCTCATCATATTCGGCGCGAATTGCCATGGTGTTGTCTTGGTATATCGGGTGTTGGTAAGTTCGCATGTTATGACCTTCTTTCTAATGTCAATTCTAATAAGTCTGTTAGTTTGCATGACGGACGAATTACCGACCGTTCCATGTAAACAGATATAGGTTTACGAGTCTATCTTACTATATTGCTGGGTTGCTTTCAAGCTGGTTTGTTGTCCTATTTGTGCGGGATATATGGAGTATCGTCTTGAAGATTTATCTGGTTTGGTGGTATGATATATTACCAGTAATCAAGCTAGCCGGAAGAAAGGAGATACCATGGCGGGTAAGCCACAGGCGGAGAAAGCCGTTGAGCGTTTCCCGGAACTCGGGTGTTTCGCGGTTGCGGTGCGCCGCATCGTGTACGAGAAGGGGATGACGCTCGACAACGCCATCAAGAAAAGCGGAATCAGTAAATCCGCTTGGTTTGCCGGAATGGCCGGAAGCGGGGGAAAGCCATCGCGTCTGCCGAGCCTTGCGTCCTTTTTCGCTATCGCGGACGGTCTCGGAATCACGCCCGAGGAGCTAATTGCCGCGATGCGGAAGGAAGCCGAAGTGCGGGAGAAGAGCAATGGGGAAAGGGCTGAGAACGATGAGTAGGATTTTCATCACCATAGGGAGCGCCTACTCGAAAGCCGCAAATGTAAACCCCGTGGACGGCATCTGGTGTTCCGACTGCGGATGGGCGGGGCGCGTCGAGGAGGATATGACGGATTCTGAGGAGAGCGAAGAGCCGCTGTTCGAGGAGTTTTCCGAATATGTCCCGAAGTTCTGCCCGAACTGCGGGGTGAACCTGCGTGAACCCTAGAGGTGTCCAGACAAAGGGACACCTGATGCGATAGGCTGTTCCTGTCCGATAGGAAAGACCGGTAAGGTCGAGGAGAGAGATGGAAAAGGAACGTTTTCTTGTCGAGGTGACGGTGAAGGGCGAGAGGGATTGGAAGGCGATACACATGTGCGGGAGCATGGCGGATGCCGTGCCGGTCGCGGATGCGGTACACAACCTCTCCTATCTGCTCGACACGCCCATCGCTATCCGTGTGCGCGAGAAGAGGGGCAAGGGTTTGGAGGACTGACGGATGGAAAGGAGCGAAGATTACATGGCAAAGCATTTTAGCGAAGTGAAGAGGGAACTTGAGCAGTCGGACGGGCATATGGCCGGTATCGGCCAGCAGCTTAAGCTCTCCGAGGAAGCGAGGGATGCCAGAAATGCCGGACGAAGGCTTGAGGACGAGACCGACGAGACCGACCTCATCGGAACCGTGAAGAAGCTGGAAGACCTTATCGCCGAGCAGCGCCAGAGTAACGAACGCATCGCAAGGGAGATGCGCGGCATGGTTTCGGAGATGAAGGATGTGCTCGAAAAGGTCGAGGAGCTGAGAAACGGCGCGGCGGACGCGCAGCATCAGGCGAATCAGATGGCGCTCATGGGAGTTGCCAATGCCCAGCAGGAAGTTGGGGAGATGACCATAAAGAACGTCGAAGAGGTGACTGCAAGGAGCAGGAAGGTCATCGACTCGATGGTAGAGGAATCCAAGAGACGCATTGAGCGGCTTTCGATGGTGACGCTTCCAGACAGACTGTTCTACTACTGTAAGTGGATGGCGGTCATTCTCGTGCTCATCATTCTCGTGCATGTCCTATGGGGTATGCTGGTGTAGAGAACTACCGGTAATATAGATAGCAGGAAATCTTCTTATAAAACAGAAAGGACTGACAGAAATGAAGAAAGACAGCAATATGTTTAATGACAACAGCACCGAGACTGAGGGTGTCCCGGCGGACAAGACAGCCGAAATCCCGAAGGTCGAGGATTCGACGGAGGAGGAGAACGCTAAGAAGCCGCTCATGCTCTTCGGGCGCGAGTTCTCCCGCAAGCAGGTCTGCGCGGCTGGTGCAGGAATCCTCTGTGCGGCGCTTCTCATCGGCGGCGGTGGATATGCCATCACACATGCGGATTGGACGGGCAAAGCGAACGCCCCTGCGGTGTCCCAGTCAAAGGACGATGAGGAGCAGGACACGGTGCTTTCCCTTGAGGTGAAGGCTGACGGCTGGGATACGGAAACCTCCACGCCCGTCATCGCCCATATCGAGGATGAGGACGGGAAAGTAGACTTCTACACCGCCATCGCCGCGAACAAGCAGGTGACCGTGAAGGTCGGTGAGTCCGGTACCTATACCGTCACATTCATCTCACCGGTGAACGCCGACGGCTCCATCTATAAGGTGCCATCGAAGAAGGTTACCGCCGGAAAAGCCGACAAGACAGTTGCCACAGGCGTGACTTTCGATAAGGTGGATGCGGACAAGGTAACGAAAGATGACTTGACAGCCATTGCCAAGGACGTTGCGGAAGCCGTGAAGAAGGGCGATTCCACCCTGACCGGGGACAAGGGCGTTGAGGTCGTGAAGAAGTTCGAGGACAACATCAAGAAGAACCCGAACGCCGATACCGATGCCGTCGAGAAGGAGACCGAGAAGGCTCAGGAGTCCGCCAAGGAAGAGAAGTCCGACGCGAAGACCCCGGAAACTTCCGACAGCAAGAAGAGCGATTCAGGTTCATCCAACGGCTCCAAGAAGGATAATGGGAAGACCACAGGCAGCTCCGATAATTCTGGAAACAAGAGCAATTCATCCTCCAAGAAAGACGAGGGAAAATCCGATAGCAAGCCGAGTGGCGGCAACAGCAGCAACTCCGGCTCAAACTCCAATTCAGGCAGTTCATCGAAAAAGGATGACACCCCGGCGCATCAGCACAACTGGGTTGCCCAGACAAAAACCGTCCATCACGACGCTCAGTACAAGACCGTCCACCACGACGCGGTGACGCATCAGGTATGGCATGACGCGGTGACGGAGGAACACTATATCTGCAACCAGTGCGGTGCGGATATCACGTCTGACCCTTGGGGGCATATTAACAACTCTCTTATGAATGGTGGTAATTGCGGAAGCTATCACTCTACCTATGTGACTGTAAAGCAGGGGTATTATGAAACCGTGACCGATCAAGCGGCCTATGACGAGCAGGTGCAGGTGCGCGATGCATGGGATGAGACTGTGACCACTGGGTATAAGTGCTCTTCTTGCGGTGCCACGAAGTAACTTGAAAGAGCAAAGCAATCGTCTATTTCAGGAAAGGAAAGCCCCGGCCATTTGACCGGGGCTTTTTCTAATGCGCTCTGTTCAGGTCTTTCGGTGGTTCCAATCCGTTCCGTTTCGATAGCTCTGCGGTCGCACTCTTCATATCACCGATTTCGGAACCGAAGAAATCCGGCTCCTCACGCTCAAGCGAATGGGCGGGAACCGGAACGATGATACCATGGGAACCCTTGATATAGGAGAGGGCATCGTGGCGCTCGCCGACCTCGGTGACCGACGCGGCGAGAAGGGAATCCTTGAACCAAGGATATCTTTGTTGCAATTTCTCCATGACGGCCATCGCCTTGTCAATCGGCATCACCGCTATCGACTCATACCCGGAATACTGGGTATGGATGAATCCGTTGCGTTCCATGAAGATTCGGATAAGCGACCAAGCTCCGCGCCAAGCGTTCGGTCTGATAGAGTTGTAATTTTCACTGAGCGCAGCCGTTCCCAAATCGAAGTGAAGTTCCTTGCGGGTCTCGGGGCGGAGGGGAAGCGATAATTGCAATCCGTTCTCAAGAAACTCCTTCACATCATAGCTTTCACCGATTTCCGTGAAGGTGGCTGCTTTCACGCATCTATGAAACCAAGGAAACTTATCCATCATCTTATCTACGGTGCCATAGGCGCGTTGATAGGACATGACGATATTTTCAGCCGATTCATACCCTGAATATTGTGGCTTTTCAAAGCAATGGGATTCCAGAAAGTCCTGAATGTCTGACCATGGATTCTTTTTACCAGTATAGAAGCGTTCAACAGATTTGTTGTCTAGGTCGAAATGAAATGCTTTCCTATCAAGTTCCATTTGGAATCCTAAGTGTAAATGCGGTTAGTCGTAAATACGTTCCGGACTGATATCCCGGATTACCTGTAGGTAGTCTTCACCCTCCGGTTCATTCATATCCTCATAGGTGCGCCATGACTTAATGTTCTGCATCACCCAAGGCTGTTTGGATAGAGTCGCGCAAACAGGGCACTGCGCCCCGAACTGCACCTTGCGGTTCTTTGCCTGCCAAGTACCAAGACCGATGCGCACGTTGCCCATCTGCTCCGCATACTTTCCCACGCAATCGTAGAGGTCATCTACGTTGTAACCATTCCTTTTTGCCTTCTCCTCATCGAACTCGATGGTGAAGCGCCAAGGTCTCTTTTCCATTTCTGCCATACCTATCGTCCTTTCTGCCAGATGGCTGTTATCATATGTTGCCATTATACTATAATGCCGGTATTACGGCAATATGGAAATTGAACACACGTTCTTTTTGGCAAACGCATGTTACAGAACGGTGGAGAGAACGTTTTCTGGCATCTCGCTTTCCGGCTGGTGTTCGGATGCGCTTGCCATGTCATGACTCTCCCCGGCGAGCGATACCTCCTCTTCCAGTTCCGGTGCGTCAATCTCGATGTTCTTTCCAAGCTCCTCCTCGTAGCGCTCCATGATGAAGGTGTCCGCATGGTCTGCCTTCGATGCGGCTTTGAAGAGGTAGGATGGGTCGTTTTCCAAGGCGTTCATCCAAGATTGCAGATAGGAGACGTGGTTCTCGTAGAACTCGCCCTCAAGTTCCGTGTTTTGGATGCCGAGGTCTGCGGAAAGGAACAGGCTTCCAAGCTCCGCGACCAGCTCTTCCTCAGCATAGGAAGGGCTTCCGAAGCGGGTGTCGAGTTCACGGGCGAGGGCGGATGGGTGTCCGGTGGAGTGGGTCATCTCATGCAGCAGGACGCGGGTGAACGCTTCATCCGAGCGAAAGGTCTCTCGCGGGGCGATGAGGATGCGGTCGGTAGCCGGAGAGTAGGCGGCACTTCCGAGGTAGCCGCTGCTCTCGATGACGGGGCATCTGGAAGACTCCTCAAGGTTCTGTGCGATGGTTGCCGTTCGGTCGTTCTGGTGGACGGGGGAGTTTTCTGGCGGAATGCCCTCGATATCTTCCGCATTGAAGACGTTCCAATAGCCGACGAGCTTCGGGTAGCGCCCCGCAAGCTCCTTCTCACCGGTATCCTCGTTTTCCTTGTAGAAGGCGAACTGCTTCCATTTCTCGATGAGCGCGGACTTGGCACCCTTTTTCACGTGCCAACCGGCATCCTTTATCTGGTTGAAGGTAGCCCACCGGTTGTCCGTATAGCCGCGCATGAACCCGATGAAGCCAAGATGCACACGGTTTCCGCCCTGATACACGGTGCCGGAGACGGGGTTGTGCGGTGTTAGGGAGGGCAGGTACGGTTCTGCCCAACGAAGCCCGTCGCGCTTCATGTCCTCGATGATTTTCTCAACGACCACCTGACGCTGGTTATCAATAATCTCCGTAGGAGTCTGCTTCTGCTTAGATTTCACCATGGTCTCCTTTCCGGGAAAGCTCATTGAAATTATACGATAGCTGCCGCTTTTCCGACATGTTCTAAGAAAACGACCCCACAGAATCGCATCTGCGGGGTCTTGGCGGTAGGTTTGTAGCGTGAGTGCGAACAGATTGAAACCTGTCCTTATTCGGCACCAGAGCCAGTCTGACGGGATTCGGTCGAAACAGTTTCCGTTTGCGCCTGTTTTTGGTCGATACTGGTGGTCACAACCGTCCGCTCATTCTGCTTCCAGAAGTTATAGGAGCAGGAGACGAGGGAGATGACCTGATTCGGTTCGGAATCGGTATCGAGTACCATGGCGGCAGATTCCCGCGAGGAATCGTACCAGTTCCGAAAATCCGAATCACCGGCAAAGACCGTCCGTTTGGTCGGCTCCCATCCCTTCACGATATTCGCGAAGCGCACGGTGTAGCGTATCTTGGTGTTTGGGGTTTGGATGAGTACAGTCTGATGCTCAGAAGCGAAGGATTTATCGCTATACCGTTGGATGTTGCCGAAACAGGTGACCGCGTTCCCGAGGGTCAGGCTGTGTCCGAGGATGACGGCATTCGGACTTTGAAAGCCCTCCTTCTCGCATTCTGCGTCGAGATAGAGCGCACCCAAGGGATTGTAGTTCCGGTAGATATCGTGATGCAGGTAGTAATCCGGGTCAGATGCGTGGGCTTGCAGGATGGGATGGTTGATATCCGTCCCCGGCACGGTTATCCATCCGATAACATCCCCGTTCACGCTCTTCCAGTAATCCCAATCAACAGTAGGGAACTCGGATTCCCGACCACCTGCGCTTTCCGTGGCGGTTTCCTGCGGCGTGCCGTTTGGTGACGGTGAGGGACTTGCATTCCGATAGAAATGAAGCAGCACGCCGAAAAGGATGGCAGCGACGGCCAAGAAGACCGCCGCTGCCGCAAAAGCCGCACGGGATTTCCGGTTATGATTTCCCAATCTGGCCATCTGAATTACTTGGCGGCATCCGATGTGGCCTGCGGGGCATCCTTCGTCGCTCCGCAGGTGGTGCAGACCAGCTTGTCGATGACCGTCTCATCGTAAGCCGGGGTGTCGGTGACCTGTTTGTCATAGCCCTCGCTCACCATGACCTCATCGGTGATGGGGACATTGGTGGAGTAGCCGGAGTGACCGGTCTGCTTGATGTGGTCATCGGCCTTGCCGTCGATGACCTGCTTGCACTCATTGCAAACGGTATGGTAGGTGGTCAGGTTCTGGTAGACGGGTGCTACGTGCTCCGTGTGCGTCACAGCGTCATGGTGGACGGTCTTGTAGGTGATAGACCAGTCGTGGGTGTGAGACTTCTCTTTGCTCTTAGAGCCGTCCTTCGCAGACGCATCGGAACCGCTTTCCTTGGAATCATTCGCCTGCACGGATTCGGTCTTGGAACCTGCGCCGGTTGGGTGGCCGATGCCGTAATAGGCACCGCCGCCGATGAGCGCGACGAGAGTAAGGCCGCAGATGGCGGCAATGACCTTCCGGTTATGCGGCTTCTTCTCGCTTTCCGGGTTCGCGTGCATGTTGTTCCCATCCGCAGGTGATTCGGTGGAATCTCCGTCGTTCATCTCGATATCGTTCTCTTTATCGTCCTTCATGGGTGTATCCCCCTTTCAAATTAAAAAGGAAGGCAGGGTGCCGGAGTGTCGCGGCACCCTGCCGGTTTCAGGCGTTACGGGCACTAGGCTTCGGTGTTATCCTCTGCGTTCTCGTCCGCATCGCCCTTGGTGGTCTTGCGGCTCTTGATGCCGTAAGCGGTCGCGCAGCCTGCGGCAATCAGGAGGATGCCGATGGCGATGGCGATGTTCGTCATGTCAACGCCGGTCTTTCCGTAGGTGGAGCCTGCCGGGGTCGAGGTGACGGTCACGGACTGTCCCTCGTCGTTGATATCCTTATGCTCCGCTACGGTAACGTCCGTGGCCTTGCCGTCGATATCGCTCTGTTTGGTCAGCTCCTCGAAGACAACCAGTGTATGACCGTCGAGGGAGGTTGCATCGAACTCGCCGAGGTTGATGGAGACCGTGCCGCTCTCACTGTTCGGCGTGAACTTGAGTTCGGCGGTCACGCCCTTGTCGGCAACCTTCAAAGGTTCGCCGGTCTTCTTATCCATGAGCGTGGCATGGAGCGTGTACTCCTTGCCGGGGATAAGACCCTCGTACTTCACCTCGTCAGAGATGACGGCATCCTTGCCAGCCATCAGTTCATGGTCACCGTCGGACTTGTCAGTCGCGGTGGTACCGATGGTACTCGGGGCGAGTTTTACCGTCTGTCCCTCGTTGTCCTTATCGCATTCGCTCGCGACGATGGAAACGGGAGTCTCATCGGAAGCGTTCTCGATGCTGCCCTTGAACATGACCTCGAAGACCACGAGGTTCTTGGTCTCGCCGGACAGGCGGTCGATAACGTCGTTGGAGTTGAAGGTGTAGTCCATGTCGATGGAACCGGACTCCTTCTCAGGGGTGAACTCCGCCGTCTTGTAGACAAGGCAGGAGAGGAGGTCTTTGTTCTCCTCGGCATATGCCTTGACCTTGGCGAGGTCGATGGAAGCGGTCGGGAGCTTCTTTGCGTTCGACCAGTCGATACCGTTATCGGTAACCTCGACCTCATCGGCCTTGTAGGTTTCCTCGATATTACGGACGAAGCTTGTGCCGCCGTCTGCGGAGCCGCTGCCGCTCCCCTCATGACCGGTGAGCTTCCAAGTGCCGTCCTCCTGCTCAGTGAGAGTCTGGGTGTCGGTCTTGACAGTCCAAGTGCCGTCCGCGTTCTCGGTGCGCTCGGAAGCATCATAGGTGTAGGAACCGTCCGCGTTCTTCACGATGGCGGCACCGTTGCCCCAGTCTTTGCCCTTAACCTTGATGGAGTAGGTGTTCGACTGGAAGCCAAGCACGCTCATCAGGCCGGAGGTGAACTTGGTGAGGTCATCCTCGGTATACTTCTTCGCGCCTTCGCCGGTCAGAACGGGAAGGCCGGTTTTTGCATCCATCAGGATACCGGCCATGGTGTAAGCCTTGCCGGTAAGCACATGGTCGTATTCCACCTTGTCGGTGACGGTGGACTCGGCATCGGCGATAACGGTCTTGTCACCATCGAGCTTGTCCGTGGCTGTGGTACCAATCTCGGAAGTGTGCATGGTGACCGTCTGGTCTTCATCCTCGATATCGCTATGGGAAGCAATCTCCTTGTCCTTGTAGGACAGGGACTCGAAAGCGACCACCGGCGTGTTGTCTTTCAGGAGCGACCCATCGAAGGTGAAGGTCACATCGACGGTGCCGTAGGTGTCCTCGGGAACGAACTCGGTCTCGGCGGTGACGGGGTTGCCGTCGGCATCGAGGAGCTGCTTCTTGGTGACCTTGCCGTCCTTGTCGGTGACCTTCTCGTAGAGGGTGCCGGAAACCTTGTAGGTCTTGCCGGGGGTCACGTTCATGTAATGGACGGTATCGACGATGGTGGCATTATCCTCACCGATGAGGTTCTTATCACCATCAAGGGCATCCGTTGCGGTAGTGGAGAGCTTGGGCTTCGTGATGATGACAGTCTGGCCGGAATCATTCACGTCGGCATGGGAAGCAATCTCATTGTCGTTGTAGGACAGGGACTCGAAGGCAACGAGAGAGGTACCTTCCTTGAGCGAACTGCCATCGAAGTAGAAGGTCACATCGACGTTTCCGTAGGAGTCCTCTGCGGTAAAGTTTGCTTCCGCAGTGACGGGGGTACCGTCCTTGTCTTTGAATACCTTCTTCGTGACCTTTCCGTTCTTGTCAAGAACCTTCTCGTAGAGGGTACCGATGACCTTGTAGGTCTTGCCGGGGGTCACGTTGTTGTAGTGGACGGTATCGCGGACAGCGACATTTTCCTCGCCCGTAACCGTCTTGTCACCGTCGGCAGCATCGACGGCGGTGGTGCCGATAACGGGAGCCTTCACGGTAACGGTCTGGTCAATGTCGTTGATATCCTTGTGGTCGGCAATCTCGATACCGTTCGTGGAAAGGGTCTCGAAGGCGATGAGCTTGGTGCCGGTCTTGATGCTGCTGGCATTGAAGGTGAAGGTCACGGTCGCGGTACCGCTTTCGGCTTCCGCCGTGAACTCAGCAGTCGCGGTGACGGGGTTGCCGTCGGCATCCACGAAAGCCTTCTTGGCGGACTTGTCCATAAGGGTTCCCGTGAGCGTGTAGGTCTGCCCGGCGGTAAGCCCGGTGTAACGGACATAATCGGTAACGGTAACATCACCCTCAGCGGTGACGGACTTGCTATTGTCCGCATCGCCCACAGCGCTTGTCGAGAGCTTCGGCGTGAGCACGGTCACCTGCTGGGAAACGTCGGATTTGTTCCTATGCTCGGCGAGCTTCGCACCCTTTGCATCGGTAAGCGTCTCATAGACCACGAGGGTCTTCCCCTTGAGTTCGTAGGAATCGAAAGCGTAGTCAAGCGTGACGGAACCTGCGGAGTCCTCAGCCGTGAAGGTCTTTTCAGCAGTGATAGCCTGACCGTTAACCGTGACAGCATCGCCGGTAGCGGCATCATGCAGTTCACCGATGACGGTGTAGGTCTTACCCGCGACGAGATGGCTGTACTCTACCTTGTCGGAAATCTTGACGGTGCCGACCCCAACGTAATGGTCGCTATCAGAAGCGTCGTAGGCGGTGGTGTGGATTTCCGGCTCCGGGTCATCGAAGGTGCCGAGGTCGATAGTCTTGGCATCACGGGTCACAGTAACAGTCGTGTTGATGAGCGCATAGCCCTCATTAGCGGAGCAGCGAAGCTCTTCAATGGAATAGGTGTCAAAGGGCAGGGCACCGAGCTTGTTGTCCGCCTTGACGGCATCGGAGGTGGAAGTGGTGCCGTTCCCATCGAGCGCGCTGTTGTTGCCGAACCAGAAACCGGCGTTAGCATCGAGCTTTGTGCTGTCGATGGTGTCGCTTGCGGTCAGCGCCCAATCGTTCGCGTTGGTGTTCGAGTCATGCGCGTTCCAAGAGGACGCGGAGCTGAAATAGCCGTTCTCATCGGTCACAGCGATATGGGACTCGCCGGTAGTGAGGGAGGTCACCTTGAAGGGCACGCCTGCAAGGTGCTCGGAACCGTTATCGGCCTTTTTCGTGAACTCGATATCGGAGCGGTAGACCTGCTCGGCAACCTCCGGGACGTTGTAAGTACGAACGGCACCTGTGGTCGGATTCTCCTGAATCTTCTGGAAGGATACATCGTCGGACTTCACATAGCCTGTGGGTGCCTTGGTCTCACGAATGACGACAGTGCCGCGTGGGATGCACGGGTCGTTGTTGGAGTTGTAGTAGAAGGCATCGCCGGAAACAAAATCGTCGGCCTTGAAGTTGGCGATTCCGTTTTCGTTCGTTTTGAACGTCCAAGAACGTGTCGGCTTCACGTCGGCGTTCTTAAGGTCATCGTAGCTCTTGTAGTCAAGGGTGGCGTAGTAATCGACGGTGAACTCGGCACCTGCAAGGGTGGCGGAACCCTGCGGGAGGTTACCAGCGCCGTTATAGGTCTTCTGGCCGTCGTATTTACCAAGGAGCATAGCCATAGGGTCATTTGCGGGATTGTCGCTGACTGAGAGCTTCACAGGCGAGGATTCGCGATTCGCACCGGAAACATCTGCGGTGTAAACCTGCGAATCGGTGAAATATCCCTTGGGAGCCTTGGTCTCCTTCACATAGTAGCGTCCGGGGTTGAGCGTGACGGTGTTCGCGTTCCCGCTTACGTTCGTCGTAAGGGTCGCTACCTTGTTCGAGCAGTTGGAGTCAGTGTAGACCCCATATTCGGCACCTGCGAGGGAATAGCAGTCATTGGCATCGGTAAGGGTCTTATTTGAGGAGTCCTTATGCAGTGTCAGATATCCCTTGTGCAACGTCTTGATGACACGGTAGTAGCGAACGGGATACTTGGGCGTGATTTTGGAAATCACGTTGCCGCCTGCGGAGTTCGGGAAATAGCCCTTTACAATACCGTCCGCGTGGCTGGAAGAGTGCCAGAAAAGGTCTTCCGAGCTGTTGCTGCCCCAGAAGAAGCCGATATGGCAGTCTGAATTGCTATGATTCCAGTCCGCCGGCTCCATGTAGATGATATCGCCCTTCTCAAGGATACCGGACGCGAGCATCTGCTCTTTGGAGCTGAATGTGTAGCTGACGGCATTGTTGTCGCGGCAATACTCATCCCATTTAGATGCGTTCGTCTCGTTACCCTTGTTGTAGCCGTCCTTGGCGGTATAGTTTCCGATGATGGATGTATTCGCTCCACAGGCACGGAGGACGGCAACCACAAAACCGGCGCAGTTCATATAGGCACCGCTACCGTACTCGCCCTTCGGTTTCCAGCAGTCCCAAGTGTCGATTGCGCCGCCCTCGCCATGAGGCCCTTTGTTGCCATATGGCGTGGTGAGGTAATACTCGTCGTTCTCGTGCTGGGAGAGCACGGACTCGACCGTCTTGGTGGCACCGAGTGCTTGGTCGATGGTCTGACCGGCAGCATAGGCGCTAACACCCGATTTCTGCGCGGCATAGGCAAGCCCGGTGGGGCAGGCCGATTGGAAGATGAGCACTGCGGTCATGACCGCAGTGAGCACCTTAGATTTCTTGATTCGTCCGAGAATCTTCATGTGTTCTTTTCTCCTTCCTTGTTTGCGTGGTTTTCTGTAGCTTCGTTGGTGGTTCGTTTGAACTGCGTTTCTCGTTTCGTTCTATCTCTAACCGAAGTCATATCCGCCGATAGCCCCGGTGTTGTCTTCCTAGTTTTGACCTTCCCCGTCATCGTCCACGAAACCCTCGTCCTGAGAGATTTCTGCATTGCGGATGCGCTCGATGGCGGATTCGGTGTAGCCCATGATGCGGGCAATCTCATCATCCGAGTACGTCGGGTGCGCGTGCTTCAGATAGTCGAACACGGCGATGGCGCGACGGTTGATGGATTGCACTGTGGCATCGGAGTAACACAGCTGCTCCATGGCGAAGAACCGCTCACCGTTTATCAGCTCATCGCCCTCCCGCCACAGGAGCTTTTCGCCGTCCTTCTTGAGCCAGACCACATCGTCCAGCTCATCTGGCGAGACGAGGAGCATGGCGCTCCCGACCTGACGGGTGGCGGCGGGAACCTTGGTGCCCTCAAGGGTCACCTGCCCGCCTGCGTGCTGCGGATTTCCGTCATACCAGTGCTCTGCGAGGATGATGCCGTTTTCCTCAAGGGCACCGAGGTAGAGGTTCCAGTCGGTAAGGATGTTCGTTCCCTTCGCGCGGAACGGCTCGGAGTTCGTCTGGGCAGACGAGTCGAACTTCTCGTAGCGGAAGGACTTGTAGAGCACCTCGATTACCATGGACTGCCACCTCTTTCCTCTGTACTACTGGGCAATATCCTGTCCGGTTCGCGACTTGGTGGACTTGGCGGGGTCATCGCCTGCGAGCGCGTCCTTCCCGGTCTCCATGTCGCGCGCTTCGCCCGCAAGGCTCACGCCGTCCTTTGCGGCGGCACGCTCTGCGTGCTTTTCGGCCTTATAGGAGTCCTGCGCCACCTTGAGTGCGTGGGTGAGGTCGGTGGCCTTCACCTCGTAGCGCTGATACGGGTGTTCGGCATCGTCCTTCTTCCCCGTCCAGATGGGCACCGGCTCGTCCTTCTTGAACGAGACCGTGGCGCGTCCCTTCTCAAGCATGTCCTTCTTCATGTAGTCGGAGAGGAACACATCGGTTGAAAAGCCGCTCACGTCGATGCCGTTCACCTTCGTCCCCTTGGGGAAGGAAACGAAGCACTTCTCAAAAGTGCGCCCGTCACTTGTCTGAATGTCGTGGGGCGTGAGGAAGGCGGCGGGCATGTTGATTTTGGCGTAGTTGTCTGCCTTGGGAGCCTGCTCTGGCTCCGGTGTCTTCTTGGGCATGTTTTTTCATCCTTTCTGTCTGTGCGGAACGGGTAGTCCCGCGCGGTGTGTATACGGTATCCGATTTTAGCACAATGGTGTGTTTTGGCTGCTTGGGATAGCTGTCGGCGAACGGATGCAAGTCCGGTTCGAGAGAAAACGGCTCATGCCTATCGCACCCCCTTCACATGGTTCATGGGTTGTTCCGCGCGTGTCGTATCGCAGGTTTCGAGCACGGCGCTTCCGGAAGCGCAGTCATGGGATTCGGCGTTCAGGTCGTAACCGCTTTCCAAGGCATCCGTGAACTCGCTGCCGTATACGTTTTCGAGTGCCGCGTGGCACGCGCCCCGCATCTCGGCAAGGCTGCTGTGGTCTGCCGATGCGAACTCGTTTAAGTCGCGCATGTTGCCCATGACTTCGGTATCGAAGGTGAAGGCCGGGTAGGAGCAGAACCCCGAACGCATGAACTGGCCGGTGAAGGCTCCGAGCTGGGAGATTTTCGAGAGCATCGCTTCTCCCATGTTATTGGTGTCGAGGAAAACGGTCGCGTCCTGTTGCAGCGGGGAACCGAAGTTCACGGTGACGCTGCTCCAAGGCTGTCCGAACGATTCGTCGGTTGGGTCGGAGAGATAGGCGGTCACTGCAAGGTTTCCGTCCGCATAGGACTCCTGTACAAGCTCGACCTGCTGGGTGTATCCGAAGGCATCGAAGGAGAACTCGATGCCCGATTTCTCACTGTCGTTTCCTCGCAGGTTCCCGGAAAGCATGTCCGGGGAGAGCGGTATGGCAGGGCGGTCTGGTGCGGATGTGGTCGTATCGTAGGGCACTTCCGGGGTCTGGGCTTCTGGCGCGTGGGGCATGGAAGCCTGCCCGAAATCCATGTTCCGAATATCCTCGGGAAGCATATCCGGTGATAGGAGTGTTGCCATGTCATTCCTTCCTTTCTGCCGCTACCTGCGGCCCTTCTTCGTGGGTTTTCTCGGTGTGAAAATGGGTTCTACCGACCCGTCCTTTTGAAGAACGACTGTGCAGTCGAAGGTCTTCCCGGCCTTGGACTTGCAGCCCCTTAGCGAGACCGCCTTCCCGTCAAGAAGGGATGCGGCCTGCTTCTCGGTGAACTTCTTGGTGCAGAAGCCGAACAGCTTGAACCCGCAGCCCGCGACCTCCTTCCAAGTGCCGTCCTCCTGCTTCTCGTTCTTGATGGAGGAGCAGGCGTAGATGGAGCCGGTCTTTATAACGTCCTTGCCGCACCTCGGACACTTGCCCACTACGGTCTTTCCGGCACCTGCGATGGATGCGCCCACGTAGGCGGTCTCGCGGTGGTGATTGAAGACCTCGATGACGGAATCTTGCAGGGCGTTCACGTCCGCCTTGCCGTCTGCGATATCCTGCTGGATGAGCCACCATCTTGCGGTCACGTCCGCACCGCGAATCTCCGGCGGGAGGAGTGCGTAGAACGCCTTGGCCTTATCGGTCGCTCGAACCTTTCCCTTTCGTTCCTCAAGGTAGCCACGGGTTTTCAGACCCTCGATGATGGAGGAGCGGGTGGCCGTCGTTCCGATACCGCCGTGTTCGCCCTTCTTGCCGTCATCCTTACGCTTAAGGATTTCCCGGATTTCCGGGTCTTTGACGTACTTCGCGATGGATGCCATGTCTGTGATGAGGGTGCCCTCCGTATAGGGTGCGGGCGGGGTGGTCTCCCCTTCCGTGATTGAGCAGGAGATACCGGCAAGGGTGTGGCTTCCTGCGGGAACCCATGGGTTCCCCGTATCGGAATCCGCTCTGACGCGGCTGTTCGAGATGTTCGGGAAGACAGCCGTGAACCCCGCGTCCGAAAGGCGCTTCGCGGTGAGCTTAAGCGTTCCGCCGTCCACGCTTACCGTGCTCTCGCTCACGTCGTACACGGCGGGAGGAAGAAATTGCACCGCATAGCGCTCGCAGATGGCGGTGTAGACCTTGGCTTCGTCCGGTTCCATCGCGGACACGGGCGCATCCGCTTCCTGCGGGATGATGCCGTGGTGGGCGGTCACGTTCCCATCGTTGAACGCCTTGGAGTGGAGCCGGTAATCCAAAGGCCAGCGCACGCCGAGGTTCTTCATCGCCTGCGCAAGGACTGCCGGTGCCTGCTCTCGGTGCTCTTCCTTGAGGTATTGGGAATCGGAGCGGTTGTAGGTGATGGCTTTGTACTTATCACGCAAATCCTGCGTGATTTGCTGAGTCTGCGCGGCAGTGAAGCCGAAGCGCTCGCTCATGTCGGAAAGCAGCACGGTCAAGTTGTAGGGAAGCGGCGGGTTCTCCTGCTTTTTCGATACGGTCGTTTCAAAGTGCAGGTCGCGTCCGTCGAGCTTTTCCTTAAGGGCTTCCAGCGTATGCCGCTCGAACAGATGCTTCTCACCGGCAAGCAGCTCCTTTCCCGGCAGATACTTGAAGGTGAGTTCTCCGGCATCCGAATCACCGCTTGCAAACAGCTCGTAGAACTTTCGGGTGACGTGGTGGGCGATGGCTTCGTCGCGTTTCACCACAAGCCCCAGCGTCGGGGTCTGCACGCGTCCGACGGTGAACAGGCCGTCGAGACGCTTGGTGGCGAGTCTCGTCTCGTTCACGCCGAAGCACATATCCGCCATCTGTCGGGCATAGGCGGCGTTGCCAGCACCCCGGCAGGAGTCGTTGGGCACGAGCTTGTCGAATGCCTTCACGATGTTCTTCTCGATGTTGTCGTTCACGTAGACGCGCTCGACCTTACCGGCGTAGCCGAGGTAGTCCAAAAGCTCGTCCACGATAAGCTGCCCCTCATCGTCCGGGTCACCGGCGGCGATGACGGAATCGCAAGTTTTAAGGAGTCCCGCAATCTGGTCGATGAGGGGCTTCTTGCTCTCTCCGGTCTTCTTATCGACCGCCGGTTCCTTCGGCCAGTCGTGAACCTCGATAGGGAGTACATCAAGGCTCCAAGGCATTCCCCATTTTGGGTCGATGGCATCCGGTTTTACCAGTTCCAAAAGGTGGCCGGCGCAGGCACAGACCGTGTAGCCGTTTCCCGAGATGGGAAGGCGGGCGCTTTCGGACACCTCTTTTCCCGTGATGGCGCGGGCGATATCGCGGGCGAGCATCGGCTTTTCCGCGATGACTAATTTGCTCATATGGTTTCCTTCCTTTCTAGTTTGCTAGGCTTCTGGGACTGAAAAGGCTGGGATATCGTCATCGTCATCATCGAACTCATAGTCGAAGGTATCGTTTGAAACTCCATGGGTATAGGCGGGCGCTTCGGCTTCGCGTAGGTACTTAAAGTCGATGAGACGGGAGGTCAGGCTCGCTTTGAGGGAGATGCGACGAATGGCCGGAAGATGATTTACCGAGTCCCAACAGAGCAGGGCGAAGTCCTCGTCGGCGAAAAGCCCCCCGCAGTCGGCGGGCTTCACGCCGTCGGAGTTTCGCTTGAACGTGCTCGGCACCCAAAGATACTGATGGTATTCCGCTACATAACTGTATGTTTTCCCTTTTTCAATTTGGACGAACATAAGGTCGAGGGCGGACTTGAAGTTCTCATCGTTCTCACGCGCTTCCGCAAGGGAGAGGAGTACGGCTAGGCTTTTCAGAGAGAGGTCTTTGCGCGGAAACCATTCCACGAGAAGCCCGACGAGCGCCATGAGATAGTTGCGTTCCGTACGGTCGGCAATCGCAAGCTCTGGCGAAAGCTCGTCCGTGATGCGCAGAAAATCGCGGCACCATTCGGCAACATCTTTGTTGGTTCTAAGCTCTTCGATGGGCTTCATGTTAGGAACGACCTTCCTGTTCGAGGTTTTCGGTGTTTTCTCTTTTTTCTTCTTGAAGAACATGCTTTGAAATCTCCTGACCCTTATCTATCCAAGGCACTTCGGGCGTTGCAGAATCCTGTCAATATCGAGACCGGAGCAATTTCCCGCAAGCGGAAGCCCGGATAGGTCTTCGAGCGCATCGATTTTCCTGCCGCTTACGAACACGAAGGCATCCATATCCCGTAACAGGGCGAAGTAACGGATGAAGTTCTGCCTGCTGTAGACGCTCAAAACCATATTCGTCTCCACTTCGCGCTCCCCGTAGTTTCCCGTGCCGTCCGGCTTGATGCCCGCGATGAGCAGGGTGTCGTAGGCATCGGTCGCGAGAAGGATGGCAAGCAGAACATCGTCCCTGGTCGGGCTGTTGGCGAGAACCACCGGGGAAGCAAGAAGCTCGGGAAAGCGCTTTACCTGTTCGATGGAGAAGCCGTGCCGGTGGAGGTTGTAATCGGATTTCGGCGTGAGAGCCTGAAAGAGATGCTTCTGCGTGTAGAGCATGGGGCGCTGCTCGAACCCGGTCTTCAAGAATATCTCCGGCGTGTCGCAGACTTTCAGGGCATCGTAGGGGCTGTATGCGCCGCAGGCGGCAAGGTCGACTTCGTGTCCGAACCGCAGATACTCGCTGCATCTGTTCGCATAGGCTTCTTGTGCTTTTACATTTCCGTTCCCATCCTTAAGGCGGGCGATGCCGCACGTGTCGAGATAGGTCAGGCGTTCATTATCCGGCATTGCCACGGAGTTCTCGTACTCGCAGATGGTCGTGATAATCTCGGAGCCTTTTTCTGCTTTCATCATTCGCACCTCCCGTTCTTTTTCGCATTTGTGGAGATGCCGCTCCCATACGGGATGCGGCATCCTGTCTTTCAATTTTTTTGTCACTTCGGGTTCTATCCGATGTTCTGGTTATCCTTTCCGGGCGCATCCCTTGCAGGTGCATCCGCCGCGAGCGCGTTCCTGCCGGATGTGCAGTCGTGGCTCTCCACGGAAATGTCGTAGCTGCCCGGAGTGATACCGTGTCGGATGGCATCGACCGCCTTTTCGCCACTACCGGGTTCGCTGATAACGGTGAAGTACCCTTCCACGCGGGCGCTCTCCCCATCCGTGAGCGACCGGCTCTCCCCGGTCTCGGGGTCGAAGCCCACGGCTACGATATCGCCGTTTAGAACGGTGTAGAAATCCCCCATCTCCACGACCTTCGAGTAATCGAGCTGGGAGAGATATCCGGCTTTTGCCATCTCCTCGGTGGCGAAAATGGCGCGATTTGGCGGGCAGGTGAACAGACCCTCCTCGTTCACGTAAAGGGAAACCCCCTCGCCGAAAGCGATATCGAAAGTCTCGATATTTCCACCCACCAGCGCTTGCAGCGGTTTTAAGGTGGAGCCGTTTTTATCCGGCAGAAGGGTCACCTCGCGCGGAGGTTCGCCGGTGGCGATGAGCATGGCACGGATACCCTGTTCTTCGGGAGTACCGAGCGCATCTGCGGGAAGCGGTGCGCCGCCTTCGTTCTGGATAAAGGCGGAAAGCTCCACGCGGGCGCGGTTCATCGTCGAAAAATGGTTTGCGACCTCGTAGCGGCTCGCCAGCTGCTCCCGGAGCAGGACTTTCAGGAGAGGAATCCGGTATTCGTCACCGGCTGTCTCCTTGAAATCACCGATGGGGTCGTAATCCGGGTTGTCCCAATCGGAGCGGAATCCGCCGTCTTGCAGCACGCGGCGCACGTACTCCTCCGGCTGCTCATCGAGATTCAGGTATCCGGTTAGGGTTGCCCAAGTATCCCCCTCCGGCCAAGCGAAAGCATAGGTGAAGGATTCCTTATCCGTCTGTTTGGCGAATCCTGCGCCCGCGCCTTCCCTGCCGAACAGGGAACCTATCTCCTTGAAATTATCGGTCATCTATTTCACCTCCTTGTCCGTGTCAACATCCGGTGCGTCCTTGGTTTCCGTCTGGGTGTCGATTTCTTTCCGTCCAGAAGCCATTTCGTGTGCTTCCTCGTTGAGACCATATTCCTCATCGCCGCAGATAAAATCATCAAAGAAGTTCTTCGGCATGTGCGCATCCATGACCATGTTCATCATGTTCACGGCGGACTCGGAGTTGGGGCACTGTATCCATTGGTAATCGTCTTTCTCGACGCGCAGGCGCAGCAAAAGCTCGCCGAGGGCTTGCTGCCATGAGGTGTCATCGAAAGCCCCGATGTTGAACAACCGGAAATCGGTTATGGTCTCGCAGTCAAAGCTGGAAATCATGTCCGCGATATCGGAAAGCGGCACCTTATCGAGGTCGATGGACTCGCAGGCCACCTTCCAAGCGCCGGTGGCATGTCCGGTTTCCGGGTCGCAGGCGGGAAATGCGGTAGCCAGACTGATGATGGAACCGAAAAGCCCGCCGGTTTTTTCCATTTTCGAGAAAGTGAAGTTGCCGGCAATGTCCGTTCCGCCGTTGCCGAGATAGTCATCTTCCAAACGGCTCCAATTGCCGAACCATTTGGGATTAGATATGTTGTGAAACATCTATTCCATCTCCTTGTTCTGGTTGATTTTTTTGGTGCCATCGAGTCCCGCCTGCTCCGCAAGCGCTTCCTTGCCGGATGCCATGTCGCGGGACTCGGACTTGATACCGGTTTCGGTAACTTGTGCCTTCTCGGGTTCCGCCTGTGTAAGCAGATGCTCCTTCATGGATTCCAGAGCCGGAAACGGGGTACCGTCCCTAGCTTCCGCGAGCAGGTAGCGCATCTGCTGGGAGGTAAGGGCTGGGGTGTGCATAAGGATTGTGGAGACCTTTGCCATAGTGGCATCGGAAAACTCTGCCGCCGTTGCATCGAAGACGGCCATGAGCTGTTGCGCGTTCATGTCCGCGCACGCCTGCATGGTCATCATGAGAAGTGGCGCGTTATATCCGCACCGGTTCACGGCATAGGCACAGGCGCTCATCTGCTCTACGGAAAGGGAAGCCGGGAACAGCCCCGCAAAGTCCGCATCGCTCAGGTCTGCAACCGGGGTCTGCCCGCGCATGGCGGTAAGAAGCGCGATTTGCTGCTCCGGTCTGTATTCCGGGTTCATGATACGCGCCACCTGCGCTTCGGTCAGCGAGTGCCCACCGGTATAGGGGTCATGACGTGCGTTTTCCATGGCGGCGGCGATGACCTCCATGCTCTCAGGGGTAAACGCGGGCTTCGCGATGGCGCGGACGGTCTCATAGGGGATATGGCCTTGCAGGAGGATGTTGTTGATGGTGAGCAGCTGGGAGCGGGAGAGATGTTCCACAGGCAAGTCGCTCCCACCGTGCGCCACGACCAGATAGGCGGCTTCCATGCGCCGTGCGTCCATCTGCGGGTCTAGAAAGCGTGCGAAGTCTCCGCCCCTGATGGCGATTTTCGCGATGGCCGTCATCTGTGCTGCGGTGTACTTGGGGGTCGCGAGAGCATCCAGCACGTCTTCTCCCACCGCCGGATTCAGCGCGGCGGCGATGATGGCATTGGCCTGAAAGCCGTTGTACTCGTGTTCGGTCAGGCGCATCGCGTCGGCTTCGGTTAGGCCACGGTCGATGGCCTGTTCGTACTGAACGAGCTGTTTGTCGGTAACGGTTTCCGGGTCGAATGTTTTTCCGTCAGGTGTCATAGGTGTCCTCCTTTCTGCCCATGAAACGGCTTTGTCACAGGGAGCCATCTGCCTTTTCCGCGCGTGTCGGGGCATCCTTTATCTCCGACTGGCTATCGAGTTCGGTGCGAGCAGCCTTCGCGTCGCGGGCTTCGGATGCGAGAGATGCGGCAGGCGCTTCCGGCTCGGCGGATGCAGACTTCTCGGCTGCACGCATGGCTTCGGCGGGGGAAGCCCCGTCCATCAGCGCGAGGTCTACCGAACGCAGCTGCGCAAGGCCAAGCTCCGTCACGGGGAGGTCTTTGCCGCCGTGGAACAGCACGGAAACAGCCGCCTTAAGTGTCTGCTCGTCCATATTGCGAAAATCGAGGGGGTTCTTGCCGACAGAAGCGATATCCAGAAGACCGCGCATCTTACCGGACGAAAGGGTCTTGTCGGCTATCGTCTCAAGCGTCTCGGTCGAGACGTGCGGGCTGCGGGCGGCTTCCATGAGGATATCCGCCTGCCTGTGAGAGAAATCATGCTTAGCAATCTGCGTAGCGATGGGAAGCGGCACATGGCTCTCCATCGCTTCCGCGTAACGCGGGTAGTCTACGTTTTCAGGCACCGTCGCAACGCCCTCCGGCACCGCTTCATAGGAGACGATATTTCCGTCGATGCAATAGCCGAGGTCGATGGGAAGATAGCTGTCAGCTTCCTTGGTCTCGGGGGAAAGTTCGCTCTCCTTAACGAGTCCCATGATGCGGTACACGTCCTCGGGGGTCGCACCGGAATCGAGAAGTTCGTGGAGGGTGTTCTCGATAGCACCGGAAACATCCTCCATCTCCGGGTCGGACTTGCGCTCACCGAACGCGAAGCAGGGGCGGGCGAAGTTGGTGTTCAGGGTATCGACGGTATAGACCCTGAGCGCATACTCCCCCGGAGCGTACCAGTAATCCTCATCGTTGTGGTAGGTGAGCAGGAGGGAGAGGTCAACGGGAATCTGCTCCTGCCCAATCCAGAAGTCGTTATCTTGCATGGCAATCATCCTTTCTGTGTTTCTGGTTGTGCGGTTTGCTGGCTTTCTGGTGTTCTATCTAACGGGAGAGGTCGGGCTTTGCGACCAGATGCTCGCGGGAAGGTGCGGCAGATGCGCCTGCAAGCTGTTTGGAAGCTGCCATCATGTCCTTGGCTTCCCCGGAGAGGGAGATACCGCCACCGCCCTTTCCTCCGATGCCCGCACCCTTTGTCACGACGGCCTGAACGACCTCTTTTGCGGCCTGCCCTGCGGTATTCACAAGGCCGCTTCCCGTGCTGTCACCGAAATCTTCTGCCATGTTCATTTCTCCTTTCTTGCCGAAAACGCCTAAAGGGCGTTCCCGTTAGCGAGGACGGTCGCGGCTTCTTTGCACTCGGCAGCTTTTTCTTCAATCCCCATCTGGTTTCTGCTCAGCCCATTACGGGATGCAGTGGCATCCTTCGCTTCCCCCGAAAGGGAATAGCCGTCCTCACCCTTTTCGTCACCGGGAAGGGAGCCGCTAAACTCCATGCAGCTTTTCTTGAGAAAGTCGTTCACCTTCGCAAGGTCATCGCCTTCAACCGTCCAAGCGGGGATGCCGCCATCAAGGGAGAACTGGTTCCCGTTCTTGAGCATCGTGTCGAGGGAGACGGCAATGGAATCGTCCTCAAGCAGGTCGGTCATGTAGTAGCGAGAGACGAACTGCCCGCCCGGGAAGCGGGCGGCATCCTGCGAGGTATCGTAGAACTCCACAAGGGGGTAGGACGCGCGATGGGCGGCGGCAGGTGCGCCAGAGTAAGCGTTTAACTCATAGGTCAGGCAACCATCGAGACCGTAACGCTCTCCGGGGTAGATAAGATGCACGCGCCATTTGCCGGTGGTGAAGTCGTGAGGGAGCGTCCCTTCCTCTTTTTCGTATTCCTCAGAAGGGCATCCGAAGGACTGTTCCACGTAACGAGGGGCGGCGCAGAGTTCCGGGCTGTTATAGAGGTCGTGGACGAACCGGTTCTCGTCGCCAAGCTCATAGTGTTTTCCCATGGCGGTAAGCCCTTCGAGGGGCAGATAATCCTCGTAATCGAGCTGTCCCCAAAGGCGCTCGCCCTCATCGGTGAGCTGACGCATCTCGACGGATACGCGCCCGTCATGGTGGGCACCGGCAAGGTAAAGCGTGCCGTTCTCGTCCCAGACCTTCTGAATCTCGCAGTCGGCGAAAACGTTGCCCTGACCGAAACGGGATGGAGAGCAATCGGTGGCGGCATCGAAGTCCTTGTAGACGGCGATGCCGGTGGACGTGCCGTTCCAGCGCCCAACGCTTCCCGACACGAGGATGTGGTTGCCGCCGTAAGGGTTGACGAAATCCGACATGTCGGACTTCTCCCCGTTAAAGAAGGCGGCAAGTGCCCGCATCTCCTCCTCGTAATCGAAATCCTTCATCTCCATCTGATGATTGAAAATCTCATCGTCGGTGAAGTCCTCGCGCACCTCATCCTCGGTCAGACCGTCACGTTCCATGAGGTCGTTTATCGCCATCTCTTCGCCTTCGTCTCCGTAGTAGAGGTCTTCGTCGAAGACGATGCGCTCTTTCGGTTTCGGTTCCATAGAGTCTCCTTTCAGCAGAAAACGGGTGGAGCCTTGCCCTCACCCGTTTCCATGCACATTTCTAACGGTTGTCGGTGTCTACAGGCGGCTGCGCATCTCTATCGTCCTTTTCCGGGGTATCCTTTTCCGGGGCGTTACCATCAAGCCCATCCCTGCCGTTTTCCATATCGTGCGCTTCGCTGTCAACGGAAACCGCTTCCGGGTCGATATCGCATTCTGCAAGCTCTTTCTTCCAGTCATTCAAGAAGACCGCATCAAAGCCCATCCCATAAACCGCGCGAACCGTTTCCACGCTCATCGCGCAGGGGTTCACGCGCCCCGCGATATCATCGTTGTCCTGTATGAAGTTGTCGGCACAGTCGGCGAAGTCTTCGCCATATTTCTCCTCGAACGTGGCATAGATAGCCGAGATGATGGTATCCTTCGCGTCATCGGTCGGCGCATAATCCTCATCATAGGAGAGGTCGTTTAAGATTTCGTCTGCAAGGCTTTCCCGGATGGCATAGACCCCCATATCCCTTAGCTGGTCGAGGGTGCCGTAACGGCAGATATCATCGCGGTAGTTGTCATCGACCTTATACTCGGCAGTTTCGCCGAACGCTTCGGTGATGTCACCGTCGAAATCAAAATCCTCCACCTCGTCGCGCAAGTCCCCGAGGTCAAGGTCTCCTTGCAGCTGCTCGATAGTAACGAAACCCTTCGGCAGCTTCGGATGGTCATAGGCGTACAGCGCGGCACGCTCGGATGCGGCCTTCTCGACCAGAGTGTTTACCTCGTCCCCATACTTTGTCAGGGTTTTCGATATCTCTTCGATTTCCCAGCCGGAGAGGTACAGCTCGTCCTGCATCCACAAATTCGTCTCCTTGCAGGAGTCGTAAGCACGGAGGGCGGCAGATGGCTTTACCCCCTGTGCGTAGAGCTTGTCCACAAACTCGTCAGTGGAGTATTTTCGCAAGGTGAGGGCATCGTCTGCGAGGGCGGAGAAGACCTGCGTGACAGTCGGCTCCCCAGAAGCCCTCGGGTCAGATACGAAGGTGGTGGAGAAGTCCTTTCCGCCTTTGGAGAGGGTGAGCGAGTATTTCACGTAGTAGTCTGGGGCAACGGTGTCCCTTTCCCGGTTCGTAATCTTCATCTGGAAGCCGGACAGAAACTTAGCCACTGCTTCCGTAGTGTCGTATGCCATAGCGCGTTCCTTTCCATCGGAAGCCGATGCTTGGCTCCAAATAATAACTTATTAAGGGGAAGGGGCGCACCGGTTTCGGCACGCCCCTTCGGTGAGCGGTAGCAGGTTTTCGGTAAGCGTCTACGCGCCGAGGATTTCCTTCGCCCAAGAGCCGGACTTTACAAGCCCCATCATGGTCGTGATGAGAACGGCGATAGTCTTGATGATGACACCGAACGAGTCGAATGTTTCTACGCCCTGTGCGAGACCAAGCATCTCAGCCTTTCCCAATCCGCCGGAAACCGCGAGGGCGGTCACAAGATGCGGGTAGAGGTAGAGGATAAGAACCATGACCACGCCTGCGAGGGCTGCTGCCGCAAAGTTCTTGAGGTAACCGATTCCGATTTGCTTCGTCTCCTCGAAGCCGAGAAGGGAAATGGGAATCGGAGAGAAGGCGGCATAGACATAGAGCTGAACGGAACGGCCGAGGGCAACGACCATTGAGACCGCATAAAAAACGAGTCCGACCGCCCATGAAATGAGTCCGAAAATCAAAAGGAGGAAGCATCCGCCGAACGTGGCATCGGCCGCATCGTCCTTGGTCATCTCGATTCCGGGTTCATACCAGTTTTTCGATTGCAGCTTGTCCGACACGTTACCAACGAGGTCGTTGAAGATGCCGTAGATGGCAGAAACGAGGTCGAGGGCGTTGTCGATGAAGTAGCTGAGGATGCAGTAGGTCACCACGAGGAATACGATATCCTTCACGGCGGGAAGGGTGCTCGTCGCGTCGATGTGCTGGCTAATCTTGATGAGTTGCATCAGCATGAAGAGACCTAGGATGGCATGGGCAACGGGGATGACCCCGGCCTGATAGAAGTCTTTTACCACGCCATACGGCTCGGTTGTTCCGAAAAGCTCGTTGAACGGCCCGGAAATGAACTTCGCATCAAGCGTCTGGTTGATGACACCGAAATAGGTATTGAAGAGCGTGGCAGCGATTTGCAGAAGCCACGTTTTAATCATGTTGGGGATATCAAGGAAGTCCCCGATGATACCCGCATAGGCCGGATGGGGAATGAGGAGCACGAGTGCGCAGGCAGCGAAGAGCGCGAATGTGCCCGCGAGACAAGCCTTTCTCCTGCGCAGGGGAACCGTCTTCGTCTCCTCATGCTGTGTGGATTGTAAAGTCAGTTGTTCATTCATAGAGATTCCTTTCTGCCTGCATGGCGATGCTGCCCTAGCCCTCGAAGGAGAACTCGCCCGTGGACTGCTCGTAAATGCAGGTGATGGAAACAGAGTTTGTGTCGTTGAGCTTGAAGTCCGTGGTGATGACCCCGTTCTCATAGTCGAGGTTCACGACTTTCTGCCATGTAGCTTCGGTGACAGAAGGGTAATGGACGGCGCACCACTTGGAGAGGGCGGTGATGACGGCCTTCTCATCCCCGCCGAAGAGTTTCGTGACCTCGCTGTTCATGCCCTTCACGGTAATGTTTGTCACCGCTTCGGCACGCTCGTATGCGGTGTTTTTCTGAGCGAACATCGTAGAGCTTGTAAGGGTGGAGATGGTGTTCTCACCGGGGGTCTTAGAATCGGAGTTCACCGCAGCGCCACTGCCGTCCGTGTAGGTCACGATATGGGTGCCGGTATCGGTCTCGAAGACGATGGTATAGAGATAGCCGCCGTACCCATCGGAGGTCTTTTCCACGCGGGAGATGGCGTAACTATGGACGGTCGGGGTTCCGTTCACCGTTTCCACGTAGGAGTCATCGGCAAACTTGAGGGTGTAGCGCCCCTCGCTTACCGACCAGACGGAAGAGGAGAGGGTGTCGATGAGTTCCTTGGCATCGGTATCGTATCCCTTGATGATTTCCTTCTGGGCATCGGTAAGCTCCACTTTCCCGGTTTCCTCCTTCGTCTTCTTCTCAGCGGCTGTGGTAGTGTCCGTGTTATTTCCTGCGTTCTGCTCCTTTGCGGTTTCCGCGCGGTGATGCGACACGTTGATGGCGCTCATGGCAGAGCCGCAGGTGAACATCAGGAGCAGGCACAGGGCGATGACGGAAAACTTCTTGTGTTCCGTCATCCATGCTTTCAGTTTCTTCATAGCAGGTATCCTTTCTGGTTTCCTAGCGCCAGTCCCATGGATAGCCGCAGACAACCCATCCTCTTCCGTTTTGGGAAACCCAATCGGACAGGGAGATGGTGCGCAGACCGGAGTAAATGCTATCCATGACCTTGCCGTCACCGATATAGATGCCGACGTGCCCGTAAGCGTTACCGGCGGGGGTGTTGGAGCCGTATTGGGCGGAGATGAGCATTCCTACCTTTATCTGGGAGAGGTCGGTGGTGGCGCGTTTCTGGCTGTAATTGGCACCGTATCCCTGATTGCCGAGCTGCGTATTGCCGTTGCCGCCGACGTGGTGTCCGGCTCTTGCATAGACCCTTGTTGTCCATGTGGCGCAAAGGTTGGCTCCCGGCCACGGAGTCTGCGAGCAGGCATTCACGATATCCTTCTGCCACTGGTCGGCGCTCTGGTAGTCCTGCCCGCCACCGGGAATGAGGGTGGTGCCGGAGTACCGATTCTTGAACTCCTCTGCGGTCATGGAATCGAGCTGCGCAACGAGCGGATAGGCTTGGCAGATGGAACGGTACTGGGCGATATAGCTGTCCTGCGACGCGGTGTAGTACCCGCCCTCGCCGAGGGCACGCAGGAACAGCTCGGAGTTGTTCGTGTCGATAGCCTTCTGGTAGTTAGGGACACGGGTATAGTTGGATTGTTTATACAAATGCTCGCACCGGTACTTCATGTACGAATCATCGTCCTTGAAGACGGCGAAATCCGCGTAGGTCTTGTAGGCAGAGCCGGAAGCGCTGTATTCGGTGGTGAGCATTTTAACGGAACCCGTGATGAGTCCGCCGTAATCGTAACCGGCATATTTCACGCCGCCGTAGTTGTGGTACAGCCGCCCGAGGTCGGAACCGGAATCCGAGGTGCCGTTCTCAATCATCATCTGGCCGAGGAGCGCCGAAGCGGGATATCCGTACTGTTCGTGGGCGTTCAGGCACGCGAGCACGAGGTCGTAGGTGACCCATGCGGGCATCCCGTCGAGCGATGCGCTCTTTTGCTCCTCATCGGCGGCACCTCCACCGACAACGGAAATCAGGCCGAAGGCCAAGATGAAGGCAATGATGAGTGGAAAGAATTGGGAGACGGCACCGGCAAGTGATGAAAGCATTCCCTTGATGCCACTGGAAAGAATCGTGAGCGCCTTTTTCTTTCCCGCTTGCGCCGCAGCATTCTCGTAGACGTTCCTATGGAAGTATTTGGAGAACTGCATCCGCTTCTGGGCAGCTTTCTTATCCAGTTTCTCGGTGCGGTATTTCTTTTCCGAGAGGGCACCGAGAGAGTCTTTCTTTTCAAGTGCATCCTTACCGGAACGAAGGTGCTTTCTCGCCTTTCCGGCAAGTTTCGCGCCGGTGTACGTGGTTGCGACCAAATCGTCCGTGCCTTCCAGCTCGGAGTCTTTGAGAGCGTTGTGGGCAGCTTTTGCGGCCACACCCTTTGCACCACGTTTCAGGCTCTTATTCAGATTGTGGCGAGACTGCACCTTTTTCGTGAGGGCATTTTTTCCGGTTAGCTGGCTACGGGATTTTCCGTCAAGGGCATCGGCGGCGGAAGTCTTCTTACGTTTCCTTGCGATGGCATCGAGGGCGGTACTTCCCGCGCCGTGCGTGCCCTTCTTGCCGACGGAATAGAGGTCACCCTTTAAGGCTTTGGCGCTCTTATCTGCCTTTTCCACCAGACCGGTATTGACGGCATCCGTCTTTTCGGTCTTGAGGAGATTACTCATGGCTTTCTCACGGTCGTTTCCGCCGGTCGTGAAATCCGAAGCCTTCATCTGACGTTCACCGTCCTTTCCGGGGTCTTCTTACTGGGTTGCTAGATAACGGGTTTTGCATCTTTCTTGTCCCCAAGCCCCGTCTTCTTCGTCTCATTGGGGTCCGTGGAGAACAGGTCATAGAGAACGTTGCCGGACGGGAACTTGCCGCGAATCGGCACGCGGGCGTTACCTGCGATGAGCAGGCCGTCACCCGGCTCTGCGGACTCGTCGATGCATTCCTCCTCCTGCTCGGACAGGTTCAGAAGCTCCGCCCACTTCATACGGTCGAGCGGGGACTGCTTGAGAAGCATGAGGAAGTCCGCATTGAGGACGATATTTCGCGCCGCTTCGTTGGCGAGCATCGCCGTGGCGTTCTGACTGATACCTGTCAGCAAAAGTCCGAATTTTCGACCCTCATTCGAGAAGCGGGAGAAGTAGTTAAGTACCGTCGGGTACGCGAACATACTCTGCATCTCCTCGACGTAGAGCCATGTGCGGACGTTTCGCTTTGCATTGAAGTACATACGGTTGCGGACGGCTTCGCAGACATTGATGAGGGCGAAGACCAGCATGGAATCCGGCAGGTCTTTCAGGTTGAAGTCCACGATGCGGGTGTTGAAATCGACGTTGCTCTGATGGTTGAAGAAGTTCATGGAACCCTTCACGAATCGCTCGTAACGGAGTGCGATGACCTGTGCCTGCTCCTCCGGCTGCTCGTTCGCGGCATCGTAGAAGTCCTGTAAGGTCGGCGGAAGATTGTCTCCGCGCTCTGCGGCCTTCTGGAAGGCAAGCTCGGTGCAGCGCTGAACGAGCGACTGGTCAACCTCAGAGAAGTTCGACCCGGCTTCGGCAGCGGAAGCGCCCGCCTGAGCTAACATCGCGTCCACCTTGAACGCAATCTGCTCGTTTCTCGTCATGTGTTCCACGGATACCGTATCGAAGGGGTTCAGATGGGTTCCGGTACCCACGCCGAAGTGGTAGGTGCTGCCGCCGTAGCGTTCGGCGATAGCGGTGTACTCGCCTGCGCGGTCGATGACGTAAATCTCGTCCGTCGGATTGGAGAAGATGGTGCCCGTCATCTCGGTCTTGGTGAACATACCCTTACCGGAGCCGGTCTTGCCGCAGACGAAGCCCATCGGCGAGGTGAGCTTCTTGCGGTTGCAGACCACGAGGTTGCGGCTGTGCTTGTTCTGGCCGTAGAAGTTGCCGCCTGCATCGTCAAGCTCCTGCGTGGCAAACGGCACGAGGATGGAAACCTGCGCCGTGGTGAACATGCGGGAGATTTCCACGTGGTTATGGCCGAGCGGGAGGATGGAATTAAGTCCCTGACGCTGGCGATAGTCATAGGTGTCAAGCTCGATGGAGTTCTGACGTGCCGTGGAGATGATGCGAAGTACCTGCGTATCCAGTGCTTCCTTGCTCTCCGCGTAGGTGTAGACAAGCCCCGTGAAGACGTAGAGACGCTGGTTCTTGTTCTGCAAGTGGTCGAGCACGTCCTCCGTCTCCTCCTTGGAGTATTTCAGCTCCTGCGGGAGGATGGAGAAGTCATAGCCTTTGTTCACTGCCGAGCGCTGTTCCTCGATGATTTCCTTGTCAATCCATGCGGAACGGGTGCGCACGTAATTGATAGCCTTGGATTTATCCATGGGCTGCACGTACCACGTGATAGCCATGGGGATAGGAAGGTCTGCCATGTCGGCAAGTGCGCGGTCGGAAAGTTCCGAGCCGAACTTCTTCATCACGAGTACCTGTGCGTAGACCCCGTTATCGAGTTTTACGCAGTCGTTATAGTGGCCGTCCGGGCGGAAATCAATCTGCGTCGGTGCGATGCAGTCCTTGGTAGTCTGTAAGCGCTTGGCGGAAATATCGCGCTGGTAATCGAACAGGAACGGCTTATAGGGGTTCAGGAGTGAATGGATGACAGAAAGGCGCTGGGTGCCGTTCATAAGGTGTGCCTTGCTGCCGATGGAGTTTAGGATGCGGGAGGACTCGACCTCGATACGGGAGAGCTGACGCGCTGCATCTTCTGCGGTGTCCGCCGTCACGGAATAGGTGAGGTAGCGGTTCCTGCGGATGTTACTGACCCCCTCCTTCACCTTATCGTTCAGGATGTTGTTGAACACCTGCGCGTCGTTCCTTGCAGCATCGTTTGCCTGACGCTCCGGGTCGAAGAACTTGCGGTGACCGACCTCTTCCTTGAGGAGCGGCGTGTTGATGACGCTCATCTGCACGAGCGTATCCGCACCGAACTGGTCGTAAAGGCGGGTGATGGCGGAGAACATGGCTTTCTGCTGCTCATCGCGCACCGAGTGGTAACTGGTGTCATCGAAGGCGATGGAAGAGGAAAACATTCCCTCCTCCACCTCACAGATGCCGTCCTGATACATCTTGTTGTAGCCGATGTAGTTCACCACGTCTTTCGCGGAGTCGCGCTTCTTTCTGGCATCGGCCATCTTATCGGAAAGCTCCTTGTCCCTGTCCTTTAACTGGGACTTGATGGAGCTGTAGGTCTTTTTCGCTTCCTTCTCGGCCTTCTTGGCTTCCTTTTTCCTGCGCTTCATCTCGCGCTTGGCGTGCTTCTTCTCCTTTCGGGTCAGCTTTCCGGCACCCTGCGTGACGTGCGCGACCTGAGAGATGGCATCCATGTCGATAGCGCCGGTATCGGAGCGCAGGGGCGCGGTGTTCCCGAACCCGTCACCGGATGCGTGGACGAACGCGTCCACGTCAAATGCGGCGTTAAGAGATGACCCGTCCTGCCCTTGGGGAGTAAGATTCGATGCCGCGAAGGTTTCCCTGCTTTCGGTAGTGTTTTCCATAGATAGTTCCTTTCTGCTTGCTGTTTTCCGACTCAGAGAGAAGTCCCGCAAGGCGCATGGACGGCTTGTAGAAGATGCGGTCGTTCGTGAAGTTTGCCTTAAGCCAAAGCGGCGCAAACTGCTCGAAGGGCATCCCGCAGGGCTTCACGAAGCCCACGCACCAAAACGGCAACGAGACGGCGTAGATAAAATAGGTGCAATCGCTGACGTTCAGCCCCAAAACGAAGTAGATGTAAAGCCCGGCAAGTACCGAGACAGAAAGCGCACCCGTGATGGATACCAGGGTGCGCATGGTCATCTTGCCTACGATTTTGGGCTGATACTCGGCGATATCCTTGTGTACTGCTACAGAGAGCATGTTAGATATCGCTCCTTTCTAACCCGCGAGGGAACCCCAGTTGATACCGGTCTTGAAGTACACGGCAGCACCCACGACGATGGCACCGCCGATAATCATGGCGAGGGCACCGGAGAGCTGACCGCCGCCGCCCTGCATACCGTCCTTGATGGTAAGACCAAGGTTCACAAGGCCGAAGACGATGAGGATGCCGCCGAGGGCGGTCACACCATCAGAGAGAAGGTTTTTCACGTTTTCCAGCATGGTTGATTCCTTTCTTGTTTACTTGTTTTCTAGTAACCGTACAGATGGGCAAAGGCGATACAGGTAAGTCCCGCGACGATGATTGCAACGGCTTTGCGTATCTCCCCGCCCCCGCCGCGAAGAAGTCCCGCGAGGGTCATCCCAAGATAGATGATTCCCACGACGGTGAATGCGCCCGCAGCGGTTCCTATCGCCGGGGCGGCGAGTTTGACGAGTGTTTCCAAGTTCCTTCCTCCATTCGTCCCCTTTCTGCCTTTTTCGCGTGGCATTTCTCTTAATTATAAGTGGCTACCGGTTCAGCAATATGCCCAGAAGCCCCTTCCTTGATTTTTTCCATGCCGCCCATTTCCATGCCGTGAACTCCGCACCCGTATCCTCATCGGGGGTGTACGGCTCGCAGCCGTTTTTCAGATACCGCTCGAAATCGAAGGAGTTCTTATGCAAACGCTTCCAGTTGCGCTTATCCACGATATAGCGGTATCGCTTATGGGCGTGGGGGTCGTACTTATCATCCATGAGCGGGTTGGTACCGGCGATGAGCAGGATTGCCTTTAAGCGGCTCATCTTTCCGATTTCTGCTGCGTCGATAAGGTCACGACCCTGAATCTGCAAGTTCTTACTGGCGCTTGAGGACTGCCCCGTGGACTCGTTGTAAGTCATCTGATGGATGGTCTGCTTGCCAATCATCTCCGCAATCTCCTTGTTGGTGGAGTTGGACTTGCCACCGAGGAAGAGCGTCGAGTCGCAGCAGTCGATGATGGTCTGCGCCTTCTTATCGTATTTGCTTTCCAGCTGGCTCATGGATTGCAGGATGATGGTGATGCCGATGTTACGGGAACGGGTGACCGCGATGGTCTCCTCAATCTGCGGGATAGTGCCGATGTTGGCGAACTCATCGAAGATGAAATGCACCGGGGTCGGGAGTTTCCCGCCATAATCCGAAAGGGCTTTTCGGCACAGCTGGTCGATGGTCTGCCACATGAGGATGGCGAACAGGAAACTGAGGGTCTTGTCGGTATCGGAGAGGATACCGAAAATCGCCACCTTCGCATCCGGGTCACCAAGGGTGTCAATCTCCATCTCGTCATAGGTCAAAAGCTCGCGCACGCCGTCCGTCGCGATGGGCGCAAGGCGCACGTTGCAGGAGATGAGGATGGATTTTAAGGTCTTGCCTGCGGCCACCTTGAAGTTCTTGTAGTTCATCAGGGCGAAGTCCTCGTCGGCGGAAAGTCCCCCGCAGTCGGCGGGCTTCACGCCGTCGGAGTTGCGCTTGAACTTACTGGGCACCCAAGACCAGCCGTTATCTGCCTGCTTGGTGCCAAAGCTCCTTGAGAGACCGGCATTTCCCGCAGCGTCAGGAGAAGAGCCGTCGTTTTGCTTGTACTTCTTGCCCTTCTCGATTTGGAGGAACATGAGGTCAAGAGCGGACTTGAAGTTCTCATCGTTCTCTCGTGCTTCCGCAAGGGAGAGGAGCGTGAGAAGCGAGGACATGTTGTAGTCCTTCGCCGGGAACCAGTCACGCAACAAGGCGATGAGCGCCGTGTAGAGCATCTTCTCCGCGTTCTCCCAGAACGGGTCACCGCTCGATTTCCCCTCGGGGTTCGTGTTCATAATGAAGCAGTTCACGAAGGAGAGGATATCGGTATCCGTCTTCACGTACTTTAACGGGTTGTAGTGCATGGACTCATCAAGGTTGATGGTATTGAAGCTCTTGAGCTTATAGCCGTTGTCCGTGAACAGGTATCCGGCATCCTTAAGAAGGGTACCTTTTGGGTCGGTGACGAAGTAGCTGGTGTTGAGCTGGCAGATGTTCGGGGTCACGTAGTTAAAGGTCTTACCGGAACCAGAGCCGCCGACCACGAGGACGTTTAGGTTGCGGTCATATTCCGGGTCGAACTTGGGACGGTGCAGGGCAAGGCCGAAGTTCTTGGTGAAGAGAAGATTGTTATCTTCGGTCTGCAAGTCCTTAAACTTCTTTCCTTCCTTCACAGTGCCCCAGCGGGCGGAACCGGATTCTTCGCCGGAACGATAGTTTCCGATGAACGCCACGTAGCGAAGCCAAATCATCCAGATAATGAGAAAGCAAGCCCCGCCAAACAGCAGGGAGTTACTGGTCATATCGAGGGCAAACGGTGCATCCTTTATGGTCTGCCACATGGAAAGGAATGCATCGCTCAAATGGTCGAAAATCTGCCCCGGATAGGTGACGAGGGTTTCGGCATAGCGGTCACCGAGATAGAAAAAGACCGTGGCGATGACGAGGGTGCCGAGCGCCGAGGTGGCAATCTTCTTATTGATTTCCGGGTTCGCGCTATTTGCCATCTGCATCCTCCTTTTCCACTTCTTCCAGCACAAGCAAGAGCGTGGTCACAATACTCGTGCGCGTCTCTCGCGTGGCCGCGTGGCGGAATCCTTCATAGCAGGTGAGCGAAAAGTCCTCGGACACATCAATACCATTGGAATCGCGTGGAGTGAGACCGTCGCACCGGGAAAGGGCGGAAGGCTCCCAGAGGGTCGTGATGCCATCTTCCGATTTCACGCGCTTGCACCCGGACTTCATTTCATAGAAAAGGTTGTCGAGGGTGGTATGGGTTTCGTTGTCCTTTGGCAGGGCGGCATCAAGAAGGGAGATGAGGTTCCCGATGGTACGCTGGGAAGGCTCGCACCAGTCCCTTAAATATCCAAGACAGGCCATCAGAAGAAGTTTTTCCGTCTTCTTAAAGAAGTCCCCATCTGAATCGGAGAGGTTCACGATGGATTCCGCGATGGTCTCGATATCGCTGTCCGATTCCATGGTAAGAAGCGGGGAGCATTTCAGCCTGTCCGGCAATTTGTCTTTGAGTGTCATGGTCTATCTCCTTACAATACGTCTTCGCCGTTAAAGGGCAGGCTCGAACCATGCTCCCGCGTGGTTTCCTGCGCCTTCGTCTCCGTATCCATCTGGTTCTTGGCAGCGGTCATATCGCGTGCTTCCCCCGTGAGGGAATAGGACTCGGAATCATATTGCTGCTCCTCGCGAATATCGGAGGGACGAATCTCGCTTCCGGTCTGCTCTACATCCATGACGGCGGTGCGGGAATCGGTATCTGCGCCATCGTGGCTTTCAATACCGGAGTTCGGGTCAGGCGTGCGCCCGTCGTTATCCATGGCACCATCAGATGCAACCGGCTCAAGCAGCTGTTGTTCGTCACGCATCTGCTCCTGCGCCAGACGCGCATTCTGCATGGCAAGGTCTCCATCTGGGAGGGTGCCAGCGTCCTTCGGGGTATTCTGCTCGAACCAGTTGTGGGTCACATCGAGGTCGTACCGGTTCTTTAACGTCTCCGCAGAGACCGGCCAGTCGCGACCGCGCTCATACGCCGGTACCGAACCGTCCTTATTCAGGCTTGCAGGCTCGTAGGCCATGACCTCACCCTTGCTGGTTTCAGTCACACCGAAGCCCTGTGCGTTCATCTTGCGCTCGAAGTCGGAAAAGTCCGTGCAGTCTTCCCTTGCCTTTTGGGCAGCGTCGCGGATGTTCTGTGTATGAATGGCGGTGTCCTCGGCGCGAAGAGTGGCAACCCTATCGCTGCGGGCAGGTGCATCCTTTCCCGGCACGTCATAGGTCTTTTCCGGGGCATCCGTTTTCACCTGCGTCGCGTGAACCTTGTAGGGGGCACCGACGGAAATTACATCGAAATCCTCATGGGTTTCACGACCAACCATCTCTGTAAGCTCCTTGTGGGAGTAGCCGGAGAAGCAAATCGAATCGTCGATGTTGAGGTTTTCGGTATCCTGTTCGCTAAAGAGCACATCGTAAGTTTCTTCTGGTGCATCCTTGTAACGGATGGTGACCGGAATGACCGTTACGTCCTCTGCCGGGAGGTCAGGATAGCTTGTCAGCTCCGTGAGGGAATCCATGGTCTTCTTATTCACGGGTTCCGCGTGATTCAGTGCGTCGGTGATACGCTGCTCATCGAGACGCGCCATCACGTCCTTAAATTGCGGGGCATACCCTGCGACGGTCTTAACATCCTCCTTGGCAAAGGCAAGGAATCCGTTTCCCTGTTTATCCGTGTAGGCGGCGGCATAGGTACCATTCTCGCGGCATACCTGCGCATAGTAGGCGGCTTCCTCGGAAGTACCAAAGGGCACGACCACCTGCTCACGAGAGGATTGCTTCTCAGCCATTGCTTTTGCGGCTTCGGGAGTGTTCCCCTCCTTCTTATAATGGCGCTGCCACCAGTCGAAAGCACGTTCCCTGCCACGCCCGAACCGCAGATAGTTCTCCGCCTGCCTTGTGACGAAGTTTAGGAGGGCGTTTCCCATGTCATCGCCGAAATCCTGAGCCATGTGGCATCATCCTTTCTTTTCCGATTTTCTGTCTTTTGAAGCGGCAAGAATGCCGTCTCCTTGGGGACAGATTATAACGCAGGCTATTTTTCTATCCCTCTGCCCTATACACGAACATGCAGGTAGAAACTGCCAAATGCACGGATGCCGATGATAGAAAAAGACACCATTTAGCATCAAATGAACCCATTTGCGCCTATTTGCGAACGTTGACCCTTTTCTCATCTGGGTAGAGGGATTCGCCCCTCAACCATCCCGCCCACAAATCTTTCATAAATCCGCAGGCGGATTGACGGAAACATTTGGAACGGAAAAGTTGACCGGCTCCGACTTCCGTGCATTCGCCTTCGCTGCCGCGATGCGCCGGACGCAGGAAAAGCGAGGGGCTTTCCCGCCGGGCACCGCGACCGCTCATTATATGCACGGAGATTGCTGAAATGGGGCGCTGCCCCAAACCCCGGCCACTCCGCGCAAGCCGCAGGATTTTGCCCTTTCGGCGGGGAAAATACAAGTCTTGAATGTTTACCGGCTTTCTTGTAAAATATATATATAGCAAGATGGTTGATACCTTCTTGTGAGTCGAACAGGAGGTGGTCTTCACCGATGAATCAGGAAGAAACGATGCTTAAGCATAAGGAGAGATACAAGAAAACGATTAAGAATCTGACCGTGATGAGCGATATTTTCGCGCGGAATGTATTCAAGGATAAGAAAGCCTGCGAGTACGTTCTTAGAATCATCATGGAGGACAAGGATTTGACCGTCATCGACAATGAGACGCAGGTGGATTTCAGAAACATGCATGGCAGGGGTGTCGTGCTGGACTGTGTGGCAAAGGATGGAAGCGGACGCATCTTCAACGTCGAGATACAGCAGGACGATGAGGGAGCGAACCCGAAACGTGCCAGATACAACCTCGGGATGATGGATTCCAACGTGCTGGATACGGGAAAGAACTTCGATAAGCTCCCGGAAACCTACGTGATATTCGTCACGTTGAAAGACGCACTGGGGCACGGACTTCCGATAGCCCATATCGACCGGATAATCCGCGAGAACGGCAAGGAGTTCGGGGACGAGGAACACTTCATCTACGTGGATTCGAGCAAGGACGATGGCGGCGAGCTTGGAAGACTGATGCACGATTTCCGTGTGAAGGAAGCGAAAGAGATGCAGGCGGGAGCATTGAAAGACCGCGTGCATGAACTGAAAGAGACCGAGAAAGGGGTGGAGCATATGTGCAAGGAAATGGAACAGCTTTGCGATGAAGCAAGAATGGATGAAAAAAAAGAAACTGCAAGGAATCTTAACGATATGGGATTGCCAATCGAGCAGATAGCGCAGGCTTTGAAAGTGAATGTTCAACTCATTCAGGATTGGCTTGCAGGTAGTGTTTCTACGGCAAGATAGATAACCACTTAGACGGCTTTACGGTTTTACGACTCTGCGGGTTTCTGGCTCGCAGGGTTTTTGAAAACAGGTAAATAATTTTGTTAATGAAAAACTCGTTACCAATGGGGACATAACCCAGTTGATAACGAGTTTTTTGTTTTGAAAGACGATAGTTTTGATTGCACACTGATTGCACACCTGCGTATTTTTTTGTTGTTTTATAGGTTGCTATATTGCCTTATATTGCCGGAAAATCGCTTATTTTTCGGCATATGGAAGGTTGTCGAAATCGAGTTTGAATAGGGACGCTTAGTTTGGAGGTGCCTGAAACATCAGGATTTATGCGGGTTTGCAGGCTATGCATTTAGAGGGCGTTGCCTTTTGCAACACTTTTGCAACACCTTCATTGAAAAAGTAATTTGCAACAGATGAAATAGTGTCGAATGGTTTGCAATAAAATAATATTTTTACAAAAAGGCTTCTATCCGTTGGGGTGGAAGTCTTTTTGCACGTTTGAGATGTTTTCTGTTTTAATATATCATTAAATCAAAAATAAGAAAGTGTGAGGTTGATGTTATGAGAGAACAGAAATACCATGTTTACCTAACAGCCGAAGAACAGAGCAGAGTTATTCAGTCACTTATCCGGCTGAAAAATGAGCTTCTCGAACAAGGCAAATATACCGATGCAGTGGATGATGTTCTCTGTAAGGTGTTATCAGCTAAGAAAAAACGTAAATTTTCATCTAATTACATATTGCCTAGAATATAAGAGAACCGCCTACACCAAAGTGCAAGCGGTCTTTCTTATGGGTATGTTATCTTTGCAAACTTGAATTTATATTTATAACAGGAAATTCAATTACAAGCATTGTATGATCTGTAAATCCACTTTGATTATAGTAGAAATTAACAGCAGGTTCAGCACTAGTTACTATTGATTGCTGATTATCAAGGTCTTTATAGATATAAATGTGATCCAATTTTTTTTCAATTCCGTTAGATTTCCAAGTGTAAATCGGTTCATTACTTTCCACTTCAATCCACCCTTTATTTTTTATTCTCTTTAGAAATTTTACATTTATCGCTTTGTTATCTGTTGCCTGATTTTCAGTACACGCATTCATATCTCCCAAAAGAATGGTATTTTCATTACCAACAGGAATGTCGATGGTATACTTGTTCACATGCATATTAATAATTGAAAATTCTTTATCACAAATAGTAAATTTCAGTTTGGAAATTCTATTATTACTAAGAGTATTCTTATCATTTATAGTATTTATCTCAGCTTGTAAATTTTTTCTTACAATGTATCCAACTGTAAAATGCGGATTTCTTTTTAGAAATTGGGGACAAATTAATTCATATATTGTTTTACCGGTAGCATCTTTTATTTCTTCTATAACTGTTTCGATTTCTGCTCTTTCTTTTTCAGAAAACACTAATTCTTGAACAGCTATTATATCGTAGATGTCCTTCTCCAAAATTATTTTGATTCCTTCTTTAGTGGATTTAGTTAATTCCTCTTTTATATGTTGAATATCATATAACTTTTGAGGTAATCTTGGTCTACGGTTGATTGAAGACCATGTTTCTCCATTCAAATTAATTGTTGCAATATTTATAATTTCATTCTGATTTACCAAAATACATCACCTCTAAAAATATTTTGTCGTTATCTTTATTTCTTAATTATACAAAGGATTTGAATCTTTTTCTACTTATCTATTGTTCTAAAATCTCTTTCAAAAAAATAATTTAAAAAATTTATAAAAAATAGGGTGTCAAAAGCCTGAGCAATTCCAAATAAGTGAAGGGAGTAATTCCAATCAACAAAAATGGAACGCCTTCCTTTGAAATTTAAAACTGAATATACAGGTCACTAAGACGTTAATTCTGATGATAGCCACCTTATCGGGTACGCCATAACTTTTGTGGATGCAGAACAGCGAGAACTCCCGGTATGAGTGTCAGGTTGCTCCTGACATGGCGATGACAGTCAGAAAGATAATGATACTTCTCTAAGGAGCTGGCGGAGTACCCGGCAGAGGTTAGAATCCTATGATACAGATCAGCAGTCTGTTCCTTAGTGGCTTCCCATGAGCGATACGCTCGGCAAGGGGTGTTGAGAACAAATGTTGCCACGACCGTTTAGGAAATGAAACGGTCAGGTACATAGTCATTCTACAATGGCTATGAATATTCAGGAAAGGAGGACGCAAGAAGTGTCAAACTGCAAAACGATTGCCATCTGCAATCAGAAAGGCGGAGTAGGAAAGACCACCACTTCGGTCAATCTCGGAATCGGTCTTGCAATGCAGGGAAAGAAAGTATTACTTGTTGATGCAGACCCACAGGGAGATTTAACCACTTGTCTGGGGTGGCAGGATACGGACAGTCTGGGTATCACGCTTGCAACGAAATTAACAGATGTGATGAATGAAACGATGAATGACCCGATGGTTGGAATCCTGCACCATGATGAAGGAGTTGATCTTATTCCAGCAAATCTTGAGCTTTCAGCAATGGAGTATAACCTGATGAATGCCATGAGCAGAGAAACCACGATGAAAAATTACTTGAATCAGATTAAAGACAGATATGATTTTGTCGTGATCGACTGTATGCCATCGCTTAGTATGGTAACACTCAATGCTCTTTCGGCGGCAGACAGTGTGATTATTCCGGTTCAGGCTCAATATCTGCCAGCAAAAGGAATGACGCAGCTCGTGCAGACGATTTCAAGGGTAAAGAAGTATATCAATCCGGATATTAAGATTGATGGAATACTTCTGACTCTCGTAGACAGTCGGACTAATCTTGCTAAAAGTACGGTGGAAGCTCTGAGGGAAAACTTCGGGAATCATATTAAGATGTACCGGACATCTATCCCAATCGGAGTAAAAGCCGCAGAAGCTTCTTCAAAAGGCAAGAGCATTTATGGTTATGAGCCACGCAGTACGGTGTCAAAGGCTTACACCGCATTCACGAAGGAGGTGTTAGCCGATGGCAGGAAGAAAGAGCGACTTCACTCTCACGAAGCTC
>ERZ827423.570-NODE-570-length-44989-cov-5.448124_pt1 | contig 44989 bp, 42 predicted proteins | sample MGYA00519775_ERZ827423 | MGnify/ENA primary metagenome ERZ827423 (study PRJEB31778, sample SAMEA3449296) | human gut metagenome | biome: human gut; feature: human-associated habitat; material: faeces | place: United Kingdom | collected 2010/2012 ... | reverse complement strand
TCGCGGCGAAATACGGCGTAGAGCTTGACGCGCTGATCGCCGCAAACCCGCAGATTAAGAATCCCGATCTGATTTATGTGGGAGACAGGGTGAACATACCTTAAGAATAGTCATGACAAAAGGAGATGACCACTAAAAGGCCATCTCCTTTTTCAGGGATGTGAAAAATATCCCTATAACAGCTTTTCGATATTTAGTATATCGACCTTATCTAAATGTCCAATCTTTTTGAAAACTTGGTCAATGTCTATTAGGAGCAGTTTCCCTATGCGTACAGTAGTTTTCTTATGTAATCCTGCTTCTCTCCATTTTTTCAACACATATTCGCCTCTTCGTGGGGGTTGCCCAGTCATTTTTAAGCACTGGATATGAATTGCTGCCCCTGTATTCAATATGAGAACAGGCCTTGGTTTGCTTTGGGCAATATCCTCAAATGGGACATTTGCTATACAAATATCCCATCGTTTGTAGGTGTCGTTCACAAATATGCCTCCCACTCTTCATCTTCTGTGGGATCATACCAGTCACGAGGCAATTCAGTAACAGTGGGAATTCTATTGATAAGATCTGTTGTTGTAGGAATAGGATGCTTTTCAAAATACGTTTTCATCAGTTCGTTTGGAATAATTGTAAGTCCCTGTGAATCTATATCACTCCAGGGGGTGCCTGCCCTGTGTGTAATAGAGACAAGTGTTGGTCCTGTGTATTGACCGTATTCACGCATTACATCAAGCAATGTATCCATTTCCATATCACTAAAAACACCGTCGGAATAATCATCATCAATAGTCTGTATAGGAGCTTTTCCACATACTTTGTATTTTTGATATATTTCCGGGACAACAGGCCCTAACGGCCATGCTTCAATTTTATTGTCAAACAATGGTTCCCCAGTTCGGGATAGATGGCATCCCTGCGCAAAATACAGCAACTTGTTTAACTTTAAATTAGTAATTTGATCATCGTCGTTTTTATTAACTATATCTATGAAGAAATTTGCAACATCTTTTACGCTAATCATACTTCAAATCTCCTTCCTTAATATAATTATACCCCATACGAATGATGATAATATTCCCATAAACATTATACCATATGTATGCTGATTTACAACAAATAATTATACAATTTGTAATATGATAAAGAGCCCCGATATGGTGCACAGAGATGCCGGGAGCTGTTAGTAATAGTATATTGATAGAAAGTGAAAATGTCAATGCATTGCTGACAACTTGCAGTTAACAACACCCTGTTTTTTAAAATTGCAGTTAAGAAAGATGTTGCGGAAGATAAGGTTACTATACCTTAATCACTCTTATTTAAACACGCCCCGTCTTAGTAGTCCCTCCATGATTTGGAGAACTACGAAAGACGGGGCTTTTCATTGAAAAACGTGTATAAAACGTGTAAGAAAAATGGAGAACCCGCTGATTTCAGTGGGTTCTCCTGTATTTGGTGGAGGCGGGGAGGATCGAACTCCCGTCCGCCGGCGAATTCCTGCAACCATCTACGGGCGTAGCAATTATATTAACATTCCCTTGGCCGCACGCCTAATTGCAGGCTTACGGCCTTAGTAGATTCATTTGTCCTGCCATGCGCAAATCTTAACATGGTCATGGTGGCCGCTCAGTGACGCCCCAGACCCCGCCGCGGCGTTCGGGGAAGGGACGGCTACCTAATTAAATTAGGCAGCGTAAGCTAAATTCTTGTTAGCGTTTATTTTTAAATTGCGAACGTTTTAGGCGATTTTCGCGAACGCCACCCGCCAGTTACAGTGCAACACCCACGTCGAAACCATTACGCCCCCTTATATAACTATAATAATGCAATCAGCCTTGCTGCCGTTGCTTGACAACGCGCTGCATTTCGCGGTTTGCGTCTTTCGCGGCGAGATCGGCGCGCTTGTCATAGAGCTTTTTTCCCCTGCATAAACCGACTGCAACTTTTATGCGCGGCCCTTTAAAGTAAAGAGACAGGGGGATGAGGGTCAGCCCCTCCTGTTTGGATTGGCCCAGGAGTTTCATAATCTCCTTTTTGTGCATGAGCAGGCGGCGCTTGCGCAGCGGATCTCGGTTGAATATATTGCCCTGCTCATAAGGGCTTACATGCATGGCGTTCAGAAACAGCTCGCCGCGGTCGATGCTGCAGTAGGCGTCTTTCAGGTTTACGCGGCCCTGCCGAATGGATTTTACTTCAGTTCCCACAAGCTCTATACCGGCTTCAAACTGATCCAGTATAAAATACTCGTGATGCGCCTGCCGGTTTTGTGCAATTGTTTTTGTGCCGGTTGCCATATTAGTTCCGCCTCCATACATGTATATTTATTATACCATTATCCCGCGCGCAGGTCAAGATAATCCATGGATTTCCGGGCTGCGCCGCGTCTATTTTGGCTACCGAACGATAGCTTGTTCATAATTTACAATTTATTCACTCTGCCGCCGCTGTATACGGTATAAAATAGAACAAAAAGGAGGTTGAATATTATGGCGAATATTAAGATATTGGTCGTCGATGACGACGAGAACATATGCGAACTGCTCAGGCTGTATTTGGAGAAAGACGGATACGACGTCCAGATCGCGCTGGACGGGGAGGCCGCGCTTGAAAAGTTCAGGCATTACAATCCCGACCTTATCCTGCTTGATATTATGATGCCCAAAAAGGACGGGATGCATGTGCTGCAGGAAATCCGCAAGACAAGCGATGTGCCGGTTATCATGATCACTGCGAAGGCGGAGAGTTTCGACAAGCTGCAAAGCTTTGATTTCGGCACCGACGACTATATTGTCAAGCCCTTTGACGCAAAGGAAGTGCTGGCCCGCATCAAGGCGATCCTGCGCCGTTCGACAAATGCGGCCGAAGAAAAGCTGCGCATTGAGTATGACAATTTGATTATTGACAAGGTCAGCTTTGAAGTGCGCATCAAGGGCAAAGTAGTAGAAATGCCGCCCAAGGAACTGGAGCTGTTGTTCCACCTCGCGTCGAACCCCAATAAAGTCTATACGCGCGACCAGCTTCTTGACGAAGTCTGGGGCTTTGAATATTACGGCGATTCGCGTACGGTCGACGTGCATATCAAGCGCCTGCGTGAAAAGCTGGACGTCGTGTCCCCGCAGTGGAACCTCAAGACGGTCTGGGGAGTCGGGTACAAATTTGAGCTGAGAGACCCGGAATAAAACTGTCGTACCCGGAGGGTATATATGTTTAAAGGCATTTTCTCCAAATACTTCGTCACCACGGCGATAACGATCATTCTGTGTTTTACCTTTCTCGGAATGATCCTTCTCGTTATGACTGCAAACTATTTTATCGCGCAGCAGCGCGTGCGCATCTATAACAACGCGTGCAACATTTCGCTGTATGTGTCCAATATGCGCGCAAATCCCATTGAACTGTACAAGCAGCGCCTGTATAATCAGGATAAGCGGGCCAGCTTCGAGATGTTCAGCGACACGATTAAGCTGGTGGACGAAAACGGTACGAGCGACATATTTATCCTCAGCGAAAACAACGACGAATGCCTGCTCTTTTCTGATAAAAAGGAGTATATGCTCCGGGACGTAGAGATTGTAAACTACAAGGCGATTGAACAGATCGACAGAACAAACGTGTACCAGGCAACCGGTACGTTTTTCGGTTATTATGGCGAGAGCCGGTACACGGTCGGCGTACCCATACTGGAAGACGCAAACGGCATTGTGGACAGCCAGGTGATCGGATATGTGTTCATATCCACGCCTACTTCCTCCATGTCTACGATGATTGTGGTGATTACGCGTTTCTTCCTGCTTTCTGTCTGCGGTGTGCTCGCATTGTCGTTCCTGTTCATCTATATGGGCATCAAACGTCTGACCAGACCGCTTTTGGAAATGCGTGAAGCGTTGAATCAGTTCTCGGCCGGAAATTTTGAAAAGCGGGTGCGCATCAGCGGGAACGATGAAATTTCGGAGCTCTGCATATCGTTCAACACCATGGCGGACGCGCTCGAGCAGATGGAGAGCAGCCGGCGCGGCTTTATGGCGAACATTTCACACGACCTGAAAACGCCGATGACGACGATTTCCGGTTTTATCGACGGGATTCTGGACGGGACCATCCCGCGCGAACGGGAGACGATATATCTGCGCCGTGTCTCCGATGAAATCCGCCGCCTGAGCCGGCTGGTCGATTCTATTCTGGATATTACGCGCCTGGAGGGCGGCCAGGTGGAAATGAACATGCGTCCGCTCAACATCAACGAAATCGTAAAGCGCGTACTTCTTACTTTTGAAATGTCGATTGAAGAGAAGGACATCGCGCTGAATTTCACGCTTGACGATAAGATTATCGTCCTGGCGGATGAAGACGCGGTTTACCGGATTCTGACAAATATAATAGGCAATTCTGTTAAGTATACGCCCATGCACGGCGGGATTACGATTGAAACTGCGGTGGAATCCGACAAGTTCGCTTCCGTGAAAATCCGCAATACAGGGCCGGGCATAGCGCCGGAAGAAATACCCTTTATATTCGACCGCTTCTACAAGAGCGATAAATCCCGGGGTCTGGACCGCGAGGGGATGGGGCTTGGCCTGTATATTGCGAAAATGCTCGTCAACATGAACCGCGGCGAGATCGGCGTGGAATCGATTCCGGGCGCCTATACCGAATTTGCCTTTACCCTGGAACTGGTGAAGAAGGAAACCGGCCTGTTTACCAGGGGCGACAAGGGCGAGAACGCCTCGAAAAAAGGCGACGGCGAAAGGCCCGGCAAGCTTACGAAATAGGCGTTGCTTTATTTGATTTGTTTGCCGAAACCGCTTCTGTGCGAAACCTCTGCGGAATATACTATATACGTGCGGGCCTTTTTACAGCCGCAATAAATATGCAATGGGGGATAAAACGTGAACGACACGCCACAACGGCAGGGCCCATACGGAGAATACGACTATATGGAACAAAAGAAAAAGAATGAACGGCGCCGCCGCACCGGTCTGATAGCGGCCGTTTCCGTCATTGTGTTCTTATTTGTAGGCGTGGTGAGCGCGTTTGTGTGGCTGAATCGGTACTCCGAACGTCCGGCCGCGCCGCCCTCGTCGTCGCAGCAGTCGTCGGGCGGTCAGTCTCAGGCTCCGCAGCAGCCGTCCCAGTCCTCCCAGGGGTCGTCCGAACCGGAGCTGCTTGACGACGCGCCCGAAGTCATTATTACAGAGGGCGCGGCAGAACCTTCGCTCACCGTTTCCGAAATCTATAAAAAAGTCTCTCCTTCCGTGGTCATGATTCTGGCTGACGGCGAAGGGGGCACCGGTCTTGGCACCGGCATTATCATGAGCGAGGACGGATATATTATTACCAACGCGCATGTCATCCACAACGCGACAAGGATCACGATTATCATGAACGACAATACGGTGTCCTATGAGGCGGCGGTTCGCGGCCGGGACAACAACAGCGACATTGCCGTGCTCAAGGTGGATGCAAACGGGCTTACGCCCGCAGTGTTCGGGGACTCCGACAAAGTAGAGGTGGGCGACCCGGTCGTTTCGATCGGCAATCCGTACAGCGTGCAGTATGCGCAGACAGTGACGGACGGCATCATTTCGGGGATCCGCCAGGGCGTCTATGTCAACAACCGCAAGCTGGACCTGCTCCAGACAAACGCGCAGCTAAATCCGGGCAACTCCGGCGGGCCGCTTATCAACGAATACGGCCAGGTAATCGGCATCAACAACTCCAAGATCATGTCGGACGGCGTGGATACGTATGAGGGTATGGGCTTCGCAATTCCGATGACGCAGGCGAAAGTCATTATCGACGAGCTGATTGCGACCGGCAAGGTAGAGGGCCAGCCGATCATCGGCGTCACAGTCGCGCAGGTGACGCAGGAGATGGCGGAGCAGGAGGGCGTCGTACCGGGCGCGCGCGTCGTTTCTATCGATACCAGCAGCGACGCCTACAGTCGGGGAATGCGGCTGGGCGACATCATTACGCAGATAAACGGAAAAACCTTTGAGGACGTCGACGATTTTGTTGAAGAGAAAAATAGGTTCAAGATCGGCGACCAGATTTCGCTTACCTATTGGCGCGAAGGGAAGACATATGAAATTCAGGTGCGGCTGATGGAGGATATTTCAAGCTATTGATAGGCTGCGTATGTGTATGCGCAGTGCGTTTCGGGGCGAAACCGGGTTGCTGCGTATATCTTCGAAGCGCAATGCGTTGCCGTCAAGGCGGACGGAATACAAGTTTCCGTCCGCCTTTCGTATATCTTTATCCAAAGCCCGTCCGATGCCGTCCAGCAGCGAACCGCAGCGTCTTTTTGCTGTGTTCCACAGCGCCAAACCCCGCCATAGCGCACCGATCTGCGGCGTCGGATCCCTAGTCCGGCACGCCCGGACCCTGCCGTGCCTCGCCGCGAAAGACCCTGCCTGCCCCGCCTTTTTGCAGGCCGGCGCTTCAGCACCGCCTGAAGCGCCGGCCTGTCGCACAGCGCCGCCCGTCCGGCCTGAAAATCCACTGTGTTTTCCACTGTAAAAATGAATTATAACGGCGGGTTTACAAAAACATATTGAAATATATCCCGCTTTATAGTAAAATTAGGAATAATGAAAACCAGACCGTATACTACGGAGGATAGCTTATGGCTGTAAAGTACAAACGCGTGCTGCTGAAGATCAGCGGCGAAGCCCTTGCGGGGGAGCTGAAGACCGGGATTGATTTTGATATCGTCTCCCGTTTGGCGCAGAAAGTGAAAGAGTGCGTAGACCTCGGCGTGCAGGTGGCGATTGTCGTCGGCGGCGGCAACTTCTGGCGTGGTCGCAGCGGCGGGAATATGGACCGTACGAGGGCCGACCACATGGGCATGCTCGCAACGGCGCTCAACGCGCTCGCCTTTGCCGACGGCCTGGAGCAGCTTGGCGTAGAAACAAGGGTGCAGACGGCCATCGAGATGCGTCAGATCGCAGAGCCGTATATCCGCAACAAGGCGGTCCGGCACCTGGAAAAGGGGCGCGTCGTCGTATTTGGCTGCGGGACCGGCAACCCCTTTTTCTCAACCGACACGGCCGCGGCGCTGCGCGCGGCGGAAATTGAGGCGGAAGTATTTATGAAGGCGACGAACGTGGACGGCGTATACACGGCCGACCCGCGCAAGGATCCAAACGCAAAGAAACTGGATACGCTGCGTCCCAAGGATCTTCTGGATCAGGCCCTCGGCGTGATGGACAGCACGGCAGCTTCGCTGTGTATGGACAATAAAATCCCCATTCTCGTCTTTGCCGTCAGCGATCCTGACAACATCGTAAAAGCAATAAAAGGCGAAAAAATTGGTACAATAGTGGAGGAGGAAAAGATATGAAGGACACATATCCGGAGCTGACCGAGAAAATGGACAAGACCCTGAGCGTGTTAGAGCACAACTATTCCGTCGTGCGCGCGGGCCGCGCCAATCCCGGCCTGCTCGACAAGGTGCGCGTCGATTACTACGGGACAGAAACGCCCATCAACCAGATGGCGGCCATTTCGGTCACAGAAGCGCGCGTACTGCAGATCCAGCCGTGGGACGTCTCCACCCTGCGTGAGATTGAAAAGGCGATCAATCAGGCGGATCTCGGCATCAATCCCACAAACGACGGCAAGGTCATCCGACTCGTATTCCCGCCGCTTACCGAGGAGCGCCGCAAGGAGCTGATCAAGCAGGTCGGAAGCATGGCGGAGCAGTCGAAGGTCTCCATCCGGTCCATCCGCAGAGATGCGATTGAAAAGTTCAAGGCCCAGAAAAAGAAAGGCGAGATCACCGAGGACGACCTGAAGGATATGGAGAAGGACGTGCAGGAACTGACGGAGAAATACGTTAAGAAGATAGACGACATCGCGGCGAAAAAAGAAAAAGAGCTTTCCGAAGTGTAAGCGGCAATAGATGCACAAGTACGACCCCGCAGGCGTTTTTTTGCGTCTGCGGGGCAAATCGGTTGCAGGGAATTCTATCGAAACGGCGGGGTTATATGGGGTTATTCAGAAAAAAGCAAAAGGTCGAGTGCGAAAAAGTACCGCGGCACATCGGCATTATTATGGACGGCAACGGCAGGTGGGCGACCAAGCGTGGCCTGCCCCGTTTTCTCGGCCATGCGCAGGGCGGCAAGACATTTCGCACGATTGTGCGCCACTGCAATGCGCGCGGCGTAGAATATGTGACCTTCTATGCCTTTTCAACGGAAAACTGGAGCCGGCCGAAAGAGGAAGTGGATTCGCTCATGCAGCAGTTCGACGAGTATCTCGACGAGATCCTCGTCGACTTTGAAAAGCATAATATGAAATTGAAGTTCATCGGTGATATTTCGGCTTTGTCCGAGAATATTGTTAAAAAGATGGCGCAGGCGGAGCTGCTGACGGAGCGGATGACGGGGATTACGGTCAATCTTGCGATCAACTACGGCGGCCGCCAGGAAATCGTACGCGCCGCGAGCGACTTCGCCATGGACTGTCTGCTGAAAGGTCGGGTTCCGGACACGTTTGACGAACAGGCGTTTTCCCAGTATCTCTATACCGCCGGACAGCCGGATCCCGACTTGATTATACGGCCGAGCGGCGAACAGCGCCTGTCCAATTTCCTGCTGTGGCAGAGCGCATATGCGGAGTTTTGGTATTCCGACGTGCTGTGGCCGGACTTCACGCCGGCGGATCTCGACCGGGCTATTGCGGACTACAATCGCCGCAGCCGGCGTTTTGGGGGAGTTTGACTATGTTTCTGAAACGGTTTGTCACAGGTGTGGTCCTTGTGCTTGTCGCCGCCGTGGTGCTGATTTTTTCATCGGTGCCCTATGTCGTCGCCAGCCTGGCCGCAATTTTGGGCGCCATGGCGGTCTATGAGCTGTACCGGGCGGCGGGCCTGCTCCGCTACCGTGCGCTGCGGACGCTGTCCATCCTCATCGCCATTGCCTTTCCGTACCTGGAGTTTCCCTGCTATTACTACGCTGCCGCCGGGTTGTTCCTGTTCGCGGCCGTGCTGTTTTTGTCCCTGATGCGGGTCTATGAGAAGAAGCGGCTGGACCGGCTGTGGTTTGTCTTTTTGATTTCACTGCTGATTCCTGCGCTTTTGTCCGCGCTCAGTTACCTGAGCATGCAGGATAACGGATTGTATTATCTGTTAATCATCGTGCTCGCGAGCTTCGGTACGGATACCGTCGCTTACCTGACGGGTTCGCTGTTCGGCCGGCACAAGCTCGCGCCGCACCTCAGCCCCAAAAAGTCCGTCGAAGGCTTCGTGTGCGGCGTGCTCGCGTCGGCGCTGCTATGCTGGGGGTTCGGCGGCCTGCTCGGCACGGTATACGGCCTGTCCGTCAACTATCCGGCGATCGCCCTGCTCGGCCTCTGCGCTGGGCTTGTCGCGCAGTTTGGCGACCTTTGCATGTCCCTGCTCAAGCGCAACTACGGCGTAAAGGATTACGGGACGTTGCTGCCGGGCCATGGCGGCGTGCTCGACCGGTTTGACAGCATGCTGTTCGTCGCGCCGTTTGTGTATGTCTATGTCAGCTTTATTGGGATTTTTTAAATAATGGACGCAAAACAGGGGGAAGCTATGAAGAGAGTCTCCATCCTCGGAGCGACCGGGTCGGTGGGTTTGCAGGCGCTGGACGTGTGCGCCCGCTGCGGCTATGCGCCGTTTGCGCTGACGGCGAACCAGAACGCCCGCGCGCTGGCGGACGCGGTGCGCAGGTACGGCGCGGAATACGCGGCGATAGCGGATGAGTCGAGCGCAAAGGAACTGCGTCTGCTCGTGTCGGATCTGCCGGTCAAAGTCCTGTCCGGTCCGCAGGGCGTATGCGAGGCTGCGGGCCTTGCAGGCGCGGATATTGTGCTCAACGCCATCGTGGGAATCGCCGGTCTTCGTCCCACCCTCGCCGCGATTGCGGCTGGGAAGGACGTCGCGCTCGCCAATAAAGAGACGCTGGTCGCCGCGGGAGAGATCGTCATGCGCGCGGCGGCGGAAAAGGGCGTTCATATCCTGCCGGTTGACAGCGAACACAGCGCTGTCTGGCAATGCGTGCAGGGCGGGGAGGCCTTTGTGCGGCAAATCCTGCTGACCGCGTCCGGCGGCCCTTTTTTCGGGTATGACAGGCAGGCGCTGCGCGCAGTGGAGCTGCGCGAGGCGCTTTGCCATCCAAACTGGAATATGGGTCCGAAGATCACGGTGGACAGCGCGACCATGATGAATAAGGGCCTGGAGCTGATTGAGGCGGTGCACCTGTTTCACGTCCCGCCTGAATCGGTGTCGATCCTGGTACACAGGCAGAGCATCGTGCATTCGCTTGTGGAGTTTACCGACGGCTCGGTTCTCGCGCAGCTCGGCGTGCCGGATATGCGCATGCCCATCCAGTACGCGCTCACTTGGCCGCAGCGCGTTCCCGCTCCCGTCGAACGCCTCGACCTGGCGAAGGTCGCAACCCTCACCTTTGACGCGCCCGACGAATCGGTGTTCACGACAATTCCGCTCTGCCGGCGCGCCATCGCCTCGGGAGGAAACCTGCCGGCCATGCTGAACGGCGCGAACGAACAGGCGGTGCGCGCCATGCTGGCGGGCGAAATCCGGTTTGTCGAGCTGTTTACGCTTCTGGAGCGCGTGTATGCTCAGTTTCGTTTTATAGAGAGCCCCTCGCTTGACAGTATCCTGGAGTCCGACAGGGCCGCCCGGGATCTGGTCATCGAACAGATACATAGGAGGGATTGATATCAGCACGGTAATCAGTATTATCATCGCAATTTTTATGTTCGGCATTCTCATCCTCGTCCATGAACTCGGCCATTTTCTGGCGGCCCGCAAAGCCGGCGTGGATGTGGAGGAGTTCGCCATCGGGATGGGACCCACCATATGGAAAAAGCAGGGCAAGCATACGCTGTACTCCATTAAGCTTTTGCCCATAGGCGGCTTTGTCCGCCTGGAGGGAGAAGACGAGGCGAGCGACAGCGCGCGCGCTTTTAACAATAAGTCTAAACTCTCGCGCATCGGCATCCTGGTCGCCGGCGCCCTGATGAATATACTGTTCGGGCTGCTCCTCATCATTATTATGTACAGTACCAGCGGCGCGGACGGATTTGTTACGCGCACCATCCGCGAAGTATCGCTGCCGGAACAGACCGCGTTTCAGGCGGGGGATACCATCGTCAAGCTCGACGGGTACGGCACACTGAATTATACGGATGTCAACTTTGCCATATCCAATATCGACTCCGAAACCACCACCGCCACCGTCCTGCGCGACGGGGAGCGGATCAAGCTTGAGGACGTCCCCTTTATCAAGACGGAAAGCGGCTATAAGCTTGGCGTGACTATGGAGGTCGAGCCCTTCAATCTGTGGACAGTGCTTAAAAACAGTCTGACACAGTGCCTGTCCATGGTGCGCCTGGTCTGGGTTTCGCTCGTCTATCTTGTAACCGGCAAAGTCGGGCTCAGCCAGCTGACCGGCCCGGTCGGCATCACCGCCATGATCGAGGAGACGGTGCATTTCGGTATCACGCCCGTGCTGAACATTGTGTCGCTGATCGCCGTCAATCTTGGCGTTGTCAACCTGCTGCCACTGCCGGCGCTGGACGGCGGCCGAATTTTCTTCATTCTCGTCGAGGCCGTGATACGCAAGCCGATTCCGCCGCAGAAGGAAGGGCTTGTGCACATGATCGGTTTCATCCTGCTCATGGCGCTGACCGTATTCGTCTTTGTAAACGACATCATACGGGTGGTGAGTTAGGTGACGCGCGCAGTCAGGGTCGGCGCCCGCTATATCGGCGGCGGGCAGCCCGTCGCCATACAGAGTATGCTCAATACGCCTTCGGCCGATCCAGCGGCCTGCGTCGCGCAGGCGCGGGCGCTGGAGGCCGCAGGATGTGAGATCCTGCGCCTTGCCGTGCCGGATATGGCATCAGTGCAGACCATACCAGCCCTCAAGGCAGCCGTGCGTATGCCCATTGTGGCCGATATCCATTTCGACTACCGACTCGCCCTGGCGAGCGTGGACGCGGGCGCGGATAAAATCCGAATCAATCCCGGCAACATCGGCGGCGAAGCCCATGTCCGCGCCGTCGCGGAGGCCTGCGGAAATGCGGGCGTGCCCATCCGGGTCGGGGTCAATTCCGGCTCGGTCGCAAAGCCCGTATTGCAGCGGCACGGCCGTCCCTGCGCCGAGGCGCTGGCTGAGAGCGCGGTCTACAGCGCTTCGCTTTTAGAGCAATTCGGATTTACGGATATTGTGCTCTCCGTCAAGGCTTCGGACGTGACGGAGATGATCCGCGCAAACCGTATTCTGCATAACATGCGCGATTACCCGCTGCATCTGGGCGTGACCGAGGCCGGCACGGCCGACAGCGGCCTGATCAAGTCGAGTATCGGCATTGGCAGCCTGCTGTGCGACGGCATAGGCGACACAATCCGCGTCTCGCTGACGGCGGACCCTGTGCAGGAGATATACGCCGCAAAAAAAATCCTCCGTTTCTGCGGTCTGCGCCGCGAGGGTGTGGAGATCGTATCCTGTCCCACCTGCGGCAGGACCAAGGTGGATTTAATCGCGCTCACGCAGCGGGTGGAACGTGCCGTGGCCGGCGTCCGCGCACCGATTACGGTCGCTATCATGGGCTGCGCAGTCAACGGGCCGGGCGAAGCGCGCGAGGCGGACGTCGGCCTTGCGGGCGGGGACGGGGAACTGCTCCTGTTCAAACGCGGCAAACCTGTGAAAAAGGTCCCGGAGTCGGAGGCGGTCGAAATCCTGCTGAGGGAAATCGAGCGCCTGGAATCGGGCCGTGTAAAAGAATAAAAAATGACCGAAGCCATCCGGCGTCGGTCATCTGCATTTGTGGGCGAGGAGTATAACATGGAGAATAGCTTGCAGCGTCGTTTTTTTGATGAGTTTACAAAATACCCGCGCGACGGCGCGCTGCACGAACTGCTGGAGAACGCAGTCGTCGTACAGGTGCTCAACAACCGCGCAGAGCGCAGGATGAAAGTTTATCTGCTGTTCGAGACATATCCGGACAAGTCCTGCAGGGCACAACTGGAGCAGGCGATTCAGGAGGCGTACAGCCTGCAGGAAGTACGCGTCACCGCCTGCTTCCGTACGGACGAGATCGGGCCGTATCTCGGTGATCTGATGGAAGAAGTGCAGGCGGAAATCCCGGTGTTGAGCGGTTACTGCGACGGTACGGCTGTATATGAAAACGGCGTCCTCAAGGTGCGCACTGTCTTTTCGGGCAGTGCGATCCTGCAGGGTATGCAGTGCGACAAACGCATCGCGGCCTATGTAAAAATGAAGTTTGGCGCTGAGATCCCCGTCGTGTTTCAAGATATGGAGGAGCGCGAAGTCGACTATGCGGAATACGAACGCCGTATGCGCGAAAAGCTCATAAAAGAGCGGCCTGCGCCGCCGGCTTCGCAGGCCTCGCGCCGCCGTCGCGCACAGCCGCAGAAGCCCGTGGCCCAGCCCCTGTACGGACGGGAAATCAAGAGCGAGCCTGTGGAAATAGCGGCCGTCGACGTGCTCATGGGCAGGGCGACCGTCAGCGGCGTCGTGGACGAGCTGCGCACCGTAGAGCTCAAAAACGGCGCGGGCGTAATGCTGCTGTTCCAGCTGGAGGATAAAACTTCCATGATCGGCGTAAAAGTATTCCCCGGGGAAAAAACAGGGCTTCTGCTCTCGGCGCTGCACAACGGCGACAGGGTCATCGTCCGCGGTTCAGTGGAGGGCGACCGGTTCGCGGGCGACGTGGTAATCCGCGCCAATTCCATTGGCAAGCTACAAAACGAGCGGCATACCGACTTTGCGCCTGAAAAGCGGATCGAACTGCGCGCCCATACCAATTACAGCTTTACTCACGGGCTCATCCCGCCTGAGACGCTTGTTGACCGCGCGGCCGACTGGGGTCATACTGCCCTTGCGGTGACCGACCGCATGAGCGTGCAGGCATTGCCCTTTGCCGCGAAACGCGCAAGGGAGCGCGGAATAAAACTCATATGCGGCGTGGACGCAAACTACATAAACGATACCCAGTCCGCCGTGTTCGGCAAGGACGGCGGGCATTTTGACGGCCGGTTCGTCGTGTTTGATATTGAGACGACGGGACTCAGTCCCTCAGTGGACCGTATTACGGAAATCGGCGCGGTCGCCGTGGAAAACGGCGCTGTGACCGGCACGTTCCAGACCTTTGTCAATCCGGGCATGCCCATCCCGCAGAAGATCGTGGCGCTGACTGGAATAACGGATGAAATGGTGGCCGGCGCGCCGGGGGAAGCGGAGGCGGTCGCGGCCTTCCTGGAATTTGCCGGAAGCGTACCGCTTGTGGCCCACAACGCAAACTTTGACTGCGGTTTCATCCGCGTTGCGGCCCGGCGAGCAAAGCTCTCGTTTGAGAATACATATATAGATACCGTCCCCATATGCCGCAGCCTGTTCCCCGAGCTCAAAAGCGTTAAGCTCGACCTTGTCGCAGCCCATCTGGGACTTGGCCGGTTCAACCACCACCGGGCGGATGAGGACGCGCGCGTCCTGGCCGGGATCTTTACAGCGCTGCTGTCGCGGCTTTCGGATACGAAGGGGATTTCCGATATTTCGCAGATTAACCCGCTGATCAATTCGAGCGCTGCCGGCCGGCCCAATCAGATCACCATTCTCGTCCGTAATGAAGAGGGGCTGAAAAACCTCTACGCGCTGCTCACCGAAGCATACACGGCCGAGGGCCGCGTGCCGGCCGTTACGAAGAGTATGCTGGACGGGCGCAGGGAAGGGCTGCTGATCGGCTCTGGAAATATGGACGGCGAGCTGATCAAAATGATGGTGGAGGGTCGCAGCGATGCGGACATATACCGCGCCGCAAAGTTTTACGACTATTTGGAACTTCAGCCCATCTCCTGCGCGATGCGCCGGGTGGATACGGGCTGGATCCGCGACATACGCCAGCTGCAGATGCTGTACGAACAGGTGCTCGACCTTGCGCAGCGGCAGGACAAGCCGGTTGTCGCGTCCGGGGACGTGTGCTTCCTCGACGAGGACGAGCAGCTGCAGTGTGACGTGCTGTGCACGGCGCGCAGCCAGCGCGGCGGGCGCGACCCGCTGTATTTCCGCACGACGGACGAAATGCTCGACGAGTTCGCGTTTCTTGGCGAGCACCGGGCGGTGGACATTGTGATAGATAACCCGGCCCGGCTCGCCGATCTGTGCGGCGATATCGCTCCGGTGCGCTTTTGCCGCGCCGCGGAACCCGACGGCGCGTTCCAGCAGCTGCGCGGCGCGGTGCTCTACAGTGCGGGCAGATACTACGGCGAACCGTATCCCGCAGAGATCCGGCGGCGGCTGGAACAGGAGCTGACCGCCATCCGCGCCGCAGGCATGTCGTCCGCCGTGCGTATCGCCTTTGCCGCCGCAGCGGGGCTGGAGAACGCGATGGGCGCGGATTGGCTCGGCCTGTCCCTGTGCGCCTATCTGCTCGGTATTTCGGACTATGACCCCCTGCCGCATATACCGCCTGCGGCGCATGCCGCTCACGCGGAGCCCGCGCAATGCCCCGGCTATGCCGACCTTGCCGGACGCGCGCCCGGCGGCGGGCTTCTCCCCGCCGCGGCGCAGCAGGGGCTTGCGGTGCCGTTCGAGTGGTTCCGCTGCGCGCTGGAAGCGGCCGGAGGCGGCGTCTGCCTGAGCGCTGTGCCGGATGCGGACGAATCGCTGTACGACGCCGTCGCCGGCGCGCTCGGCGAAACGTACGGCCAGCGTCTGCTGCGCGGATGCAGGACGCATCCGTTGTCTCCCGCAACGGCCCGCGCCTATGTGCGGCGGTATGAGGAGGAGCGCAATACGGCTTTGCGCGAAGTGGTCGGCGCGCGTGTCGCCGCCGCCCTGGCAAAGGGCTACCGCATGGCGGAATATGATCGCCGGACCGTGCTTGTCGACCTGGGGGAGACCCCGGACCTGCCGCTGCTGCCCTGCCAGCGCGTCCAGACCGGGCAGGACGCGCTTCTGTATTCTCATATCACAAGCGACGGTCTGTACGGCGGCTATATGCGCGTATCCCTGTGCGAAGATGCTGCCCTGTCCGCGCTGCGCCTGCTGGAACGGGACACTGGCATCGCCTGCGCGTCGATCAGCTTTTCCGACGCTAAGGTGTACGACTATGTTCGGGAATCCGGCGCCGGGCAGGAGGACGCCTGCCGCACGGTTCCGCTTCTGTCCAGTCGTGCGCAGCTCGAGGCTGCGGCCGCGCTTGCGGAAAATTCCTTTGCACAGTTTGTCCGTATATTTGAAATGGAGGGCGGGGACAGTCCTCTCGCGCAGGCGCGCGCGCTGGAACGCGCCGTCGCCTCTTACCGTCTGCTCTGGTTCCGGCTGCATGAACCGGGTGCCTTTTTCAGCGCGTATTTTTCCGCGTACGGTGAAGACCTGGACTTCGACCTGCTGCAAAACCCTGGCGCGTTAGAACGGCTGCTGAGAAACCGCTCGGTCGCCGAGGACGGGTCCCTGTCTATCGCCGACGCGCCGTACCGCGTGGCGCTGGAGATGTATCGGCAGGGGCTTTCCATCCTGCCGGTGGACCTTATCGCCTCGCATCCCGTCCTGTTTCTGCAAAAAGAGGGCGGCCTTCTGTTGCCGCTGCGGTCTCTTACGTCGCTTAGCCGAAAGGAAATCGACGCAATTGCCGGCGCGCGTCGGGAGGGAGCGGACAGCGCCGAAGCTCTGGCCCGCCGCGCCGGGCTGTCCAGGCCCGCGCTTGAAGCGCTGCGGGAGAAGGGGATTCTTGCCGATACGGAGGATGACGGCCAGCTCTCCTTGTTTTGAGTCGTTATCATAATATCGGCCGCACAGCCAAAACTAACACTTGTAAGTCTCGTTGTGCACAGTTTATATTTCGCGTTTTTTTGCTCTCATGAAAACCTATTTTTGCAGGGGGAAAACCGCTTGACACAAGAACGCGCGATGTAATATCATTTATATGCAAAGAATAGAATGCGGAGGTGGGGCCATGTACGCCGCGAGGGTAGTCGGAACGGTCGTATGTACCTCAAAGGAAGAGAAACTGACCGGCCTGAAGATGCTCGTCGTCCAGCCGGTAAACGTCCTGAATATGAAAAACGACGGCAAATGCGCCGTTGCGATCGACGCGGTCGGCGCCGGCCACAATGAGATCGTGCTCGTGGTCGGGGGCAGCTCCGCCCGTCAGACCGAGGTCACGACGAACAAGCCGGTCGACGCGACGATTATGGCGATTGTCGATTATATTGAGATTGAAGGAAAACTCACATATGAAAAATTTGAAGCGGAATCGAAAACAGCCGCTTCCAAGGCAAAGGCGTAGGTGGTGGCATGCAGCTTGCAAGGATCATCGGCTCTGTCGTTTCGACTGAGAAACTGACAAGCCTGGAGGGTACAAAGCTGCTCGTCATGCAGCCGATCGATTCGTCCGGAAAGGACGTAGGCTCGCCCATTGTGGGTGTGGACACGGTCGGCGCCGGTACGGGCGAGACCGTATTTTACGCCAAAAGCAAGGAGGGCGCCATGACGCTTGCAGATCCGTCCGCCTGCGCGGACGCGGGAGTCGTCGGGATCCTCGATTACTATTATTCTGTGAAGAGGGAAGAAAATCCATGACCTTTGCGCGTGTAGTCGGAAACGTGGTGGCGACGCATAAAAAGGAAGATCTTCGGGGCGCGAAACTCATGATCGTGCAGCCCGTGGACAACTTTTTAAAAGATAACGGCGACGAGATGGTCGCGATCGACACGGTCGGCGCCGGTATCGGCGATCTCGTGCTCGTGATCTACGAGGGCTGGGCGGCCAGAACCTGTTTCCCGACAGGAAACCCGCTCGCGCCGTTTGAAACGGTGATCGCCGGGATCATCGATGAATATGTTACTGATGAAAATACGATATATCAGAAATAGGAGTGTTCAAAAATGGAAGCGAATATGAATCAAATGATTGAGCAGATCGTCAAAGAGGTTGTGCGGCAGATCGGCATCCAGCCGGGCGCAGGCAGTCAGCCGGCCCATGCCGAACTTGCAAAATACATAGACCATACCGTCCTGTACGCCTACACGACGCGCGAGACCATCGCCCGCTTCTGCGACGAGGCGATGCAGTACCATTTCGCGGCCGTCTGCTTCAATCCCATCCATGTCGCCTTTGCCAAAAAGCGCCTTGCCGGCTCCAACGTCAAGGTCGCGACGGTTATCGGCTTCCCGCTTGGCGCGAATACGCCGGTGGTGAAGGCGTTTGAGACCAAGGACGCGATCGCGAACGGCGCCGACGAAGTGGATATGGTGATCAATATCGGCGCGGCCAAGGAGCACAACTGGGATCTGGTGCGCGAGGATATGAAAGCGGTCATCGACGCGGCCCGCGAATCCAGCCGCTATGTAAAAGTAAAGGTCATTATCGAGACCTGCCTGCTGACCGACGAAGAGAAGGTCAAGGTCTGTGAGATCGCACGCGAGCTCAAGGCGGACTTTGTCAAGACTTCGTCCGGCTTCTCGACCGGCGGCGCGACGGCGGAGGACGTGGCCCTGATGAAGCGCACCGTAGGCCCGACCATGGAGGTGAAGGCGTCCACCGGCGTTCGTACCACCGAAGCGGTGCAGAAGATGGTCGCAGCCGGCGCGACCCGGATCGGCACCGGCTCCGGCATCAAGATCGTCACCGGCGGCGACGACTGTAAGAACTGCGCAACCTGCACCAACTGCCGCAAATCCTGAGCGTAAGGCTACACGATAAAGAAAGGGGTGGTCTGTTTGGCGGACAAGAACGAACAGGCGGTCCAGCGCGCAAGAGAGCTTGCAAAGCAGGCTTTTGAGGCGCAGAAACTCTTTGCGGATTACAGCCAGGACAAAGTCGACCGTATCGTCGAGAGCATGGCGAAGGCCGGCTACGAACATGCGGCGCGTCTGGCAAAGCTCGCAGTGGAGGAGACCGGGATCGGCCGCGAGTCCGACAAGATCATCAAGAACCAGTTTGCATCCAAAAACCTGTACGAGTCGATTAAGGATACAAAGACGGTGGGCGTGCTGAACAGGGACGAAGCCCGTAAGATCGTAGAGATCGCGGCGCCCGCAGGCGTGATCGTCGCCATCATACCGACGACGAACCCGACCTCAACCGTCATATTCAAGTCCATGATCTCTTTGAAAGCCAGAAACTCCGTCGTCATTTCTCCGCATCCGCGGGCCATCAAGGCCTGTGTGGAAACGGCCCGGATCATGGAGGAAGCGGCGGTGCTCGCCGGCGCGCCCAAGGGCCTGATCCAGTGCCTGGACGTCGCGTCCATGGCTGCGGCGACTGAGCTGATGACCTGCGAATACACTTCGGTTATCCTTGCGACGGGCGGTTCGGCGCTTGTGAAGGCCGCATATAGCAGCGGAAAGCCCGCCTACGGCGTCGGCCCCGGTAACGTTCCGGCGTTTATAGAACGCAGCGCGGACGTGTCCACGGCGCTCGACCGTATCCTGATGAGCAAGACGTTCGACTATGGCACCATCTGCGCTTCGGAGCAGGCGATCGTGACCGAGCGCGTCATCGCCAACCAGGTCCGCGCCCAGCTCCAGCAGAAAGGCGGTTATTTCGTCGCTGGCGCCGATAAGGAGAAGCTGGAAAAAACGGTGATTAAGGAAACGGGCGGCGTCAATCCGGACGTCGTGGGTAAGAGCCCGCAGGCGATTGCAGATCTGGCCGGCATTTCCATTCCGGAGGGTACGCGCGTGCTCGTGGCGGATCTGGAGGGCGTCGGCAAGGAGTATCCCCTGTCAGCCGAAAAACTCTGTCCCGTCCTCGGTTTCTATGAGGTGGACAGCTGGCAGGAGGCCTGTGACCTGTGCATCCGGCTTTTGCAATTCGGCGGACTTGGCCACAGCATGGTCATCCACTCGAACAACGAGCAGGTCATTATGGAGTTTGCCATGAAAAAGCCTGTGTTCCGCATCCTCTGCAATACTCCGTCGGCGCAGGGCGCAATCGGGTATACAACGGGCCTGGCCCCGTCGCTTACTCTGGGCTGCGGCACGTTCGGCGGGAATATCACGTCCGACAACGTCACTGCCCGGCACCTGATGAATATCAAGCGGCTCGCCTATTACAATCCGCCCGCGGAGTTTTCGGACGGCGGCGCGGCAAAAACTGGCTACCGGTACACACGCGCGCAGGTTCTCGCCGCCGTGGAGCGCGCTCTGTCATAAGCGTTTTATCATTTTACATACATGAATAATTTTGGAGGTAATAAACATGGAAGCAATCGGATTGGTTGAAACAAAAGGTCTGGTCGCGGCAATCGAGGCCGCCGACGCAATGGTGAAAGCTGCGAACGTCCGTCTCATCTCCAAGGAGTATGTCGGCTCTCAGCTCGTCACTGTGATCGTCACCGGCGAAGTCGGCGCCGTCAAGGCCGCTACCGAAGCCGGCGCGACCGCTGCGAAGCGGATCGGCAACGTGGTATCCGTGCATGTCATTCCTCGCCCGCATGGCGATGTTGACAGCATAATCGCCACCCTTTAATCTTGTAAACTTGAGAGGAGCATATATCATGGAAAAAGAAGCTTTGGGAATGGTAGAGACGAAAGGTCTCGTAGGTTCGATTGAAGCTGCCGACGCAATGGTGAAGGCTGCGAACGTCACCCTGATCGGCAAGGAAAAAATCGGTTCCGGTCTCGTTACCGTTATGGTCCGCGGCGACGTGGGCGCGGTGAAGGCCTCTGTGGACGCGGGCGCGGCCGCTGCGGCGCGCGTCGGCGAACTGTTCGCCGTACATGTCATTCCCCGTCCGCATGACGACGTGGAACTCATTCTGCCCCAGAAATAAACAGCGGACAGCGTAAGCCCTCGGCATGTCTGAGGGCTTTCTGCCGTTGCTGTCCGGTTCCGCCGCTGGCCTGCGCGCAGAACGGAACCGGCGCGGCGCTGTACAGGCGCGTTTCCCGGCGTGCCGCGCGGGTTCTGGCCCGTGTGCCGTCGGAGTGCGTCGCAGCCCGCATAATCTAGAATAATTGGTGAAGTTATGGATGTATCGACTATTGGAAAGATCGTATCCATCATCCTTTCCAAACTGACCGGCTATGGCTACAATTCCATACAGGACCGCCCCGTTCCCATCGGCGTTTCCAATCGGCATCTGCATCTGAGCCGCGCCGATATTGACGCGCTGTTCGGCCCGGGCTATCAGCTTACCCCGGTGAAGGACCTGTCCCAGACAGGCCAGTTCGCCGCAAAGGAGACAGTGATGGTCGCAGGCCCCAAAGGCTCGTTTGATTCGGTGCGCATTCTTGGTCCCGAACGCGCGCATACGCAGGTGGAGGTCATGCGCAGCGACTGCTACAGGCTGGGACTGCAGGCACCGGTGCGGGAGTCTGGTAAGGCTGCGGGCAGCGGCGGCGTAACGCTCGTCGGCCCCAGGGGTTCGGTCTGCCTGAAAGAAGGGTTGATCGTCGCCCGGCGGCACGTCCACATGCCGCCCGCGGACGCCGCGCATTACGGACTGCAGGACGGCGACGTTGTCGCGCTGCGCTGCGGCGGCGAACGCGGGATCGTACTGGAAAACGTCATTGTACGCGTCGATCCGTCCTTTGTGCTGGAGGCGCATCTGGATATGGATGAGGCCAACTGCGCCGACCTGAAAAACGGCGATCCGGCATTTATTATTCGGAACGCGTTTCAGAACACGCCTGTCCGTACCGTACAGCCGTCCGCGCCGGCTGCGTCCGAAGCGCCGAAAGCCGAACCCGCCGCGCCGCGCCGCACCGCCGTGACCCTTGTGACGGAGGATATCGTAAAGGCGGCGGCCCGAAACGGCGAGAGCATATACGCGGCGAAGGGCGCGGTGATTACGCCGCTGGCGCAGGACGCCATCCGGGAACTCGGCGTGGAAATCGAACGAGAATAGAGCATGGAGGAAGCAGCATGGCACAGGTAATTACGCAGATTGAGATGATGCGTTATCAGGGCGCGCCGCTTGCGGTGTTCCCGGAGGGGACGATCCTAACCCCGTCGGCCAAGGACTGGGCCAGGGAGCAGGGGATTGAAGTGCGCATCGGCGGCTCCGATGCTGACACTGGCCAGGAATTTCTGGATCAGGTCGTCGGTTCCGTAATCCGGCAGTACCGCAGCACTGGTAAAAGCCTTGTGAAAGAAGAAGTCGTGGAGGCTGTGCGGCAGGTTTTGAACAAGCTGGAGTGCACCGTTGAATAATTTCGTTGTGGGGTATTCTCAAAATGTCGAATGATATGCTTTCAACCCCTCGGGATATTCCATCCTGCGCCAAGGCGGCCGGCATCGTCGGCACCGGCGGCGCAGGTTTTCCCATGCATGTAAAAATACAGGCCAAGGCCGATTTTGTTATCGCCAACGGCGCGGAGTGCGAGCCCATCCTGGAAACAGACCGGCACTTCATGCTCCGCCATCCGGAAAAGGTAGTCGCGGGCCTGCGGCTCGCCGTAGAGGCGACGGGCGCGGAGAAGGGTTATCTCGCCGTCAAGGCCAAGCATGCCGACCTTGCCGCGCTCTTTACAAAACAATTGAAGGACGAGCCGCGGCTGGAACTGTTTTTGCTTGACAATTTTTATCCGGCGGGCGACGAGCATGTACTCGTACACGAAGTAACGGGCCGGGTCGTCCCGCAGGGCGGGATCCCGATCGACGTGGGCGCGGTGGTCAATAACGTGTTCACCCTGGCTCTGCTGGCGGACGCTGTACAGGATAAGCCCTTTACACATAAATACGTCACAGTTACGGGCGAGGTCAACCGCCCCTGCGTTTGCGAAGTACCAGTCGGCGTATCCATCGGCGAGGTAATCGAAACCTATGGCCGCGGCGTCAAAATCTCCGACTATAAAATCGTGCTCGGCGGCCCCATGATGGGCAAGATCACGGACGACCTAAGCACGCCGGTGGAAAAGACGACCGGTGGAATTATCGTAGTCCCCTCGGACCATACCCTCGTCCTGCGCAAGACGAGCGATCTGAAGCATGACTTTATCAAGGCGAAATCCGTCTGCTGCCAATGCAATCTGTGCACCGATATGTGTCCGCGCAATCTGCTCGGCCACACGTTGTACCCAAGCAGGTCCATGCGCGTATTGCCCTATCTGCAGGGCGACTTCCAAATGGAAAGCATCGCGCAGGCGGCGCTGTGTACTGACTGCGGCCTGTGTCAGGCGTTCGCATGTAACATGAACTTATCTCCAAACCGTGTCAACAACTACTTTAAGAAGATTATGGCGGAGCAGGGGTACAAGCCCGATGTAAAAGGACGGCCCATGAACCCTGTAAGCGAATACGGCGCGCTGCGCCATGTGCCGACGCCCCGGCTCATACAACGCCTCGGCATCGCGAAGTACGATATGCATCTGCCCTTTGACGAAACGCCCATGAAAACGAAAAAACTGGTCCTGCCTCTGAAAATGCATATAGGCGCGCCATGCGAGCCGCTTGTACATACCGGCGACCTGGTGCTGCGCGGCCAAAAGATCGCCCAGGCGCCAGCGGGCGCGCTCGGCGTGGATCTGCATGCGCCGCTGGAGGGAATGGTGCGCGCCATAGGCAGCGCGATAGAGATTGAAGCCTTTGAGGGGGTGTAACAGATGATGAACGCCATAGGAGTAATTGAAAGTTCCAGCATTGCCAAGGGCTTTGAAATCTGCGACGCAATGGCAAAGGCCTCGCTCGTGACGATTCTGGAGGCGGCCCCCATATGTCCGGGGAAATACATGATCATCATTGGCGGTCTCGTGGCCGACGTGACCCATTCCATACAGACCGGCGTCGAGATCGCAGGTTCTCTGCAGATAGACCACCTGATAATCCCGAATATCGATCCCCAGGTCTTTGCTGCGATCAACCGCACAAGCGAGATCGGCCGCGTAGACGCGCTGGGGATACTGGAGACCTATTCCGTTGCCGCGGGGATCTCCGTCGCCGACATTGCGGTGAAAGCCGCAGCAGTGGATTTAATCGAGGTCCGGCTCTCCCGCGGTATGGGCGGCAAGGCGTTTGTGCTGATGACGGGCACGGTAGCGGACGTGACGGCCGCAGTAGACGCTGCGAGTGAAACTGTCAGCACCGGCGGCCTGCTCGCGGCAAAAACCGTGATTCCGTCTCCGCATCCCGATATGATACGGTATCTGTATTGAAAGCTTTTTGTTTTTTGTTATAATAGAAGGCAGGCAAGAATCGTTCTTGCCTGTCTCGTTGTTTGCATCCATACGCCGTCGGCGCTGGTTTTCGTCTAAAACGCTGATTGCGCCAGGGGATATACGCCGGGTGAATGTGCGTCCGCGCATCCGGCATGGCCCGCCGGACGGTTGTAATCTGAAAAAAGCTTTGCCCACTGCCTGATGAAACCGATAGTTGCCGGATAGTTGGTAGTAAACGGCAATGCATTCCCGTACAATACAGGCAAGGGTGGTGACGAATATGTCAATTGGTCAAAGAATCAGGGCGCAAAGAATAAACAGCGGCCTGTCGCAGGAAAAAGTTGCGGAACTTGTCGGCGTAAGCCGACAGGCGGTAACGAAATGGGAGACCGGACGATCTGCGCCAAGCTCGGAAAACCTGTTCAGGCTGGCGGCGCTGTTCGGGACGACAGTGGATTTTTTACTGGCTCCAGAAGAAGCGGAGAAGAATATTACGGCGGAGCAGATGTATCGGCTCTACATGCAGGACCAAGCAGATAGGGCGAACGAGCGAAAGGTGAGACGGAAAAAGAATATCATGCTTGCGCTAGTCGTTTGCGCGGGATATATCATGATATATTTGCTTTGCAGAATCGGCGGCGGCCCGGAACAAAGCAGCGTAATGGGCTGGCTGTTTTCATCAGATATGAACCGGTTCAGCTATTTATATGGCTGGCTTGTCAAACAAAATCTGTTCTGGGTTTCGATGGCGGTTTCCATAATCCCCGCATTTTTCGGAAAATATCGGTTTTCATTCACAACGTTTTCGGGGTTTGGAGCTGGTCTGCTGTTTGGCGAATTGTTCGGGGAAAATCCGGCGGGCGCGCCGTATGGACAAAGTCATTACGGCTGGGCAATATGGGGCGGCATCTTTCTGTTTTCCATTGTGATGGGCGTGATTGCAGAAAGAATTAAGGGGCTTGCGCAGAAATCCAGAAAATGGTGGATATGGGGCGCGGTCTCTCTTGCGGGCGTCATTGCTGTAATACTGCTCGTTCGCTTCGGTATCCCGCAGACGTCTGGAAACTGACCGCAGCATATCCGCTTTTGTGTAAAACCGTCTGATCGTCTCAGGATCAGGGCGTTGTCCAGGCGGACAGTGCGGCGGAACAGGTCGCGTACGGTCAGGCCTTTGCGCGCAATGTGATCCGCCTGTGCCGCCGCCCCCATTACGTCGCGTAAAACGGGTATGATTCCGTAATGGTTCTTTTACTACCCGCCTGTGCCGTGATAAAGCACGCGTTGTAACCAGCAAGGAGAGATTCTATGCGTAAAATCATTATCGCGCCCGATTCGTTCAAGGGCACGCTCTCTTCCGTACAGGTCTGCCAGTTCATCCAGGCAGCCGCGCAGGAGGTTTTCCCCGCATGCGAGGTTTTATCCGTGCCCATTGCGGACGGCGGCGAGGGCAGTGTGGACTGTATGCTGGTTGCGGCCGGCGGGAAGCGGTGTTTTTGTGCGGTGACAGGCCCTTTGTTCTCGCCGGTCCGCGCATATTACGGGCGTTTGAACGGCGGCGCGGCGGTCGTGGAAACGGCTGCCTGCGCAGGGCTGCCGCTGGTTCAGGAGCCGAGCCCCCTGCATACGACGACATACGGCGTAGGCGAGCTCATTGCGGAGGCGGCGCATAGAGGCGCAGAACAAATATACGTAGGCCTTGGCGGCAGCGCGACCAATGACGGCGGCTGCGGTATGGCGGCGGCTCTCGGCGCGCGTTTTTACAATGCCCGGGGCGAAGCGTTCGTCCCGGTAGGCGGTACGCTGGGCGACGTCGCGCGGATCGACGTCACCGGGATAGACAAGCGGATTGCAGGCTTGGAGATTACCGCCATGTGCGATATAGAAAACCCGCTTTTCGGCCCGCGCGGCGCGGCGTATGTATTCGGCCCGCAGAAAGGTGCGGACACGGCCGCTGTAGAATTGCTGGACGCAGGGCTCCGACATCTGGCGGCGACGGCAGCGCGGGATATCGGGATCAACTGCGCAGAGGAGCCGGGCGCGGGCGCCGCCGGGGGTTTGGGATTCGGTATGCGCGCCTTTTTAGGCGCGCGGCTGCGTTCAGGCATTGATACGGCGTTGGAAGCCTCTGGATTCGACGTGCTTTTGCAGGACGCGGATCTCGTCGTCACGGGAGAAGGCCGGCTGGACGCGCAGAGCGGAATGGGCAAGGCCGTCGGTGGTGTCGCCCTGCGCGCCAAACGCGCCGGCGTCCCGGTAGTTGCGCTCGCGGGCGGCATCGCCGCGGACAGCGCGCTTCTCGGACTGGACGCGGCCTTTTCCATAAACCGACTGCCGGAGCCCCTGTCCGTTTCGGGCGTCAAGAGCGGGGATAACCTGTACAGGACGGCGCTGGAGCTTTTCCGGTTAATACGGCTGTCCCTGAACGCCGCGCATCGGGAGGCGTAGAATTATGATATTGAGCGCGAGCCGCCGCACGGATATCCCGGCTTTTTATCCGCAGTGGCTGATGAACCGGCTGCGGGAGGGGTATGTGTTGCTGCAAAATCCCTATTCAAAGCGGATAAGCCGTCTGTCGCTTTCGCCGGAGACTGTGGATTTAATCGTATTTTGGACAAAGGACCCGCACAATCTGCTCCCCTTTCTCAGTGAGATTGAATCGCTGGGGTATGCTTACTGCTTCCAAATCACCGTCACGCCATATGGCAGGGACCTGGAACCGGGTCTGCGCTGCAAATCAGCGATTCTGTCCGACGTTCAAGCCCTATCCGCGCGCATTGGTAAGGCGCGCCTGCTCTGGCGTTACGACCCGATCATTCTAAACGCGGGTTGGACGGCGGCGCGGCATACGGAAGCATTTGCCGGCCTTTGCCGGGAGCTGGCTGGTTGTACTGACCGCTGTGCGATCAGCTTTGTAGACGCTTATAAAAAACTGGCCAGGCTTGTACAAAGCCGCACAATCTGTCCAGTGTGCGAGACGGATATGCGCGCGCTCGCCGCCGCGCTTTCAGCTGCCGCCGCCTCGTATGGATTTCGCCTGTCCGCCTGCTGTGAGCCAGTGGACTTCACGGCCGAAGGCGTGGAGCGCTCCGGCTGTCTGGACCGGGCGTGGATTGAACGTATTGTGGGCCAGACCGACCTGCGCCGCGATCCAAACCAGCGCGGCGGCTGCCGCTGTGTAGAAAGCGTGGATATAGGCATGTATGACTCCTGCGGATTCGGCTGCGTCTATTGCTATGCGAATCAGAACGCGGCGCGCGTGCAGGCGAATCTGTCTTTGCACAATCCCGACTGCGGACTGTTAATCGGCGCGCCGGAACAGGGGGAAGTCGTCGCGGAACGCCCCTGCCGGTCAAACCGTACTGGCCAGCCGCATTTATATTTCTAAAAAATAAAAAAAGTATTTGCATTTTTCGATTGTTTGTGTTATCATATTTTAGCGAGTTCATTTGCGCTGTTAGCTCAGCTGGATAGAGTGACTGGCTACGGACCAGTAGGTCAGGGGTTCGAATCCCTTACAGCGCGCCACGTCGGAGCAAAGTCCGCTTTGCTCCGACATTTTTTTATTGCTGCAACGTCGTCGTCCGCCCGCACCCTAGTTTCGCCCTTCCGCAGAAAGTCACGCCTGTTCCGGCTGTTCGCTAGCAAGCGTGTTCACGTCGCCTCCGCGGAGCTACCAACTTTTTTCGGGTTCTAGTCTCCGTCAAAAATTTTATTGGCCTCTATTTCGCACCGCATGACACAGTCGGAGCAAGCTATGTATCGCTTGTTCCGTTTTTTATCAAAATCATAGCGCATTCACCCCTCCGCTTTTCCGCGTAAAACCGCAACCGCGCACTGGGGAGTTTGGTTCTATCTGTAGAAGAAAGTGAAAGGTCCTTATCGCCGCGCCGGAATAAAGTCCGCTTTGTTCCGGCGTTTTTGGCGGCAAGCGGTAATCCGGCTCCTTGACTCATTTTTGCCGATAAGAGAGTATCCGTTACCACGCCCTGAAGGCGGCGCGGCTTCGCGCGCCCCGTATCTGCTTGTTTCCTACGGAAGGTCCGCCGCTTCCATATTTTGCCGGATCATTTCAGCCCTAAGCTGAACCGCCTTATTTAAAGGGTTCTTAATTTTTGTTTTTTTGCACCATGTACAAGCCGGTGTCCGCATATATATTGAGATGAGGGGATGAGTATTATGCATTGCTGCAGAGTCAGTGATTTCGGAGAAAAAGAAGTAATCAATTTGAGCGACGGATGCCGGCTCGGCTGTGTAATCGACGTCCTCTTCCAGGTGGATACGGGGCAGATTGAAGCGATCATCGTTCCGGGGCGGAAAGAGGGCTTTAGTCTGTTTGAAAAACGGCTTGAAATAGAAATTCCTTGGTGCAATATCGACAGAATTGGCGACGACTTCATATTTGTACGCTTTAACACACCGCCGCCGCGCGTTCCTCCGCGCCGCAGGGGGTTTTTCGACTGACAGCAGCGGGGGGCCTGCGGCATGCGTCGCAGGCCCCCCGCACAATGATCTTGACAAGGCGCCGCCCCCGCGGTAAACTGAATCGCAAAGGGGAATGGCGTATGAAATTAAGGTTCGCCGCACCGTCTGACGGCGCTTCACTGCAAAGGATCTATGCACAATACATAGACACACCGGTCACATTCGAGTGTTCTCTTCCAAGCACGGCCGAATTTACCGAACGGATTAAAAGCGTGTCGGCCTTCTATCCGTTTCTTGTCTGTGAAAACCGGCGCGCTGAAGTCGTCGGATACGCGTATGCGCACAGGCATATGGAACGCGAAGCATATCAGTGGAACGCGGAGCTGTCGGTCTATCTGGACGCGGGCCACACCGCGCGCGGCATTGGCCGGCGTCTGTACTGCGCCCTGCTTGGGCTTATCAGACTACAGGGGATTAAAACGGCGTACGGCGGGGTTACCATACCGAACGCCGCGAGCAAAAAGCTCCATGCCGCGTTGGGCTTTACAAAGCTGGGCACGTATCATAACGCGGGCTATAAGTGCGGAGCGTGGCACGACGTCGCCTGGTATGAAAAAAATATAGCGCCTTATGATGCCGCGCCGCGGCCCGTGCTGCCGCTTTGCGCCATTGACGAGGCGCAAATTGCGGCTGTTTTAGAAAACGTGTAAACGAATATGCGCCGCCGGGCGTTCTCTTCGATTGCCTGTATTGATCAATCCCGCGCAAGAATATCCGCGTATTCCGGATGCCGGTCGAACCAGGCGGCCGCATAGGAACAGGTAGGCCGCGCTTTCCAGCCCGCGGCACGGATCTCGTCCGCAGCCGCCTGCATGAGCTTTGCCGCAACGCCCTGTCCGCGCAGTTGGTCCGATACAAAAGTGTGGTCGATTTCAGCAACTCCCGGTTCGGACAGCGGAAAGGTGACGTAGGCGACGGCCTCTCCGTGCCGGAAGAGGGCGATCCTGCCCGCTTCTTTTGAAAATTCCATGTTCAATCCTCCCGATGCGTTTTTTATTCCAGCATACTGATAACCGCCGCCCCGGTCAACGGTTTAAGTCTTTGGGCCCGCCGCGTATGAAAACCCAACATTCCTTCCCGACAGTGCGTAAGGGTCGGTATAAAGGCGAAACGGGCGTGGCTATGCAGGTTCTTGCTTCGTCGGCTTTTGTTTGATCGCCCTGCTGAATATAGCGATGTACGCTGCGAGACATGCGGTATCGAGCAACGCCTGAAAAAGCATAGTATGCGTTGCGAACACATACCGGTACATAATAACTGCTTCGGCTGCGATAAAGCACGCGGGCGCAAGCAGCAGTATCTTGCCAATCCAACTATTCCTTCTGCCGCTCCACAATACTGCAGCCAAAGCACCGCAGATCATCGCTGGTATTACCGCATATAGTACCGCCGAAGCAATCGCGCGCGTGAGCATATCGACTGCGCCGGTATATTGGTTGTATATGTCATGGAAATTCCGTACCTCTTTGTAAATGCCTGTTACGAAAAACATCGTTCCGACATAGACGAATCCGTTGACAGCCCCAATCAAGCGCTGACTGCTCGATAATACTAGAGTCGAGGTGGAAAACATCCAAAAGCCCAATGTAGCAGAACTAAACGAACTGAATGACCACAAATCCCCATGCGGCATATCACTAAACAGCACGACAAGTAAACCCGCCGCAACACCACATATCGCCGTCAGCAAAATACTTCGTTTGCCAATTCGTATTGTCGGCATATAATGATGGTCCTGCATTTTGTCACCTCTATCTCGTTATGATAGGTCTCCAACTGTAAATTTCGCAACTAAGGCGGCGCCGACAACCGTGTGCCTGCCGGGACGCGCTGAAAACAGAAAAAACCTCTTTCGCCTTAGGCGAAAGAGGTTTCTTTTGTGGTGGACGATAAGGAACTCGAATCCCTGACCCTTCGCACGTCAAGCGAATGCTCTACCAACTGAGCTAATCGTCCAAGTAGCTTTCTTATTATAGCGTGTGATCGAATAGAATGCAAGACTTTTTTTGAAATAAATTCAATTTTAAGCATATTGCCAAAAAAAGTGGCTATAAGACTATTGTCAAACTGCAAATTATATGGTAAACTATTCAAGCAATTCGCACGCGTCATGATTTTTTCGGGGGTTGCCGGCCATACGGTCCCGGTTTGATATGACTGGCGCGGAGGGAAAATAAACCAAAACGGAGGAACACACAATGGCAGTAATTTCAATGAAGCAGCTTCTGGAAGCGGGCGTCCATTTCGGGCACCAGACCAGGCGCTGGAATCCCAAAATGGCCGAGTATATTTTTACCGAGCGCAACGGTATCTATATCATCGACCTGCAGAAGACCGTAAAGAAAGTGGAAGAGGCGTATATGTTCGTCCGCCAGCTGGCAGAGGACGGGAAGGATATCCTGTTCGTCGGCACCAAAAAGCAGGCGATGGACGCGGTCAAGGAGGAAGCGCTGCGCTGCGGCATGTACTATATCAATGCGAGATGGCTCGGCGGCATGCTCACCAACTTCAAGACCATCAAGACACGTATCCGCCGCCTCGAGCAGCTTCGTAAAATGGAGGAGGACGGCACGTTTGACCTTCTCCCGAAAAAGGAAGTCATCAAGCTCAATCATGAGGTTGAAAAGCTGGAGAAATATCTGGGCGGCATTAAGGACATGCGGAACCTGCCCGGCGCGATCTTTGTGGTAGACACGAAAAAAGAGCATAACGCCATTGCCGAAGCGCGCAAGCTCGGCATCCCCATTGTCGCGATCGTCGACACCAACTGTGACCCGGATGAAGTCGACTATATCATCCCCGGCAACGACGACGCGATCCGCGCCGTTAAGCTGATGGCCAGCACCATTGCCAACGCCGTGCTCGAAGGCAAGCAGGGCGAGGCTTTTGTGGAAGAGGATGAGGCGGAAGCCCCTGCGGCTGACGCGCCCGCGTCGACGGAAGTGGAAGCCGGCTGAGCACGTTTGTATAGACTTGGAAATATGAAAATGCCCGCTCAGGAACGGGCATTTTCTGAATTGGATCAGGGAGGAATCGAAATGAGTTTCACAGCGAAAGACGTACAGAGCCTCAGGGAAAAGACCGGCGTCGGCATGATGGATTGCAAAAAGGCGCTGACCGAGGCGAATGGGGATATGGACAAGGCGGTGGAGATCCTGCGTGAAAAGGGTCTGGCCGCAGCGGAGAAAAAGGCCGGCAGAATTGCCAGCGAGGGCCTGATCGCCTGTTATTACGACGGCACGGCCGCCGCAATGGTGGAAGTCAACTCGGAGACCGACTTTGTCGCCAAAAACGCGGACTTCCAGGCCTTTGTGCAGAGCGTTGCCGAGACAGCGGCCAAGAACAACCCGGCCGACCTCGCCGCGTTGATGGAGACCACGCTTGCCGGTTCGTCCGACACGGTTACCGAAGCGCTCCGGGATAAGATCCTGACCATCGGCGAAAATCTGTCCGTACGCAGGTTCTACCGCACTGAGGGCGCTATTGCCACATATATCCATGGCGGAGGCAGGATTGGCGTCATTACAGAGTTTGAAGTGGACGACGCAATCGCGAACACCGAGGCGTTTGCAGAGCTCGGCAAGGACATCAGCATGCAGATCGCCGCAATGAATCCGCAGTACCTGAGCCGTGATACGGTTGACCCCGCCGTGATCGAGAGCGAAAAGTCCATCCTGGTCGCGCAGATCAAAAACGACGAGAAGAACAAGAACAAGCCCGACAATATCATTGAGAAAATGGTGATTGGTCGTCTCGGCAAGTTCTATGAGAACAACTGCCTGCTGGATCAGCCCTTTGTAAAGGATTCCAGCCTCACCGTGGGCAAATACGTCCAGGAAAAAGCGAAGGAGCTTGGCGGTAAGATCGCCGTCACGGGCTTTGTGCGCTTTGAGAAGGGCGAGGGACTCCAGAAGCGTGAAGACGATTTTGCGTCGGAAGTCGCCGGCATGATAAAATAGTGTACGACTGAAATGCGTCCGCTCCCGGGAGCGGACGCATTTTTCAGTTTGCAGCATGCTGTAAAAAAGCTGCGTCTAAAAGAATATTTGCAGACATTCAGCCGATGCTAAAAAATGGCTGATCCTGCATTTTTAACATTGAATAATTCAGAAATCTATGATAGAATGTTTGTCGAATCATATATTTTGGAGGGGAATGTGCAATGAGCTGGCACCATATGCCGCTTCAATCCGTAATCGAATCATTGAAAACAGACAGCCAGGCAGGCCTGACGACAGAACAGGCCCGCAGGGTCCTGGAAGAAAAGGGCCATAACAAGCTGAATGAAAAGCCGCCCAAGAGCTACTTCGTCCGTTTTCTGGAACAGATGAAGGACGTTATGGTCATTATCCTGATCATCGCCGTGCTGATCTCACTCGGGCTCAATTTTTATCATATGAGCCAGGGGCAGGAGGGCGACTGGGCGGAACCGGTTGCAATTATCGTTATCATCCTTCTCAATGCAATTTTAGGCGTGATCCAGGAAAGCCGCGCAGAGGCGGCGCTGGAAGCGCTTAAGAAGATGTCCGCGCCCACAGCGCGCGTCGTCCGGGACGGCGTGGAGGACCATATCCCGTCCGAGCTGCTCGTGCCGGGCGATATCGTCAAGCTGGAAGCGGGCGACTGGGTCCCGGCCGACTGCAGAATCATTTCATCGAGCAACCTGCAGTGCGATGAAGCGTCTCTGACCGGCGAATCCCTGCCCGCCAAGAAGACGGCTACGGACGATATCAGTGAGGACGCGTCCCTGGGCGATCGGATCAACATGCTCTATTCGGGCTGTTCCGTGACTTACGGCCACGGCGTCGCCGTTGTCACGGAAACGGGCATGAAAACCGAGATGGGTAAAATTGCCGGTATGCTCGAGAGCGAAGAGGAAGGGAAAACCCCGCTCCAGAACAAGCTGGCGCAGCTTGGCAAAATGCTGGGTATCCTAGCCCTGATTATATGCGCAATCATCTTTGCCGTAGGCCTGATCGAGAGGATCGATCCGCTGGAAATGTTCATGACGGCCGTGTCTCTTGCCGTCGCCGCCATTCCGGAGGGCCTGCCGGCAATCGTCACCATCGTGCTCGCCATCGGCGTGCAGCGCATGGTCAAGAAAAATGCGATCATACGCAAACTGCCCGCAGTGGAAACGCTGGGCAGCGCCTCCGTTATCTGCTCTGATAAGACCGGTACGCTCACGCAGAACAGAATGACGCTGGTCAAGGCTTTTGACGGCGAACAGATCGTCTCGCTTGACGGTGAAGTATCCGACCGCACCCAGGGGATTATCAAGCTCGCCACCCTCTGCACGGACGGCAAGGTCACAATTGATGCGGATGGCCGGGAAAAGCATATCGGCGACCCGACCGAGACTGCGATTGTCGCCTGCGCCCTGAAGTTCGGCATGGACAAGGACGATCTGGAGCGCGAATGTCCGCGTATCGGCGAACTGCCGTTTGATTCGGACCGCAAGATGATGAGCACCATCCATACCATTGAGGGCCGGACCGTCGTTATCGTAAAGGGCGCGCCCGACATCCTGTTTGAACGCTGTACCTCCGGCAATATGGAGGCTGCCGCCAAGGCCAATGCGGAAATGGGCCGTAGTGCGCTGCGCGTGCTCGCCGTGGCCTATAAATATATCGACGCGCTGCCGCAGGAGTATTCTTCCGCCACCATGGAGAGCGATCTTACCTTCCTCGGCCTTGTCGGCATGATCGACCCGCCCCGTGCGGAGGTCAAGGCCGCGATTGAGGAATGCAAGCGCGCCGGCATCCGTACTGTCATGATCACCGGCGACCATGTGATCACGGCCACTGCGATCGCCAAAGAACTCGGAATTCTGGAGGACGAATCGCAGGCCATCTCCGGTAAGGAGCTCGAGCAGCTCAGCGACGAAGACCTCGCTGCGAATATCCGCCACTACTGCGTATATGCGCGCGTAACGCCGACGGATAAAATCCGGATCGTCAAAGCCTGGCAGGCCGCAGGGGAGATCGTCGCTATGACGGGCGACGGCGTCAACGACGCGCCTTCGCTCAAGGCGGCTGACATCGGCTGCGCCATGGGCATCACCGGTACGGACGTGGCGAAGGGCGCTGCGGACATGACGCTGACTGACGATAACTTCGCCACCATTGTCACAGCCGTCAAAGAGGGCCGGGGTATTTTCGATAATATCACCAAAGCCGTACAGTTCCTGCTCTCCTGCAACCTGGGCGAGATCCTGACCGTGTTTGTCGCCATGATCCTTTGGCAGGAAACGCCGCTCATGCCGATCCAGCTGCTGTGGGTCAACCTGGTCACCGATAGCCTGCCCGCGCTCGCGCTTGGCGTAGAGCCGGTTGAACACGACGTCATGAGCCGTAAGCCCCGTGCGAAAAACGAGAGCATGTTCTCCGGCGGCCGCGGCTTCGTAATCGGCGCACAGGGCGTTATCATCGGCCTGCTTACGCTGATCGCCTACTATATCGGTTCGCGCGTGTTTACGCTCGCGGACGGCGGCGTCAACATCCCGCTCGGCGAGACGATGGCTTTTGCCACGCTCGCGCTTTCGCAGCTCGTACACGCGTTCAACGTACGCTCGTCGCATTCGCTGTTCAGCGTTGGTATTACCTCGAACAAGTACATGCTCGGCGCGTTTGCACTCTCTCTGCTGCTCATGCTCTGCGTGCTGCTGCTGCCGTTTATGTACGGCATATTCGAAATCACGGCAATGTCCGCCACCGCGTGGCTGATTGTCGCCGGTCTTGCGCTTGCGCCGCTGGTGATTATGGAGATTGTCAAGGGGATTCAGGCGTTGATCCGCAAACGCTGAAACTGAGTAAGGATTGGCCTGCCTGTACCGGCAGGCCAATTTTGTAAATGAGGGATTCTATGCGGTGTGTGTCATGGAATGTCAATGGGCTTCGCGCCTGTATCAAGAAAGGCTTTGAGGACTTTCTCGAAATCATCAACGCCGATATACTGTGCCTGCAGGAGATTAAATGCACCCGTGCCGATGTGGACCTGGACTTTATCGGCTATCATCAATACTGGAACAGCGCGCAGAAAAAGGGTTATTCCGGCACAGCTCTGTTTACAAAGGCGCAGCCCGTTTCCGTCGCCTATGGGATCGACGCGCTTGACGATGAAGAGGGCCGCGTCATTACGGCGGAATACGCCGATTTTTATATGGTTACCTGCTATTCGCCAAATGCGCGCCCGGAGCTCGCCAGAATTGAATACCGCATGGCGTTTGAAGACTCGTTGCGCGCATATCTGTGCAGGCTGAGCCGCAAGAAACCGGTCGTCCTGTGCGGCGACCTCAACGTGGCCCATGCGGAGATCGACTTAAAAAACCCGGCGCAGAATATAGGCAACCCTGGTTTTTCGTATGAGGAGCGCGGTAAATTTACACAGCTGCTGGAAGCCGGTTTTACCGATACATTCCGTTATCTATATCCGGACGTCGCCGGCGCATATTCCTGGTGGTCGTACCGGGGCGGGGCGCGCGGCAGGAATGCCGGCTGGCGGATTGATTACTTCCTTGTCTCCGACCGGATACGTGACCGGGTTACGGAGAGTTCGATCCTCTCGGAGGTATATGGGAGCGACCATTGCCCGATCTGTCTTGAAATGGACCTTTCGTTGTAAAATAATTGAGATAGATCGGTATCATATAAATATATAAATGTATATGATGAGGTTGCTATGGCCAGGAACAAACGAATTCAAAAGACAATAGAGGTAAGAAAACAGACTGCGGCGAACCGTGCCAAACAGGAACCGGAAGCGCCGCAGTCGGAACCTTTGCGCGTCGAGAACCTGCCGGAAGATCGCGTTTTGGATACAGAAACCACGCCTCCTTCCGCGCAGAAGGATACGCAGCGCGCGTCCGCAGAACCCGACGCGGAATCTATCGGCCGGTCGGCTGACGAACCAGCCTCGGACAGGACTGTCGCATCTGCCTGCGGTCCGCGCGCCCAGGCAGCCTATGCCGTGTTGAAACGTCTTTATCAAAAGGTGCGGCCCGCGTCCGTATTGCTGTTTTTCATTCTGATGCTGGCCTATGACGAACTGGTGGTCAAACTCGTTTCCTACCGCAGTGAGGCGACGTCGTTTTTCTTCCCGCTGTATTACTCTGTTTTCTACGGCGCTATTTTAGCGCTTCTGTGCAGTTTTTTCAGCCGCCGCGTCAATTTTATCATCGCAAAGGTCCTCTCTTTTGCCGTGTTTTTATTCTACGGTACGCAGCAGGTGTATTTTTATATCTTTAAGACATACGTGACTTTCTACTCCGTCACGGTAGGAACCGGCCAGGTGATGGGAAATTTTGCGGGCCAGATGTTTACCGCAATATTCCGGAATGTTCCGTACTTGCTTTTGCTCCTGATTCCGTTTTTAATTCTGTGTATGTACGGAAAACACATGGACTTTGCGCGAAAGAACTGGAAGCGGGTCCTGCTGCGCGGGGGGATCGCTGTCGTCTCCTTTTTTGCCGGCCTGCTCCTGCTCCTGTGTTTTGGCAAAGAGCCATACACGCCCTATGACCTTTACTATACCCAGGGCCCCGTGGATATGACGATGAACAAGCTCGGGATTATGACGGGTATGCGCCTGGATGTGAAGCGATATATCGTAGGCTATGAAAACGAGCCGGTGGGCGAAATTGACCAGCCTGATATTCCGGAAATCCTGCCGCCGGACGATCCGGAGGAGCCTGAGCCGATTGATACTTCGCCGAATATAATGGCGATTGACTTTGACCGGCTGATACAGGAGGAGCAGGATGAAAACATTATCAACCTCCACAAGTATTTCCGCAGCGAAATCCCGTCTGACAAAAACGAATATACGGGAATGTTTAAAGACTATAATCTCATCATGATCACAGCCGAAAGCTTTTCATATCTGGCTGTTGATCCGGAGCTTACGCCCACGCTGTACAAGCTTGTAAACAGCGGTTTTGTATTTGAGAATTTTTACAATCCCATATGGGGCGTCAGCACGCTTGACGGCGAATACGTCGCCTGTACCGGCCTCTATCCCAAGCCGGGCGTGTGGAGCTTTTACCGCGCGGGTCTGAACGGAAACAATATGATGTTCTGTATGGGCAATGTTCTCGCCGGGGAGGGCTATGTGACCAAAGCCTATCACGATCATACGTACGACTACTATCACAGGGACGTATCGCATCCCAATATGGGCTATGATTACAAAGGCGTCGGCAATGGACTGGAAATTGCGACGACTTGGCCTGAATCAGATCTGGAGATGATGGAAGTCACCGTTCCGGAATATATCAACGAGCCGAAGTTCCATGTCTATTATCTGACGGTCAGCGGGCACATGAACTACAATTTTGAAGGCAATATGATGGCGCAGAAGAACAGGGGCGCTGTGCAGCACCTTGATTTGAGCGAGCCGTCAAAGGCATATCTCGCCTGCAATATAGAGCTTGACAAGGCAATGGAAAATCTTCTTGCCCAGCTCGAAGCGGCTGGGAAACTGGATAATACGGTCATCATGCTCTCGCCGGACCACTATCCTTACGGGCTTGAAAAGCAGTATATTGACGAGCTCGCCGGCCATGTCGTAGAGGAGAACTTTGAGCTTTACAAGAGCAACTTGATTTTGTGGAGCGGTTCTATGGAACAGCCCGTTTACGTTGATAAGCTCTGTTCGAGCGTGGACATCCTGCCGACGCTGCTGAACCTGTTCGGTGTGGAATATGATTCTCGCCTGCTGATGGGCAGAGATATACTCTCCACATCGCCCGGCATGGTCCTGTTCAGCAATGCAAGCTTTATGACTGAGTACGGCATGTACAACTCTGTGACAGAGGAGTGGATGCCCGCGTCGGACGCCGTCGTAAGCGACGACTATGTAGAGTCCATGAAAAAGGTGACGAACAATAAATTCAAGGTCTCCAGCAAAATCCTGGATTATGATTACTATGCGCACATAAAATGATATGAAAACAATTAAGGAGGCAGCGGTATGAAAGTATTATTACTCAACGGCAGCCCGCATGAAACCGGCTGTACTTATACGGCGCTTAAAGAGGTGTCGGACGAATTGGAACGCTGCGGCGTGGAGACGGAGATATTCCATATCAAACAGCCGCAGACGGGCTGCATGGGCTGCAAACGGTGCCGGGAGCTGGGCAAATGCATTTTTGAGAAGGACCTGGTCAATACTGTGATTGAAAAGGCCGCGCAGAGCGACGGGTTCATCTTTGGCAGTCCGGTGCACTATGCGTCGGCGTCAGGGAACATCACCTCGTTTTTGGACCGGTGCTTTTATGCGGGCGGCGCAAAATTCGCCTATAAACCCGGTGCATGTGTTGTCAGCTGCCGCCGCGGCGGCGCTTCCGCTTCATTTGATCAGCTGAACAAATATTTTACAATCAGCAATATGCCCGTCGTGTCGTCGCAGTACTGGAACTCTGTGCACGGCAACAGCCCGGAAGAGGTGCGTCAGGATGCAGAAGGCCTGCAGATTATGCGTACGCTGGGCCGCAATATGGCATGGCTGCTCAGGTGTATTGAAGCTGGGCGGGCGGCCGGGATCAATCGTCCCGCGCCGGAACAACGCATATCCACAAATTTTATTCGCTGAAATCATGCGGGGAGGGGGCGACCCCTCCCCCGTCGTACAGAGAGAAGGACGTATGATGACCGAAAAGGAAAAAGCGGCAAGAGGTATGCTCTACAACGCCAATTACGATCCCGAGCTCATCCGCGAACGGGACGCCGCCAAAGAGATTTTGTGGGAATACAACCGTCTGCGCCCGACCCAGCGCGCTGAGCGGGAACGGCTGATCCGCTCGCTTCTTGGCGCAGTCGGAGATGGGTTTGTAATCGAACAGCCCTTCCAATGCGACTATGGCTATAACATTGAAATCGGCAGGAATTTCTATTCCAATCACAATCTGGTGATATTGGACGCTGCAAAAGTCATCATTGGCGATCATGTGTTTATTGCGCCAAACGTCGGCATTTACACGGCCGGCCATCCGCTGGATACAGACCAGCGCGCGGAAGGCTTGGAATACGCCCGTCCCGTCACCATTGGCGACGATGTGTGGATCGGCGGCGGCGTCTCGATTTTGCCCGGCGTTCATATCGGAAACGGTACGACAATCGGGGCGGGAAGCGTCGTTACTAGGAGTCTTCCCGCACGCGTCGTCGCAGTGGGGAATCCGTGCCGCGTGATTCGTAGTTGTAACGGAATCTTGTAATGTGCCGGTAAAAATGTTATAATAAACCAAGTATTACGAAAAAGGAAGTGTCTGTATGCCCGTTGTCAATTTTGAACAGTATAAGCAAATGCTGAAAAACGCTTCGGAGAACCATTACGCCTATCCCGCCTTTAATATATCCAATATGGAGACAGTCAACGCCGTGCTGAAAGGGCTTGCCGCAGCCAAGTCGGACGGTATCATTCAGGTATCTACCGGCGGCGGCGCGCACGCGTCTGGGACGGATGTGAACGACAGCGTCATAGGCGCAATCGCGCTGGCGAACCATATACATCTGATGGCCCAGTATTACGATATATATGTCGCTATCCATACCGACCATTGCAAACAAAGCAAGATAGATTCTTTCCTCATCCCTCTGATTGAAGAGACGGAACGCCGCCGTGCCCGCGGCGAAAGCAACCTGTTCAGCAGCCATATGTTTGACGGATCGGACGTTCCCCTCAGTAAAAACATTGAAATTTCACAGATGCTTCTGGAACGCTGCGCGAAAAACGACATTATTCTGGAGGTCGAATCCGGCGTCGTTGGCGGGGAAGAAGACGGCGAAGACAACAGCGGCGTTCCGCATGATGAATTGTATACCACGCCGGAGGATATGCTCAAGCTCTACGGCGCGCTGCACGGGAAGGGCGAGTTTATCTTCGCCGCAACATTTGGAAATGTGCACGGCGTATATCAGCCGGGGAATGTAAAACTCAATCCCAAGGTGCTGCGGGATGGGCAGGCCGCGCTTAAAAAAGAATATGGTGAGGGCGCCAAATTCCTGTATGTGTTCCACGGCGGTTCCGGTTCCGGCAAGGACGAGATAGAAGAGACGCTTCACTACGGTGTGATTAAAATGAATGTGGACACGGATACGCAGTACGCGTTTACACGCCCCATTGCCGCGCATATGTTTGAAAACTACGACGGCGTGCTCAAAGTGGACGGGGATGTGGGTGAAAAGAAGGTATACGACCCCCGCTCCTATATGAAAAAAGCGGAGAAAAATATGGCGCTGCGTGTGGTGGAAGCTTGCCATGACCTGCATTCCGCAGGCAGAACGATGTTTCGAAAAGCGTAATTCCCGAAAAACTACGGCATGAAAGCAATCGTGCCGACAAGCCGGCAGGGCAGTGCGTTGCCGGCTTTTTTTTTGCAATTACGCCATCCATATTGTGCAACCAAACGAATGCACGGCTGGTTTTTATGGTCTGTCTTTGGAAAACTTTTGTATATGCGCCGTGGAAATCTTTTGGTAAATCCATTAATGCTAGTAAAAATTTTTAATTATAAATAACGGATAATGCAGTAAAATACTATTTACTTTTTAGCATTGGTTATAAATAGAATTTAATCCAGTTATTACTAGGCAAAATTCACGAAAATGAATTATGTGTTAAATAACTATTGTAAAATCTTTTCGTATATGTGAAAATAGTTACAACGCTATATGCATTAGACTGAAAAAGCAAAAGACAAAGAGAACAGCAGGGAGAGGACATATCATGAAAAAGAGAATGTTAAAAGGCGTCAGTTTACTGGCAATCGCGGTACTGCTGGTAACGCAGGCGGGCGCAACACAGATACTGGAAGCGGAAGAAGCGGTATTAGCGGAGCCGGCAACGGAGCTGGGCGTGCCGTACAGCGAGATTCCGCTGGAGCTGACGCCGGCGATGCTGGACGAACGAAATCATGTGCGCCGCGTGCGGGACGAGGAAGTCCAGGAGAACATGGCGGTGTTTGAAAATGCGGACGGGACGCGAACGGCGTATCTGTTTGCGGAGGATATCTGGTACGAGGACGAGAATGGAGAAAAGCAGGACTACGGGAAAGAGCTGATTACGTCGAATGAAACGGGGATCGCGTACCGGACGGAGAACGGCTCGGGCGAGCTGAAGCTGCCGTCGACGCTGACGGCGAATACGCCGGTGCAGTATGAACAGAACGGGCTGAAGATCACGATGGCGCCGACTCTGGACCGAGTGGTCAGCGTGCCCCTGCCGGCAGTGGAAGCCGAGACTGCCATTGAGCTTCCCGGGCAGACATGGGACGGCACAATCGGAGAACCCGCAAATGCCGGTGCGACGGAATCGGAGGCGACACAGCCGCCCATAATGGAAAATACGGTTGAAGAAGAGGACGCCACGGCAATGACAACGGCGCAGGCGCCGGCAACAGGTGCCGGTGCGCCGCTGCAGGCCGATGCAATAGCCGATGCCGCGGGAGCGGCGCTCGGCGGGGAAGCATCCGTGACAAACACAGCGGAACCGGCGGGACAGAACGATGATACGACAGCGGGCACATCCGGTTCCGCGGCCCTGCAGGAATCGTCGGCAGCGCAGGAGAGCGCGGCGGAAACAGAAAGCGCGGCTTTGACGGAAACAGCCGAAGCGTCCGCCGCTTCAGAGGAAGCGCTGCTGGAAGAGATGCCTGAAGTTTCAGAGCCCGTCTATTCGAGAATGGCGGACAATACAATCGTCACGGTAGACGCAACCCGGAACCTGCTGGAACAGGTAGGCGACCAGCTTCTGGGCGCGCGCCGCGCATCCCTGCAGGAGGCAGTGTCGCAGGAGAGCGGCCGAACGGAAGACCTGGTGTCGTACAGCCGCGCGTTTGTAGACGCGGCGGTGGAGTACAAGTGCGTGCCGCTGCTGCACGGCTTCAAAAACGAGATTGTGCTCAACAGCGCAGGCCGTGCGAACACCTATTCGTTCGTCACGGACTTTGACGGGCTCACGCCGCGTGACTCGACGGGCTACGCCATCCCGCTCGAGGACGAAAACGGGGAGGTAGTCACGTATCTCGCGCTGGAAGAGCTGATGGACGCGGCGGGGAATTACAGCATGGAAAACGTGATCGACATTGCGCAGTACGAAAACGGGCAGTATCTGGTCACGATCACGCTGGACGAGGCGTTTCTGGCAGACGAAGACACTGTCTATCCGGTCACGGCGTCCGCATCGTCAACGGGCTGGCTGTACCACACCAGCATGGACGACACGCATATCATGCAAGGATACCCTAATACAAATTATTATAGTTCTACTTTAATGCCTGTGGGGTATTCGAGTGGTGTTTCCAGAGTTTTTATGCAGTTTGTTTTTACGGCAGAGTTAAAATCTTTAATTAACCCAGATAGAATAATTGAGGCTGAACTTTATTTATGGGATCAATCGACTGATACGACGCGCAGAGGGATTCAGCTAAGAATTCCTGCTAATGTTTGGACTGCCTCAACAATAACGTGGAATAACAATCCTGGTTATTATACTGGTGCATGGAATGGTCTATCTGTTCCAACTAATCATACAATTTCCGGAGAACCTGGATGGTGGGCATATCCGTATATGGGAGATATAGTTGCGGCTATGTTGAGGAATTATATAGATAATAGTTTATCAAATACTATCCATGAAAAACGAGGAATTATGATTAAAATGGAAAATGAAGGATGTTTGAAAACATTTCGATCATCCAATCATTCTTCCAATAGACCTAATTTGTCCATCACTTATAATACTACATCAGCATATAATTATGGGGCGGCATCTCCTTACAGAACAGTAACAGGAACAATTCCAAATTGTATTGGGTATGCGTTGGAAAAATCGTTTTCTATTAGTCCGCAGTTCAATGTGGACTCACAAGAGGTTATAACCCCTGCTTATGCTGAATGGTTAATCACAAATCATATTAGAACAAATAATTATGCAGACATTTCGTATCAATTAAATTCAACAGCATCCTTGCCTTCAAATTCTTATAGAATAGCTTTTAGAATCAATAGAACGCCGGAGCTTATTGGAGGTGGTAATGGATGGGTAATACAGAATTATCATATGATAGTACAGACATCCGATAAGGGGTGGGCACATAAAGTAAGGACTGATCCTTCAGAAATTTTGGGTATGGGTGATCCAGATACTACATCTAGTTACTGGACTTGTGTCAGTGGGAGCACAACGACAGCGACAATTAATTATAGGGTAAATAGGTAGTGATAATATGTGTTTTAGAAAATATATTAGCATTATGTCTTTAGTGTTGTGTGTTTTAGGTTTGACTGGTTGTTGTATGATAGAAGAAAGTTCATATACAAGTGTATCTTCTTTGCATTCATCTGTTTCCAATAATAATACGAATTCTCAATTGATGAGTCAAAGTGAAATAACTACTCAGATTCAAATATGGTCAGATTCTTTAAGTTTACCGCCTAAGGATTGGGCTGAAATAGATAGTTCAACCACTGTAGTAAAAGATGTTTCGTCTGTAAAAGATAATATAATGATTATGGGTAAGAATAATCTACCACTAGTTAATAACGATGTAGATATGGTGGATTTAATGAGTACGATGAATATAATGGGGGTTATGGCTGAAATATACAATGGTAGTCACTTTGGAGCATCAGGTTTTTATAAGACGCCGTTAGAAATACATAATAATAGAAATATTCCGGTGTCTTTTTTAAGGGTTACAAAAGATGGTTGTTATTATACTGTGAATAAAATTGATGAAGGGGGATATGCATACTTCTTTTTTGAGCGGAATAGAGATGAAGAAACGTTAGAATATATTACTGATGATTTAACAGAAGTTTATTTGACTGGCGCTGTCTATATGGAGAAAAGCCTATATAAAAAAGATTTTGAAGAAATCCGTCCGGGAGATTCAATTGATAAAGTAATTGCGATTGATAATGCTGCAATAGTAGCATACAAATTGAATGAATGGAATCATAGTATTACAGGTAAATATATTGATGAAAGTGTTTCCAATCATTTATTAAAAGACGGATTATTGTCAATATCATATGGATGTAAAGGGGGTAAACTATTTGTGTCTGATATTTATTTTTCAGACGAATTCATTTATTTACCACAGTATCTAGGATATAATTATCCCAAATACTTTGGTATTCTCCCGCAGGATTACCCACCGGAGACCTAGCGTTTCCATACCATAATACACAGGACACCATGGTTTGACATAATGTACCGGGAAGCCCGTTAGTCATTTCAGGCAACGGACTTCCCGGTACACATATTTCTTGACATTTTATAATAAGGTATGTATACTGAAATCAGTACAAGGAACCCATTATACCGATGCGCTTGTGTCGTACAGCCGCGCGTTTGTAGACGCGGCGGTGGAGTACAAGTGCGTGCCGC
>ERZ827423.569-NODE-569-length-45066-cov-12.561285_pt1 | contig 45066 bp, 34 predicted proteins | sample MGYA00519775_ERZ827423 | MGnify/ENA primary metagenome ERZ827423 (study PRJEB31778, sample SAMEA3449296) | human gut metagenome | biome: human gut; feature: human-associated habitat; material: faeces | place: United Kingdom | collected 2010/2012 ... | reverse complement strand
GCCTTAACGGCCTCGGCGCAGGAACATCTGTCTTTTCGGCCCGATACGTGGGACTTCGGCACGATCCGCGAAACCGACGGCCGCGTCAGCCACACGTTCACGGGTGTCAACCGCGGCGACAGCCCTCTGGTGATCCTCGACGTGGTGACCACCTGCGGCTGCACGGTCCCCGATTTCTCGAAGAAACCGATCCTTCCGGGCGAAAAGACGCAGATCACCGTCACCTACGACCCCGCCAACCGCCCCGGCTCATTCACCAAGGAGCTGTGGGTCTACTCTTCGGAGAAGCGGAAAATCGCCACGCTCACCGTGCAGGGGAGCGTCATCCCGCGGCAGAAAACCGTCGAGGAGCTCTACCCCGTCGATGCCGGCGGAGGGCTGCGGCTGGCCTCGACGCTCAACGCCTTCTCCTATATTTATCCGGGGCGGCAGGTGCAGGCGGCGATCGGCTACGCGAACACCTCGAAACGCCCGGTCCGCCTCGAACTGCGGCCCGAAACCACGAGCGGAGCGCTTCGGACCGACTATCCGAAACAGATCGCGCCGGGCGAACGGGGTGAAATCAACTTCACCTACCTCATCCCCGCCGACAAACCCCGCTACGGGACCGTGCGCGACGCGCTGGAGGTCCTGATCGACGGACGGAGCAACGGCACGACGCTCGTCACCCACGGCATCGGCGTCGATCCGCAGAAGCGCTCGGACTATGTCCGCGCGCTGCAGGAAAAAGGCGTGCTCGTGCTGACGGCCGGTGAGGATACGATCCGTCTGCTTCCTCCGCTGGTCATCACGAAAGAAGATATCGATCAGGCGCTTGCCTGCATGAAAGAGGTGCTGAAATGAAACATTTACTGAAGATGATGGATCTGTCCAAGGCTGAGATCATCGCGATCCTCGATCTGGCAGATCAGCTGAAATATGAAAAGAAACATGGGATCCCCCACCGCCGTCTGGAGGGCAAGGCCATCGGCCTGATCTTCCAGAAGTCAAGCACGCGCACCCGGGTATCGTTTGAGACCGGCGCGTTCCAGCTGGGCATGCAGCCGCTGTTCCTCTCCAGCCGCGACTTACAGATCGGCAGAGGCGAGCCGGTGCAGGATACGGCCAGAGTGCTGTCCCGCTATCTGGACTGCATCATGATCCGCACCTTCGATCAGAAAGAGGTGGAGGATCTGGCCAAGTATGGTTCTGTTCCGATCATCAACGGCCTGACCGATTTCAGCCATCCTTGCCAGGTGCTTGCGGACCTGATGACCATTCGGGAAAAATACAGCGTATTGGAAGGGCTGAAGATGTGCTATATCGGCGATGGCGACAACATGGCCAACTCGCTGATCGTCGGCGGGCTGAAGGTCGGCATGCAGGTCAGCGTCGCTACGCCAAAAGGCTATGAGCCGGATGAAAGCGTTCTGGCATTCGCCAAGACACATGATACGTTCTTCCTGACGAACGATCCGCAGGAAGCGATACGGGATGCCGATGTCGTGATCACCGACACATGGGCGAGCATGGGCATGGAGAGCGAGAAGGAGATCCGCCAGAAAGCCTTTGCGGGCTATCAGGTGAATGACGAGCTCATGAAGCTGGCCAAGCCGAACGCGATGGTGCAGCACTGTCTGCCGGCATACCGCGGACAGGAGATCACCGAGGAGCTCTTTGAGGCTCATGCCGATGAGATCTTCGAAGAAGCGGAAAACCGCCTGCACGCGCAGAAGGCCGTCATGGTCAAGCTGCTGGAGCAGTGAGCTGTTGACGAATAAGAAAAAACTGCAGGACAGATGCTGTTATGGCATATCTGTTCTGCAGCTTTTGTTTCTGCGGGCCTAATTGCTGGTGTTGCTGGGGAAGAACGGACGCAGGGCATCAGCCAGATTGTGGATGTTCCTGGTCTGGATATATACCTTGCCGTTTCCGTTGAACTCGTTGACCAGCCCTTCTCCCGAGGTGAAGCCGAACGTGCCTGAAGCGACCCGGATCGAATAGTCCAGCGACGCATCCCAGGCCACGACGTGTTCGTTGTCGACCGTGACAGGGCTGCCAGGGGAGACTTCCAGCTCCAGGATATCGCCGAACGCGGCGATGAGCACGTCTCCTTCGCCCTGTGTCTCCATGACGAACAGACCGCCTGTTCCGCCGAAGAACGCTTTGCCGATATCCTGGCGCTTCATCACATACTGAACGGAATGGTCACAGGCCAGGAAGGTGCCGGTGTTCAGCCGGTACTGACGGGCATCGTCCACATTGAGGCAGACGATCTTGCCGGGCACTGCGGGCGCGATGCCCAGACAGCCCTGATCGCTCGTTCCGCTCGCCTCGGTGATGAACATGGACTCACCGCTGGTCAGCGATCTGCCGATCGCGCTGAACATCCCGCCGATCCCCTTTTTGCCGGAATTCATCTTTCCTTCGAGCCTGACGTCGCTCATGTATGCCATGCATCCGCGTTCGATGCGCACCGTCTCGTCCTCACGAAGGCGGATCTGGATCAATGGACAGTCGTTGTCGCCTGCAATCGTGTAATTCATCATTTCCCTCCTCGAATTCTTCTTCGCAGAAAGCATTCTGCGGTAAATGCGCTCACTCCAGCTTGCTCAGGCTGAAGAGCGCTTCGATGCCCCGCATCAGGATATGTTCGTCGAAATCGAAATGATCGCTGTGCAGGGGGATGCCGGTCCCAGTGCCCAAAAACATGAACATGCCGGGGACGTGCTGCAGATACCAGGAGAAGTCCTCGGTGATCAGCTGCGGCTCATCGAGCAATATCATGTCCGGGATCGCCTGAAGCGCCTGATCGACGATCTGCGGCGTGTTGACGAGCGCTGGGTAGCCTTCGCTGAACGAGAAGGCAAACTGTGCCGGCGCATAGCGTCTGGCGATCGCATCCAGCTGATCGCGCATGTGATCGTAGATCTCATCCCGGCAGGCACGCATCGTGCCTTCCAGGCGGGCATGATCGCTCACCACATTGCGGATGGAACCGGAACGCAGCACGCCGAAGCGCAGCAGCCGGTATTCTGCCGGATCGATCTGCCGCTCCATCGCATACAGGTCGCAAAGATAGCGGCAGGCAGTCTCCAGCGCGTCGCAGCCTTCCTGATAGCTGGCGGCATGTGCGCTTTTGCCTGTGATGTCGATGTTCACTTCGCTGGAGCGCGCCATCATCTCTTCGCGCCGGGTGCCGATCACGCCGGCGGGCAGCTGGGGCCACAGGTGCATGCCATAGATGCGTTTGACATGGTAGCGTTCCAGGATGCCGGCTTCGCAGAGCAGCCGGGCGCCGCCGGGGTTTTCCTCCCCGGGCTGAAAGATGAGCAGCACATTGTGCGGCAGTCTCTGATCGGCAGAAGCCAGGCGGAAGGCCAGCCCCAGCAGCATCGCCATATGGCCGTCATGTCCGCAGGCATGCATGTTTCCCTCATGCCGGCTGCGGTAAGGCGCGTCGCTGCGCTCGGTGATCGGCAGGGCATCCATGTCGCTGCGAAAGGCGATGGTCTCCTCACGGCCGTTGTCGAAGAATGCCGTGATCCCGCTTTCGAGCGGGAAATCGAGCTGACAGGGGAGATCCAGCAGCTGTGAGATGAGGTATGCCTTGGTCATCGGCAGGGAAAGCTCCAGCTCAGGGATCTGGTGCAGCTCTCTGCGGATCCGCTGTATGCGTTCAAACATGAAATCACTCCTCTGATGTTATTCTAGCGGAAAATAGCGTCATAGACAATGAAAATAATTACACAGGTGAAAAATATTGCAAAACTAGTTGAAAATGAATGAAAAGGGTGTATAATACAGTCAATAAATGATAGAGGCGCGGATGCGAAGAAGAAACGGAGAGCCGGCAGGTGTCTGATCCGTTTCGGCGGCAAGTCCGCCGAACTGTTCCATCAGGCATGATGGGATGGTGGGCCGGTGCAGAACATGCATCGGACTGTCTACGTGATGTAGGAGTGCTATCTTATTTCAGCGGGAACGAAGGCCGGTAAGATCAGTATTCTTACCGGTCTTTTTTCAGGAGGAAGCGCGATGGAAAACATGCTGAAGATACAAGGCGTGCCGCTCAGCGAGCTGGCAGAGACATACGGCACCCCGTTATATATCTATGATCAGAACCGTATCGAGGAACAGATGGAGACTTACCGAAGCTGCTTGAACAGCGATGTGCTGCAGACCGAGATCCTGTATGCGTCCAAGGCATTCTGCATCCAGGAGATGGTGAAGCTGGTGCAGGCGCACGGGCTGAGCCTGGATGTCATCTCCGGCGGAGAGCTGTATACGGCGTTGGCGGCCGGCTTTGATCCGGCGGACATCCATTTCCACGGCAACAATAAGTCGCCGCAGGAGATCGAAGAAGCGCTGCAGGCAAAGGTCGGCACCTTCATCGTAGACAATGTCATGGAGGGGGAATATCTCTGCGCGCAGATGGCGCGTTTCGATCACGATGTCCATGTGATGATCCGGGTCAATCCGGGCGTGGAGGCGCATACGCATGAATATGTGGTCACCGCGCATGTGGACAGCAAGTTCGGCATATCCATCCACGAGCAAGAGACGCTGGCGGCGCTGATCCGGCGGTTCATGGAGACGGAGCATGTGATCTTTGACGGCTTCCATGCGCATATCGGCTCCCAGATCTTCGACGCGCAGGCCTTTGCGGCCGAGATCGACGTGATGGGGCAGTTCATGGCCGACATGCAGGAACGCTTCGGCATCATCTGCCGCTGTCTGGATGTCGGCGGAGGCTTTGCGGTGCGCTATACGGAAGCGGACAGCCCGATCCCGATCCCGGAGGTCTGTCAGACGATCCTGCGGGAATGTGAGCGGCAGAAGCAGATACGCGGGCTCGCGCTGGAAAAGGTCATGATCGAACCGGGACGAAGCATCGTGGCAGAAGCGGGCATGACGCTGTACACGGTCGGTTTCGGCAAACAGACGCCGAATCGCACATATGTATTCGTAGACGGCGGCATGAGCGACAATATCCGCCCGGCGCTGTATCAGGCGGCATACAGCTGCGATGTGGCAAACCGGATGGATGAGGAAAAGCGTATCCCGGTCTGTGTGGCGGGCAAATGCTGCGAATCCGGCGATGTGCTCATCGAGGAAGCCATGCTTCCACCATGTGTGCCCGGCGATCTGCTGGTCGTATACAGCACCGGCGCATATGGCTTCAGCATGGCCAGCCACTATAACCGGCTGTGCCGTCCGGCCGTCGTCTTCGTGAAGGACGGCAAGGCGCGCTGCGTGGTCAGACGCGAGACATACGCCGATCTGCTGAAGGGAGAGTGCGGAGAATGAACATTCAGGTAAGCAAGTATCATGGCTGCGGCAACGATTTCATCATCGCCCGGGCATCCGTGCTCTCTGGCATCGATCTGGCGGATCTGGCCCGTCATGCCTGTGACCGGCATACCGGCATCGGCGCGGACGGGTTCATCGCGGTCGCAGAAGATCCCTTGGAGATGATCTATTACAATCAGGACGGCAGCCGGGCCCCGATGTGCGGCAACGGCATCCGCTGCTTTGCGGCCTTCTGTCATGATGAAGGGATCATGATCCAGGACGCCTATGATGTGCAGACATTAGCCGGCATGCAGAAGGTAAAGGTGCTGCAGGAAGAACCGTTTCAAGTACGGATCGATATGGGGATGCCCAGCGATGCGCTTGAGCAGATCGGGATCGAAAGCCCGATATGGGGAATGCCCCTGCGCCTTTTCGACGGGCGTACGATCACGCTGTACAGCCTGTTCATGGGCACGATCCACACGGTGGTGTTCGTCGATGAATTTGCGGCGGATCTCGCAGAGATCGGCCGGCAGGTCTGCATGCATCCGCTGTATGCACATCAGACCAATGTCAATTTCGTACAGGTCGTGGATGAGCATACGATGCGCGTGCGCACATATGAGCGAGGCTGCGGCATGACGCTGGCCTGCGGCACAGGCGCGTGCGCTTCGCTGGTCTGCGCCGTGCGTGAAGGAAAGATGAGCGAGAAGGCTCATGTGCTCTTGGAAAAAGGTGAGCTTGTGGTCGAGCTGAATGCCCAGGGGCATGTGATGATGAGCGGACCGGCAGTCCGCGTGATGAAAGGAGAATACAGATATGAGACCGATTAAGGGAAGCATCGTTGCGCTGGTCACCCCGTTTCATGAAGACGGCAGCGTCAATTTCGAGAAGCTGAAGGAGCTGCTGGACTGGCATATCGCCAATTCCACAGATGGGATCCTCGTGCTGGGAACGACTGGTGAGAGCAGCACGATGACGCATGAAGAGGATGATGAAGTGGCGCGGGTGAGCATCTCGCATGTGAATCACCGTGTGCCCATCATCGTCGGCGCCGGCAGCAACTGCACCCAGACGGCCGTGGAAAAGGCCGTCCGCTATGCGGACATGGGCGCGGATGCGCTGCTCATGATCTCCCCGTATTACAATAAGGCAAACCGCCGCGGCATGGTCGAGCATTTCCGTCAGGTGGCCGATGTGACGAGCTGTCCGATCATCCTGTATAATGTGCCGGGACGCACCGGCTGCAGCATCAGCGAGGATGTCGTGGCTGAGCTGAGCAAGCATCCCAACATCTGCGGCATCAAGGAGGCCAGCGGCAGCATCACTTATGCGGCCCGCATCGCCCGTTATGTAAATGATGACTTTACCATGTACAGCGGCAATGATGACATGATCACCAGCATGCTCTCGCTGGGCGCAAGCGGCGTCATCAGCGTGCTGGCCAACGTCGTGCCGAAGCAGACACATGACATCGTCGCTTCCTGGCATGCCAAAGATGTGATAGCAAGCCGGGAAGGCCAGCTGCATTATCTGGATCTGGTGCAGGCGCTGTTCAGCGAGGTCAATCCGATCCCGGTCAAGGCTGCCATGAACATGATGGGCATGCAGGTCGGCGGATACCGTTATCCGCTGTGTGAGATGATGCCGGATACATATGCGCAGCTGCGCAAGGTCATGGAGGACTATGGCTTATGCGCGTGATCGTCATCGGCAGAGGAAAGATGGGCACATTGCTCAGCGAAAGCGCCGCGGCACATGGCCATGAGGTGATCGCCATGGCCGATGCGGCCAATCAGGATGAGGTGAAGCCGCTGGACTGCGATGCCGTCATCGATTTTTCCCATCCGGACAATCTGGAATGGGTATGCGCGTATGTCAGGGCGCGGCACTGTGTGCTCATCTGCGGCACCACAGGGCTGAATGACGCGCAGAAGCAGCTGCTGCAGCAGACCGCGCAGGCATGCCCGGTATTCTATTCTGCCAACTTCTCTTATGGCATCGCCATGCTGGAGAAGATGCTGGAGATGCTCACCCCGCTGTTGAAGGAAGACTTCGATATGGAAGTGGTAGAGGCGCACCATGGCCAGAAGCAGGATGCGCCAAGCGGGACGGCCGCCATGCTCGTGGAGGCGATGGACCCGCATCATGAATTTAAACGGGTCTACGGCCGCGAGGGCTTCGTCGGCAAGCGCGGCAAGGAGATCGGCATCCATGCCATCCGCGGCGGGACGGTGGCCGGAGAGCATACCGTGCTGTATCTGGGAGAGGATGAGTCGCTGAAGATCACGCATACGGCAAGCAGCCGCATGATCTTTGTGAACGGCGCATGGAAGGCGCTGGATTTCATGGCCAAACGGCCGAACGGCTATTACACGATGAAGGATCTGACAGGAGAAGAGCAATGAATGCACAAGATATCATCAATTTCATACACAACGCGGAGAAGAAGACGCCGGTAAAGGTCTACTATCGGGCAAAGACGCCCGTGGATTTTCCAAACTGTCATCAGTTTGGCGATGTCGTGTTCGGTGACTGGAAAGACATCGAACCAGTGCTGAAGGAAAATCAGGATAATTTCCTGGATGTGATCATAGAGAACGACTGCCGCAACAGCGCGGTGCCGTTGTTGGACATGAAGAACATCCGTGCGCGCATCGAACCAGGCGCGATCATCCGCGATCAGGTAGAGATCGGGGACAATGCCGTCATCATGATGGGCGCCATCATCAACATCGGCGCGATCATCGGCGAGGGCACCATGATCGATATGGGCGCTGTCCTGGGCGGACGTGCGACGGTCGGCAAGAACTGCCATATCGGCGCAGGCGCAGTGCTGGCCGGCGTGGTCGAACCAGCCAGTGCGACCCCGGTCATCATCGAGGACAATGTGCTGGTCGGTGCCAATGCGGTCATCATCGAAGGCGTGCATGTCGGTGAAGGCGCTGTCGTCGCCGCCGGGGCCATCGTCATCGAAGATGTTCCGGCACATACCGTGGTGGCTGGCACGCCGGCTCGCGTCATCAAGCAGAAGGATGAGCAGGCGGCACAGAAGACGGCGCTGGTTTCCGCGCTGCGCTCGCTGTGAGCAATGGAGAGAAGATGAAACAGGAACGATTTGAACGGATCTATCAGCAGGGCCATCTCACGGTGACCGAGATCTGGGTAGACCGGGAGACGGGGGTAAATTACCTGTGGCATGAGGATGGCTACAGCGGCGGCCTCACCCCGCTGCTTGACGCGCGAGGCAATGTGGTCGTGACGCCATTTCAAGACCGAGAGAAAGAATGAATCAGCTTTGTCGTAAAGCTCATTTCATGATGTAAGCTTGCAAATCACTATATATGATCAATAGCGGCGTTGTTTCTGACAAGGAAACAACGCTTTTGACGTTTTCCCCTTCTTGGTGTCGCAACTGTATAAAAATGCAACATTCGTGTTGTGATATTGCCAACGATGTGCGAAAATATAAACAGGAGAAAGCGGTTTCTCGTTTGTGAGCAAGGAGGTGAAGAGACCGAGAAGGCCTGCTTTCCGGGAGGAGGATGAAAATGGCAGTGAAAGACTGTATGAAAAAAGTTCTGATGTCCGGGCTCTCCGTGCTGATGGCAGTCTCTATGTTCAATATTCCCGCGCGTGCGCAGGAAAACAGAGCGGCTGATGGCGTAACCACTCTGGGAACGATCGAAAGCATGGATGATATCCAGGTCAGTGACAATGTGGTCGATATCTCTACTTCGAATGCCGGAGAAAAGATCAAGATCACCTTTGTCAGTGATACGATATTCCGCCTGAATGTCGAACCTGAAGGAAAATTTGTGGAAGAACCAGAAACGGCCCGTGATGATTATGTGGCCAAGATGCTGGTTAAGCCGATTTCTGAGTATGAAGGCGTCGTGCCTAATGTCAGTGAGACAGATACAGATTATGTGATCGGCACTGATAAAGTAGAGCTCGTGATCAGTAAGGCGGATTCCCGTATGCGCATGATCAATGCGCAGACTGACGAGGTGGTCTGGTCCGAAAAAGCACCATTGCAGTATGGCAATGGCAAGACGACCCAGACCTTGAATGAAGGAGAAGATGAGTATTTCTTTGGCGGAGGATTCCAAAATGGTTATTTCTCTCATAAGAATCAGAAGCTCCAGATCAATATCGTAGCCACAAGCGGAAACTGGGGAGACGGAATGGTTTCTTCACCGACTCCATTCTATATGTCGACCAATGGTTATGGTGTCATGCGTTATACGTGGAGAAACGGTGTCTATGACTTCGGTTATGATGATCCGACCACGACGACCACGATGCATAACGAAGAGCGCTTCGATGGAATCTATTTCCTCGGAGATATTCCTTCTGTGCTCGATCAGTACACGGATCTGACGGGCAAGCCGGTCATGCTTCCGGAATATTCTTATTATCTTGGTCACGCAAACTGCTATAATCGTGACTATTGGGTAGAAGATCCTAATGGAAAGTATGAGATCAACGGTGTCCGTTATACAGAGAAGGGTTCCTCTAATCCAGGCGGAAACGCGTTCCTGGAAACGCTGAATGATACACCGGTCAGCGCAAGAACGGTATTGGATTGGTATCAGCAGGAGGATATGCCGCTGGGCTGGTTCCTGCCTAATGATGGCTATGGCTGCGGATATGGTCAGGATGACACAGATACCACACCAGATACCGCAGATGCGGAAGCTATCGACATCAATGTGAACAACCTGAAGCGGTTTACGGACTATGCGAATTCCAAGGGTGTCGAAGTCGGATTGTGGACCCAGTCAGATCTGAAACCAACGCTGTACGATAACGAAGGAAAAGTCATCGCGCCGCATTTGCGCCGTGATGTAGAAAAAGAAGTCAATATCGGCGGTGTCCGTGCCGTCAAGACGGACGTTGCATGGGTAGGCAGTGGTTTCTCCATGGCGCTGAACTCAGTAAAGACCGCGGCAGATACGATCGAAGAAGCACAGTATCGCCCGTTTGTCGTTTCTTTGTTTGGCTGGAATGGTACGCAGCGCTATGCCACGATCTGGTCTGGTGATCAGAAGGGCGGCCTGTGGGAGTACATCCGTTTCCATATTCCTTCTTATATCGGCGCCGGCCTGAGCGGTATCCCGTATGTCGGCAGCGATATGGATGGTATCTATGGCGGTGACGCACCGATCATCCAGACTCGTGATTATCAGTGGAAAGCATTTACTCCGGTCATGATCGACATGGACGGCTGGGGCAGCACGGTAAAGAACCCGGCAGCTAACGGCGGTATCTATGCGTCGATCAACCGTATGTATCTGAAGCTGAAGGCACAGATGCTCCCTTATAACTATTCAAATACGTATGAGGCAAATCAGACCGGCATGCCGCTGATCCGTGCCATGTTGCTGGAGTATCCTGAAGATCCGAATACATACACGACCATGACGCAGTATCAGTATATGTGGGGCGAGAATCTGCTCATCGCGCCGATCTACCAGGATACGGCATCTGATGATCAGGGAAATGATATCCGTAACGATATCTATCTGCCGGATGAAGATCAGGTATGGATCGATTATTTCACTGGTGAGCAGTATCAGGGCGGAAGAGTGATCAACGGCTTTGATGCGCCAGTATGGAAGACCCCGGTATTCGTCAAGAATGGCGCGATCATTCCGATGGCAGAAGAAAACAATTCTCCTGCAGGAGTCAAGGGCGCTTCTCCGCGTATCTTTGAGGTATGGCCTTCTGGAGAAACGGACTTCACGCTGTTTGAAGATGATGGATATTCTACCGATTATTATAACGGCGCATATGCGCTGACGAATATCACGTCAAGTGCGCCGAAGAGCGGCAGCGGAACGGCAAAGATCCATGTCGATGCGGCCGATACCAATGGACAGAATTATGCTGAAGTAACTAAGTTTGACAAGGAACGTGAGACACAGTTCGTGGTCAACGTTCAGGAAAGACCAGAAAGCATCAGCGCTGAAGTAGGCGGCAAAGCAGTAGAATTCAAGGAAGTTGGTTCTGAGACAGAATTCAACGAAGCTGAAGGAAATGTATATTTCTACAATGAAGCACCGAACCTGAATAAGTATAACCTGGAAGGCGAAGCGTTTGCGGATACGAAGATCATCACGACACCGAAACTGTATGTGAAGATCGCTGCGAATGATGTTTCTGCCAATGCGATCGATCTGACCATCGAAGGCTTTAACAATACGATGGCACCGAAGGATGATGGATCTACTGCAGCTCCGGCTGTTCCGGAAGGACTGCACGCGGTAGAAGAAGGCATCCAGGATACTTCCCTGCAGCTGCAGTGGGATCCGGTCGAAGGTGAAAATGGCGCGTCTTATTATGAGCTTCGCGTCAATGGTGAAAATGGATATGTACTGAGCAATCTGGAAGATACTACATTTGTCCACGGAAATCTGACGCAGGCCACGGAATATACTTATGAGGTACGTGCTGTAAATACAGCTGGCAAGTCTGCTTGGTCTGAACCGATCAGCGTATCGACGCAGCTTGACCGTTATCGCAATGTCGTTCCGGATTTCTCATTGACGTCACCGAGCGCTAATGATGGAACCACGACCAATCTGACAAACAGAGATATGAACGATATGTGGTTCTCTAAGTTTGACAACAACAATGCGGAAGTGGCAAAGGGAGAAAAGTATTTCTATTTTGACCTGAAAGAAGTTTATCAGATGGATAAGCTTGAGCTGTATGGCGTAACAGGCTACACCTCTGGCAATATCACGAATGCGACGATCGAAACAAGCATCGATGGCATTCATTACACCACGCTTTTGGATCATGTCAATGTAACTTGGACAGATAAGAACCTGAGAGCTGAGATCGACCTGAAGGGCGCATCGATGCGTTATATGCGCATGACCGTGCATCAGCCATACAACAGCTGGCTGGCATTGTCTGAAGTCATGCCGTATAAGGTAGATGGCTCTAAGCCAGCGCCGATGGGCGATGTCAATGGTGATCGTCAGATCGATGAGGGCGATATGACCTTCATGTCCAATTATGTCGGTGTCAACAGCGCGTCTACGACCTGGGTACAGGTATCTCAGGCTGATTTCAATGGTAATGGATTGATCGATGGATTTGACCTTGCGTTTGTCGCAGCCAATGTCTATGGTCAGGGATCTTCCAGCCAGGATGTGGCAGGAAGCATCGTTGCGATCCCGTCTAAGAATCATCTTAAGGCCGGAGAGGAATTCACCATCGACATTTATGGAAATGGCTTTAACGATGTCAATTCCTTGAGCTTCCAGCTTGAAGATGTAAACAATCATTTCACGATCAATAACCGCGCAGAAAGCGCAGACGCATTGGATGGCATGATCGTCTATCCGATGAACTATGGTTCACGTGTCACGCTGGCAGCGACAAATCGCGGCGGCAGCGGAGCGAAACTGAATGGCAATATGAAGATCGCTACGATAAAGGCAGCCGCAAAAGTGGATACTGTCTTTGACATGGAACTGACCAATGCGATCATTGTCGGCCCTGGGCTCTCTGAAGCTTCCGCGATCGCCGCTGTAGTCGATCCGGATACAGAAATGCCGGCAGTAGATGATCAGACACGTCTGCTCGTCAATCGCAAAGACTTCACGCTGAGTTCCAGCACGCCAGACAAGTTCCAGAGCGGTTATGGACTGGAGAACATCGCAGATGGCAGCCTGGCTACTGTTTCTGAGCTGAAGTGGAATGCTGGAGCGGAATGCCCGCTGAACTGGACATTCAATCTGTCTGGAGAGAAAGAGATTTCTTCCATGATCGTTTATAAGCGTCCGAATGGAAATGGTTCACTGAAGAAGATCGAGATGATCGCTTACCATAATGGTGAGGAAGTAGCTCGTGAACTGAAGGACAATATCGAAAACGGCGCTGAATCGGTTGAATTCACCCTGCCGGAAAATACGATGGTAGATAAGGTCGAATTCAATGCCTTGGATTCTCATCAGGCATCTGACAGCACGAAGTATATGACGTTGAGAGAGATCGAACTGTATGGACGGAATAACTCTGTCGTGACCGGAATCGAAGCAGACGACTCTAACGTTTATACGATGGATTATGATACGAGCATGATCTATCGCGCGAATGTCTTGCCTGCAACGGCCCTGAATCGTCAGTATACGGTGACTTCTTCTGATCCGAATCTGATCCGTGTCAGCCGAATTCAGGATGAAAGCGGCAATATCTCTTATCTGCTCACAGCAGCTGAAAGCGGAGAAGAAGGCGCTAAGGTGACGATCACCGCTAAGGCAGTGGCCGGAGATTTCTCTGTAAGCAAAGAGATCACGCTGGGCGGCGGAAGCACACAGCCGGAATATGGAAAGCTTCCGGAAAGCATGATGAGCGCGTCAGCGTCCAGTGAATGCCCGGATGGTTATGAGAATCATGGCAAGGCATATGACGTATTGGATAATGATGCTTCCACATATTGGCATTCTGACTGGACCGTAGATGGCCATACACTTCCGCAGTGGGTAATGATCACACTTGATCAGCCGTCTGCGATCTCACAGATGGATGTTCTCCCGAGAGACAGCGGTAATGGCAGCATCACTGATTATGAGATCTATGTAAGCGAAACAGGAGAAGATGATTCCTTTGTCCTGGCTGCTAAGGGCACATGGGATGGCGGAACTGACCTGGAAACGGTCAAGTTTGATGAGCCGTTCAAGAATATCACAGCGGTCAAGCTCGTGGCTTTGGGATCCAGACATTCTTCTGATGCCAACAATGTCGCTGCTGTTGCGGAAATCGATCTGTATGGCAAGATTGGAGCAAGCGAGATCACTAAGGATGCGCTGAATGAAGCCATTGCTGCAGCAGAAAAGATCAGCGCTGATGAGTATACGACATCAAGCTGGAATACCCTGCAGCAGGCGCTGACTGCTGCAAAGGATGTCGCTGCCGATGATTCCGCTGATCAGGAGACGATCGATGCGGCTGCCGCGGCGCTGAATAGCGCGGTAGAAGCTCTGCAGGTCAAGGCGAGCCAGCCATCTCTCGATGCGCTGCAGAACATGGTAGAAAAAGCAGAAGCGCTTGAAGGCTATACTGAAGAAGAACTGAAAGATGTGAATGCGGCCGTTGCGGCTGCCAAGGCACTGATCGAGGATCCTGATGATGCGTCCTCTGCGGCAGTCGTTGCAGTAACGCTGCAGCTGAGCGAGGCCATCAGTGATCTCAGCACATTGCCGAGCATTGACGCGCTGCGTAAGGATCTGCAGGATTCTATCGACTTTGTCAAGGAAAATATCCTGAATGATACTGAAGGTCTGCGTCCTGGAAAGGTACAGGCACTGAAGGATGCTGTGAAAGCGGCAGAGGATGTGCTCAAAGATGCGGACGCGTCAAGAGAAGAGCTCATCGCGGCAAGCAAAGCGATCACTAAGGCAGCGCATGAGCTTTGGGAGATCGTATCCAAAGCTGAGCTTAATGCGTTGATCGAAGCAGCTAAAGGATATGCTGAAGAAGAGTATACCGAGGAAAGCTTCGCGGCGCTGAGCAAAGCGCTTGAAGTCGCAAAGGCTACTGCGATCGATGAAGATGCAAGCGTTGATGAAGTGACACAGGCCATCACTGGTCTTGCCACGGCAATTGCCGGACTTGAAAAGGTCACGCTGGATACGAGCGCGCTCGAATACGAGATCAATCTGGCGGAAGAAATGCTTGCGGATATCGACTCTTACATTCCGTCTACAGTAGAAGGCTTGAAGGAAAAGCTGGACGATGCGAAAAATGCACTGGAGACAGCAACAGATCAGACACAGATCGATGAAGCTACGCGGATCCTGCGTGAGGCTCGTCTGAGCGCAAGAACGAAAGCGGATAAATCTGCGCTTGAAGCTGCGATCGATGCTGCAAACAGCTTTGATCTGAGTTTGTACACCGCGGACAGCGCAAAGGATGTAAAAACTGCGCTGAAAAAAGCGGAAGCAATGATGAGCAAAGAGGATGCTACACAGGAAGAAGTAAATGCAACTGTGGCGGCACTGAATGCGGCAGTGAACAAACTGGTCAAGGAAGAGGTCAACGCTCCGGATGTCCAGGATCCGTCGATGAAGGATCCTGCTCAGGGCGCAGACCAGTCTGTCAATGCGGTGCCGGATAAGACGGATACCGCTGCACAGAGCGGCATGAGCGCAATGTTCGCTGTCATGCTGGCAGCAGGTGCGGGCGCAGCATTGCTTGCACTGCGTAAGAAAAGAAGCTGATCGCTGAGACACGACAGGGATGATCAGATCCCAGTGTTGAGGAGATAGCAGAAAGGGTCCTGCAAGATGGTCATGCCATTGCGCAGGGCCTTTTTGCTGCTTGCTCATGCTTGGCATAGTATGGTTTTATTTGACGTAACAGCCGTTTCATGATAGATTATTACTTGTAAAAGGGAGTAGTTGGCATCTACGATGTTATATAGATCGACAGCACGCTGTGAAACGCAGCCGGTTTATATAGGAAGTAACGAGACTTTTATTCCGCATGCGGGATGAAAGTCTCTTTTGCTCATATTCCCTTTAGAAGAGTTCAGAAAAAAAAGGGAGTGATGGTTTGTGGACTCGATACCCCAGCAACTTCTGGTACAGGTCATATTGATCTTGTTGAACGCATTGTTTGCGGCAACAGAAATTGCGGTGCTTTCCCTGAATGGGACAAAACTGAAAAAACTGAAGGAAAAAGGTGACAAGACGGCAGACAAGCTGTTAAAGCTTGTAGAAGAGCCATCCGGCTTTCTGTCCACGATTCAGATCGGCATCACGCTTGCTGGTTTCCTGGGCAGTGCCTTCGCGGCAGAGGGATTCTCTGATCCGCTGGTGCATTGGCTTTATGACGATCTGGGATTTACGACATTCTCACTGGGCACGCTGAACACGCTTGCGGTCATTGTCATTACGATCATATTGTCATATTTTACATTGATCTTCGGTGAGCTTGTGCCTAAGCGGATCGCGATGCAGAAATCGTATGAAGTAGCAAAGCTCTCCTGCGGCATCGTACGCGCCGTCGCCTTCGTCATGCGGCCGGTCGTCGCGTTTCTTTCGTTCTCTACCAATGCGATCCTGCGCCTGCTGCATCTGAAGACCGAAGCGGAAGAAGAACAAGTCAGTGAAGAGGAGATCCGGATGATGGTCGATCTCGGCGAAGAGACCGGGGTGTTGGATGAAGATGAAAAAGAATGGATCACCAATGTCTTCGAATTTGATGATACGCCGGTCAGGGACATCATGGTCCGTGCCGGTGAAGTGATCGCGGTGAGCATCGATGCGACCAAAGAAGAGATCCTTAAGCTGATCAGCGAGGAGGGCATTTCCCGCCTTCCGGTCTATGGAGAGAACCTCAATGATATCATCGGAATCCTGCACGCAAAGGACTTTCTGATCGAACTGCAGAAAAAGCAGCCGTTCAATCTGAAGGAGATGCTGCACAGCGCTTATTTCGTGCCGGAACAAGTGACGGCAGATGTGCTGTTCAAAGATATGCAGACACGCCGCCTGCACTTTGCGGTCGTGATCAATGAGTTCGGCGAAGTGAGCGGTATCGTGACCATGGAAGATCTGCTGGAAGAGATCGTAGGCAACATCTATGATGAATATGACGATCAGGAACAGCCGGAGATCCGCAAGCTGTCAGAGAACAAATGGAAAGTCAGCGGCAATATCGATATCGAGGATCTGCTGGAGGAGATCCCGCTTCCGGTGGAGCCTAATGACGCATACGATACGCTGGGCGGTCTTGTGCTGTATATGTTGGGCAGTGTCCCAAAAGATGGCACCCGCTTCCGTCTGGAACTGGAGGGGTATTCACTGCTGGTGATCAATGTCGATCATCATCGCATCCAGGAAGTCATCATTGAAAAAAATGAAGGACATAAAGAGCAAGATGAAGCTGCAGAGCAATGATCTGCGGCTTTTCTTTTTAGGGCATTGATTGTGCGGCAGGAAAGCGTATAATAGACGGCGGAAAAAGGGGATATGAAATGAAAAGAAATTATGAACTAGACATGTGCAATGGCCCGCTGTTAAGTCACATCATCATCTTTGCACTGCCGCTGATGCTTTCAGGTATCCTGCAGCTGCTCTTCAATGCGGCGGACATCATCGTGGTCGGCCGGTTTACCGGCAGTGAGGCACTGGCGGCCGTTGGTTCCACCAGTTCGCTGATCAATCTGCTCGTCAATCTGTTTTTGGGCATCTCGGTCGGCGGCAATGTGTTGATGGCGCGCTATTGCGGGGCAAGGGATGAACGAAACGCAAGAGAAACGGTACATACCGCCATCTGCATCTCGATCATCGGCGGGATCCTGATGATCTTCATCGGCAACCTTCTGGCCAGACCGCTGCTGGAATGGATGGGCACGCCGGCTGATGTGATCGATCTGTCGGTGGTGTATATGCGCATCTATTTCATCGGCATGCCTGCATTTATCACCTATGATTTCGGCGCAGCGCTGCTGCGAGCGGTCGGCGATACGAGGAGGCCGCTGTACTTTCTGTTTGCGGCCGGCGTCATCAACGTCATCTTCAACCTGATCTTTGTCATCGTGTTTCATCTGGGCGTGGCCGGCGTTGCCCTGGCGACCATCATCTCCCAGACCATCTCTGCGCTCTTGGTCCTCATCTGCCTGATCCGCTCAGACGGTGTGCTGCATCTGTGCAAGGGAGAATTGCGCATCCATCCGGATAAGGTGAAGGGAATGCTGCGGATCGGACTGCCTGCGGGCATTCAGGGCTGTATCTTCAATATTTCCAATGTGCTGATCCAGTCTTCAGTGAACTCGTTTGGATCGCTGGTGATGGCAGGCAATACCGCCGCCAGCAACATCGAAGGCTTTGTCTATACTTCCATGAACGCGGTGTATCAGACTTCGCTGAGCTTTACCGGACAGAACATGGGCGCACGCAATTATCAGCGAGTGGATCGGATCTTGTTTATGTGTCTGGGCGTGGTCGCTGTCGTTGGCATCGTATTGGGCGGGGGCGCGGTGTTGTTCGGCACACCATTGCTTGGCATCTATACCAATGATCCGCAGGTCATTGCCTATGGGCTGCAGCGGCTGCACGTTGTCGCGCTCACTTACTTCTTGTGTGGCATCATGGATACGCTGGTCGGCAGCCTGCGCGGCATCGGCTATTCCATCATGCCGATGATCGTCTCGCTGAGCGGCGCCTGTTTGTTTCGGGTCTTTTGGATCTTTACGATCTTCCAGGCCTTGCACACACAGTTTTCTCTTTATGTCTCTTACCCGATCTCATGGATCCTGACCGCATCGGTCCATGCGCTCTGTTATCTGGCCGTGCGCAAAAGGGCCTTTGCGAAGAGAGAGGCGGAATATGCACAGAGCATGACACAGTGACGCCTACACGGACAAGGATCAAGACGCCTTGTCCTTTTTTGCGCAAGACATCATCGAATGAGCGTGGATAGTCGGACATGTGATGCTGTATGTGGTATAATGATACTTAAGAGTTTTATAAAAAAACAAGGGGAAGGTGATCAGATGAGGATCCTCAGTACAGAGATCGAACAATTGTCACGCAACAAATACAACATCCAGGCATCTGCCCGCATGAACATTCAGGCCATGCTGCGTGAGCTGGATATCGAACAGCGCGGCAAGGTGTTGTTCATCAGCGGTTCGCTGAGCCATGCCGGGCATGTCAATGAATTCGCGCTGGAGATCTCATCGCATGGAGAGATCTTTGCGCACGACTGTTCCTGTTCGTTTCATCGGCCTCATGATGCCTGTGGCCACATCATCGCGCTGTGCCGGTATCTGGCCGAACGGGAATATAAGCTCCCTTATCATTTCCGGCGGGAAGAGGAAGGAAATCCGCAGATGCGCATGCACTCGGCGATGGACATCGAACGGCTGATGCAGCGTCAGGCCATGCGCGATACGCATGACTGGCTGCAAGAGGCGACGCGCAGCCGTCTCGATCTGCATCTTTCTTCTGATCATGCGGAGCCCATCAGGCTGTACATGATCTTCGAGATGGATGTGACGCTGTTTTACCGCCAGCTGAACCTGACCTTCAAGATCGGCCGGAGCGGAAAGAAGATGTATGTCGTCAAAGACATCGCGCAGCTGCTCTCCATGGTGGATGAAGGTGTCTGGCATCAGTATGGAAAGGGCCTGGAGTTTTATCATCAGATGGAAGCGTTTGATGAAGAAAGCCGGGAGATCCTCAGCATGATCAGGATCCTGTGCGGAAATGATGATCTGGGAACCTGTGACAAGCGCTGCATCCACCTCAGCGTGGCAGGGCTGGAACGGATGATGGATCTGCTCAGCACCCTGCCGCAGTCTTATTATAATATTCGCCTGGATGCGCGTCCTCTGCACCTTGTCCTTGAGATCGGCCGGGAAAAAGATGCGGTCACCATCGAACTGCTCGATCTGGACAGCGACGATGAGATCATCGAGCAAGGGACGATCGGGGGAAAAGCGCTCTATGATTTTGATTCCGCGCATCAGCGTCTCATCTGTTATGAGGCAGATGATGAAGGACTTGTCTGCGGACTATTGGAGAGATTGAACAGCTCCGGAGAGCTGCTGATGAGCGAGGAGGACTTTTCGCTGTTTCACCAGATGTATCTGCAGGACTGCGCAGAGTTCATCAGCTGGGAAGGCAGCCTGAACGGGATCAAGATCGAAGAGATGGAACACCAGATCAAGCTGTTCCTCGATGTGGATGAGCATGGCCAGGAGCTGTTGATGAGGCTGGAATTCTGCTATGATCAGAAAACGGCATATGGGTTTGAACGACATGGTGATTGTCTGCTTTCTCCGAATGCGTCTGCGATCGAGCAGTTCCTCTCACATTGGGTCGCCTTTGTGGATGATCGGCATTTTGCGCATGTGCAGCCGAACGTGGATTGGGGACAGATGAGCGAGGAGCTTCCGCAGCTGCTCAGCCCGTATTGCGAGATCTATGTCAGCGAACAGCTGCGCAAGGCGGCGAAGCCAAAGCAGCTGAGCATGAACATCGGCGTGCGAGTGGAAAACCAGCTGCTGACGCTGGATTTCGACCTGGACGGCATGGAGATGAGCGAGCTGCAGAACGTGCTGAAAAGCTATCGGCGCAAGAAGAAGTTCCATCGGCTGAAGAATGGCGACATGATCGATTTGGAGGGACAGGCGGTCAAGGAGGCCAGCGACCTGTTCGAACAGCTGCAGCTGAATGGACGGTCGTTTGATGACAACAGCGTCACCCTCCCTGGCTACAGGCTGTATAATATGGATGTGCTCAGCGATGAGCAGCAGAACATCCGATATGATCGTTCCTCGATCTTGAAGGAAGAGGAGCTGTTCCTCGCGCAGCCTGAGCGATATGAGATCCCGAAAAACTATGAGGACCGCCTGCGCGATTATCAGAAGGAAGGATATCAGTGGCTGAGGACGCTTTCCGCCTGCAGCCTGGGCGGCTTGCTGGCGGATGACATGGGACTGGGCAAGACGATCCAGATCCTCGCTTATCTGGAAAGCCAGCGGGCGGAAGGCAAGCTGAGCCTGGTCGTCTGCCCGGCCTCTCTCGTGCTCAACTGGCATGATGAAGCAGCCAAGTTCCAAGGAGAGCTGAAGACGCTTGCCATCTATGGCAGCCGCAGCGAGCGCGAGGCGCTGCTGCAGCGCGCAAACGCGTATGATCTGCTGATCACGTCTTATGATTATCTCAAGCGCGACCCGGATCTGTATCAGCATCTGTATTTTGACACCGTGGTGCTGGATGAAGCGCAATACATCAGCAATCCGCGCACGAAGAACGCGCAGTGTGTCAAGCAGCTGAACTGTCGTCAGCGCTTTGCCCTGAGCGGCACGCCGATCGAAAATACGCTGACCGAGCTGTGGTCGATCTATGATTTCCTGCTTCCGGGCTATCTGTATACGCATGGCACATTCAGCGACTTGTTCGAGAAGCCGATCGTGAAGGAGAAGGATGAGCGGGCCACGCAGCGGCTGCAGCGGCTCGTCCGGCCGTTTCTGCTGCGGCGCACCAAGCAGGAGGTGCTGCAGGAGCTGCCGGACAAAGAAGAGCATGTGCTGCAGTTCCACTTCGATCAAAAGGAGAGAGAGCTGTATCTGGCCAATGCGGCCGGCATCCGTCAGGAGATCGAAAACGGTCTGGACACGAGCCGGGACAGCATCGCCATCCTCGCCCTGATCACCAGGCTCAGACAGCTCTGCCAGGATGCGCGGCTCGTCTATGAGAATGCGGACTGGATCTCCAGCAAGCTGCAAGGATGCATGGAGCTGGTGCGCAGCTGCATACAGGCCGGACATAAGATCCTGCTGTTCTCTTCGTTTACTTCCATGCTGGACCTGATCCGGGAGGAGATGGAGAAAGAGGGCATTTCCTGTTATGTGCTCACCGGATCGCTGCCGAAAGAGAAGCGCCGGGAGTATGTGGAGGCATTCCAGCACGACGACACGCCGGTGTTCATGATCTCCTTGAAGGCCGGCGGGACCGGCCTGAACCTGACCGCTGCCGATGTCGTCATCCATTTCGATCCCTGGTGGAACCTCTCTGCGCAAAACCAGGCGACGGACCGTGCGCACCGGATCGGTCAGCACAACAATGTCCAGGTATACAGCCTGATCATGAAGGGGACCATCGAGGAAAAGATCCAGGAGCTGCAGCAGAAAAAAAGCGATCTTGCGCAGCTGTTCGTGAATACGCAGAACACCAATCTGCTGCGTGACATGAGCCGGGAAGAGCTGCTTGATCTGTTTTCAGCGGATGTATAGCGGGCGGATGCATCATCTCCGCCCCTTTTTCATATACTGAGAGCGGTGAAGCGATGAAGAAGATGAAATGGGGCGCACTGCTGGTCTGCCTGCTGGCAGTGACGATGAGCATCCAAGTGTTCAGCGCGCAGAGCGTCATGCCGCTGGCTGGGAAGACCATCCTGGTGGACAGCGGGCATGGCGGGAAGGATGACGGCGCCCAGCGCGGAGAAGTGAAGGAAGACGCGATCAATCTGGCCATTGCCATGGAAGTGCGGAAGCAGCTGATCGAGCAGGGCGCCAATGTGCTGATGACCCGGGAGGACGACCACGATCTGGCTGAGGAAGACAGCGAGAACCGAAAGCGCGATGACATGAAAAAACGGGTGGAGTTCATCGAATGCGGGTTCTGCGATATGTTCGTCTCCATTCATCTCAACGCCTACCCCGACAGCAGCGTCCGGGGCGCTCAGATCTTTTACCAGCCAGACAGCGTGCAGAGCGAGCGGATGGCGCAGCTCATGCAGGAGGAGCTGTCTTCCTGCAGCGGTCAGCAGCGAAAGCAGAAGCCGGGCGATTACTACATTCTGACGCGCACCACCGTGCCGGGCATACTGGCAGAGTGCGGCTTTTTGTCCAATGCGGAAGAGCGCTCGATGCTGCAGAGCGCGGACTATCAGAAAAAGATCGCGGCAGCCATCGTGCAGGGACTGGTCCGCTATGTCAAAGAAACGTGACCTGGCTGACGAAAAAAGGGGAATTTCCTGTTGACACATGCAGGATGAAATGGTATCATGAATAAGCAATTCAAAGGAACGGGCCTGTAGCTCAGTTGGTTAGAGCGCACCCCTGATAAGGGTGAGGTCGCTGGTTCAAATCCATTCAGGCCCACCATTGAATTTAAATGTGGGGTGTTAGCTCAGCTGGGAGAGCACCTGTTTTGCACGCAGGGGGTCAGGAGTTCGATCCTCCTACGCTCCACCATTTAACGGATGACGGATCTTCGGATCCGTTTTTTCGTGTTTCGACATCGTTTTCGGCCCTCAGCGGATAAGATGATGCGGGAGGGAAAATATGGAAAGGCAGGAAGCTGTCCTGTATTATATCGGCGTCCGAGATGATGCGCAGGAGGAAGGGCATCTGTTCATCAATGCGCCGATCAACAGCGTATATCTGCAGGAGATCGTCGAACAGCTGCTGCAGACGCATGGATATCGCCGCGTCGTCATCCGCAATCTCATCTATCTGTGATGCCTGTCCGCATGCCGTGAATAGTGCTATAATAGTGGCTGAACGGGAAAGGGTGGTCAGACATGACAAAGGTAACGATCATTTCCGGGTTCCTCGGAGCCGGGAAGACGACGCTGATTCAACAGCTGCTCAAGGAAGCGTGGCAGGGCGAACAGGTCGTGCTGATCGAAAATGAATTTGGCGAGATCGGGATCGACGGCGGATTCTTGAAAGAGGCCGGAGTGGAGATCACGGAGATGAACAGCGGGTGCATCTGCTGCTCCTTATCCGGCGATTTCAAGACCGCGCTGCAGAAAGTGGTGGATGATTATCATCCGGACAGGATCGTCATCGAACCAAGCGGCGTGGGCAAGCTCTCCGATGTGCAGAAAGCTGTGGCGGCCGTCAACGATGAGCTGCAGCTCGTCAGCAGCTGCACCGTGGTCGATGTGAACAAGTGCGAGATGTATCAGAAAAACTTCGGCGAGTTCTTTAATAATCAGATCGAATATGCGGACACATTGATCCTCAGCCGCACACAGGGCAAATCGGCGGATGAGGTCGAGGCGTGCATGCAGCTGCTTCATGGCCTGAATCCTGAGGCATCCCTGGTCAGCACGCCATGGGATCAGCTGGATGGGAAGACGATCGTTGAAGCGATGGAACATCATGGCGGACTGCGCCGCGCGCTCATGGAAGAAGAGGAGATCTGCGCGGTCTGCGGTCATCATCACGGCCATGACCATGCGCATGACCACGAGCACGATCATGAACATCATCACCATGATCATGCGCATCATCATGAGGATGAATGCGGCTGTGCGCACCACCATCATCATGCTGATGAAGTGTTCACCAGCTGGGGCGCGGAAACTGCGCAGGTCTACACCAGAGATGAGCTGCTGAGCATCGTGAAGGCCCTTTCCGCTGACGCCGCCTTAGGACAAGTGCTGCGCGCCAAGGGCATGCTGCAGGGCGAAGACACCTGGTATTATTTCGATGTCACGCCTGGAGAGTATGCGCTGCGAGAAGGCGCGCCGGATTACACCGGACGATATTGCGTCATCGGCGCAAAGCTGAATGAGCCCGCGCTGAGCAAGCTGTTCGAAAAGGAAAGCGGACAGGCGGCAGATCCAGACTGGACGATCGAGGTGGAATGAGATGCAGGAATGTCTCGTTTACTTGTTTACCGGCTTTCTGGAGAGCGGGAAGACGACGCTGATCCAGGAGACCTTGAACGATCCCGGCTTCAATACAGGGGAAGAGAAAACGCTCATCCTGCTGTGTGAAGAAGGCGGCGTGCGCTATACCAAGGATCTGGCGCAGCGTGTTCATGCGGATATCGTATCCGTGAACGCGCCGGAAAAGCTGACCGCCGCATTTATGGAAAAGTGCGAGCAGCTCTTTCATCCGGACCGTGTGATGATCGAATTCAACGGCATGTGGAGCGTGGATCAGTTCCTCGACGTGGAGATGCCGCTGCGCTGGATCCTCGTGCAGATCCTGTCCACGGTAGATGCCTCGACCTTTGCGCTGTATCTGGCCAATATGCGCAGCATCCTCTATGAGCAGCTGCGCCACAGCGAGACCATCATCTTCAACCGCTGTGACGAAAGCACCCGGATGCGTTATCTGCGCAACAACATCAAGGCGATGAACAAGCGCGCACAGCTGATCTATGAGCATAAAGACGGAAGCATCCTGTCTTCCGGGGATGAGCAGCTCCCCTTTGACGAGCAGGCCGACCCGCTCGTGCTGGAAGATTATGATTATGGCATCTGGTATATGGACGCCCTTGAGCATCCCCGCAAATATGAGGGGAGACAGGTCACCGTTGAGGTGAAGGTGTATCCGGTCAATGAAGAGCGGGCGCATGCTTATGTGGCCGGACGGGAAGCGATGGTGTGCTGCAGTGATGATACCTCGCTGATCGGCATGTGGGTATATACGGCTGATCAGAAGCCGAGGCCGCTTTCCTGGGTGCGGCTGACCGGCAGGATCCGTGTGGAATATGACGAGGATTTCGGCGGTGAGGTCTGCGCGCTGGAGGAGATCGGCCGCGAAGTGCTGGAACACCATGATGACGAATACGTCTACTTCACATAGGCCGCTGATCATCGGCTCACTGACGATGGATGTGCTGCTTCAGGTGCCGCATCTCCCTGCCCGCCAGCAAGACATCAACATCGCTGCGCAGCAGATGAAGAGCGGCGGCTGTGCCTATAATGTCTATGAAGCCGTGAAGTGCTGCGGCGGACAGCCGCATTTTGCCGGTGTGGTCGGCAAGGGTGCATTCGCAGACGCTGTGCGCAAGGAGGTCGGCCATGACCCGCATATGATCTTGTTTGACAGCGATGAGGAAAACGGCTGTTGTTATTGCCTGGTCGAACCTGATGGCGAACGCACATTTCTCTGTGTGCATGGCGCAGAATATCGATTCCGCGCGCAGTGGCTGTCACAGCTCGACCCCGCTTCTTATGACTGGCTGTATCTGTGCGGCATCGACCTGGAAGAAGCGCAGAATGCGTGCCTGATCCAGTTTGCCATACACAGCGGACTGCGGCTGATGCTTGCGCCGGGCCCGCGGCTGGCGAGCATTCAGGAACAGCTGAGCCTGTTGATGCCGCTGCATCCGACCTTGCACCTCAACGAACAGGAAGCGCAGATCATGAGCGGGCAGCAGGATGCGGTCCAGGCGGCTTTGGCCTTGCGCGCACAAGGCGCGGATAACGTGATCATCACGCTTGGCAGCAGCGGAAGCATCGCCTGCGGCCCAAACGGCACGGTCAGCCATGCTGCACGAAAAGTGGAAGTGACAGATACGATCGGCGCGGGAGACGCCCATGCCGGCGCCTGTTTATACGCGTTGAGCCAGGGGATGACGCTGAACGAGATGCTGGAGCTGGCAGATGCCACAGCAGAACGCGCCCTGCGCTGTGCAGGCGCATGGAGACAGGAGTGATGGCATTCCTGTCTTTTCGCACATGCCTGGATCGAGCATTGCGCAAGACGCAAAACAGGCAAGCGTTGGAGGATCGATGATGGAAAAGAAAAAAGTAGCGTTTATCTGCGTGCATAATTCCTGCCGCAGTCAGATCGCCGAAGCGCTGGGAAAGCAGTTGGCAAAGGATCGGTTTGATTTCTATTCTGCCGGGACACAGACCAAGCCGCAGATCAATCAGGACGCTGTGCGGCTGATGAAACAGCGATATGGGATAGATATGGAACAAAGCCAGTACAGCAAGACGATCGATCAGATCCCTGTGCCGGATATAGCGATTTCCATGGGGTGTGATGTCAGCTGCCCATATATCGGCAGAGCATTTGATGAGAACTGGGGACTTCCTGATCCGACAGGGTGCAGCGATGAATGCTTCATCGAGGTCATCGAGGAAATTGCGCAGAAAATCAACGCGTTGTGTGTGAAGCGATAAAAAAAGCTGCAAGATGGACTTCTTTCTTGCAGCAATCGATGGATCGAAAACCAAGCGCTGTTCGATAGGTCGTTACAGGTAGTCGCTGCGATCCCCGATCTCTTCCTGAGCCAAGGATTCGCGCAGGGCCTCCAGCGCCTCATAGGCGTCGGCCGGATCGGCGTAGATGCTGTTTTTGCTCAGCATGAGGATATCGCTCTGATCATCGAAGGCCCAGTATTCGCGGCCGTCTTCCATCTCGATGAGATAGACGTCGGTCTCGTCATTTACCGGGTCTGTCGGTGTGATCGCCGCGATGTCCAGCCCAGGGAACATCTGTTCCATCAGCTCTTCGATCTGTCGCTGTACTCTGATCGTTGTCATTTGAAAAACCCCCTTGCGTGAGAAGACAGGCAGTGGATATTCCACAGCTGTGAGACGGCATCATAGATCAGCATGATGCCGATGAAGCGGACGGCAAAGGCCGCCGCGGTAAATGGATTGAAGATCAGCAGGATACCTGCCGCGGACATGATGAGCGCCAGCGTCAGGTTGACCTGCCATCCGGAATAGCCAGCATCCTTCAGAGACAGCGCGCATGTGGTCTCCCGGATGCCGCAAAACAGGAAGAAGATCCCCATCAGAAAGGGGATGATGGACACGACGGTCCGGTACCGAAAGAGGACGAAGGCGCCCAAGACGATCAGCGTGAGCGATGCCGCCAGGCGGGCAGCGCTGCGATAAGGATCATTGAGATACTGATGCATGGTGATGCCGCCATAGACGAGCAGCAAAGCGCCCAGCACATAACAGACCAGCGCGGTCGCCGCGGTGGGATAAAACAATAGGATGGCGCCCAGGACGAGCACGATCAGCGCATTCAGGATCATATCTTTCTTGATACGGGAAAAAAGGAATTTCATCATGCACCTGCTTTCTTTCCATATTATAGTATGGCTGAAGAAAAAAGCAAATAAACTACTGTTCTGAGATGCGGGATTGTTCCCGGCGGATCAGCAGGCGCATGCCTCTTCCTGCGGCAAAGCCGATGAACGAGATCAGCGCATAGACGATGATCATGCCATAAGCGTCCATGGTGAAATAAAGGGGGATGGACGGCACGAACAAGAGGACGGAGAGAAAAGGAAACAGCCAGGAGAATCTTCCGCAGCCGCAGGCAAAGCAGACGGCCAGCGTCAGCCCCGGCATCAGGAGCAGCAGGATGATCATCGCGGAATCAGAATCCTGCACAGACAGCGGCATGAGATAATAATTTGCCGCCAGCAGAAGCAGCGCGGGCAGGATGTGTTTAGCTCGCTTCATGCGATCTTCCTTCCTTGCGCATGAGCAGCTTCTCTCGTCCGTCCTGCCTGATCATGACATACCCTCGTTTTTCATAAAAAGCCAATGCCGCCGCATTGTCATTCAATACGGAGGTGGAAGTGATGCCGAAACGCTTTTCCGCCTCATTCAGCAAGGCTGAGCCGATTCCTTTTCCCTGTTCGTCCGCATCTACGAACAGCATATTGACGAAATCGCCGCATACGCCGATGAATCCGACGGTCTTTTCGTTTTCCCGGGCAATGAGCAAGTGGGAAAAGGCGTCGATGTGCGCGGGGAGCGTCGGCTTCAATGCGTCGATATCAGCATTGTCGAACCAATGGTGCGTGGAGCGGACGCTGCGTTCCCATAGGCTGCACAGCGTGGTGTGATACGCCGCGCGGCATGCCGGTTCCTCGATGATCATGGATATCCCTCCTCATGACTTTCAGTATAACATAAACCAGCTAGGAAAGCTTTCTCTTCCTGACTTGCAATTGAGGGAAAAGCGGTTATACTTGAGTTAGAGGTGAAGACGATGAAGATCTTATGTATGATGGACAATGGATTTGAAGAACTGGAGGCAGTGGGAACGATCGCATTGCTGAGACGCGCAGGCATCACGATCGATGTTGCCGCGGTGAACGGGCATGAGGCCACCGGACGCTTTGCATTCACGTTTTCCGATCTCAAGGCGCTGGATGAAGTGGATCCTGATGAATATGACGGTGTATTCCTGCCTGGCGGACCGCACTACCAGAAGATCGAGCAGAACGAAAAGGTGAAAGGCATCCTGAAGGATTTCTTCGAACAGGGCAAGCTGACGGCAGCCATTTGTGCCGGGCCGACGGTGCTGGGACACATGGGCCTGCTCAAAGGCAGGAACTATACTTGCTTCACGAGCATGGACGAAGATTTCGGCGGAACATATCACGATCAGTACGTCGTGACGGACGGCAACCTGATCACCGGACGCTCTGCGGCAGCTTCCATCGATATGGCGTTCGCCATCATCGAATATGTGCTCGGCCATGAGCGCTGTGAAGAAGTCAAGAACTCGGTATACTATTATTGAGCTGATCAGATCGATGAGCCAAACGGAACCGGAAAGCCAGCAAAGGCAGGAGGGTTCCGTTTTTTATCATTATGATGGGACGAGTCGTGCATGTAAATGAAAGAGAAAAAGCAAAGCATTGATCGTCACACACGATCCGCGCATCGCACAGCGATGTCATACGGTCTATGTGATGGAGGATGGCTGTATAAGCAGAAAAGAACCGGAATGATGATGATCCGGTTCTTTTCTGCTTATATGCTTTCTCTGCGTATGGTCTCGATCATGCTTTCCTTTTTGTTCAATGACATATGATAGCGCATGATGATCAAGGTGAGCAGGATGAGGATGAACACACCGATCGCAATGTGTGCAATAGGCAGATAGAAATCGAAGCTGAATTTGACGCCGATGGTTTGATAGATGAGCAGACACAGCGGCAGTGCCAGCAGGATCCCATAGATCGAGCTCTTGATGGCATAGAACAGCGCTTCGAAGCTGATCATGCGGCGGAACTGTTTTCTGGTCATGCCGATGGACAGCAGGGTGGCGTTTTCTGATGCGCGCAGAGCCAGGCTGGATGTCAGCGTGTTGAACACATTGGTCACACAGATGCAGGAGATCAACAGGATGAAGGCATAGACGAACAGATTGATGACGCTGTACATCGTATCCTGCTGAGCCTGTCCTTCCTCGGCGCTCTGCCAGTCGGCATACATCTGCAGGTCCGCGTTTTGATTCACGCATTGCTCGATCTCTGATTCCAGCGCCTGCGCATCGTCCGTGCTGTAATTGATGACGTACTGATAGTAGCGGTCCGTTCCTTCGCTGAGCCGTTCCAGGGTATCCTCGCTGACATAGATGGTCGCGCCGCCGATGTCGCTGTTTTCCATGTCCAGCACATCTGTGCTGCTGATATAGGCGGCGATCGGCAAGGTGTGGGAGACGGTCTCATCCCCCATCGAGTCCAGCGTCAGCTCTGTGATGCCCGGCTTGAGATAATCGGCCTCAGCAAAAGTGTGATCGGCCTGGCTGATCTCGGAGGTGATGTGGTTGGCGAGGATGCCGCCTCCTTGTTCCAGGACAGCCTGCCGCGCGATCCCGTTTTGTTCGCAAAGCCGCTGCAGGGAAGCATCATCCAGGGAGGCGATGCGCATGGAAGAGGCGACATCGCCGTATTGTTCCCGCTGCAGCTGCTGGATGTCATCGTTGATCAGCGAGCTGTCCCTCAGCGACAGATAGATGCTCTGGATGCGCACGGCTTCCTGCGCGTGATCCAGCGTCAGCAGCGGATCGCTTTTATGGATGTCGTCAGGGACACTGCCGGTCGAATACGTCAGCATGACATCGGGAACGGTCTCGAGCGTCATGGACGATGCGCGCTGCAAATAAGAAGTGAATGTGGATACGGTGATGAACAAGGTCAGGGAAAGGGTGAGCGAAAAGAGCACGGCGAGATAGCGTCCGCGGCTGCGTTTCTGATTCTTCAAGGCAAGCACGGCCTCGAATCCGAATACCTTCTGGATCAGCCGGGAGAAGCGGACATGGGAAGCGTTGATGTCTTTGGTCTGCCGGATCGCTTTGATCGGGGTGATGGAGGCTGCGCGCTGCGCAGGCCGCCATGCGCTCACGAACAGCGTGATGAGCGAAAGCAGCACGGCCAGAGCAAGCAGCGCAGGGCTGATGACAAAAGGCATCTGCATGCCGGGGATGATCGAGCTCAGCACGGCGCTGACATGATTCAGGGTCAGCGCGGTGGCGCCAAGCCCCGCGGCTATGCCCAGCGGGATGCAGGGGATGGCCAGGAAGAGCGCCTCGAGGAATACGCTCTGCCGTTTCTGCGCCCGGGTCGCGCCTACGCTGGCCAGCATGCCCAGATAGCGGCTGCGCTGGCTCAGGGAGATGTTGAAGGAATTGTAGATGACCGCCATGGCGCTGACGGTGATGATGAGCGAGATGATCAGCGTCAGCAGCTTGATCATGAAGACCAGCTGATCATCGCCTGCAACGCCTTCATATAAGAGCAGATAACTGTTGTGGACCACTTCTTCGCAGCCGGTCTCGCTGCCCAGCGCATCCGCATGCGCATAGAGCGAGCTGTCCAGCGGCGTATTTTGCACATAGACGTCATAGGTCTGCGCATCGCTGATCTGCGTCATTCCGCTGACGAAGTCATAGCCGGCAGAGAGCGAATTGGAAGAAGCGCTGTCATCATAGATGCCGACGATGGTGAAGGATGCGCGTCCGTTGGTGACAAATCGTTCGTCTTCTCCTTCATAGGAATAGTTCTGCGCCATCGTCGTGCCATCATCGCGCACGCGCTTGCCCATGGTCAGCGTAAGCGTATCGCCGATCTGGGCAGAAAAGGAAGAGAGCGAAGCCAGTGATTCAGGCAGAAGCACTTCCTGCGATGTCTTGGGCAGGCGTCCTTTCAGCAGCGGATAAGGGCGAAACGCAAAGCCATCCGCATCGACGGCGGTGATATAGAAATAGGGGCGTCTCACGTTGTAGATCTTTTCGCTCCGGGCGTAGCCGACGCCTTGGGTAACGGCGCAGGCGGCGCTGCCTTCGTCCTCGCAGATCCGGGAAACCTGATCGCCGGGCACGCCGGCATATTCGGTGTGCCAGTATCCGCTGGTATCGATCTCGCGCTGTTTCATGCCGTTGATGGCGCTGGCGGCCAGGGTGGTGATGCTGCAGAGCATGGCCGTGGCGATGATGATGGCCAGCATGGTGGCCATCGTGCGCCTGCGGTTTTCCTTCAGGGCACGCAGCGTCAGCCGGGCGATCAGCTTCATCGGCGGATCACCTCATCTTTCACGATGGCGCCATCCTGCATGGAGAGGATCCGATCTGCCTGCAGGGCGATCGATTCATCGTGCGTGATGATGATCAGGGTCTGATGATATTCCCGATGGAACTGGCGGAACAGCGCCATGATCTCCTGGCTGTTGTGTGAATCCAGATTGCCGGTCGGTTCGTCTGCCAGCACGATGGCTGGCTTGGCGATCAGCGCGCGGCCGATCGAGACACGCTGCTGCTGTCCGCCGGAAAGCTGAGCGGGCAGATGAGACAGCCGCTCTTTCAGGCCAAGCGCCTGGACCAGCTTGTCAAAATAATCTTTATCTGGCTTTCTGCCATCCAGCTGCAGAGGCAGCGTGAGGTTTTCTTTCGCGTTCAGGATAGGGATGAGGTTGTAAAACTGGTAGATCAGTCCGATCTGCCGGCGGCGGAAGATGGCCAGTGCGGATTCATCCATCTCATAGATGTCGCAGCCGTCGATGAGGACCTTTCCGCTGTCCGGGCGGTCCACGCCGCCCAGCATATGCAGCAGGGTGCTCTTTCCTGAGCCGCTGGGGCCCATGATGGCCACAAATTCTCCTTGCTGGACAGAAAAGCTCACGTCATCTAGCGCCGTGACCTTTCCTTCTCCTGTGCCATAGCTTTTATTCAGATGTGTCACTTGTAAGATCTCCATGTGATCGTCCTCCTTTTCCTTCATGGTACGAAGCAGGGATGACAGAAGCGTGACTGGGAAATGACACATCTGTCATGCAAAAAGGCATCATGTGTCTGATGCCTGAAACAATACCGTAAAGCTTGCGCCGCTGCCGGGCTGGCTGTCTGCGCGGATGTCGCCGTGCTGAGCGCGCAGGATGGCCTGGGCCATGGCCATGCCGATGCCGACCGAGCCGTCAGCGGCATGTGTCCCGCGGTAAAAGCGCTCGAAGACATGCGCCAGCTCTTCCCGGTTCATGCCCGGTCCGCTGTCTGTGATCTGCAGCGCGGTATGCACCGGCGTCTGCCTTGCCCGTATGCGGATCGTGCCGTTGGCCGGCGTATGTTCGGCCGCATTCTTGAGGATGTTGAGCAGTGCCTCGCTGCTCCAGCCAGGATCGGTGCGCACCTGGATGCTGCCCACGTCCATGTCGATCTGGATCTGCTTGTCCTGGATCATGGTGGTGAGCGGTTCCAGCGCGCTGAGCACAAGCTGCTGCAGCGTGACTTGCGCAGGCTGGAAGGTGATGGCGCACGCGTCCATGCGCGCCAGCTTGAGCAGGGAGGAGACCAGCCATTCCAGCCGGTCCAGCTGCTGGTTCACGCAGCTGAAGAACTCCTGGCGCTGCGCTTCGGGAAGATCCTGCTGCAGCAGTTCGTTCATCATGCGCATGGAAGTCAGCGGCGTGCGCAGCTGATGAGAGATGTCGCTGATCGTGTCAGACAAGAAGAGCCGGTCTTTTTCCGACTGCTTTTGCTGCTCATGGAAGGTGCGGGTGATCTTGTAGATGTCATTGCGCAGGATGCTCAATGCGCCTTCTTCATTGTCGCGGATATCAGTATGCAGGGAATTGCTGTAGACGCGCATCAGCTGGTCGCTGAGGGTGCGGATGCGGCGGTTGACCAGATGGATGAGCGCCGCGCTCACCGCGTTCCACAACAGCGCGCTGAGCAGGAAGGGCAAGACCAGCTGCGGGGCGGTCAGCAGCAAGATCGCGGTGATGAGCAGGCACAGCGCCAGGACGAAGAGCACCCAGCGGCGGATATCCCTATGATTCACGCAGCGGCTCCATGCGGTAGCCCAGACCGCGGATGGTGGTGATGAGCACAGGGTTCTGCGGATCGGCCTCGATCTTCTCGCGCAGCCGCTTCATCGTGACGGAAAGCGTGTTGTCCTCCACATACTGCCCTTTGTTGTCCCACAGCGCATCCAGCAGCTGCGCACGGGTGAGGATCTGTCCGGGATGATGCAGGAAGAACAGGAAAAGCTGATATTCCATGGCGGACAAGTATACTTCCTGGCCGTTTCGGAATACTTTGGCCTGGCGAAGATCCACGCGCAGCTCCCGGATGCGGATGACGTCATCCTGTCTGTCTTGTCGGCGGCGCAGCACGCTGCGGATGCGGCTGAGCAGCTCCTGCAGACGGAAGGGCTTGGTCACATAGTCATCGCCGCCCATGTCGAGCCCCTTGACGACGCACATCTCATCATCGGATGCCGTCAGGAAGATGACGGCCGCGCCCTGTGCGCGAGCCGGCTCACATAAGTTGAATCCGCTGCCGTCGGGCAGGGAGAGGTCGATGAGCGCAAGGGCGAAGCGCTGTTTGCTCAATGCGGCGCGGGCCTGTTCCACCGACATGCAGATACAGACCGTATATCCTTCTTTTTTCAGCGTATAGTCCAGCCCCATGGTGATGGCGCTGTCATCTTCTACCAGCAAGATGTGCATGTTGATCACCTCATCTGTGTTCAGTATAGCATAATCCGCCTGAGGAAAAGATGATGAATCTGTAACATAAGGCAGGCGTTTTACAGACATTCGCTCAGGAAGCAAGGCGCGTGCAGCGAAAGCGGTTCTCTGGCCATCAGCACGGGAACGGTCTCGCTTTTCCCTGGGATGTTCAGCCTCGGGGAGACGATGGCCGCTGTCGTCTTGTCCGCTGATGTCAGGGAAGCCAGCATGCGCAGGGCTGCTGCTTCCGAGGTGCAGACGAGCTCGCTGATGAGGCGTTCCTCTTCACGCTCTTCCCAGCAGGCGTATCCTTCCGCCTGGCCTTCATGGAGGAATACTTGCACACGCATGCCGCAGCAAGCCTGATAAGGCAGCCAGAAGTCCTGATAATAGGCCAGGTCGCGGATGCGGAAGCCGTCGTGGCCGCGCATCATCGTTTCATAGAGGGAGAGGCATGCCGCTGCATCAGCGTCTGTCCAGCTTCCTTCTTCGGGCGGGAGCGCCGCCTTGTCCAGGACGACGCGCTTCATGAAATGACTCTTGGCGAAGCCGAAGGGCACATACAGGTCCCAGTCATAGGCCTGCAGGATCCAGCGCGCATCGGCGAATTCCTGAAAGACGTGATCGAGCAGCCGTTTCATGTATCCGCAGCGGCGGTATTCCCGGCGGACGGCCACCCCTTCCAGGAAGCGGAAGGAGACGGGACGGCCATTCAGGGAGAGCTGCCATTGCGGGAACATGCACATGGCGATGATCTGATCCCCGCTGCGCAGCACGCGGCAGTCCTGCGGGCGGTACATGCGGCTGAAGTAAAACGCAGCGCTCTTTGGCGTCTCTTCTGCGAAGCTGTCGAGCCACAGCGCGTTCAGCTGGTCTTTCTCTTCTGGTTTGGGCGCGGTGATCTCCCAGCTGCGGAAGACGGCGGTATATTTCTGTGCGATGCGGATCGGATGCATGTCGCGCTTGGCCTTGATCAGCGAAGGCAGGCCCATGTCATCCTCACGGTTGATCAGCGTCACTGCCGGATCGGCGATCTCCAGATAGTTTTTCAAGATGGCGACATACAGCCCGCGGATATTGCGGTCAGCCTTTTCCACATGGATGTCCAGCATGTATGGGGTAGTGTGAGAGACGATGGAGAAGGCCTTCATGCGGCCGTCGATGGTGATGACCCCGCCATCCAGGGAAAGCTCTTCGGCATGCTCCAGCAAAAAGCGGATGCCTTGTTCTTCTTCCTGGATGCCGAAGATGTCATCATGACTGTCCTGCCATTCGCTCAGCAGCGAGAAGATATCGTCGAAATCATCCCTGCTCAGTCGGTGAAATGCCCATCTGCCTTCATATTCTTTCAAAAAGGCGTTGTAATGGTTGCGGCGCTTCTGCATCTTCTTTCCTTTCAGCGTCTCTTGCTGGGTGCGGGAATAGATGTAGTCTTTGCCATCCCACCTGATGTCGAATACGACCTGATCCTGGAAATGTTCGGCCAGCCAGTCGCGCCATTCGCGGCTCAGGCAGGACATGCGCGCAGGGATGCCGTGCTGGCGGCCATATGCCAGCATGGCGCTAACGGCTTCCATGCGGTATTCCTCTGCGCAGAATGGCATGTACCAGTAAGTCTCATCTTCTGCTTCGATGTGAAAGCAGACGAGCGCAAAATGCGCATGCACTTCGAAATAGAACGGATAGGGGTACTGCCACATCAGCATCGTGACGACGTTGGCGTTGCAGTCTTCATATCCGGCCAGCGCTATCCAGGGCTGCAGCTCATGCATATTGTCGATCGTGAGTTTTTTCATAGTTACCTTCCTTGTCGTTTTCCTTATTATATCCGCTGCTGGCCGGATGACAAGCGTTTTGCCCGCGCAGTGTCAAATGCCGGGGAGATGAGCGTGCGGACAAAGGCGGCCAAGTGGTCGGCGCTGTCCGGCATGCCCTCGTTCATCCATTTTTCCAGTATGGCGATGCATCCGGAGGAGACAAAGGTATAGTAATAATCGAGCACGTGGGGATCGGCGTGGGGAAAGAGGCTCAGCTGCGAGTTCAGGCAGGCCTGCTTGCCCAGCTCGATGAGCCGGTAGAGCAGCTTCTTGTCGCTGTGCGGCCCTAGGGTGACCAGGCACAGGTCGGCGTGTTCCCGGATATAGCTGAAGATGCGGGTGATCGTCTCCACCAGATCATAGGGGTCCTGATCTTCGAGCAGCGGGCGCAGGATCGCCTTGAATTCATCGAACATGCTCTGCTCGATCTGTTCCATCAGGTCATAAATGTCGTCGTAATGGGCGTAAAAGGTGCCGCGGTTGATGGATGCTTTTTCGCATAGCTCGCGGACGGTGATGTGCTGAAGCGGCTTTTCACGAAGCAGGTTCAGCAGCGCCGTGCGGATCATCTGACGGGTGATGCGCACCCGTCCGTCTTCTTTTTTCATCTCTGTATCCTCCTGTTGAACAAAATGATCAAATGTGTTGATTTGCATGACATTCTCATCAGATGTGATGATTGAATCCCTGTCTGATTCTTATTATAATACAGATGGGAGTTAATGAACACTGTGTTTGGTATCTGAACGAGTGTTGAATGGAGTGAGACAGATGAGTGCATATATTGAATTTCGGGATGTAAAGAAGATCTACAAGATGGGAGAAGTCTCCATCGAGGCGCTGGCAGGCGTGGATTTTTCCATTGATAAAGGAGAATTCGTCGTCATCGCCGGTGCCAGCGGAGCAGGAAAAAGCACGATTCTGAATATTCTGGGCGGCATGGACACAGCGAGCAGCGGCACCATCATCGTGGATGGCAAGCGCGTGAGCGACTACAATGCTAGGCAGCTGACCACTTACCGCCGTTATGACATCGGGTTCGTGTTTCAGTTTTACAATCTGGTGCAGAATCTGACGGTCAGGGAAAATGTCGAGCTGGCAACCCAGATCTGCAAGGAACCCCTGGATATCGATGAGACGATCGAGGCCGTGGGATTGGCAGATCGCTCTCGCAACTTTCCGGCGCAGCTCTCTGGCGGAGAGCAGCAGCGCGTGGCGATCGCGCGGGCCTTGGCCAAAAATCCAAAGCTCTTGCTTTGCGATGAGCCGACCGGCGCCCTGGATTATCAGACCGGCAAGCAGATCTTGAAACTGCTGCAAGATACTTGCCGGCAGCGCGGAGTAAGCGTCATCGTCATCACGCACAATCTGGCGCTGACCGCGATGGGCGATAAGGTCATCAAGGTGCGCAGCGGCCGCATCGACAGCGTGGAGATCAACGAACATCCGATGCCGGTGGAAAGGATCGAGTACTGATGGGCAGCGCATTGTGGAAAGATACGCTGCGAGAGATCCGTAAGAGCTTCGGGCGCTTTCTCTCCATCTTATTGATCGTCGCACTGGGCGTGGCTTTCTTCGCCGGCGTGAAAGCCAGTGTCCCAGACATGAAATATACGGCTGACGCGTATTTTGATGAGTACAATCTGCAGGATATCCAGCTGTTTTCCACGGTCGGGTTTACCGATGAGGATGTGGAGAAGATCCGGGATATCGAGGGCGTGTTCGGTGTGCACGCAACGTATTCCATGGATGCGGTGACCTTCAAAGACACGACACAGATCACACTGAAGGTGCTGAGCATGCCTTCGAGCGATCCAGATCCGGATGATCCGGATTATATCAATCAGGTGCGGCTTGCCAGCGGCCGCATGCCGCAAAAGAGCGGGGAATGTCTGCTTGAGGAAGAAAAGATGATGGAGAGCGCCCTTGAGGTCGGGGATACCATCACGCTGTCCACCGGAACAGACGATGACATCTCGGATTATCTGAAGACAGATACATTTACGATCGTGGGCACGATGTACACGCCGTTGTATCTTTCGTATGAAAAGGGCAGCACGACGGTGGGCAGTGGTTCCATCGACAACTTCATCACGATCCTCGACGAGGATTTCAACATGGATTATTACACGCAGGTCGATCTTACGGTAGAAGGAGCGAAAGCGCTTAATTCCTATGATGATGAATATTTTGATGTGACCGATCCGGTCAAGAGTCGCCTGGAAAGCCTGGGGCTGGAGCGGGCCGATCTGCGTCTCGATGAGATCCGCGCGCAGGCCCAGGAAGAATATGATCAGGGCGTGCAGGAATATGAGGAGGCCCAGGCACAGTTTGATCAGCAGATCAGTGATGCGCAGGAACAGCTGAATGACGCAGAGAATGAGCTGATCGTCAATCAGGCGACACTTAATTCCTCGCGGCTGTATGCCCAGCAGGAGACTGCCAGTGCCCAGGCGCAGATAGAGATGCTGGAAGGCATGCTTCAGGATGCGCAAAGCCGGGTCTCGGCCTTGCAGGATCAGCTGAAGAGCCAGAATAATCAGATCCTGGATCAGCTCGATCAGCTGGAGGAAAACCGTGATGAATATGAAGCGCTCGTGGCAGAGAATGATGCTCGGGTCGAGGAGCTGCAGAAGCAGCTGGAGAGCGCTTCGGACAGTGAGCGGCCGGCCATCGAAGCAGAGATCCAGATGCGGCAGGCTGCCAGTGAAACGGCCCGCAGCATGGCGCAGCAGATGCAAAGCAGCATCGATACGCTGCAGTCACAGCTCAATTCGCTCAATGATCAGATCGATGAGGCTTCTTCTTATATGAATGAATTGCAGAACATGCTCGATGAACAGAAGGCGCAGCTGCAGTCCGCGCAGCAAAGCAGCGAGCAAGAGCTGACGCAGGGCGAACAACAGATCGCCGATGGCTGGGTACAGCTGGCGCAAGGAAGAGCGGAGCTGGAACGCCAGCAAGAACTGGGCGAAGAGGAGCTCGGATTGGCCAAAGAGCGTCTGGACAAGGCCCAGGAGCAGATCGAAGCCATTTCAGATCCGCAATGGATCGTGCTGGATCGTAATTCTCAGTATTCTTATATGGATTATGGCAGTGTCGCGGATCGCATGGAGGGCATTGCCCGGGTATTTCCGGTCTTCTTTTTCCTGGTGGCGGCGCTCGTATGTCTGACGACCATGACGCGCATGGTCGATGAGCAGCGCGGCAACATCGGCACGATGAAGGCGCTGGGCTACAGCAAAGGCGCGATCGCAATGAAATATCTGATGTATGCATTCATCGCCGGTATCCTTGGTTCGGTGCTGGGGTGTGCCCTTGGCATGTATATCTTCCCTAGTGTCATTTTTAATGCATGGAATCTCATGTATAACCTGCCGGGCCTGCAGTTTGTGCTGCAGCCGGGGCTCATGCTGCTGGCGAGCGGGCTGGTCATCGGCGTGACGATGCTGGCGGCGTTTGCGGCAGTATATAAGGAACTGATGGAGGTGCCCAGTCAGCTGATGCGCCCGAAGGCACCTAAGATCGGCAAGAAGATCCTGCTGGAGCGCGTTCCGATGCTGTGGTCCCGATTCTCCTTTACTTGGAAAGTGACGGCCCGCAACATCTTCCGCTATAAGAAACGATTCTTCATGACGGTGATCGGCATCGCTGGATGCAGTGCATTGCTCGTGGCGGGCTTTGGCATCCAGGACAGCATTTCCGATATCGTGACCAAGCAATATGAAGAAATTTTCAATTATGATGCCGCTGTGACATTTGATACGGACGCGACCATTGCGGAAAAAGCAGACGCATTGCAGCGTCTGCAAGATAACGATAAGGTCGAAGAAGCCATCGGCATCGGACAAAGCGCCGTCACGGTCAGTGATGACGGCGAAGATAGTTCGGTCACCGTCGTCGTTCCTTCGGACATCGATCAATTTGCGGACTACACGGCTCTGCGTCATCGCGGCGATACCGATCAGATCGCGCTGAGCGATGATGGCGCGCTCATCAGTGAAAAGCTGGCGATGAATCTCGGCCTGTCAGCCGGTGATACCTTGACCATCACCGATGGCGATGGCATAGAGCGTGAGGTCAAGATCGCGGATGTGGTGGAAAACTATGTCGGTCATTATCTGTATATGTCCCCTTCCTATTACCGCACTGTATTTGCGGAGCGGCAGACAAATACCGCTGCTTATCTGAAGCTGACCGAAGCCGGACTTCAGGATGAGTCAGGGCTGGGACAGGAATTGATGCAAGATGAGCAGATCGCGTCTGTTTCTTTCTATTCCGGTCTGGCTGATAGCTTCCAGGATACGATCTCTTCGTTGAGCTTCGTCGTCGTCGTGCTTGTCATTGCGGCCGGCTTGCTGGCTTTCGTCGTCTTGTATAACCTGACGAATGTGAACATCTCTGAGCGCATCCGGGAGATCGCGACCATCAAGGTGTTGGGCTTCTACGATCGTGAGGTCGGATCCTATGTATTCCGGGAAACCATCTTTCTGACCATCATCGGCGCCTTGGCCGGACTGCTCCTGGGCATAGGTCTGCACAGCCTGATCATGAGCCTGGCGGAGATGGAGAGCGTCATGTTCGGCCGCAATATCGACTGGCTGTCATTTGTGATCTCATTCCTGATCACCATGCTCTTCTCCTGTGTGGTCAACTTGTTCATGTATCGCAAGCTCATGAAGGTGCAGATGGTCGAGTCACTGAAGTCAGTGGAATAACGATGAAAAAGCTTTCAGGATCTCTGGAAGTTTTTTCTTGTTCGTACTGCGGATTTCGCTTATAATGGAGACATAGTGTGAAGAAAAAAGGGGCTGAAACCATGAACGAAGGAAGATTGATCCTCCCGCATGATTATGAAAACAAACTGGATTACGTCTCTACGGAGATTGCCATCAAATATGTGAAGGATCTGTTTGAACGCAGGCTGGCGTATCATCTGAACCTGATGCGTGTATCCGCGCCGCTGTTTGTCCGCAAAGACAGCGGTCTCAATGATAACCTCAATGGCGTAGAGCGTCCGGTCACCTTTGATATCCGTGATATCGAAGGTGATGTGGAGATCGTGCACTCGTTGGCCAAATGGAAGCGCATGGCGCTCAAACGCTATGGCTTTGAGGTAAATAAAGGCATCTATACGGATATGAATGCCATCCGCAGAGATGAGATCGTCGACAATCTGCACTCGGTCTATGTCGATCAGTGGGACTGGGAGAAGATCATCAGCGCGGAAAACCGCACGCTCGAGCATCTGCAGGAGACGGTGAAAAAGATCATGAAGGCGCTGAAGGAGACAGAGCAGCAGCTGTGCAAGGTATTTGAGAATCTTGAACCATTCATCAAAGAAGAGATCACGTTCATCACTTCTCAGGAACTTGAGGATCAGTATCCGCATCTGACGCCGAAAGAGCGCGAATATGAATTTACTAAGGCACATGGCAGCGCCTGTATCATGCAGATCGGCGATAAGCTGAAAAGCGGCATCCCGCATGATGGCCGCGCGCCGGATTATGATGACTGGGCGCTCAACGGCGATATCCTGATCTATTATCCAGTGATCGATCAGGCCGTGGAGATCTCCAGCATGGGCATCCGTGTTGATTCCATGTCGCTGCTTTCGCAGCTGGAAAAAAGCGGATGCATGGATCGCATCGCTTTGCCGTTTCACAAAGCGCTGCTTGCCGGAGAGCTGCCGCTGACGATGGGCGGGGGCATCGGACAGTCACGCATATGTCTGTTGCTGCTGAATAAGGCCCATATCGGTGAGGTGCAGGCCGGCGCATGGCCGACACCGATGATCGAAAAGTGCCGCATCCATAATATCATCTTGCTTTGACCATCAGGCCTTCCTTGCAAAAAGATCACGCAGGGAAGGCCTTCATACATGGAAAATGCAAAAAATGGTGGTATTCATCAGATAAATGAGCTATAATAAGGGCACTGAGTGTGCCCGTAGCTCAATTGGATAGAGTACCAGATTCCGATTCTGGCGGTTGCAGGTTCGATCCCTGTCGGGTGCGCCATTTTTATTTTATCCGGAGGAAGATATGCGAAGAAGTGATCGGGAAGTGACGGAGCTGTGTCAGCAGCTGGAGATCATTCAGCGCTGTGATTCCTGCTGCCTCGCCATGCATGACGCTCAGGCAGAGACTCCTTATCTTGTCGAACTCAGCTTTGGCATGGAACATGCGGATGGCAAGACGATGCTGTATTTTCACAGCGCAACAGAAGGAAAGAAGCTGGACTTGATCCGGCAGGATGCTCGTGTCAGCTTTTTCATGAGCTGCGGACATGCGCTGGTCTATGATGAGGCACACCAGATGTGCACGATGAATTACGAGAGCGTGAGCGGCCAGGGAATCATGCGGATGCTCAGCGGCAGCGAGGCCCTGCACGGCCTGGATGTGCTGATGGCGCATTATTATCCAGATGCGCATAAAGGATATGATGCGCGTACGGCCGCGGTCACGGCGGTATATGGTCTGGAGATCCGCTCCATGACGGCCAAGAAGAGAGAAAAGAAAGTATGAAAGGATATTTGTTTGATCTGGATGGCACGCTGATTCAGTCCATGCATGTATGGGAAGATGCGGTCATGCGTTTGTTTGACCGGCTGAATCTGAAGATGGATATCGAAGAAGCCAAAGACGCGTTTTCTGCCATGAAATTCACAGAGGTGCTGGAGGCGCTGATCACACGTTTCCATCTGCCGATGAGCGTGAAAGAACTGTATGGCATGGTGATCGATGATGTGCGTCGACAATACGCTCACACCGTGCAGCCTGTCAACGGCGCGGTCGAGCTGGTGAAGCAATGCGCCGCGGCCGGCAAGCGGATGTGTGTGGTCACGGCCAACGACGTCCCGCTGACCGAAGCGGTCCTGCGCCGGCTAGGCATCTTGCAGGATATGGAATTCATCTTGTCCTCAGAGGAAAGCGGGCTGACAAAACGAACGCCGCAGATGGTGCAGGAAGCCATGCGCCGGCTGCGGCTGCCCGCGCATGAATGCGTCATGCTGGAAGACTCGATGTATTCCATGAAGTCTGCCAAGGTCGCGGGATGCTATGTGATCGCTGTCGCCTCGCCGCAGGCAAAGGACTATGCGCAGATCTGCGTAACAGCCGATGAGGTGCACGTCGATCTCAGCGATGTCACGGTGCGCTGAAATAGTTGACAAAAGCCCGGAAAGCCGTTAAAATTGCTTCGTAATAAGAGGCAGTGAAGGGTATAGTAGCGCATGCATAAGCGCAAAGAGAGCTTCCGGGAGCTGAGAAGGAAGCCGCGGCGCATGAAGGTGAACAAAGGATCCGGAGCCGAAACGTGAAGCTCGCGGCATAAGAGCGGCTGTGCAGACAGTCACTGAGATGAGACGGAGCGATCCGTTTCATGAAGTAGGGTGGTACCACGATGATGCTCTCTCGTCCCTATGCGGATGAGAGTTTTTTTATGCAAGAAAGGAAGAGAAAAATGGCAGAAAAACTGACTGAACAGGAAAAGATCCGCCGACAGAAGATGGAAGAACTGCGTGAAAAAGGCATCGATCCCTTTGGCCATGCGTATGCGCGCACACATCGTTCCGGAGACATCAAGAGAGAGTACGGAGAATGCACGAAAGAAGAGCTCGATGAAAAAAACGTGACGGTCAAAGTGGCTGGCCGTATCATGACCAAGCGCCGTCAGGGAAAGGCCGGCTTCATGCACATTCAGGATCTCGATGGCCGTTTGCAGATCTATGTGCGTAAGGATGATGTCGGAGAAGACGCTTACGAGCTCTTCAAGAAGAGCGATATCGGCGATATCGTCGGCATCGAAGGCACGCTCATGCGCACGAATACCGGGGAGCTGTCTGTACATGCGAAGGTGTACACGCATCTGACCAAGGCGCTGCGCCCGCTGCCGGAAAAGTTCCATGGCTTGCAGGATAAGGAAGAGCGTTTCCGCCGCCGCTATGTCGATCTGATCATGAATGAGGAAAGCAAGCGCATCGCGCTGACGCGTCCGAAGATCATCCGTGCCATCCAGCGCTATCTCGATGGCCAGGGTCTGGTAGAGGTGGAAACACCGGTGCTGCAGCCGATCCTGGGCGGCGCGGCAGCCCGTCCGTTCATCACGCATCACAATACGCTGAATATGCCGTTCTATCTGCGCATCGCGACCGAATTGCCGCTGAAGCGTCTGATCGTCGGCGGTCTGGAAGGCGTGTATGAGATCGGCCGGCTGTTTCGCAACGAGGGCATGGATGCCACGCACAACCCGGAATTTACGACCGTAGAAGCGTATGTCGCTTACTCAGACCTGCACGGCATGATGGATCTGATCGAAGGCCTGCTCGAGTATGTCGCTAAGGAAGTATGCGGCACTACGGAGATCGAGTATCAGGGACAGCAGATCTCCCTGAAGGCGCCTTATCGCCGGCTGCACATGGTCGATGCCATCAAAGAAGCATGCGGAGTGGACTTCTGGAAAGAGATGAGCTACGAAGAAGCATGTGCTATCGCCAAGGAACATGGCATCGAGGTGGAAAAGAAACACAACAGTGTCGGACATATCATCAACCTCTTCTTTGAGAAATACGTAGAGGAGACACTGATCCAGCCGACGTATCTGTATGGACATCCGGTATCGATCTCGCCGCTGGCTAAGAAAAATGCCGATGATCCGCGGTTCGCCGATCGTTATGAGCTGTTCATCAACGGCAAGGAATATGCCAATGCCTTCTCTGAACTGAATGATCCGATCGATCAGCGCGAGCGCTTTGAGAATCAGCTGAAGCTGCGCGACCTTGGGGATGATGAAGCCAATGAGATGGATGTCGACTATGTTGAAGCGCTGGAGTATGGCCTGCCGCCGACCGGCGGTGTCGGCATGGGCATCGACCGTCTGGTGATGCTCCTGACGAATCAGGACACCATCCGGGAAGTGCTGTTGTTCCCGACAATGAAGTCCTTAGATGGTGTAAATAAGAAAAATGATGTAAATAATA
>ERZ827423.566-NODE-566-length-45176-cov-4.668824_pt1 | contig 45176 bp, 44 predicted proteins | sample MGYA00519775_ERZ827423 | MGnify/ENA primary metagenome ERZ827423 (study PRJEB31778, sample SAMEA3449296) | human gut metagenome | biome: human gut; feature: human-associated habitat; material: faeces | place: United Kingdom | collected 2010/2012 ... | reverse complement strand
ACTCTTGCCATTGCCAGATACATACCAACCTCAGAGCATTCACCCTGGAAGTTCGCACGCAGATCAGCAATGATATCCTCGGGAGCACCCTTTGCTACACCTACTACATGTTCAGCAGCCCAGGTCTTGCCTTCCTCCTGCTTGGTGAACTTGGAAGCGGGAGCGTGACAGATGGGGCACTCTGCGGGAGCCGCATCACCTTCATAAACATAACCACATACCTGACATACATACTTTGCCATAATTTTTTCTCCTTTTCTCTAATGAAATGTTTTGTTTTAGTTTTCTCTTTTTGCGTGTGCTTTATCAGCACAAATATATTATGGAACGAAGTCTGTTTTCATTCAGAAAACTAGGACTTCGTAGCAACCCTGGTGCAGGCGGGACAAGTGCCATAGAAATAAGTGATATGTCCCCGGATCCGGCCGTCAAATCTCTCTCCGGCTGTCTCCATGATGGAATCAATACTATCCATGTCCAGATCAATGACGCTTCCGCATTCCGTACACACAAAATGATAATGTTCGGAAGTATCGGCATCAAAATGGTCAACACCGTCACCGACCCGAAGTCGTAAAATCTCTCCCATGTCCGACAACAGAGTCAGATTACGGTAGACGGTACCGAGACTTAAGTTCGGATCCTGCTGCTTCAGATTAGAATAGATCACATCAGCGGTAGGGTGATCCTTGCGTCCCATGAGAAAGGATTTGATCATTTCCCGTTGTCTGCTTCGTTTCAGTGCCATGATAAGCCCCTTTCTCAATAATAGTAATGATTACTGTTTCTTATAAGCTTATTATACATGATGTGAGAATAATGTCAACAGAAAAATGAAAAAATTTTGTTTATATTTTTTTAATGATATTCTTGCTTCCTTTATACACAGAAGGTAGGAATCATGCTATAATGAGCGAAAGTAAAGTATAAAACACGCGCAAACTTGTGCTACACAGTGTACTAAAGTCACGGAAAGTTTGCAGGTTGCTGAAAGGCAAGAGTAATATGAAATTTAAAACCAGACTTCGTGTAACATTTATAAGTATTATATTACTTCCGCTGTTGCTGACGATCATGGCGTTTGTGATGATTGCCATTTATCTGATGAATTACTCTCAGGGTTTCAGCCTGACGGATATTGATTATTCCATGATGTCGGAGAATTTCAGGGAATTCACCAACACCACGGATCAGGCGTATTATGTGCTGCTGGACCAGGTGAAGGAAGACAGCAGCAGGCTGGAAGATAAAGAATATCTGGATCATATTAATGAGGAGGTATCGCGGAAGTCTACTTACATTATTGTAAGAAAAGGTGATAAGATGTATTATGCCGGCAATAAAGATGCCGCACAGAAGATTTTTGAAAAACTGCCTGCCTACGGTGAAGAGAATCTGTCGGATGACAGCGGATATTTCTACAATGAACTGGAGAAGTATGTAAAACAGATTGATTTCACTTTCCGGGATGGAACACCGGGCAGCGTATTTATCGTCACGAAGGTCAATTCGCTGATCTCGAGACATCTGCTGATCGATATGTTCGTGGCTATCATAGTGATCCTGATCTTCACCAGCCTGATGCTGACCCAGTGGATCCACAAGGGCGTATTTGAACCCATCAATGAATTGAACGTGGCAATGCGCAAGATCAAGGAAGGCAACTTTGATTATGTTCTGGAGACAGATGCCAAGGGTGAGATCGGTGATCTCTACCGCAATTATGAGGACATGCGTTTACGGCTGAAGGAATCCACGGAAGAGAACACCCAGCATGAGAAGCAGAACAAAGAGCTGGTCAGCAATATTTCCCATGATCTGAAGACCCCTATCACAGCCATTAAGGGTTATGTGGAAGGAATCATGGACGGTGTGGCAGATACGCCGGAGAAGATGGATAAATACATCAAGACCATCTACAATAAAGCCATTGATATGGATCGTCTGATCAACGAGCTGACCACTTATTCCGGAATTGATAATAACCGGATCCCGTACAATTTCCACCGGATCAACGTGGCGGATTATTTCGGCGACTGTGTGGAAGAAGTCGGACTGGATCTGGAGCAGCGGGGTATCAAGCTGAACTATTCGAATCTGGTATCTCCTGACACAGCTGTCATCGCGGATCCGGAGCAGATGAAGAAGGTCATCAATAATATTATCAGTAACAGCGTAAAATATATGGACAAGCCCAATGGGCACATTGATATCCGTATTCTCGACGAAGTGGATGCTATCCGGGTAGAGATCGAGGACAACGGCAAGGGAATCGCGCAGAAGGATCTGCAGAAGATCTTTGAGCGGTTCTACCGCACGGATGCTTCCCGCAATTCCGCCCAGGGCGGCAGTGGCATCGGATTATCCATTGTCAAAAAAATTGTTGAGGATCATGGCGGTTATGTATGGGCGACAGCCAAAGAAGGGGAAGGAACCTGTATGCATTTTGTATTGAGAAAATATATTGAGCTGCAGCCGGGTGGAACCAAGTAATGAATAAGGAATCAATAAGGAATGAAACAGAAATAGCATGATAACCGATGATGCAAGGACATTCTGTAAATGGAGGGTAAATAATGAGTAAGATTTTAATTATTGAAGATGAAGTAGCAATTGCAGATCTTGAGAAGGATTATTTGGAGCTCAGTGATTTCAAGGTAGATATCTGCAATACCGGAGATGAGGGACTGAAGACCGCTCTGACAGGCGATTATGATCTGATCATTTTGGACCTGATGCTGCCCGGCATGGACGGCTTCGAAGTATGTAAGAAGATCCGCGAGGAGAAAAATATTCCCATTCTCATGGTATCAGCGAAGAAGGACGACATTGATAAGATCCGCGGCCTAGGGTTGGGGGCGGACGACTATATGACCAAACCTTTCAGCCCCAGTGAGCTGGTAGCCCGCGTGAAGGCGCACATGGCCCGTTATGAGAGACTGGTGGGAACCAACCAGAAGCAGCAGAATGATATCGTGGAGATCCGCGGTATCCGTATTGATAAGACTGCAAGACGTGTCTATGTGGACGGTGTGGAGAAGACGTTTACGACCAAAGAGTTTGATCTGCTGACGTTCCTGGCGGAGCATCCGAACCATGTATTTACCAAAGAAGAATTGTTCCGTGAGATTTGGGATATGGATTCTATCGGTGATATTGCCACCGTTACCGTGCACATCAAGAAGATCCGTGAGAAGATTGAAAAAGATACTGCAAAACCTCAGTATATCGAGACCATCTGGGGTGTGGGCTACCGATTTAAAGTATAAAAGAAGAAAAATAAGATCAGAAGAGAACTCCTATGATGGATTCGGCAACAAACTGTCTCCAATAGGAGTTTTTTATCTAAAAGTGTGTTATAATCATAACATTGCGGATTGCACCCGTGAAATTTGATTAGCGATTCCACTGATGAGATAAAGCATCGGCGGAATGGAGTGTGTTATGAACAGTAAAAAAATAATACAGTTGTCTACGACACAGAAGATCATGCTTAGCTTTCTGTGTGCCATATTAGTGGGTAGCTTCCTGCTGGCATTACCCATCAGTTCAGCTACCGGAGAAGCGGTTCCTTATATAGATGCTTTATTTACGGCTACCACATCCATATGTGTGACCGGTCTGGTGACGGTTCCCACATATTCCACATGGAGCGTCTGGGGACAGATCGTGATCCTGTTTCTGATCCAGTTGGGAGGTCTGGGAGTCATTACGGTCATGTACGGTGTGATGATGGGACTGCACAGACGACTGGGACTGGGTAACCGGTGGATGCTGCAGGATGTATTTAATCTGAATAATATCTCCGGAATCGTGAAATTCCTCCGCAAGGTTCTCATAGGTACTCTGGTGGTGGAGGGATGCGGAGCTCTTTTGTACATGACAGTATTTGTGCCGGAATACGGACTCAGAGGCATATGGATTTCGATTTTTAATGCCGTATCTGCCTTCTGCAACGCAGGAATGGATATTATGGCGGAAGACAGTCTGTGCGGCTATGTATTTCAGCCAATGGTCAATCTGGTCACGATGTTGCTGATCATATTGGGAGGCTTAGGCTATATCGTCTGGTGGGATGTACTGCGGGTTTTGAAAAATATCCGGAGCCAGAAGCTCAAATGTTTCAGACTGCTGACGCTTCACAGTAAAATAGCACTCACGGTGACAGGAATACTTATTGTAGTGGGAGCGACGGCATTTTATATTTTTGAATACAATAATCCTCTGACAATGCAGGATTACACGGTGCCGCAACGGATCTGGGCATCCCTGTTCCAGGCAGTAACTACGCGAACCGCAGGTTTTGCCACGATTCCACAAGAGGATCTGACCAATACCTCTGCGATCATTTCGGTGCTTTTGATGCTGATCGGCGGCTCTCCGGTGGGAACCGCAGGAGGAATGAAGACAGTTACAATCGCAGTGCTGTTGGTATCTATGTTTGCCACCATAGGTAATAAGGAGGATGCAGAGCTTTTTGGGAGAAATATTCCGAAGCAGGCGGTGAATAAATCGGTAGCAGTTGTAAGTATGTTTTTTATCATTGCGTCGTTGTCCACAATTCTTTTATCTGTAGTGACAGATGCGGATGTGATAGATATTGTGTATGAAACAGTGAGTGCCACAGCTACTGTGGGATTAAGCAGGAACCTGACTTCCATGCTGAATCTTTGGGGAAAACTGATTATTATCGTGACCATGTATCTGGGAAGAGTCGGCCCCATATCTCTGGTAGTGGCATTCAGCACGCAGAAAAAGAACAAAAATATTGTGAAGAACCCGACAGAAGAGATCAGCGTCGGATAAAGCAGATCGAAGCAACAGGAAGGAAGAGACTATGGGAATCAATCAGACCTATGCAGTATTTGGACTTGGAAGATATGGAAGAAGTGTGGCGAAGGAGTTGGCAGAGAACGGCGCAGAGGTGGTGGCGGTAGACAATAGAGAGGCAGTTGTCAATGCGGCAATCTCAGAGATTCCATACTGTAAATGTGCAGATGTTACAGATCCGGAAGCGTTGAGACAGATCGGTATTGCGAATATTGATGTGGTCATTGTGACCATGGCAAATCATCTGGAAGCCAGTGTTATGGCAACCATGCTGTGTAAAGAACTGGGCGTAAAGACCGTTATCGCCAAATGCGCCACTGAGATAAACTGCAAGATCCTTACGAAAGTAGGAGCAGACCGTGTAGTATTCCCCGAGAGTGAGTCAGGGATCCACCTGGCCAAAAATCTGTTAAGCTCCGGTTTCATGGACATTATCGAATTGTCCCAGGATGTGTCTATGGTGGAAATGGAAGTCAAACAGCAGTGGATCGGGAAGAACCTGATCGAGCTGAATCTGCGGAAAAAATATTCCATTAACGTGGTGGCGATCATCGAAGGAAAAAATGTAAATACCAATATCGATCCGGAAGAACCTCTGACACAGGATATGCGGCTGATCGTTATTGCCAACCGGGCAAAACTCAATAAACTGAAATAGAATAGCTGCGAGCTATAAAAAAGTGAAACTTCTGACGGTGCACTTGAGCACAAGACAGAATGTTTCACTCTTTTTTTATACGGTGACAGCCATCTGGAAAGCTGTAAACAGGTGATCAGTTATCTGCCCGGAAAGTATTCTCATTAAAGGCACCCTGCTGCTTAGCCACGATAGTGGTACATATGGCATCACCGGTGATATTGACAGCGGTACGCAGCATATCCAGGATACGGTCGATACCCATGATCAGTGCAATGCCTTCGGTAGGCAGTCCCACGGAGGTCAGTACCATGGACAGGGTGACCAGACCGACACTGGGGACACCGGCAGTGCCGATGGAAGCGATCGTCGCGGTGGCAATGACGGTAGCAATGGCAGCCGGGGTCAGAGGAATACCGTAAGCCTGTGCTATGAAAACAACTGCTACGCCCTGCATAATGGAAGTACCGTCCATGTTAATGGTGGCACCCAGAGGAATCGTAAAGGACGAAATCTGTTTGGAGACACCGATTTTTTTATACAGAGTGTCGATAGACAGAGGGATCGTCGCATTACTGGTGGAAGTGGAGAACGCAAAGGTCATAACCGGGAAGAACTTTTTAATGAACTTAAAAGGATTCAACCGGGTGAACACAAACAGCATGACCTGATATACCACGAAACACTGTACCGCCAGTGCCAGAATGACGCTTCCCATATATTTCAGCATAGGCACAAAAGCGTCGAAGCCGATGCCTGCGAAGGTCTTCGCAATCAGGCAGAAGACACCGACAGGGGCTGCTTTCATGACTGCAATCGTCATTTCCATCATAATGTCATTGAACTGACTGAAAAAGTTCGCCACAGTGGAGACCCGGTTGCCCATGGCAGCCAGAAGAATGCCGACAAATAAAGCAAAGAAGATGATCGGCAGCATATCTCCGGCGGACAGAGAGGTAAAAATATTTTTCGGAATAATATTCAACAACGTCTCCGCAAAATCTACCTGGGTGGTCGCGACTTCGGTGGCATCCTCCGGCAACGCAATATTTAAGCCAACGCCGGGATTGATCAGACTGGCAATACCCAGTGCCACGCAGATCGCCAAAGCAGTGGTGCATAGATAGAACAGGATCGTTTTCACACCCACAGTTCCCAACGTTTTCGTGTCACCGATGGCCATGGCACCGCAGACCAGGGAGCAGAATACCAGAGGAACCACCAGCATCTGCATCAGGCGGATAAAACCGTTGCCCAGTACATAGAGAATACCGTTGATCAGAATCGTATCTCTAAAGTACCCTTCCGGCATATAATAATGAATCAGCACACCACATACCGCACCGGTTAAAAGGGCGATAAAGATTTTGGTGGACAAACCGAGTTTTTTCTTTTCTTCTTTGTGTTTTTCCACTATTCCAGTCCTCCGGTTTCTTTCATGTAGGAAGCCAGTGTCTCTCTCCAGCCACTGGGTTCTTCGATGCCGGTAAGACGCAGCATCATATTATCCAGTACGGAATATTTCTCCGGGGTGCCGTCTTTTACTGTGACGGTAAGCCGGTCCTCTTTTCCGGCAAGACGCAGGATCTCTTTCGCGAATTCCAGGCGTGTGCAGGAACCGCCGCTGCATACGGCGTGATAGATACCGTAATGGTCGTTGTCGATGAAAAATTTTACCACGCGTGCAAGCTCTGCAGCGGAGGTAGGTACCGCACGGTCGTTATTTAGCAATTCCATTGTGGATACCTGAGGGTCCACGGCAGCTTCGAGTACTTCATTCAAAAAGTCTTTGCCGATGCCATAGATCCAGGAACTGCGGATAATGACATAGCGGGTCATCAGCTGGATGACGAATTTCTCTCCGGCGTATTTGGATTTTGCAAACAGTCCTACGGGATTTACATCATCGAACTCATTATAGGGTGTGTCGGATGCGCTGGAAAATACATCATCCGTAGAGATCTGTATGAGTTTTGCCTGAATGCTCTCCGCAGACTGCGCCAGATTTCTCGCACCTACGGCGTTTACCTTGTAAGCCATATCTGTCTCCGACTGCGCTGCACCGGCGGAAGGATGATATCCTGCACAGTTGATGACGACATCGGGACGATTGCGGTGCATGAACAGGGAAACTGCATGTTCATCCGTGATATCCAGCTCGTCCTTATCGGTTTCGTATAATTCATATTCCATCATGTCTAACAACCTGATCAACGCCTGCCCCATGTGACCGAGGGAACCGACGATCCATATTTTTTTCATTGTAATATAACCTCCTGCAATTTGTGTGTAACTGAGAACAGTATAACAAGTATATCATAGGAAAGATTCCCCGGAAAAGAGAAAATTAAAAAGAGAGAGAAACTCTATAAAAATTGATATTAACAGGGAGAAAAGGATTTGCTATACTAACCACAGAGAGCAGAATCCGAAGGAAAAGCTCGGGATATATTTGACAGACAGAATCTGGAAAGGCAGGGAGTTTATATGGCAAAATTACGTCTGGGTGCATTGGAAGCCGGCGGTACAAAAATGGTCTGCGCTATTGGGGATGAGAACGGTACAATTTATGAACAGGTATCGATTCCTACAACTACGCCTAAGGAGACGATTCCTAAGATGATCGCTTATTTTAGGGACAAGGGGATCGATGCATTGGGAATTGCCTGTTTTGGACCCATTGAGCTGGACAGAGGTTCCGAAAAATACGGTTATATCACAACCACGCCAAAGCTGGCCTGGAGGGACTGCGATATTGTGGGGCAGATGCAGGAGGCACTTCATTGCCCCGTGGGATTTGATACGGATGTGAATGGTTCCGTCCTCGGCGAAGTAACTTTCGGACAGGCACAAGGGAAAAAGTGCGTCATGTATCTGACCATCGGTACGGGTGTCGGCGGTGGTATTTATAGTAACGGAGAGCTGCATCACGGAATGCTCCATCCGGAGACCGGACATGTGCTGATCACGAAGCGGACCGCAGATACTTATGCCGGAAGATGTCCTTATCATAAGAATTGTCTGGAAGGTCTGGCAGCAGGCCCTGCCATCGAAGAACGCTGGGGCAGGAAAGCAGTGGACCTGGCAGATTGCCCGGAAGTATGGGAGCTGGAGGCAGATTACATTGCTCAGGCACTGACCGGCTATGTCATGACGGTATCACCGGAAATGATCATTTTAGGCGGCGGTGTCATGCACCAGGAGCAGTTGTTCCCGCTTATCCGCAAGAAGCTTAAGGAATACATCAATGGCTATATCGTAACGGATGAACTTGCAGACATGGAGCATTATGTGGTGCCGGCATCTCTTCACGATGATCAGGGCATTATGGGATGTCTGGAGCTTGCCAGAAGAGCTCTTGAAAACGATCATTGATAGGGCAGCTGTTTACGATATTGTAACGGAGACATCTGATATGTCCTGTGAAAGCAGCGGATAAAATGACTCACGTTGGGGAAGCCGGACTGCAGGGCAACCTCTGTAACCGGCAGAGAGGTGCTCTCTAATAGATGGCAGGCATGGGTCAGCCTCAGATGCATCAGGTATTGCGTCAGAGTCAGATGAAAATGCTGCTTAAAATAGCGGGACAAATATTTCTCGGATAAATGAAATTGCTCTGCCAGGGTTTCCAACCGAAGGGGTTCCGTGTAGTTATACTGCAGATAAGTCAGTATCTCACGCTGCATCGGATCATTTCTTTTGGAGCCCATGGGGTTAATGGTTCCGCAGGCAGCGATTTTTTGCAGAAGTGACAACAATAAAATACGTAATCGGAAATGCCCGCTCAAAGTATTTGGAAGCTGTCTGACAGACAGGATCTCACGGATGAGAGAAATGATGTCAGGACAGCTTTTTTCATGGGAAAGATTATGATGCAAAAGTAATTCATGGTTACGCAAGGGAAGGAGAAACTCCGTTTCCAACAGATCATCCGTCTGAAAGGAAATAAATTCCAGTGGGAACAGCAGGGTATGATAGTCTACGCCCGGAATAGCGGAACCCATAAAATGAAGCTCGCCGGGATTCACAAAGAATACGGAGCCGCCGGCTGCTTCGTATTCTTCTCCTTCGATGATGATCTTAAGAGAGCCGGAGCGGACATATATGATCTCGACCTCCGGATGCCAGTGGACAGGAATCTGAAAAAAAGCAGGCATATCATGCAGGTGATAACAGCTGAAAGGAAATTCTTTTGTTCCGTGAATGCGTTCTTCTCTTAATTCGGGGTACATAGGCAGGCCTTTCTGTGAAGTGGATCGGGGGGATATTATGGTCAGATTACTATAAAAGTAGAAATAAGTCAATTTTCTGTGGTAAAAATGCAAGTTTTAGGAAAGATAAAGTAGTAATATGTAAAAATTGAAGAGACTATTCGGAATACTATTCTGAATAGTTACAAAATGAAAATGCAAATTTATAGGAACCGCAGAAAGGATATAAAACATACGATGGAAGGACAGAATAAGTCATTATTTCAATTATTTGTACCACTGTGTCTGGAGACGATCTTTTACATGTTGTCCGGAATGGTGGATACCTTAATGCTTTCTTCTGTGGGAGATCAGGCAGTCGGAGCAGTCGGAACAGCAAATACTTATATCGGTGTGTTCATTATTATGTATTCGGTAGTTTCTATGGGAATGCTGGCTGTGATGACACAGAATATCGGTGCGGGCAGACCGGGGATCGCCTGTCAGGCAAAGACTCTGGGATTATGGTTTAATGGGATTCTGGGTGTTGTAATGTCTGTGTTTTTGTTTTTCTGTTCCGATGGGATTCTGTATGTGGTAGGTATTGCACCGGCATTGAAGGAGCCTGCCGTACAATACCTGCGGATCGTCGGAGGCGGAAGCATACTGAACGCGATGATTCCCATACTGGCAGGATATCTGCGTGCATTTGGATATACGAAACAGCCTCTGATCGCAACTGTGACAGGTAATATTTTGAACTTTATATTAAATGCCGTGTTTCTGTTTCGATTCCACCTCGGCGTGCAGGGGGTTGCATCCGCAACAGTGATTTCCAAAGTAGTGAATCTGATATTGATAGTGATCTTTGTACGGCGGCTGATCCCTGCAAAAAAATATTCGGAGAGGGTAAATTCCGGAGAGATTTTGCGGAAGATCATCCGGATCGGATTACCTTCCGCTTTGGAGAATATTATTTATAATGTAGCGATGACACTGGTGATTCGTTTTCTGAACCAGATGGATACAGAAGGAATCAATGTGGCTGCCCGCTCCTATACGGCACAGATCACGAATTTATCCTTCTGTGTGGGAAGTGCACTTGCCCAGGCGAATGCCATTATGACCGGATGGTACATGGGTGCGGGAAAATATGAAATATGTGATAAGCAGACTAAAAAATCTGCGGCGATCGGAGCGGTACTGGCGATGGGAACAGAATTTCTGTTTGCAGTCAGTGCCCCGGTTGTGATCTCTTTTTTCACGCAGGATAAGAGTATGGTAGAACTAGTGCAGAAGCTGATGTTTATTGACATTGCCCTGGAAGCCGGACGAGTCACAAATCTGGTATACGGAAATGCACTGAAAACCAGTGGAGATGCTGTATTTCCGGTGATCCTCGGAGCTGTTTTCATGTTTTTGTGTGCAGCGGGAGGAACGTATCTGCTGGGGATACAGCTGCATTTGGCAGTAGTGGGTGCTTATATCGGTCTGACAGCAGATGAATGCAGCCGTGCGGTCGGCATGATGTTGCGCTGGCGGAGCGGAGCATGGAAGAAAAAAGGATTGATCGAAGATTGATCGAAGTGCAATAATAAGACGGTATACCGGCTGGCTTTTGCCCGGATGGGCATTCTCTTGCTTTTCGTAGCTTGTCATAGCATAGCGCATTTTTTATAATTAAAATATTGACAATGTGAAAAAATGTGTTATAGTTCTAAATGCAAATGCAACTCATTTGCATTTAGAACAAATATATGATTAAGTATTCATTTGATAAAGAAAGTATGGAAAGGTAAGAGTTATGTCGGAAGTTATTTTAGATACCTTAATAGATAGTATAAAGCTGGTGCCGTTTTTGTTCCTGACCTATCTGGCTATGGAATATCTGGAGCATAAGGCTGGCGAGAAGACCACACATATGGTGCGTAAAGCAGGTAAAATGGGACCGTTGATCGGTGGCGTGGCAGGTGTGCTGCCTCAGTGTGGGTTCTCGGCAGCAGCATCCAACTTATATGCAGGCAGAGTGATCACCCTGGGAACACTGATAGCCATTTATCTGTCCACTTCTGATGAGATGCTGCCGATCCTGATTTCGGAGAAAATGGATATCCGCTTTGTACTGGGCGTGCTGGGAGCTAAAGCAGCCATTGGTGCGGCAGCCGGATTTGTGATCGATCTGTTGGTCCGGGAGAGGAAGATGCATCCTCATGACCATGTTCACGGGCATGAGGAAAATGATCATGAAGAGGAAGAGCACATTCATGAAATCTGTGAGCATGAGAACTGCCATTGTGAAGAGGATGGCATTTTTCTATCTGCGGTAAAGCATACGCTTCACATTACCTTTTTCATTATAGTCATTGGATTTGTTCTGAACACAGCACTGCATTTTGTGGGAGAAGATGTTCTGGCCGGCCTGATCCTGAACCGTCCCGTACTGGGACCTGTGCTGGCAGGATTGGTGGGACTGATCCCCAACTGTGCAGCATCTGTGACCATAACGCAATTGTATATCAGTGGTGTGATCAGCCTTGGAGCCATGATGTCCGGATTGCTGGTGGGAGCGGGAGTAGGACTGCTGGTGTTGTTCCGCGTGAACCCGGATAAAAAGGAAAATCTGAAAATCGTGGGAATTTTATATGTGATTGGTGTTTTGACAGGAATTGTGATAAACTGGCTGTAGGCACAAGCAGTGTTTCGAGGTGGAAAGCACTGCGCCCTCGAGATCGCGATATAAAAGGACAGATATCTATGGAAGAACATAAATGTGAACACAATGATATTTCTTATCCCAAGGGATTAAAATGGACCAAACAGAGAAAATGCGTGTATCAGGTGCTGGAGGAAGCGACCGAGCCCCTCAGCGCCGTACAGATTTACAATCGTATTGAGAGAGATCACGAAGGCAGCGATTATGCTGTATCCACGATCTACCGGATTCTGGCAACATTTGAAGAACATGGAATGGTAGAGAAGACAACGTTCATGGGAGACGGTACCGTAGTATACGAATTGAACCGCGGGGAACATACCCATTATGCGGTCTGCCTGGAATGTCATAAGCGGATTCCGCTGCCCAGCTGCCCCTTTGCACATGTGCATTTAGAGCAGGATACCGGAGATTTCACTGTCACCGGACACAAATTAGAGCTGTACGGTTACTGCAAAAAGTGCCAGGAAGCCCGTAAAAAACAGTAATTTCACTTATTGTACAAATAAATCGAAAAAAATATTTAAATTTTTTTCAAAAAGTACTTGCATTCTTGAAAACCATGTGATAATATATGTCTTGTCGTTGCGGGAGACGCAACAACGACACAGAAAATGCACCGCTAGCTCAGTTGGTAGAGCACCTGACTCTTAATCAGGGTGTCCAGGGTTCGAGTCCCTGGCGGTCCACCAGAAAACCATCGGCTGTTTAGTCGATGGTTTCTTTGTTTTCAGAAAAAGGAGGGAGAAGAATGCAACGAGAACTTTGCTTCAGGCCGGCAGAGGAGAGGAAAAGGATGTTCCGCTGCTGACGAATTTTTATGACCGTGCCTTTCTGAAAGATTTTCAGCGATACGGGCAGTGTCCCGGCTACGGGCGTTCGCAGGAGCAAATGAGGGATTCGCTCAGGCGTATGCCTAAGCAGATCCTGCTGTTCGGCGGGGTTCCGGTCGGCGTGCTCTCCTATGAGCGCAGGGACGATGGCAGCGTGTATCTCGGCTGCTTGTGCATTGTGCCCGAGATGCAGGGCAGGGGCTTGGGCACGCGCGCCTTTGCGCATATGCTGGAAGAATGCCCTGAAGTCCACCGCTTTGAGCTCGTTACGCCTGCGGATAAGGTGCAGAATATTGCCTTTATACCCGAAAATGCGGATGCCGCATCACGGGCTATGGGCAGGGAGACAGCGTCACGGTCGCGCTGCTCACTTTAACACGGTAAACCGTTGTAGACTTGACAATAAAACGGCGATTCTTTACAATAAAAGAAGAAGAACCCTTGGAGGTGGACGGAGATGTTCAAGGCATCCAATCTTGGTTCCGTGGAAGGAATGGAATGCTTTTCCCTGGCTGGAGACGCGGATCTTCGCCGGTATTTGATCGATCACCTGGATACGGTTCAGCTGGCAGCTGTGTCGGGTATGCCGCAGGGCGACGCGATGGTCAGCAAAACCGCAAAAGGTGCGAATCTGACGCTGCGCCTGCGCGTTCCCAGTCCGTATTGCAAGGATAAGCTGATGCAGCGGGAACTGAATTACGACCAGTGGCAGCGCGCGATCAATGGGGACTTTGAGTTTCTGGACGGCGACCTGATGCCGGAATCGCTGAAGCTGCTCGTGGGAAATCCAGCTTTTTTTCATACCCGCATCACGCAGTTTAGACGGTTGTATCTTTATACTTTTTCCAAGGAGACACGCATCGTGCTGCGCGAATGCTTTGCGGCCTACCAGAAGCGCGCGGGCAAGGACGCTGCGCCGATGGACCCCATTTTCATGCGCGAGGATCTCTGTCTGATGCTGCGCCGCAAGGAAAACGACGAGTTTGTGCTCTCCTGCGTCAGTGACGACCAGGAGCTGCTGCTCGGCACCTATGCGGAAAAGGAGCTTTTCCCGGCAGAGGACGAAAGTGAAACGACAGAAAGCATCTTGTGGCGCAAATTCAATGAGTATATGCGCGATACCTATGGTGTGAAGGTCTCTTCCGTCATGGTGCTCAAGTTCGGCAGCAAGCTGAGGGTCAAATAACAAAATCAAAAAGACAGAAAAATGCATAAATTGCACTTGGTTGCAACTTATGCATTTTCTTTTGTGAGGGCGCAATGAAGATCACTTTGGGCATATTGGCGCACGTCGATGCGGGCAAGACCACATTTTCGGAGGCGCTGCTTTACCATGCGCACAGCCTGCGGGCGATGGGGCGCGTCGATCATCAGGATGCGTTTCTGGATGCGCACCCGTTGGAGAAAGAGCGCGGCATTACGATCTTTTCCGACCAGGCGATATTCCATCATGGGGAAGATGAATATTTCCTTGTCGATACACCCGGGCACGTCGATTTTGCGGCGGAGATGGAGCGCGCATTGGCGGTGCTGGATTATGCGGTGCTCGTCGTGTCCTGCGCCGAAGGCGTGCAGAGCCATACGGAGACCATCTGGAACCTGCTGCGGCGGCGAAACATTCCCACATTTGTGTTTCTGAACAAGGTTGATCGCGTCGGCGCGGATGCAGATCGCGTGTTGGAGCAGATGCGCCGGCGGCTTTCTGCGGATTGCGTTGCGGCGGAGCATCTCGATGAATCGGTTGCCGAGCGCGACGAGGCGCTGCTGGATCGCTATCTCGCCGGGGAGTTGACGCAGCAGGAAGTGGAAAAGGCCGCGTCGGAGTTGATTGCACAAGGCAAGCTCTTTCCCTGTTTCCGCGGGGCGGCGCTGCTCGATCAGGGTGTGCAGGAGTTTCTGGACGCCTTCTGCTGCCTGACTCAAACGCATTATGATGCACAGAAGCCCTTCGGCGCGCGGGTGTTCCGCATTCGGCATGATGCGCAGGGCAATCGCCTGACCTTCGTCAAGATCATGAGCGGAACGCTGCATGTCAAGGATGCGCTGCCCGTTCAGGGCGAAAGCACCCGCGTCAACGAGCTGCGCCTCTATAATGGCGGCCGGTTTACTGCGGTGCGCGAGGCTGAAGCAGGGCAGCTGATTGCCCTTGCAGGCATATCGGATGCGAAGGTTGGGGATGTGCTGGGGCAGTGTGAACCGTTCCCACAGCCGGTTTCTCAGCCGCTTCTGTCGGCAAGGGTGCATTATCCGGCAGATGTGCCTCTGCAAACCGTACTTGCTGCCTTCCGCAAGCTAGATGCGGAGGATCCGGCACTCGGCGTGCAGTGGAACGAAGCCTTGCAGGAGCTGCACATTCGCATCATGGGCGTAATTCAGTTGGAAGTGCTGCGGGAGCTTGTGCGCGAGCGCTTCGGCTTTGATGTGACCTTTGATCGCCCAGAAATCATGTATCGCGAGACGATCGCCGCGCCCGTCTACGGTGCAGGACATTACGAGCCGCTGCGGCATTATGCCGAGGTGCATTTCCGCATGGAGCCGCTGCCGCGCGGCAGCGGAATCGTGTTTGAGAGCCGGTGCCATGTGGACGATCTGCCGCTGCAATTCCAGAACCTGGTGCGCACACACGTTTTTGAAAAGGAACACTTGGGCGTGCTGACGGGTTCGCCCATCACGGATATCAAGCTGATCCTTGTGGCGGGGCGGCGGCACCTCAAGCATACCGAGGGCGGGGACTTCCGCCAGGCGACCTATCGCGCCATCCGCCAGGGGCTCATGAAGGCGGAAAACGTGCTGCTGGAGCCGATGTATGGCTTTGGCATCGACGTGCCGCAGGAGCTGATCGGGCGCGTCCTGAGCGACGTGCAAAAGATGAGCGGCACGTTTGACGCGCCGGAAACCGACGAGACGGGTGTACATGTCAAAGGCCGCGCACCGGTATCGGAATTGATGGACTATGCGCAGGAGCTGGCGGCGTATTCGCGCGGTCTCGGCCGTATGACGGTGCGCTTTGATGGCTACGACATCTGTCACAATCCGGAAGAGGTCATTGCACGCCGGGCGTACGACGCGGGTGCGGACAAGGAAAACGATGCAGACTCCGTGTTCTGCGCTAAAGGCGCGGGCTTTGCTGTGCATTGGGACAAGGCGGACGAGTGGATGCATTGCGAAGTGGAGGAAGAGCCGTGAGCAATTCGAATTATTGGGCAGCGCTGGATCAACTGCTGGCAGATTCGGAAATCGTGATCGACCGCCCGAAGAACAGCGCGCATCCCCGCTATCCGGAGTGGATTTATCCGCTGGATTACGGTTATCTCCCAAACACCTCTTCGATGGACGGAGAGGGGCTGGACGTCTGGCTGGGTTCTGATCCCACGCGGCGAATCACGGCAATTCTCTGCACGGTCGATCTCATCAAGCGAGATTCAGAAATCAAGCTGCTGATCGGCTGTACGGAGGAAGAGAAGAACATTGTTTTGCGGTTCCATAACCGTTCCGAAAGCATGAAAGGGCTGCTGGTCGAAAGAACATAGCAAGAGCCGGAAGGATGTTCCTTCCGGCTCTTGCTGCATGAAAATTACGGGATGATGTGTTCCTCGCCTTCTTCCCAAAGCATATCGGGATTGAAGCCCGGGCAGACCATCGGCCCGCGGCTGTTTTCGTGGGGATAATCGATGACGGGGCCGTAGAAAACTACCTTGTGCGGGGGCTTATCGGGGAAGAGCTGCATCCGCTTTTCGCCGATGACTGCGTCACCGCGCAGCAGGGAGCGATACGCCTCAATGAGATTGCGCACCACTTCAATGTCCATGGACTTGACGTCCAGCTTGCCGCAATAGGTCGTGTGGCCGGTAAAGATACGGTCGTAGGTCACGCCGTAGCCTGCCAGCAGCTTTTTGAGGTCGCGGATGAAGGTGCTCACGGCGAACTGGGAGCCGTTGCTGTAGTTGGCGGCGTCGCCGGTGAACGCGATGCGGCTGTAATCGTCGATGAAATACATATGCCCTGCGGAATGCCCCGGCAGGGCATAGGCCGTGACCTTGCGGTTGCCCAGATCAAATACGTCGCCTTCGTTCAGCGGCAGCACCTTGGTGTCCTTGTGGCCGCGGTTGATCATGTCCTCGGTTACTTCCCAGATTTGCCAGTCGCCCAGATGGATGTTGTTGTTCCAGTGGAACTCATCGAGATTGAAGTCCGTGTTGGCCGCCCAGGGCAGCATTGGCAGGTCTTTTTCGTTCATGTAGACCTGATCGAACAGGTGCATCATGCCTGCATGATCAGGATGCCCGTGCGTGATGACCACGTCGTAGGGCTTGTCCGTCAGAGAAGCGATGGTGCCGAGCAGATCATAATACCCCATGCCGCAGTCGATGAGCAGCGCGCGCTCGCTGCCGACGAGCAGATAATGGTTGCACAGCCCGAATTCGTTAATGAGATAGGTTTCAGGTGCGATTTCGCTGATGATCGGATGACGAATGCCCACATGCAGTATCCCTCCTAAAAGAATATTTTCTTATAACCTTATTTATAACACAGAATTCAAAATTGAGAAAGCGTTTACCCAGATCTGAAGAACAAAAAAGAACCGTCTCCCGAAGGAAACGGTTCCCAAGAAAAAGGCTATTTTACTTGACGATAACCTTGCAGCCATTGGTGGCTTCGCAGGTGAAGGGGAGATGCTTGGCATCCGCCGTGACGAAGATTTCGTCGCCCTCGCGCTCGGCCACAATGCGCTGGGCCAGCTTGCCCTCGGAATCATAGACCTTGCATTCGGCCTGCTTGCCGTCCTCAAGCTGATAGATCACGAAATGCACATCCTTGGCATAATCGTAGACGAAATCGCGCTCGAACTTGCCGTAAGCGATGATGCTGTTCGGCTTAGCCAGCAGCGGCAGGGAGAAGTAATCATGCTTGGTCTCGTAGAACTTGCCGCCCTCGTAAACCTTGCCGGTCTGGATGTCGGTCCACTTTCCGGCAGGTACATAGTATAGCGCTGTGCCTTCCTCGTTGAAGATGGGCGCGACCAGCAGGTTATCGCCCAGCATATACTGACGATCCAGGCTCCAGGTCGCGGGTTCGTCCGCATATTCCATCACCATCGCGCGCATCATCGGGATGCCCGTCTCGTGCGTCTTGACGGCGTTGGCGAACAGATACGGCATCAGCTTGCCCTTGAGGCAGGTGAAGTGGCGCAGCACGTCACAGCTCTCTTCATCAAACAGCCACGGCACGCGGTAAGAGCTGTTGCCGTGCAGACGGCTGTGGGTGGACATCAGGCCAAAGGCAACCCAGCGCTTGTAAAGGTCGGGGCTGGAGGTGGCCTCAAAGCCGGAAATATCATGCGAGAAGAAGCCGAAACCGCTCAGGCACAGAGATAGGCCGCCGCGCAGGGTTTCCGCCATCGACTCGTACTGGGAGAAGCAGTCGCCGCCCCAGTGTACGGGGTACTGCTGGCCGCCGGCCGTCGCGGAGCGCGCAAACAGGCAGGCCTTGTTTTCACCGTAGTATTCGCGCAGAACGCTGAACACCACGCCGTTATAAAGCTGGGTGTAGTAGTTGTGCATCTTGAGCGGATCGGAACCGTCGTACCATTGCACGTCGGTCGGGATGCGCTCGCCAAAGTCGGTCTTGAAAGCGTCCACGCCCATGTCGCACAGGGCGCGCAGCTTAGAAGCATACCACTTGCAGGCTTCGGGATTGGTGAAGTCCACAATTGCCATGCCGGGCTGCCACATATCGGTCTGGAAGAGGTCGCCGTTCTTCTTGCGCAGCAGATAGCCATGCTCCTTGCCCTCGTCAAACAGCGAAGAGTGCTGGCCGATGTAGGGATTGATCCAGACGCAGATCTGGATGCCGCGCGGCTTGAGGCGCTCGAGGATGCCCTTGGGATCGGGGAACATCCGCTTGTCCCACTCGAAGTTGCACCAGCGGAACTCCTGCATCCAGAAGCAGTCGAAGTGGAACACCTGAAGCGGGATATTGCGCTCCGCCATGCCGTCGATGAAGGAGGAGACCGTCTTTTCATCGTAGTTGGTGGTGAACGACGTGGTCAGCCACAGCCCGAAGGAATAGGCCGGGGGGAGCGCGGGCTTGCCGGTCAGCGTCGTGTAATTGGAAATCACGTCCGCAATGTTTTCACCGCCGATGATGAAGTATTGCAGCTTTTCACCGGGAACGACGATGGACACCTTGGAAACCGTGTCGCTGGCGACTTCAAACTCCACCTTTTCGGAGTGATTGACGAATACGCCGTAGCCGCGGTTGGAAACATAGAAGGGGATGGACTTGTAGGAATACTCCGAGCAGGTACCGCCGTCGCCGTTCCAGATCTGAACGGACTGGCCGTTCTTGACAAAGGTGGTGAACTTCTCACCGAAGCCGTAAACGTTTTCACCGACGGAGAGATTCAGCATCTCGCGCATATAGCTGGGACGCGGATCCTGATCGTCCGCATAGAAGCGATTGAAGTTCTGCTGTGCCAGCATGCGTTCCTGGGTGTGGTAGGGCTGCTCGGTGATATAGGAGGTCGTGCGCCAGCCTTCCTTGGTCAGGAGCTTATCGCCGTAATAGTATTCGATGCTCCAGCCCTTGATCTTGTTGATGCGCACACGTGCCTTGCCGGAGATCAGCTCGGCGTATTCGTCGGTTTCCACCGTCATCGGGAAAAAGCCGTCGTCCTCATAGAGCTGGAATTCCGGAGTTTTTTCCATTCCACCGCGGAAATGCTCGATCGTAACCTTGATGGTGTTCTCGAGGGTAGAAGCAAAGGTGATGTCCAGCACGGGACCGTCGAGCGTCTGCCCGCGGCTGGTGATGACGTCGTGGGTTGCCACAACGTGGATTGCGTGGTCGGAAACATGGATTTCATAAGGCTCGCAGGCATAATTGATCTCATACCCCGGCTTGTTCAGCCAGTAACCGTCTGAAAATTTCAAGCGAAGTTACCTCCTTGGAAAGGTTTATTGGACGAACTGCCATCGATAATATTTTACGGGAATTGTGTAACAATGTCAATGCCGAGGGGTTGACAGAAGCGGTTAGCGATGTTAAACTACAAGCATAGATACGATACCCAGGAGGGGTGTAAAGGAGCACTTATGACCAAGAAAAAATTCAATGTAACGGGGATGACCTGCTCCGCGTGTTCAGCGCATGTAGAGAAGGCTGTGAGCAAGGTGCCGGGGGTGCAGAGCGTCGCGGTGAGCCTGCTGACCAACACCATGCAGGTGCAGTATGATGAGGGCGCGACCAATCCGGATGCTATCATCGCCGCCGTCGTCAAGGCGGGCTACGGCGCGTCGGATACAGAGAGCGTACCGGGCAAACCGGTTCAAGCCGCCCCGGCCGCGCAGGACAATAAAAAGGAGATGAAGCACCGGCTCATCTGGTCGTTCATCTTCATGGGGCTGCTAATGTATGTCTCTATGGGACACATGATCGGCCTGCCGCTGCCGCATTTTCTGCACGGCACGCAGAATGCCGCCGCCTTTGCGCTGACGCAGTTTCTGCTGGCGCTGCCGGTGATCTATCTCAACCGCAGCTATTATATCGTCGGCTTTCGCACGCTGTTCTCCGGCGCACCCAACATGGATTCGCTGGTTGCCATCGGTTCGTCCGCGTCGATTCTCTACGGCATCTTCGCCCTGTACCGCATCGGCTGGGGCTTGGGACATGGCGATATGGCTCTGGTGGAACAGTATTCCATGGATCTCTATTTTGAATCCGGCGTGATGATCCTGACGCTGATCACGCTGGGCAAATATCTCGAAGCCAGGGCCAAGGGCAAGACCACCGAGGCGATTGAAAAGCTGGCTGCGCTTGCGCCCAAAACCTGCCAGGTCAAGCGCGACGGTCGGGAGATTTCAATCTCGACCGACGACGTGCGCGTGGGCGATATTGTAGTGGTGCGCTCCGGTGAGCGCATCCCGGTGGACGGGTTCATCACTTCCGGCAGCTGCACGGTGGATGAATCCGCCATCACGGGTGAGAGCGTCCCGGTGGATAAGCAGGTGGGGGACAACGTCATTTCCGCCTCGGTCAGCACTGCGGGCTATATGGAATACGAAGCGACCCGCGTGGGCGCGGACACCACGCTTTCCCAGATCGTCCGCCTGGTCGAGGAAGCCGGTGCAACCAAAGCGCCCATCGCCAAATTGGCGGACCGCGTAGCAGCGGTATTCGTACCCTCCGTCATCACCATCGCCGTTGTGGCGGTCGTTGTCTGGCTGCTGTGCGGCGCGACGTTTGAGTTTGCCCTGACCATCGGCATTGCAGTGCTGGTGATCTCCTGCCCCTGCGCACTGGGTCTGGCCACCCCTGTGGCGATCATGGTCGGCACCGGTGTGGGCGCGAAATACGGCATCCTCGTCAAGTCCGCTGAAGCGTTGGAAATGGCGCATAAGGTCAAGACCGTCGTGCTCGACAAGACCGGCACCATCACCGTCGGCCAGCCGCGCGTGACCGATATTCTGCCAGCGCAGGGCACTACGGCTCGGTCGCTGCTGCGCATCGCTGCTTCTGTGGAACGCGCATCCGAGCATCCGCTGGCCAAAGCGGTTGTGCAGCGCGCGCAGGATAATAATGTGAACCTCTCCGTGCCGGAGAACTTTGAAGCTATCGCAGGCCGCGGCATTCAGGCTGTGCTGGGCGGCAAAACCGTGCTGGCGGGCAATCGCAAGATGATGCAGGAAAACGGCGTGGATCTTTCAGCTCAGGCAGAACAGGAAGAAAACCTCGCTGACCAGGGCAAAACGCCGCTCTACTTTGCGCAGGACGACGCACTGCTGGGCATGATCGCCCTGGCAGACGTCGTGAAGGAAACCAGCGCCGATGCCATCCGCGAAATGCGGGAAATGGGGCTTGACGTGGTCATGCTCACGGGCGATAATGAACGTACTGCCAATGCCATCGGCAAGCAGGTCGGCGTGACCAAGGTCATTGCAGGCGTGCTGCCGCAGGATAAGGAGCGCCATGTGGCCGAGCTTCAGCAGCAAGGGCAGCGCGTGGCCATGGTGGGCGACGGCGTCAATGACGCGCCCGCACTCACCCGTTCAGACGTGGGGTTTGCCATTGGTGCGGGTACTGATATCGCTATGGACAGCGCCGATATCGTGCTGATGCGTTCCGATCTGCGCGATGTGCCCGCAACCGTTCGCCTGTCCCGCGCGGTGATCCGCAACGTCAAGGAGAACCTGTTCTGGGCCTTCGGGTATAACACCGTCGGCATCCCGATCGCGGCGGGCGTGTTCTATACGCTGCTGGGCTGGAAGCTGAGCCCCATGCTGGGCGCGGCGGCGATGAGCATGAGCTCGGTCTGCGTGGTCAGCAACGCGCTACGGCTGAGGGGATTGAAGCTTTACAAGGGTGAGAAAAAGGGCGGATCGTCCGTCACTTCTCAAAATAAAGGGGATTACGAAAGAAAAGAGGAAAAAGCAACCATGAAAAAGATTCTGACGGTTGAAGGTATGTCCTGCATGCATTGCTCTGCGCGTGTGGAGAAGGCTCTGTCCGCTGTGGCGGGTGTGAGTAGCGCCAAGGTGGATCTGGAAAAGAAGACCGCCACGGTGGAACTCGCCGCGGACGTCGCCAACGAAACCCTGATCGCTGCGGTTGAAGACGCCGGTTACGACGTGACCGAGGTGAAGTGATTTGCGCGCCGATAAAAAGAAGGTCGGGCGGCTGCTGCGCATTGCGCGCGGGCAGATCGACGGCATCCTCAAGATGATCGACGAGGATGAGTACTGCATGGATATCTCCAACCAGCTCATGGCGACGGAGTCCATCCTGCGCAAGGCCAACCGCGAGGTCGTCCGCGCCCACATGGCCGGATGTCTGATGGAGGCCTTGGAGGAAGGCAATGCAGATGAAAAGCTCGACGAACTGATGGCCATCATTGAAAAGATGGAGCGATAAATCCAATAAAACGGCAGAGCCTTCGCCCTGCCGTTTTTCGTATGGAACGAAGGAGTGGGAGACATGGAAAAGCTGAATGTGCCCTGCGTTGTGCAGGAGATCGAAACGCCGCTGGGCATTGTCCGCGTGACCGACAGGACGGGTAAGATCATCCCGATGCACGTCTGTCGCAATGGTGTGGACATTGACTATCCGATTCCCGGAACGGAAGAGAACCTTCAGGAAGTTCCCGTGCCGGAAAACCACTATTGGCTGATGCTCGACGAAAACGACCTTGAAGAAGGAGAACTGTATCAAATTGCGTTGGAGACGGACAAGGTCCGCTGCTACGAGCACTATGCCCCCGAATGCGGCGGCATGGCGCTGCTGGCCTGTCAGCAGGATTGCGTTCTCGGCCTGGGCGTAGACGATCCTAGTCTTTACGGGCGGCTTTCCGTTCCGTGGGCGGCGCGGCGTATTCCCCAGCGCATGGGCTTTGTCTTTTCTGTTCTGGATGAGCTCGACGAAAAGATCATGTTCCAGCTCACCTGGCTGAAATGCAGCGAAGAATTCCCAGCGCGTGAATACGAAGAAGCCGTCGCCTATTGGACGCTTTAGGAGAAGAGCATGCCGGAGCTATTTGACGAGTTTCCCTGACTGAAGGATGATTTTCTGATGATTCGTGCCATGCGGGAAAAAGATGTGGACAACCTTTCCGCCCTTACAAGCAATGAGAACGTCTATCGCTATATCCCGCCTTTTCTTTATAAGAAGAGCTGCGGAAATTTGCTGGCGGCAATTCGCAACCTTTCCGGGTGAGATTTTGAAAAAAGAAACAGCTTATCGCAGAAGTCTATCTTCAAAATGATCCGGAAAAGCTGGTTGGCCTTGCGGAAGTCTTTGATGTAAAGAAGCGTCTGCCCCAAGCGACTATTGGCTATTGCATCCGAGAGGAATACTGGCATCACGGCATTGCCATGCATATTGTTGCCTTGCTGAAAAGCCATCTGCTGGAGACCTGCGGCATGGATCAATTGGTTGCCTTCGTGATGCCGGAGAATGTCTGGTCAGGACGTGTACTGCTGCGGAACGGCTTTGTAAAAGAACAACGGACGGAAGAAAGGCACAACTGGGGCGGGCACGAAACCATCACGGTAGAGGTATATACCTGCAAAAGAGTATGAAATAACGCCCACAGTCATCGAATACCCGATGATTGTGGGCGTTTTATCTGCTGTATCAGTGATGGAAGCTTGTGGCGATAAAAGGTTCTTTTTCAGGCAGGCCGTATTTTTCCTTGCCCAGCGCGATGCTCTTCATCAGGAAAGCCATGTTGCGGCCGAGCGTGCGCATGGTCTGCAAGCCTTCCTTGTCCTCCAGCACTTCTTCCGGCGTGCAGCCGTAGACCATGTTCCAATATTGGCTGCTGGCCATAGGCATTCCGGAGATGGAGAAGTATTTGTTCAGCACGTCAAAGGTCGAGGAGTTGCCACCACGGCGGCAGGTGACGACCGATGCCCCCACCTTCATGGTTTTATCGAATCTTGTACTGTAGAACAGGCGATCCATAAAGGAGATGGCGCCACCGGCAGGGGAGGCATAGTAAACCGGCGCGCCGATGACCAGCGCATCCGCCTGCGCAAACTTTTCCGCCGCGATGTTAACCACATCGTCAAAGACGCATTTGCCTGTTTCACGGCATTTGCCGCAGGCGATGCAGCCGCGGATATCCTGATGTCCAACATGAAGGATTTCGGCCTCAATGCCTTCTGCTTCCAGCGTTTTGGCAAGTTCTGAAAGAGCGATGTAGGTGCAGCCCTTTGCGTGCGGGCTGCCGTTGATGAGCAATGCTTTCATGATTTTTACTTCCTTAATTGCGAATGTCCTCGACAGGCTTGAGATCGATGAATTTCAGGAAATCCTGAATGTGCTCGTCCCAATATTCCCAGGTGTGCGCGCCGGGATGCTCTTCAAAGTGATAGTCAAACGGGTTGCCGGGAATCGCCTCGAACAACTCTTTTGTTGCCAGCGCGGATTCCATCGCAAAATCGCTGCTGCCGACGGAGTGGAAAATTCGCGGACAAGGGAGCTTTCCATCCAGAATACGCTTGACCGAACCCTCGATGTCCTCCGGGGTACCAGTCAGATCTGCGTCTACAGCGCCATAGAGCATGATTTGGCGTTCTTCGTAGCCCGGACGACTCTTAAAGAAGTTGCCGCGCATCACCGCGCCTGCGGAGAAACAGCCGATTGCTGCGTAGTTTTCGGGATTGGCCAGACCAATCTTCATGCAGCCGTGCCCACCCATCGAAAGACCGGCGATGAAGTTGTCTTCGCGCTTCTCGGAAAGCGGGAACATCGAGCGCATGATTTCCGGCAGCTCCTTGGCGATGTAGGTGTAGTATTTTCCGCCGTGCGCCATGTCAGCATAAGAGGAAAGGCTCACCGCGGGCATTACCACCGCAAGCCCCAGCGGCGCGGCGTAGCGCTCGATGGAGGTTCTGCGCTGCCAAATGGTCTGGTCGTCGCTCGCACCGTGCAGCAGCCACAGCACCGGGTGCTTATCGCCGCGCGCGGCCGCCGCCATGCCGATCTGGCGGGTAGCGCGCTGGGGCAGGATCACGTCGCAGGAAGCGCACATGCCCAGCGCCTCGGAAAAGAAGTTCACATGAATGAGTGCCATGATCGTATACCCCCTTTTTTATTTCTTGATGGGCAGCCAGGCCAGCACGGTCTGGATCTTTTCATCCCAATATTTCCACTGGTGGTCGCCGGGGCTCTCTTCGTAGGTCAGATCATAGCCCAGCTTGTTCAGGTGGTCGCGCATCCGCACATTCTGACCGTAGAGGAAGTCCTCCGTGCCGCACCACATATAGACCTTCGGCTTGTCCTTGTCGGATGCTGCCAGGCGCTCTGCCACAGCAAACAGATCGTTGTCGCTGCCCTTGATCTGATCGTGCAGCCCGAAAATATCGAACCACAGCGTCCCGTTTTTGCCCTCGCTGTCTGCGTCCTTGGCGCAGTCGATAGCATCCACGCCGCCGGAGAGCGATGCAACCGCCCCGAAGGTATCGGGCGCGAGCAGACCGCACTTGAGTGCGCCGTAGCCGCCCATCGAAAGCCCTGCTGCAAAGGTATCTTCCCGCTTGTCGGACATATAGGGGAAGAAACTACGGCAGATGGCGGGCAGCTCTTTGGAGATATATGTCCACCACTTGTAGCCAATGTGCATATCGGTATACCAGCCCAGCTGCGTCGTGGGCATGACCACTGCGATGCCGTAATCCGAGGCGTAGCGCTCGATAGAGGTTCTGCGCTGCCAGATGGTGTGGTCGTCGCTCATGCCGTGCAGCAGATACAGCACGGGGTATTTGCCTTCTCCGCGAACGCCCTCCATGCCGATCTGGCCGTGGGTCTGTTCGGGCAGAATCACGTCCATCTGCTGGCACATCCCCAGCACATCGGAGAAAAAGTCTACGTGCAAAAGTGCCATGATTCGTTTCCTCCTATATATTTATATTTGTTGGGGTTTAGTATAACACGAAGAATAAGGTTTGTAAAGAAATAGGAATGCGAAAGCACCGGGATTTGGCCGCTTTCGCATTTGAAGGAAGAGCTATTTTTTTGCATTTTCTTCGATGATTGCAAGCACTTTTTCAAGTCCGTTGCCGGAGGGCTCCGTTTCCATACGTGCGCGCATCTGTTCCGCGTTTGCGGCGAGCTTGCGCACATCCTCTGCCAGCACATCCGGCGTCAGCTCCGCCTGGTCGCGTACCATCGAAAGCCCGCGTTTCTCGAAAGATGCTGCATTTTCGATCTGATCGCCGCGGCTTGCCCCCTTGGGATATGGGATGAGCAGATTCGGCTTTTTCAGCGCCAGAATTTCGCACAGCGTGTTGCTGCCTGCACGGGAAATGAGCAGATCGGCGCAGGCAAAGGCGTCGCTCATGCCATCAGTGAGATATTCCACCTGACGATAGCCGCTGTATTTGTCGCAGGCCGGGTCGAGATTGCCCTTGCCGCACAGGTGCAGCACGTCAAAATCCGGCAGCAGCCGAGGCAGCGCGGTGCGAACGGCCTCGTTGACCGCCTGTGCGCCGGAACTTCCGCCCGTAACCATCAGAACAGGCTTTTTGCCGTCGAAGTGAAAGCGCGCAAGACCGCCTTCCTTTGTACCGGTGAACAGCTCGTCCCGCAGCGGCGTGCCGGTATAAATGCCATGCTTGACTGCATTTGCCGTCTCGGGAAAGGTGGTGCAAACCGCTTTGGCGAACGGCGCGCAGAGCTTGTTGGCCAAGCCCGGCGTTAAATCCGATTCATGCAGCACAACGGGTACGCCATTGAGCTTTGCGCCGTAAACCACCGGAACCGATACAAATCCGCCCTTGGAAAATACCACATTGGGCTTGAGCTTGCGCATGATCCCCGCCGCCTGGCCGATGCCGCGCAGCACGCGGAACGGGTCGGAAAGGTTCTTAAAGTCGATGTATCGGCGCAACTTGCCCACCGAAACCACATGATAGGGAATGCCTAAAGGTTCGATCAGGCTGCGCTCCATGCCGGACGCGGAGCCGATATAATGAATGTCCCAACCCGCTTTTTGCAAATGCGGAATGAGCGCCAGATTCGCCGTGACGTGTCCGGCTGTGCCGCCGCCGGTCAATACGATTCTCTTCAAAAGGAATTCCTCCTTGTCTGCATACATTACGCATCCAGTTTAGCCCCCGTGGGGGAGAATGTAAAGCAAAAAGTTGGAACGGCTTTTGTCGAAACACCGTATGTTTTGACAGGCGGTCTTGCGAAGAGTACAATATTTTTGATAAACCGTGAAGGAGGATTTTCCGCAATGGAAGAACTGGACGAAGTCATCCTGAGCAAAGAGCGTAAATTCGACGGCGTGGTCATTGATGTAGAGCACTGGAAGGTGCGTCTGCCCGACGGCAGCGAGGGCTTGAGGGAGATCGTGCTGCACAAGGGCGCTGCGGCGGTGATTCCGGTGGACGAGCAGGGCCGTGTCGCGATGGTGCGCCAGTACCGCACGCCGCTGGAGCGCGAAACGCTGGAGATTCCCGCCGGCAAGCTGGATTTCCCGGGCGAAGACCCGCTGGAATGTGCCAAGCGCGAGCTGCGTGAGGAAACCGGCCTGAAGGCGGAGGAGTGGCGCAAACTCGTCGCGCTGCGCACGACGCCCGGCTTCTGTAATGAGACGATTCATATGTATATGGCGCGTGGGCTTTCTCAGGGCGAGCGCGATCTGGACGACGATGAGTTCCTCAACGTGGAGTGGATGCCCATCGAGCGTGTCACCAACATGATTCTGGAAGGACGCATTGAGGACAGCAAGACCATTGCCGCCGTGCTGATGGCGAAGGAAATCCTGAATCAGCAGGCCTGAGTGCGGCAAAGCAGCCGCGTTCCGGGCGGAAAGGAGCGGCTGTATGCGCACAGAAGAGGCGATGGAGGGGTGGAGACTTTCTGGCAGAATTCCCGGCGCAGGACAGGAGGATGCGGCGCAGGAAGATATCCGTCTGCCGTTTGCGTTGGAGCACTTTGAAAATCTTGCGTCGCGGGAGGGAATGTTTCTGCGCGCATGGGAGCTTTCACGCGAAATATCCCGGCCGCAGGATCCACCTCACAGCAGGGCGGAGCGCGTACTGCTCACGCTGGACGGCGTGTGCGGGCAGGGTGTCTTGTATCTGAATGAAAACCTGCGCGCGCCGTTGGAGCCGCAAATGGAATTGGATGTGACGGAGATGCTGCGCGACGGCCCGTTTTGCCTGACCCTGCGGTTTGATCCGCACTTTCCGCATCTGTATTCCGGGGAACGCGGACGCGATTTGCCGGTGGAGGTTTCGGTAATGTCCGTGCGTGTGCGCAGCGTGTTTCTGCTGCGTATTGATGCGCTTTCGGCGGAAAGCAGCTGCGTGTGCGTGAAAATTCACGCCTATGGCGCGGGAAAGGTGCGGCTTTGCCTGCGTCTGATGGAGGAAGAAAGGCTGATTTGGTCGGAAAACAGCGAGCTGCGCATCGCGGTCGGCGATCAGATCATCGAGCGGCCGTTTGACCCGGGAACGTGCAGAAGCGGTCGTCTGTGCGCCGTGATCGACATGGGTGGCGAGGGATGCGACGAGAGGGAAATTCTCTGGGGAAAGTGCGCTGAAATGCCGAAAAGCTGGGCGCTGCTGCGCGCTTTTCCACAGGAAAGTATATTGGAAGAAATCCGCCGCGCAGGCTTTGACGGCGTGGTGGTTGCCCAGCCCGAATCGGCTGCGCTGCGCACTGCGTGCGCCCGGCAGCGGCTTCATCTGCGGTTTTGTACACAGAACGCAGTTCTACCGCATCCGCTATTGCGCCCTGACACAGAATCTATGGAGGGCAATGCGGCTTGGATGGCGCCGCTACGCAGCGAACGGCCGGAGGATCAGCTCTTGCAGACGGCCCGTTTGTGCAATGCTGTTTCCCGTCTGCGCGCGGAGAACCGCACCTTCTCTCTTCTGGCGCTCACACGGCAAAAGGATGCGCCGGACGGCTTGTTTGATGCAAAAGGCAAGCCGCATCTGGCGCTGCACGCGCTTTACGGCGTGCTCAGCCGCATCGCGGTGCTGTCCGTCGGTCAGGAAAAGCTCTGCTATCCCGGCGGAGCGTTTGAGGTAGATATCTATGCCTGCACAGCAGTTCCCGACGAGGGGGCAGCCGTGATCGACGCACAGCTCTATCTTTGGGACGGCACGCTGGCGGCGCGGCACAGCTATCCGGTCAGCCTGAACAGGCCTTCGGTCTGTGCGGGCAGACTGAAAACGCAGCTCCCATGGGGCTGCTGCGAAGGGCTGGTGCTGCGGCTGCAATGCTGGCGCAGCGGGGTGCTTGCGGCGCAGAACCATTGCTTTTATGCCTTTGCGGACGAGAACGGAAAGCGCCGTTCCTTCCCTCTGGCCGATTTGACGGAGGGCGAGGAGGGCGGCGTGCGCGTGCTCTATAATGCCTCTGCCGGCGCAGCAGTCTGCGTGACGGTACGCGCGGACGGGAAGTATCTGCTCCGCGGCGGCGCGCTGCTGCCGCAGGAAAGGCTCGTGCTTGCACAGGATGCCGCCGTTGTGGTAGAATATGGCAATCCTGTGGAAAGAGGCGGTGCTTCGATTGTTTCACAACGGATTTTATGATGTGTTTTCACCCATCACGACCGAGCGCCTGTTGATCCGCAAGCTGGCCATCGGCGATGCGGAGGATATCTTCAAGGTCAGCTCCGATCCGGAGGTCAGCCGCTATGTGCTCTGGGATACCCATCGTTCGATTGCGGATTCACGCAGTATGATCCGCGGGGCGCAGCACGCCTATCGCTGTGATGAACCGGCGAGCCTGGCCATTGTTCTGCGGGAAACGGGGCATGTGGTGGGTACGATCGGCTTTATCTGGATTGAGCGGGAGCACGGCTGCGCGGAAATCGGCTATTCCATCGGTCGCCCTTATTGGAATCGCGGCCTGATGACCGAGGCGCTGCACGCCATGCTGGATTTCGGCTTTGAAAAGCTCTATCTCAACCGCATCGAGGCGCAGTTTGACGTGCGCAATCCCGCTTCCGGCCGCGTGATGCAGAAAAACGGCTTGCAGCGCGAGGGTCTGATGCGCCAGCGGATGTACAACAAGGGCGAGTACATCGACGTGGAAATGTGGGCGATTCTCGCTTCAGACTATCAGAAAATGCGGTAAGCGGTAAAACGAAGGAAACATGGATAGAAGCGTACCTCCACTATTCGAGAAATACTTCAACACCAGAAACAGCAAAGCGTACAGGGATACGGCTGAAGTTTGATCCGAATACAGATGACCGAATTCGGAGAGAGATAAAGAAGTTCTGCGTTTGGTTACGCAAAAGATATACCTTTCCTATGCGTGTAATGGTATATGTGAAAAATCAGGAACAAATACGCGCGCACGATGGAGAGCGGGTGTATGGGACATTTTTGCCCCATACGATCATTCCTTGGAACCCTATGTTCGGATCGTAGTAGGCGACTATATTTCTCTTGTGGAAAAACGCGGAGAGATGAACGCTGTTTATGCTCTTTTAGAGTGTCTAGCGCATGAATTGACGCATTACTACCAGTGGCTTGCCGAGTGGGAAATGAATAACGTTCTTGAGGAAAAGCAAGCTCGATATTGCGCACGGCAAGTTGTTCGGCGGTATTGGAACGAGTTTTTCGAATAGCCAAGGACAATTCAAAGGAGAATATACACATATAGGATATTATCATGAAGGAGGGGGACTAGGGGGAATTGCGAACGAAAAGAAGTTGGTTACATTTGTAAAAAAGGCTTCGTATAATAAAAAAGCAAGTAGTGGTATAGTGTGATTACACTGCGAATGCGGAGACTCCGGTTAGAATCCGGACACCTTGCTGAGCCGTAAGATATAAAAAGTATCTTACGGCTTGATTTTTATGAGGATATATTATGGGTGAACGAGAGAGCGCCAGCTGAGGCACATCGAATGGATGCTCTGACGGTGAAATAGCCCCACTTAAGGTGGAAACAAGATATATCGGAATATATTGGAGGGCGTGGATTTAAGTGAGGGAGATACACAGATACATTTTTGCAGGCAATAAATAAGGGGTATGATTCGATGCCGCCCTGCTGTATTGACGGAAAACAGACGCCTGGGTATAATTATTATAAAAGAAACCGAATAATCTCAGGATTTACTCTATTCCCGGAGAGGAGAATACTGAATGATTAAGCCTTGGACGGATATTTTGAGCAAGCAGGAAATGATAGAGTATCTCAGAGTTTATTTGAAACAAAGAGGATATAAAAAGCAGAAACAAACTTGGCATCGGATCAATCAGGATCGTGTATATGTCATTGTGAATGTTCAGAATTCTCAATGGGATAGGGAAACCTATTATATTAATTTGGGAGCGGGAATAGACAGACAAAGTACGATGAAAAGTTTTTCCTTTGAGAAGAACAAGTTCTCGTATCGAGTGTATGACGGGATAGGCATTGAGAAACTGAAAGAAGAAATAACGCGATGGGAGTGTATGTTTGACAGTGAGCTCTCTATATTGCGCAACTGGGATTATATTTCGACTTTTGAAAAAGGTTATATTGGGATTGATGTGGATACGAGAGAATATTTTGATGGATTGATGAAAAACAAGGTGAAGTCCACGGATAATCCAGAGGAGAATAGTTAAAAGGGTAAAAGTTTCTACCGACTAGAGCACAGCATCGTGTTTGCTAAAGGCCCGAAATGAAAAGCATCTGCCACCGAGTGATGGCAGATGCTTTTTAACTTACTGTTCGCTTTGAAGGGGACGTCTAAGACGCTGACGCAGCTTGCGAAGCCGCTCGCGTCGTTCCAGCGTGGCCTGTACATCCGGCACATAAGTTCCGTTTTCGAGGAGAACCAGCACGTCTCCTTCCTGAACCGCAGCGTCCAACAGGTTTGCCGGAACCGTGTATATGCCGTGATCACCCTCGATGTAGGCTGTTTCCTCTTCAATGCGGTCCAGAATGTCCATGCCGTTCCTCCTTTAGCGCGATTACACAGGCGCTTACTTGAAGACGCTGAAATAATGATCCAGGAAGTACTCACGGTTAACAGTGGAAGCAATTTCGTGCGGGCCGTTTTCGTTGGGGGTGAAGTGCGTCACGCCTCTGAGTTTTTCGGACTGCAGCTCGATTTCCACCTTGCCGCGCGTGAAGCCGCAGATGTTGTCGTCGAAGATGGTCGTGGCGGCCAAAGGATCATGGAAGGTCATCAAATCGGCATGTTTGAACCAGACCGATGCAAAATCCTTTACAGGCTGAAGCAGTGGGTGCGTAAAGCGCGCTTCGACTTCGGAGGCCTTCATTTGCACCTGCATCGTTACATCCAGACCGATGGAACGATGGATGGGCGCTTTGGCGTTGTAAACGATAGCAGTAGCATAAGGATCGTTGAGAGAATTCCATTCGTTGTAAGAAACGGCAAGCTTGTGTTCAAAGGAACCGTTCATCAGCACGATGCGCTTGAGCAGGGACGGAATTTCCGGATCCATCGTAAAGAGCAGTCCCAAATTGGTCATAGGTCCGATGGCCAGCAGCGTAACCTCACCGGGATTCCTGCGGATGGTATCGCGCATGAATTCGAGGTAGGCGCCCATGCGGAATTGCGTTTCGTGCGGCCAGTTGGCAAGCCGATCCGCCTGCGGCGCGGTGGCCTGTTTGACGTCGGTCAGCATTGGGATGGGCGCGCCGGGGAAGATGGGAATGTCCTCGCGGCCCGCGACCTTGAGCAGCGCGCTGACCATCATTGCGCGCTTTTCCGGCTGGCCGGAAACCGTCGTGACACCAAGAAGGTCGCACTTTTCCTGCATCAGCAGGTAGGCGAGAGCGACGCTGTCGTCAATATCGGAACCAATATCGGTGTCGAGAATCACTTTTTCTTTTGTCATGTGATAATACCCCCTTGTTGGTTGGTTCTGCAACCCTAGTGTACCGCATCCGGACGGAAGATGCAACACGATTTATTTATGTCGCGTTTATCTATCTGATAAAGGGGCACAAAGGCTTTGCTTCTTTGCCTATATTGGTTTATAATAGAATCAGCAGGATTCGAAAGCTGAGGACGGGGTGGTGGATCCATGAGCAGACTGTGGACAGAGATGCAGGTTTTATGGGCAAATACAGTGGAAAGACTGACCGTGAACGACCTGATCGACATATTGATCGTCACGTTCATGATCTATAACCTGCTGCTGTTGACAAGAGAGACGAAGGCCAATCAGGTCATCAAGGGCGTGGGCATTCTGTTCCTCGCCTATTGGATATCCGACCTGCTCGAGCTCCAGGCGTTCAACTGGATCATGAAATACATCATGGATGCGGGGGCTGTGGTGCTGGTGGTGCTCTTCCAGCCGGAACTGCGCCGCGCACTGGAAAAGATCGGCCGTAAAACCGGCTTGATCGATAAAACGCATCAGGCGGATCCCGACGAGGTGGAGCGCATGGTGGGCGAGATCGTCCGCGCTATGGAAAACCTTTCCCGCCGCAAGGTCGGCGCGCTGATCGTTATCGAGCACAAAACTCCGCTGGGCGATATCATCGAAACCGGCAATCCTATCGACTCCATCGTTTCGGCTCCGTTACTGGAACAGATTTTTGAGCCCAATACGCCGCTGCACGACGGCGCACTGATCATCCGCGGCACAAGGATTGTCGCGGCGGGCTGCTTCCTGCCGCTGACGGAGGAAAATTCCATCTCCAAACAGCTGGGCACCCGCCATCGCGCAGGCATCGGCGTGACTGAAAACACCGACGCCACCACGTTGATTGTATCGGAAGAGACGGGCACCATGTCCATGGCGCGCGGGGGAAAACTCACCCGTCATCTCGATGCGGACGCGATACGCACGGTGCTGCACGGCATCTACGATCCCGATAAAGCTCCCGTCACCGGCGTGATCTCTCCCATGCTGAACAAGTGGAGGAGCAGAAAATGAGCGGCATTCAGCAAAACAACCGGAAGGACGAAAAAAAGAATATCAAAAAGGTTCTGAGCGGCAAGAACGCAAAGCTTCGCGGCAAGATTGAAAAAATCCCGGTGCTGCGCCTGTTGACGCATAATACGGGCCTTAAAGTGCTCTCACTCGCCTTTGCCATCGTGCTTTGGGCTGTGGTCATGACCCAGACCAATCCGACACGAACCAAGGTGGTCTATGATGTTCCGGTAGAATTGACGGGCCTGAGCACGCTCAACGAGCGCGAACTTTCGCTTGCGACGGAAGAAGATGCACTGCCCGCCACCGTGGACGTCTATCTCGATGTGCCGATGGACGATCTTTCCAAGGTCAACAAGGACAATGTCACGGCGACCATTGATTTTTCCCGCATCACGTCGATCGGCGCGCATGAGCTGCGCGTGAACTTGAGTACGACCTATGGCACGGCGCGGTCGAGTACCGTTGGCAGCGTGGATGTCGAGGTGGAAAGCCTGACGCATTCCATCGTGCCGGTTCAGGTTTCGACCACGGGCACGCTTTCCGGTGATTATCGGCTGGGCAAGGTCGTGGCGACGCCGGCGCAGTTCCAGATTACCGGCCCGGAAACCGAGGTCAACCGCGTGGTGGCTGCTGTGGCGCAGGTGGATCTGACCGACCTGAACTCCGATTTCAACCGTTCGGTCGTCTATACATTGGTGGATGAAAACTCTGAACCGGTCGAATCGGCCAATATTTCTTCGACCGTGGGCAATTCCGTTTCGGTCTCGATCCCGGTCTATCCCATCCGTGAGCTGCCCATCACGTTTGAGTCCTCGACCACGGGGCTGCTCAAGGACGGCTTCTATCTGGAAAATATCGAAATCGCGCCCACAACGGTGCGTGTGGCCGCGCCGCAGTCTGTTCTGGACGAGCTGACAGGCATTCCGGTTTCCACCATTGATCTGGAAGGCGCGGATGAAACCTTTACCGTCACGCTGCCGCTGAAAAAGAACCCCGATATCGTCTGGATGGACGTCAGCGACGTGGATGTGGTGGTGCGCGTCAAGGAAGAGGAAGCGACCAAGACCTTCAAGGGTCTGCCCGTCACCTATCGCAACCTGGGTGCGGGGCTTACTGCCGAGCTATATAACGCGACGGTGGATATCGAAGTGACCATGGCAAAATCGGCGCTGGAAAAACTGACCAACGATGATATTTCAGTCTATGTCGATCTGACGGGCTATGAGGCGATGGGCGATTCCGTTGCACCGCTCTCTGTCAGCATCAATACGGACGCCTCGTCCAACGCCTATACGCTCAGCACGGAAAAAGTGGTTCTCAAAATCACCAAAACCGCCTGATGACAAGGAGGACCTGATTTGCTGGAACGCATACTCAATTCAAATGGGCAGATCGTACCGGAAACCGGGTTTGCGGGCTTTGTGCTGCACAATTGGGTGACGCTTGCGATCGTCACCATGCTGCTGGGCTTTGTCATTGACCAGGTGCTCTACTTTGTGCGCTATCGTCCGCAGGACGATTGGAAGCATGCCTATTATTCCTTCCGCAGATTTCTGACGGAAAAGTTCGGCGTAAAGCCTGCGGAGGAACCCGCGCCCAGAGAGGAGCATAACCCGCTGGAGGATACCGGCGTGACCGAGCGCAGAGACGCAGCCGATGCGGTATATGTCTCCGCAAGGGAGCCGGTGATTCGACGCGCACAGGCCACGCAGCGCCACACTCCGGAGCAGCAAGAGCCGCAGGAGCCGGTTTATACCAGGCCGCAGCTTCGTCGTGAGACGGAGAACGAGCCGCAGGTGACTCACCGCGCGCATCCTGAGCAGACGCCCGCGCCGCGAAAGGTGAATCTTGACGGGGATGAAACTGATGAAGATGCGCCTATCGTGGTGCGTCAGCCGGAGGGCGAGTCTTCCCGCACAGGGAGCGAAGAACCAACCACCATCCGGCCGCAATAACAGAATGGAGAAAAATACTTATGCAGTCTGAAAACCTCCCCAAGGCGCGTATCCTCGTGCTGGTGGGTAATTATGGCAGCGGCAAGACCGAGATTTCATTGAACCTTGCCCTGAAGCTCGCCCGCCGTGGCGAAAAGGTGACGCTGGTGGATCTGGATATTGTCAATCCTTACTTCCGTTCTTCGGAGCGGACCGAGCTGCTGGAAAAGGAGGGCGTGAAGGTTTACGCTCCGTCCTTTGCCATGTCTACCGTCGATGTGCCCAGCCTGCCTGCTGATATTCAGGCGGTCTTTGCCGATAAAAGCCGCCGGGTGATCTTCGACGTCGGCGGCGATGATACCGGCGCGGCGGCGCTGGGACAGTATAAGCCTTATTTCGATCAGGATGACGTAGAGGTGCTGTTTGTGGTCAACGCCTTCCGCCCGCTTTCCGGCGATGCGGATTCCGTCTGCGACCTGATGCTGCGCGTGGCTGGGCGTTCCCGCCTGTCCCCGACGGCGGTGATCAACAACGCCAACGTCGCTTGGGAGACCGAAGAGAGTGATCTTGTGCGCGGCGAAGAGCTGCTGCGCGAGGTGAGCACCCGCATGAATCTGCCCATCGGTTATCTCTGCGCCAAGCAGGATATACTGGATAAACTTCCCGATCATCTTTCCGGCGAACGCATCGCCATCGATATACTGATGCGCCCGGAATGGATGGAATAGCATCTCTTGGGGAAGGGGGGAGAATGCCGTGGTTCTGCTGAACCGCCGTGTGATCCAGCTCAATGTCCTCCTCTGTACAACCCGTGCCTGACGGATGGCCGTTGTACAGAGTCTAGAGCTTTTCAATCATCCGTCTTGCATGGGGAACTTCCGCATCTTATTTTTTAAGAGGAGTGCTTCTTCATGCAGAAACACAAGCGAATTTCAAAACCTTTATCGTTTTCTGGCTGTCGCAGACTGTCTCGCAGCTGGGCAGCGCGATGACCGGCTATGCGTTGGTGCTCTGGGTTTATGGGCAGACGAACAGCGCGCTTTCCGTATCGCTGCTGACCCTTTGTTCTTATGCGCCCTATGTGCTGGTGAGCGTGTTTGCAGGCGGGTTTGTAGATCGTCACCGCAAAAAAGAGCATCATGCTCTGCGCAGATACCGTTGCGTTCCTGTGTACGATTTTGAGTGCGGCGCTTTTGCTGCTGAACCGGCGCAGTGTACCGTGGATCTATCTGGTTAACGCGATCACGGGTTTCATGAACGCCTTTCAGTCTCCGGCTTCAGCCGTCGCCAATGGAAGGCTGGTCCCTCAGGACAAGCTGACGAAGATGAGCGGGCTTCAGTCCATCTCCGGTTCTGCTGTATCTTTGGCTTCACCCATGCTGGCTGCGTTCCTGATGAGCACGTTTGGCATTGCGTCGGTGTTGCTGGCGGATGTGGGAACTTTCCTTTTTGCGGCGGGCGTGTTGCTTTTCTTCATCCGCATTCCCGGAGACGATGCGGTGAACCGGGTGCAAAAGCGCGGGTTTGAAACCCCTTTTGCAGGGCTTCGGGAAGGGCTTGCGTTCTTAAAGCAGGACGCGGCGGTTCGGACGATGATCCTCGTCTTTGCGGCTCTGAATTTCTTTTCCCGCATTTCCTACGAAAACATACTCTCACCGATGATTCTTTCCCGCAGCGGCAGCCGGCAGGTGCTGGGGCTGGTGTCGGGCATATTGGGCTTTGGCGGTGTGATCGGCGGCATTCTGGCGGCGCGTCTGCCGCAACCGAAGAATCTTCCGCGCAGAATCTTTCTGCCTGGAATCCTGAGCTTTCTCTTCGGTGATTTGCTCATGGGTGCGGGGCGCACGCCGCTTGTCTGGGCGCTGGCCGCAGTGGGCGGCAGTCTGCCCATACCGGTGCTGGATTCCGGCGGGCAGTATTTGCTCTATACCCATGTGCCCAAGGAGGTGCAGGGGCGTATCTTTGCCGTGCGCAACGCACTGCAATTCGCCGCAATCCCTGCGGGGATTTTTCTGGGCGGCGTGCTGGCCGATCAAGCCTTTGAACCGTTCATGGCCGGGACATCGTTTGCGGCGCAGGCGTTTGCGCAGTTGGTTGGACAGGGTGCGGGCAGCGGCATGGCCGTGATGTTCCTGACGACGGGAACCTGCGGCTTGCTCTGCTGCACGGCGGGCTACATCGCCCTTTCTTGCGTGCTGAAAAAGCAGAACGGGATGAAAAAAGAAAACTGAATAACGGAAAAGTGGGTCTGCGCAGCTTGCTGCCGCAGGCCCATTTCCATATAAAATGTAAAAGAATCTTAATACGGTTTGATAGGGGAATGCGTTGACAGGAGAACTGCGTGCGTGTAAACTAATTAGAAACACCGAAAAAAGGCGTGTTTTGTATTCTAGCAGGGTCTGCTGGGATTGCAGACGGAAGGAAGGGTAGAAAAGAGATGGCAAGCGTTACCTTTAACGAAGAAAAGTGTAAGGGCTGCGGGCTGTGCGTGACCTTTTGCCCCCGGCACATCTTGCAGATGGCGCCGGTTCGTATCAACGCCAAGGGCTATCATCCCGCGGAGTGCATTGATCAGAGTAAGTGCATCGGCTGCGCAAGCTGCGCGCGCATGTGTCCTGACGTAATCATTACGGTAGAAAAGTAAGGAGGTTTCCATCATGGCAAAGGTACTGATGAAGGGCAACGAAGCCATTGCGGAAGCCGCCATCCTGGCTGGCTGCCGTTTCTTCTTTGGCTACCCCATCACTCCCCAGAATCAGATTCCCGAATATATGTCCAAGCGGATGCCCAAGGTGGGCGGCTGCTTTTTGCAGGCTGAGAGCGAAGTTTCGGCCATTAACATGGTCTATGGTGCGGCTGGCGCAGGCGCGCGCGTGATGACCTCGTCTTCTTCTCCCGGAATCAGCCTGAAGCAGGAAGGCATTTCCTACGCCGTCGGCGCGGAACTGCCGCTCGTTGTGGTCAACATGGTTCGCGGCGGCCCCGGCCTTGGTTCCATTCAGCCCGCGCAGAGCGACTACTTCCAGTCCACCCGCGGCGGCGGACACGGTGACTACCGTCTGATCTGCTTTGCTCCCGCCAATGTCCAGGAAGCGGTTGATCTGATGGGCGTCGCGTTTGACTTGGCGGATCAGTACCGCAATCCCGTGATGCTGCTGGGCGACGGCATGCTCGGCCAGATCATGGAGCCGGTGCAGATGCCCGAACCCCGCAAGGAAGCGCTGCCTGTCAAGCCCTGGGCGGCTGGTCAGCCGAATCGCACCGAGCGCGCGATTATCAACTCGCTCTATATCGATCCCGCTGCCTGCGAGCAGCACAACAACGACCTCAACGCCAAGTATAAGGTCATTGAGGAAAAGGAAGTCCGCTGGCAGAACATCGATACCGAGGATGCGGACGTCATCGTTGTGGCCTACGGCACCATGGCTCGTGTGTGTATGCGTGCGGCGAAGGAAGCCAAGGAAAAGCTCGGCCTGAAGGTCGGTATCGTCCGCCCCATTACGGTCTGGCCCTACCCCTACAAGGCGGTCTTTGACGCGGCGAATCAGCCCTCCGTCAAGGAAGTCGTCTCAATTGAAATGTCCTGCGGCCAGATGGTGGACGACGTCAAGATCGCTGTCAACGGCGTCAAGCCCGTCTCGTTCTATGGCCGTACCGGCGGCGTTGTGCCCACGGTCAAGGATATTCTGAACTATCTTTCCGGTATTAAGGAGGGCAAGTAAAATGGCAGTGGTGTTCAAAAAGACCTCCATGCTCACCGATACTCCCTTCCATTACTGCCCCGGCTGCACCCACGGCATCATTCACCGCCTTGTTGCGGAAGTGCTTGAGGAGCTGGGCGTGGGGGAGACGGCCATCGGTATCGCACCGGTTGGATGCGCGGTCTTTGCCTACAATTATTTTAACTGTGATATGATGGAAGCGGCTCACGGCCGTGCGCCAGCCTGCGCTACCGGTGCCAAGCGCGTCCATCCCGATAAAGTAGTCTTTACCTATCAGGGAGATGGTGACTTAGCCTCCATCGGCGCGGCGGAGATTGTCCATGCGGCGGCCCGCGGTGAGAAGATCACTACGATTTTCGTCAACAATGCGATCTACGGTATGACCGGCGGCCAGATGGCTCCGACCTCTCTACCCGGACAGATCACCACCACCTCGCCCTATGGTCGTGACACCGCACATTGCGGCTTCCCGGTTAAGATGAGCGAGATGCTCTCTCAACTCAACGGTCCTGCTTACATCGAGCGTGTTTCTGTCCATGACGTTCCCCACGTCATCGCCGCCAAGAAGGCCATCAAAAAGGCTTTTGAGGCGCAGATCGAGGGTAAGGGCTTCAGCATGGTCGAGGTGCTCTCCACTTGCCCCACCAACTGGGGTTTGACCCCGCAGGAAGCGCTGAAGTGGCTGGAGGAGAACATGATTCCCCAGTTCCCGCTCGGCGTGTACAAGGAGGTGTAAGCGATGGAAGAAATGCTCATCATTGCAGGCTTCGGCGGCCAGGGCGTTCAGCTGATCGGCAAAATGCTGGTTGAGGCCGGCATGGAAGAGGGCAAGGAAGTTTCCTTCCTGCCGTCCTACGGCGCGGAGATGCGCGGCGGCACCTCGAACTGCAACGTCATCATTTCGGACGAACCGGTCTGCTCGCCCATCGTCAATGAAGCAACCTGCGTCATGGCGCTCAACCGTCCTTCACTGGATAAGTTTGAAAGCGCGGTGCTGCCCGGCAAGACCTTGCTGATCAACTCTTCTCTGGTCGATCGCAAGGCGGAGCGCACCGATATCGAGGCCATTTATGTCCCCGCCAACGATATTGCCAACGAACTGGGCAATAACAAGGTGGCCAACATGGTTATGCTCGGTGCATATATCGAAGTGGCGCACGCCGTCACTGTCGATACCGTCATGAACAACCTCAAGGCGATGTTCGGCGAGCGCAAGGCGCATTTGCTGCCCATCAACCGCGAGGCAATCGAGCGCGGCATGGCCTGCGTCCGTGACCACAGAGCGTAAAAACGCTGAAAACACCTTTTGCAAAGCCTTCCGGCCTTCGGGCCGGAGGGCTTTCTTGCGTCTTGTCCGGTTGCGGGATAAAGGGCACATGTGGTAAAATAAGGACTGGAATGGAGGCGACCATGGATGAAGTTTAAGCGAAAAAAGATCAATATCGGCAAGGTTTCCACCATGTCGATCGTCATCAATTCCATTGAAGTGGTGCTGCTGATCGGCTTGCTCATTGTCGATACCTTTGATTTGAATGAGAACCTGATGAACGTGCTGCGTCCCTTCGCAACGGTAGCACTGGTGATGCTCATCTTTGAGGGGCTGACCTCTGTACGCGACGGCTTTATCTGGAAAAAGGCCAACGAACAGACCGAGATGCTGACAGAAGCCTTTGAACAGCTGGATGAACTCAACGTGCAGCTGCGCAAACAGCGCCATGATTTCATCAACCACTTGCAGGTCGTCTATTCGCTGATCGATATGCAGGAAAATGAAGAAGCCATCCGCTATATCGAGACGGTCTACGGACAGATGCACCGCCTTTCCGTCGGTATGAAAACCGCCAAGCCTGCCGTCAATGCGCTGCTGCAAGCCAAGCTGGCCAATGCCGAACAGCGCGGGATTCAGTTGGAGTTGGACGTTTCCTCGCCCTATGACGAGCTGCCGATGAACGATTGGGAATTCTGCCGCGTGCTCGGCAACCTGCTCGACAATGCAATGGATGCGCTGGAAGGCTGCGAAAGCCCGAAGATCAAGGTGGAACTTTATGAGGATATCCGCACTTACGGCTTTTGCGTGTCCAATAACGGGCCAAAGATTCCGCCGCAGATTTGCGTGCGCATCTTCAACACCGGTTTTACCACCAAAGCAGCAGGGCACGGTTTGGGACTTTCCATCGTTCGGGAGCTGATGGAAGGTTGCGGCGGCAGCATCGAGGTCTCCAGTGACGACGAGCAAACGGCCTTTACGGGCTCCATGCCCCGCGCGGACTTAACGCCAGAGCAGAGAGAAGAAATAGAGAAAGCAGAACAAAAAAGGGAGGCTTAACACCATGAATGAACTGACAAAGCGCGTTGCGGGCGCTATGCTCGCCATTCAGCGCTATCCTTGGGAACAGGGCGTGTGTGCACAGGCAATGTATGAAGCGGGCGTGGAGAACGTCTGGGTGCCTATGGCGCACGACGCGATTCTCCGTCAGAAGGAGGATGGCCGGCTTGCCGTCATCAATTCCAATATTGCCGTGACCGATCCTGCCGCCAACGGCGAGGTCTGCCTGCGTGCCTGGGAGCTGACGGGCGATGAGTTCTATAAAAAGGGCGCGCAGAAGATGTTCGACTATCTGATGCAGCAGGCGCCCCGCACGCCGGACGGTGTGATTTATCACAACACGGTGACTTTCGACGAGCACTTCACGCCGCAGCAGCTGTGGGTGGACTCTGCCTACATGGCTCCGCCGTTTATCGCCGTGATGGGGGATGTGGACGAAGCAGCTAAGCAGCTTTACGGGTTGTTCAAGTATTTGCAGGACCCGGAAACCAAGTTGCTCTTCCATAATTACGATGTGGGAACGGGCAAGTTTGTGCGCCGCCTGCGCTGGGCGACCGGCAATGGATGGGCGCTGATGGGCATTGCTCGCGTTGCGATCGAGGCCAAGAAGCAAGGAAAGCTCGAACTTTATCATGAGTTGACCGGGATGGGCAACGAGGTGTTAGGAGCACTGCTGCGCTATCAGCAGCCGGACGGCCGTTTCTTGGATATTGTGGACGATTCCGCATCGTTTATCGACGGCACGTCTGCGATGATGATGTCGGTCTATATTTACCGCGGCGTGATCGAGGGTTGGCTGGGGCGCGATGAGTTGCCCTATGCTGAAAAGGCCTTTGAAGCGGTTTCCGGCAGCATCGACCGCTTCGGCATCCTGCATGAGGTCTGCGGTTGCCCGAATTTCGTCTCTCAGGGCACTTCAGCCGAGGCGCAGGCATCCTATATCATGGCTGCGACCTGGCGCGAGAAGGCACTGCGGTAAAAATCTGCCGCAGAAACGCTTTTTTCGCTTGCAAACTGTGTTCCGTGCGTTATAATAGAAGAAGCCGATGAAGGGGAAATCGCCCGATCTGTTTTCTGTGATGCAGAGAGCGCCTGCCGCTGGCTGAAAGCAGTGCGCCGCAGTAAGAAAAAGCGTCCCGTCCCCCAAGGCCGCAGGGAAACCTGCCGCCGCGCTGCGTTATTGCGCGTCAAAGGAGGGTGCGTTTATCGCACTGAATTTGGGTGGTACCGTGAAGCCGATCCGCTTCGCCCCAATGAGCAAAATGCGTTGGGGCGGAGCTTTTTTCGCCCCGGAACAAGGAGGAAAAGCCTTATGGCCAAGAACAAGTCCCAGCAGGAATTCGTCAAGGAAATTACACCCCGCAGCGTCGATTTTGCCCAGTGGTATACCGACGTCATTCTCAAGACCGACCTGGTCGATTATGCCCCCGTGCGCGGCTGCATGGCCATTAAGCCTTACGGCTATGCCATCTGGGAGTTGATCCAGCAGCAAATGGATGCGGAATTCAAAAAGACCGGCCACGAGAATGTCTATATGCCCATGCTGTTGCCGGAATCTTTGCTGATGAAGGAGGCAGAACACGTCGAAGGCTTTGCACCCGAAGTGGCCTGGGTCACGCAGGGCGGCAGCGAGCCGCTGACCGAGCGCCTGGCCATTCGCCCCACTTCGGAGACCATTTTCTGCACGATGTACGCCAAGTGGGTGCAGTCCTGGCGCGATCTGCCCATGAAGTATAACCAGTGGTGCAACGTTATGCGTTGGGAAAAGACCACCCGCCCCTTCCTGCGCACGTCTGAGTTCCTGTGGCAGGAGGGTCATACCATCCACGCGACCGCCGAGGAAGCGCAGGAGGAAACCCTTCAGATGCTCGAAGTCTACCGCGCCTTCGCGGAGGATGTGCTGGCGGTGCCCGTGCTCGTCGGCCAGAAGTCCAATATCGAGAAGTTTGCCGGTGCGCGTGCAACCTACTCTATGGAAGCCATGATGCACGACGGTAAAGCCCTTCAGGCTGGTACTTCCCACAACTTCGGCGATAACTTCGCCAAGGCGTTCAACATCCTGTTCCTGGATAAGGACGGCAAGCAGAAGTATGTCGAGGAGACTAGCTGGGGCGTATCCACTCGTCTGATCGGCGCCATCATCATGGTGCATGGCGACGACCGCGGCCTGGTGCTGCCCCCCAAGGTCGCACCCATCGAGGCCGTTATCTTGCCCATCGCCGCGCACAAGCCCGGCGTACTGGACAAAGCCAACGAGATTGCCGAGCAGCTCAAGGCAGCCGGTATCCGCGTTAAGGTGGATGATCGTGATACGTACAGCGCTGGCTGGAAGTTTAACGAGTGGGAGATGAAAGGTGTGCCCGCCCGCATCGAGGTTGGCCCCCGTGATATCGAGAACGGCGTGATCACCGTCTGCCGCCGCGATACGCTGGAAAAAATTCAGCTGCCCATGGAAAACGTTGCGCAGCATATTCAGGAGCTGCTCGAAGATATCCAGCAGGGTCTGTTTGAAAAGGCAAAGGCCTTCCGCGACGCACACATCAAGGATGTCACCAATATGGAAGAGCTTGGCGAAGCGGTTCAGGACGGCTTTGCGCGCGCCATGTGGTGCGGCGAC
>ERZ827423.563-NODE-563-length-45380-cov-11.581247_pt1 | contig 45380 bp, 36 predicted proteins | sample MGYA00519775_ERZ827423 | MGnify/ENA primary metagenome ERZ827423 (study PRJEB31778, sample SAMEA3449296) | human gut metagenome | biome: human gut; feature: human-associated habitat; material: faeces | place: United Kingdom | collected 2010/2012 ... | reverse complement strand
TAAGCTTGTTTCATTGCTTGAAAAACAGTAAATCACCAAATCGTTGGTAAAGCGTATAAAAAAAGCTTCAGGAACAGTTGGACAATATGACAGAAGAAGCAAAAGATCAATGGATCCTTACGCAAGCCAGGCTCTTGCCTGAACATAAACAGGAGGACTTTTATCAAAGCATCTGCGGAAAGAAAGTGGTGATGAACATGCCCGGTCTCGATGAGATCGCCGCTTTTTGCGACCGTGTTGAGCGCGGTGAGATCGTGATGCAATACGAGACGCATTATATCGAATTTGATGACTTTGGAGATTATCACGATGAGTGGGAACATGATTTCCATGACCCTGATCACGCGATGAACTTTGTTTCGTCAGTATTACATGGATGCCATGATCTGATCATCTTAGGCGACTATGAGACCGCATTCAAGCTCTTGGATCAAATGCTCAATTTATGTTTTGTCATCGTAGATCACCCGGATACAGATGACTGCTGCGCAGATGCATCTATGGATCTGGAGATGGCCATCGATGAACGATTGATTTCCATAGATAGAAATGATCTGCTTGAAGATTATATCAGAAGCTGCAAGCATGCGCTGAAAGATGCCGCGCAAGCTGTCAACTATATCGTATCGGCGTTATCCGCGCCTTTGTTCAAAAACTGCGAGATAAACGATCCTGACCTGTTTCATGCCGATGATCCGCTTCTGCCAGGGATAAAACCAAAGCTGCATGAAGAACGACAAAAGCTTCTGTCTTTGCTGGCAAGAGCAGATGAAGAGGACTACTTAGCAGTATATCAATATAAACATCAGATCTTGAACATCAGCAGGTGGACAAGTTTTTTCGAGGAAATCGGAAAGGAACAAGAGCAATCAGAACCATCATTATTGAAGGACGCATGGTCAGATATCCAAGGTCTGATCGAAAGATTATCTTATGAACCATATATGGATGATCAGATGGAAATGGAAGAGATTTTTTTGATCATCGAGGATCTGATTCAACGTGGTGAATTTGAGCAAGAACCATGGGATGTGAAAGAACACATCTTGTCGGAAATCTATCAGAATAACTACTATGTGGATTATTGCGTAGAGGATCCGATGGAAGAGCTGGCAGCTGCGATCTGTTCAACGCGTGAGGAACAGCTGAAGCGCGCAGATCTAATGATGCAAATTGATGATGACGAGATCAGACAAGAGGCAGCACAATTGTATCGTCAATTTGGCGATCTGGAACATTGCGCAAGATATTATGAGGGCTATCAGGGCAAAGAAGCGGAACCATATGAGATCTTGATCGAGTACTATAAAGATGCAGATCGCGAAAAAGCGGTGTGCATTGCCGAATCTGCGATCCAGCGCTGCAAGATCGACCAGACATCTTTTTTCCTATTCCTGCTGCAGGACGCAAAAGATAATGGAGATGAGCAACGATTTAAAAAACTGATGCAAAGCGCACGTCGAAGAAAAGCGGTAAATATGGAAAAGATCCGTGAAAAACACCGCTGATCCCTCATTCAAAATTTACAAAACGGAAAAAACTGATTATAATAATTCTGCTTTTTATGATGTTTAAGGGGGAAAAAGATTATGATTCGTTTTTTTCAAAAGAACATTGAACCGAACAGGAAGCTGAGGATCGTGGAAGTGATCCTCTTGGTGCTGCTGATCATCGGTTCGATCGCCTCGTATGTGATCGGTTTTTCCGCGGTACGAACGGATGTGGGACAGCTCGAATTTGTTCAGAGCATCGAGATGCAGCGTGATTTCAGCATGGAGGACTATGACGGTGAGGAAGATACGGTCTGTGATGTGACGTATCGAAGCGGGGATAAAGAACTTGTCGTCACGTACTCCTACGAAGAATATGAACAGCTGGACAACGAGTCCATCACTGCTTATGAATTCGAAGCCGAGGATGGCACACAGCTGTATTTTGACCATCAGGATGTCACACAGGCCGAGGCACAACATGCCTATGAGCAGATCATGGCCAATGAATCCATGCCGGTCTTTAACTTTGCGAACGCGTCGATGATCCTCGTTCTGTCGCTGTTGATCATGATGCTGTTTGCCAGACAGTTCACCACATATGAAAAGTCATGGTTCATGTCCATCATGGTCCTGGCGACCATTTTCTCTGTGATGTTCCCAGAAGAGAGTGCCAACGGCGTCAACGGAATCATCATCATGTGGCTGTATCTGCTGGATACCTTCTTAAATATCTTATGCGAATTGCTGATCTCCAAACAGTCCAGGTACAATTTCCTTGTTTCCGTTCTGGTCGAGATCGTCGAGATCGTGATCTCCATCGTGTTGATGTATCGTTTCGCGACACTGGCGACGACGCTCTTCTTCTGGCTGCCGATCGATATCATCAGCTACATCAACTGGTCCAGACACAAGGATGAACAGGAAGATGAGCTGACGGTCGTCAGACGGCTGAAAGGCTGGCAGGAAGCATTGGTCATCGTCGGCATCGTCGTCTGGACGATCGTCATTGGTTATTTGATCAGCGGGCTGGATATCGCCACCGACTTCTACAACAACGAAGCATTAGAGACCGCGATCATCTATATCGATGCATGCGCTTCAGCAGTGGGCATCGCCAACGGTCTGTTCATCTTCTTCCGATTCAGAGAACAATGGATCGCATGGTATATCTGCGCAGCGCTGGAAGCGATCATCAACATCATCTCCGGACAGTATGTGCTGCTCATCCTAAAGCTGGGGTATTTCACCAATACGACTTACGGCTATATCAAGTGGAGCAACTATATCAAGTCTCACCATGAAGACGAACGCCTATCGATATTTTGAAAATAGCTTGAGGATATCACGTAAAATTGATACAATAAAAGATAGAAAATAGGAAATGGAGTGAATGTAATGGCAATTTCTGCAGGTGATTTTAGAACAGGACTGACCTTGATCGTAGATGGTGATCCGTGGCAGGTTTTGGATTTCCAGCATGTAAAACCGGGAAAAGGTGCGGCGATCTTGAAGACGAAGATGAAAAATCTGAAGACAGGAAATACACAGGAAAGAAACTTCAACGCTTCGACCAAATTTGAACAGGCCAATATCTCCAAGAAGAGCGCCCAGTTCTCTTATGAAGCTGATGCAACGTATTATTTCATGGACATGGAAACTTTTGATACCTATGAGCTGAGTGAGGATCAGATCGGCTTCAACAAATATTTTATCGTAGAAGGTTCTGAGGTCTCTTTGATCTTCTTTGAAGGCTTGCTGCTGTCTGTATCTATTCCGGAGAAGGTTGAATTGACCATTGCAGAAACAGATGCGCCGATCAAGGGTGCGCCTTCCAATCAGACGAAGGATGCAGTCACAGAGACCGGTCTGTCCTTGCGCGTTCCGCAGTTCATCGGCCCTGGTGAAAAGATCGTCGTATTCTCCACTGACGGCAAATATGCAGGAAGAGCTTGATCAGCTCTTCTTTTTATCATGATGAACAAAGTCGTATTGATCACCGGCGGCGCTTGCGGGATAGGCAGAGCGATCGCGTTGGAGCTGGCCAAGAACCACTATGATATCGTCATCAATTACCTGACGTCCAGACAGGCTGCGGAAGCGTTAAAAGAACAGATCATTCACGAATACGGCGTGCACTGTCTGGCTGTTTGTGCCGATATCTCTGATGCGGATCAAGTCGATCGGATGGCCGCTGAGATCGAGGAAAAGCTGGGCGGAATCGATATCCTGATCAATAATGCCGCAGTGGATCTGTCCAACCTGTTCCATCTCAAGAACGCGGAGGAATTCAGAAGGACACTGGATGTCAATGTCGTCGGAGCGTTCAATTGCAGCAAGCGTGTGTATAAGCATATGCTGGATCAGGAATATGGCCGGATCATCAACATCTCTTCTACGAATGGAATCAACACGTACTACCCCATGTGCATCGATTATGACGCCTCAAAGGCCGCGTTGATTTCTCTGACGCATAATCTTGCGTTTGAGTTTGCCCCCTATATCCATGTCAACTGCATAGCGCCGGGATTCATCGGCACGGAAAATGAATTAGATGGGTATGATGAGGAGTTTTTGAAGGAAGAGATTGAAAAGATCATGGTCAAGCGTTACGGCGATCCCAAGGAGGTCGCCTATCTGGTCAAATTTTTGATCAGTGATGAAGCGGACTTCATCAACAATACCATCATCCGGATCGATGGCGGACAGCCAGGCAGCTGCTAGATCGCTGAGGACAATGCTGAAGACGAAAACAACGGGGTGGAGACACCCCGTTGAGTCGTTTGGACCAGATCACTGGTCATTGTTTTTCATGTTGGTCAGCGCCAATAAGATCGAGAGCTTGCCATATTCGAAAGTCAGTCCGCCCTGCATATACAATGTGTAAGGCTCGACCATCGGTGCGTCAGCGCTCAATTCGATCGTGCTTCCCTGGGTGAAGCTTCCGGCAGCCATGACTTCATCAAAAGGATAGCCTGGCATCGGCGCCGGCAAGACACGGACAAAGGAATCGATCGGGCTGGATGCCTGAATGCCTTGTGTGAAATGCACAAGGTTTTCTTTTGTGCCAAGCTCTAAAGTCTGGATGATATCCGTTCTTTCTTCGTCATAGGCGGGAGATACGTTGTTGTATCCCATCTTCTCTAACATATAGGCAGAGAAGACCGCCGTTTTTAATGCGCTCTTGACGGCGTTAGGGGCCATGAAGATGCCTTTGAAGAATGAACTGTTCAAGTTGAAGTTTGCACCCAGATCTTTGCCGATGCCAGGTGCGGTCAGCCGTTCAGCCACCATATGGATCAATTCAGCCTTTCCTGCGATATAGCCGCCCGTTGACGCAATACCGCCTCCAAGGTTTTTCATCAATGAACCGACCACGACATCTGCGCCGACATGGCCCGGCTCTAGTTTTTCTACCAATTCGCCATAGCAGTTGTCCACCATGATGATGACATCCTGATTGACTTCACGGATCTTTTTGATGATGCGCTCGATTTTTGCGATGGACAGTGACAGGCGATGCGCATATCCTCTGGAGCGCTGGATCTCTACCAATCTCACATTTCCAGCCTTCAGGCGCTCAACGATCTGGTCATCATCAAAGTCATCGTTGACCAGATCGATCTGTTCGTATTTTACCCCATAAGCTTTCAATGACTGTGTAGAGCTGCCATAAAGTCCGATCATCTCCTGTAAGGAATCATAGGGATTTCCGGACAAAGAGATCATCGTGTCTCCGTGCTTCAACAGTGCAGACAGTGTGAGATACAGCGCGTTTGTCCCGCTCATGATCTGCGGGCGCACCAAGGCATCCTCACAGCCCAGCACCGTCGCAAAGATCCGTTCGATCTTATCACGGCCCTCATCATAGTTTCCATAACCATTGATGTCTGCAAAATCAGAATAAGAAACCTGATTTTCGATGAACGCAGATAAGATCCGGTTTGAATTATGTAAACAGACCTCATCGATGCGCTGATAGATCTCTGCCAGGACAGAATCCGATTCCTCAGCCATCTTCAGCAGATCCTGATCGATTTTCTCTAATATCATATGAACCTCCTCATTGTCACGACCTATCTATTATACATGATTAAACGTAAAGGAGAAGAGGAGATGAAATAAATTGGCAAAGCCGAAGTGAAAAAGTAAATGCAACACCAAGCGATTTAAAACGTGCGAACCTTATTGCCAAACTTGTGATTTAGTGATATCATTTTCTGGACAGGACGAGATTTGAAGATGCAGTGTCGCCTGTTTGCATGGATATCGGGATGTAGCACAGCTTGGTAGTGCACTTGCATGGGGTGCAAGGGGTCGCAGGTTCAAATCCTGTCATCCCGACCATGAACAAAATGAACGGCAGATCGAGCGTCTGCCGTTTTTACATATTATATCAACAGGAGATAGATGATATGGAAACTAAAGAAAAGACAACGAACAGAGAACAAGCTTTGCAGGAAAGGATGAAAGCAGAAACGGAGCGTATAGTTGGTGAATTATGCCAGCTGTATTCTCCGGAGATGAAAGATCAATTGGAACAGGCATATCTGGAAACCGTGACAGGCGATCCAGAGAAAGCGTCAAAGCTGCTTCTTGATGTTCAAGCCGTCAAAGAGACAGACGATATCCGTTTCTTGCAGGCAGTTGCGTATATTCGTGGAGAGCATTTTGATGATGCCAGAGCATTGCTTTTGCAGATCAATGAGAATGAACCGAATTCACCGCAGGTCCTGACACATTTAGCGCATGTAGAATTTGCGCAGCGCAGATACAAAAAAGCAGTGAAATACTTTGAAAAGGTTCACGCAAAACAGATGCAGGATTTCAATTATATGTTTGAATACGCGGTGTCCCTCATGCTCAGCGGAAGAGAACAGAAAGCAAGAAATGTGTTCATGCATATCATTGAATATGTGGAACAGAATGATGTGTCGGTCAGCGAATTCCTGATGTGTGATGTATATGGGTTTATTTTGGAAATTGACTTGCGGCAGAAAAACGGAAAGTTTCAAAATGATACGAAACGTTTCAGTGCCTTTTTGGATAAGGTCACTTTGGATCCTCGGGCAGAGCAAAGCATGTGTCGGATCATCGTCATGCTTTCGACGTTCATGGATTCCAAATGGGTCCAGCCGCTGTTTCTGAATCTGATCAACATGATCCAGAAGAAAAACTGCTTGAACACAGAATCTGCGCAAGAATGTCTTCATTCTGGATTCACCTCATGGGAATCTTATCAGTATATGTATGATCCAAAACTCAGTAAGATCACAGCAGCGTTTTTGAGCAGGGATTATACCCGAAATTCGCAGCCTGTCGAAAATGAACGATCCGCGATGATCGATCAGCTGAGCAGCGAATGGAACATGAGCGAATATACGATCTCTCATCCTGAGGAATTGGCTTACGTGAAAGAAAAGTATCCATATACTTATGAAGACAATCGTACGCTTATCGATGAGATCTTGCGTGATCCAGGCAGCGTGCAGTCCCGCATTGAAAAACTGCTTTTATCATTGACCAATAGTACGAGCCTGTTTGATGTTCATATGGCGATGAAACAGGATTATGATGGATTTTGCAGGCATTTTGGCGTTCAGCAGTAAAAAACGCCGTCTGATATCATCAAATAATGAGAGAAGACCATCTGGATATAGTCTGGATGGTCTTCTTATGCGTCAGTGGAGCAAAAACAGTCAAATGGCTCATTTCATTGAATGGCATAGTGATCACTGATATGATCTGTATAGATCGAACATTTGAGAAAACGGAATGCGTCCCAAATGAAAGTGCCATGAATATAGATGGAGGAGCTATGCTGGAGAGCATACCGGATGCATAGGAAACGAAAGGATCCTTATATGACGTATGGACCAAGCTGTGCGTGCTTTATGCCAGAGAAAATAGGGCTGATGATCATCTCTGAAAACGGGGAGCGCGCAATTTGAGGCAGACCGGCATGCGTATTCTCCGCAATACAAAAGTGCTATGATGAAGCCAAAATTAGGAATGGCAAATGGGTGATGTTTGCGCTGGCCGCACATCCATGTTTCAAGATCTTGTTCGATTACTGGCGATCAAGAAAAAGTCAGATCAAAAGAATCCTGTTGATCGACATGATATATTCATTATTGAGGAGGGACATAAAATGAAAAAGATGATCGGATATTGCGGATTGGATTGTGAAAAATGCGACGCATATCTCGCAACGATCAATGACGATCAGGCACTGCGGGAAAAAACGGCGAAGCTGTGGGCTGAATTAAATCAGGCGCCGATCCTTCCTGAGCATATTCATTGCCAGGGCTGCCGCGTCGATGGCGTCAAAACGATCTTTTGCGATAAGCTGTGCGCGATCCGCCAGTGCGCATTGAAAAAAGGCATGGCGACCTGCGGCAATTGCGCAGATCTGGAAAGCTGTTCCACGGTAAGGGCGATCCTGGAGAACGATCCATCTGCCTTGGCCAATCTGAAAGGATGATATTTTAAGATTTCATATTCCAGCAGATGCCTGAAATGCCATGAACATTGCTTTTCCAGATGATCTTAAGCACGTTGTTCAGGGATGAAGATCGGTGACCATTGCTGGCATAAATCATAAATGTGAAGCTGTTTGTCAACCATCATTTCTGGCCGCATGGATACTGCGCAGATGCCGGCGCTTTCATAAGTCTTGCAATAATACGTCTGCGTCGCCTTGCTCATGCAGCAGGCATAGATGGTGATGTCTTCATGACCTTGTTCCGTGATGACGCTTCCTCTGGGCATCGCCACTGTATCCAGAAGGTGAAAAAAATGTGCTACGCGCGAGCGCTCTTGATCTTCACAACGGGAATTCAATCGATAAAAGGCAGCACGGATGTATCGTGAAGGAGAGGAGCAGTCTCCAGGTAATCCGAAAGCGCCCATCCCTTCTCCAAAACGCTGCAGATCCAATGCCGGCGCGATCTTGTTTTGCACCGGAGAAGCGGAAAGATGCTGGTACTGATTCAAGTTCATCTGATGAAAGGGGAAAGGCGGATTATTGGTCAACACTCCTACAGGATCTTCATATAGAAAGTTCTCGCATTCCATGGTTTCCAGCACCAATGCGCCGTGTTGATCTGCGATGTGCCAATGCAAAGGAGCCAATGGCAAAGTCTGTCCATCATGTCGGGTGAATGGTATCCGTGCCAGCGAGATGCTTTGCAGCTTTTCTTTGGCTTCTTCGATGTTCTGGCAGGTGCCCAGGATCCACGGGATCAGTTCATCAGGAGCCAGTGCGGTGTTTCCTTCGGGGACAGCATCCTCATAATGTGCATTTCCAGGGAAATTCAGTCCCGCCATATACAGTCCATGCTCGTTCATCGCTTCTGCGTACAGCGGATGATCATCGACGACCGCAGCCATACCGATCATGGCATGGTGACGATCCAGGTTTGAGGCATGATGGAAATGCAAAGGGAAGCGGCGCGGCATGATGACGACCTTTTCTCCAAATCCCCGATCCAAATCTAAGTTTCGACCAAAACAGTTACATTCGAATAATGCGATGCTCGTACACATGGGAGGCTCCTTTCATCTTTGCGTTGCTTTTAGTATTTCCGTATTTGATCGGGTTATGCTATGGGACTGGCCTGTTTGGAAATAAAAATCGCCCGTTTAGAAGCACCGCCACAAAGAAGGTTGTGTTTATGAGATTCTATGATAAAGTGTAACTGTACGATTTAATACATGTTTAATTGATGAAATGAGGAGGACAACATGAAAAAAAGCTATAAGATCGATGTGGACTGCGCAAACTGCGCGAATAAGATGGAGGCCGCAGCAAATCGCACGGATGGAGTCAAGAACGCTGTCGTGAACTTTATGACCTTGAAGATGAATGTGGAGTTTGAAGAGGGCGCTGATGTCAAAGCAGTGATGGCAGAGGTGCTGAAAAACTGCAAGAAGGTCGAATCTGACTGTGAGATCTTCTTCTGATCGAAGAGTATCCGCTTGTATTTTTGTCTCAGATGTGATTTAATACTGACGAACTGGTTCCGAACCTCCCAGTATAATCATAGGCAAATTCAATCAGATATCTTTACATGTGCAGAAACATATCATGACTTTGCGAGGTTTTTCTTTGCAAGGTCTTTTTTTGAAAGAAGGGATGCTGTATCAAGAAGAAAGTCATCATTGACTGTGACCCCGGCATCGATGACAGCCTTGCCATCATGATGGCATTGACTGCAAAGGAAATCGAAGTTGTCGGCATCACGGTCGTATGCGGAAATGCACCGGTGCAAATGGGGGCGGAAAATGCCCGTAAGGTGCTGAAGCATATGAACAGGCTGGATGTTCCGGTCTTGATCGGGGCAGACAAGCCATTGAAGAAACCATATACGGACGCATTAGATACCCATGGCCGGGATGGCCTGGGCGAAAGCTTTCTGGAAAATGCAGAAGGTCCGTTGAACACAGAAAGCGCCAATTCTTTTCTGCGCCGCAAGCTCAGAGAAGAGCGATGCTCACTCATCGCTATCGGTCCGCTGACCAATCTCGCACATCTGATTGAAACCGACGAGGATGCATTTGCATGCATCGACAGGCTTATTTCCATGGGCGGCAATTACCGTTCGCATGGGAACTGTTCACCTGTGGCCGAATACAATTACTGGGAAGATCCGGAAGCAGCTTCCATCGTTTATCAACAGATGGAAAAGATGGGAAAACAGATCGAGATGATCGGTCTGGATGTCACCCGTCAGATCGTGCTCACTCCGGATCTTTTATCCTATATCGAACGACTGGATCCGCATGAAGGCGCATTTATCCGCAAGATCACGAAATTCTACTTTGATTTCCACTGGCAGTGGGAACATCTCATCGGCTGTGTGATCAACGATCCCCTGGCAGTCGCCTGCTTCTTGGATCCTGAAGTGTGCCGTGGCTTTTCGGCACACGTAGAGATCGCGGAAGAAGGCATCTGCAGAGGGCAGAGCGTTGTCGACGCCTATGATTTCTATCGTCGGCCCCATAACGCGGTAGTATACGACAAAGTGGATGTGACCAAATTTTTCTATATGTTTTTGGAACGGATCTTGCGCTGTGACCGCGCTCGGCTTGATCTGCTGGACCACCTGTTGAGAAACCATGACGCATATGGAAAGGAAGGGGAAAGAGACATCCGGATCTGATGCCTCAGCTTGCTCATGAAACACAAAATCACAACGTACCATCTCTGTCTGATCGCGCTTGCAGTCGTGATCAACCTGGTCGGCGGACAGATCGCGCTCATCTTGCGCCTGCCCATCTATCTCGACAGCATCGGCACGATCTTGATCGCCGCGGCCTGCGGTCCGGTCTATGGCATGATCCCCAATGTGCTCAGCGGGCTTGTCCTCGGCATGACTTCCGATATTTATTCGCTGTATTATGCGCCGGTCGGCATCTTGTTTGGCTTTTTGACCGGTCTGGCATGGCAGAAAAAAAGCGACAAGCTCTGGTGGATCTTTGCAGCAGCCCTGATCGTGACCATTCCCAGCTCACTGGTCAGCTCGCTGATCACCGCTGGATTATTTGGCGGCATCACCTCATCCGGCTCCAGCGTCATCGTGCAGCTTCTGGCCAAGACACCGCTGGGACTGACCCTCAGCTGCTTCATCGTACAAGTATGCACCGATTACCTTGACCGCGTCATCGGCTTTGGGATCGTCAATGCATTGATGAAGAAACTGCCAGCGCCGATGCTGGAAAAGCTGAGAAAGAATACAAATTGACCGTGAGACAGAATGTGTGGTATGCGCATTCTGTTTCTTTTTTTTTAGGATACCGCTGTGTTTATCTGGTTTCCAAACATGATGAACAGCAAGATCGAATCAATAGAAATATCCATATTTTGAAGCCTATTGTAAATAGCATGGATGATAAAACACTTTGTTCTGAATGAATATCTTTAATGATGACCGGTTATCTGTTAATATATATAATGTAAACGCTTTCTATCTCGTCTGATGGTTGATGCTTTATCGTACATACCGTAGCTGACGAAAGGGTAGACATGCCATTTAAGATCAACATGCATAAGAATATCAGAAAACCAAATTGTCTTGTTGATCGGTTATACTGAAAAGGGAGCATATTTGTTTCTGAGAATCGTCTATTTATTGCAGTTTGTATATCGACGGAATGATTAGGGGAGTGGTGAATATGTTGAAAGCAGAGCTGATGTATAATCCGTATACATCACAATTAAATGTTCGTTTTAATGGTAAAACACCGAGAATCAATAGTCAGATAGAAAAGTATAAGGATCTGCCGCTGCAAAATTGGATCAATAAGATCCCTTATATTTTCCATGATGAAATGAATGGTTACGATTTTGAATTGGAATTCTCCGGAACAAAGCTTGATTTTGAAGAATTAAAGCAGTCTTTCCGATATGCTGGCGTATATGAGGATCAAGTAGAGTTATTTCATAAAAATGATCTGGATGGCAGAGAAGAGAAGTTAAAGCAAATTAACGAATTATTTGATTGGGTAAAACAGAATCCATGCAGGTTGGTCGATTTGGATACGTTTGACATACAGCGCAAAGAATTTGTAGAAAATCCGTATTCTTGTATCATCATACAGGGCGAGACAACAGATCTGCAGGTTTTCCATCATATTTCTGTGCATGCGGAACGTATAAGTCAAATGGAAGAATTAGACTATACGGATTTGACCCATGTGCCGCTCTTGTTTAATCTGAATAGTGATGTTCTCCTGAACTTACAGAAAGATCTTCGTTATTTGCAAAATCGAAATGATGTTCGACAGGACCAGTTATTCTTTTATATCAGTGAAGGACTTGAACCCAATAAGATAGAACGCGTGATCCAAGATTTAGGAATCGTACAGCCGCAGATCATCAAAGACATCAATGATGGGAATATTCAAAAATACTTAGCATTAAATCCGATCACCGATACCATTTTCCATGTCGTAAAACAATTAGGGGAGATACGGGATCATATTTCCGGTGTATTGAAAGAGGAAGGTCACCATAAAGAAGTGAGCAATCAGAAAATTTATTCAGAGATACAGTCTTTGGAAAACAAAATTGAACGCTTGAAGCATGCGCATGATTTATTCGTCAATAGAGACAATTTAGATCTGCCTTCATCTTGGCAAGAAATTCAGGAGGAAATGATCGGAAAAGTTTATGCATGGCGAAAAAGAAAGACAAAGATCACCAATACAGAGGAAGCAGTGCGTGTCGCATTAGAATTTAAACAGGATCTATCGGTGTATTTTAATGAATTTATCCAAGATCTGATCCGTGCGGTCGACCAATCTAGAACAGAAATGGAACAAGCCTATTGGGAATGGTATCAGGAATCAGAAGAGGATACAGATTTTCCGTTTACGCTGCCTGAACTGAATATGCAGGAGATTCCATCTCTTCCAGCAATAACAGAGGCTTTGCTTGATTTAAAAGAAGAAAAATATGTCATGCCGAAGGATGATTTCTTTGACATGTTGTTCAAATCGGATTCTAAGGAGAATAAAAAGCCTGTTTTAGAAGTGACCTATCTTTATCAAGATTGGCGCGAATATGCGGTCAGTATAGCGGAACCATTGTCGAAACATGCTCTGAATTTGTATTTTGATTTGTTGCAGCAAGAAGAACAGATGCTTGCAGATACATATATCTCGCGTTTGAATAAGCGCATTGAGCAAAAAAATGCAGAGCTTGATCAAGTGACCGATCATTTATCTATGGAAGAAAAGATGTTTCAGGAAGAAAAAGAGTGGCTGCAACAGTTTAGTGACATGTTGGGCATGATAGAAAGAAGATGAGTGTATGAATGATGTCCAGGAAAAAACACAGACAGAAGTGCCGGTAACACAAGAAGTGACTTTGGAAAATCGGCTGGAAATCATTGAAGATGGAATGCGTAAAAAGTATCTTGCTCGTCTGAACGATATGCAGATTGCGGCGCTTCCAGACCTTCTGCCAGCAGAAGAAGATTTTGTTGATAATGTCAGACTGTATCATATTACCGAAATGGTCTATCAGAAAGGTGAATCTGTAACGGATAAATTCACTACGATCTATAATACCCTTTCCATATATCGTGATTCAGTATTCATCTTGATGGATTCTGATGGGAAAAAGACAGATTTCTATCTAGGCGTGCGCAATAATGAAGAAAATGAAGCAATTAAGCGATCCACCGTTGCGCTCGGTGATACGTTAAGAAGCACGTTGATCGGTCATTTTCCTGGTGCAAAGCTACATCATGAAGATCGAAAGAAAATCGTGTCATTATCCGATCAGATCTTGCATCAGAAGAATGTTGTTTCCGTCAGCGTTGTAGGAAGCAATAAGATCCAAGATATGCAGACGAATGAGAAATTCGTACAAGGGATGGAAAAACTGGCCCTGGCCATGCAAGGCAGAAAATATATGGGGATCATCCTTGCGGAAAATCAGTCTCCGCAGGTGATCCAGCAGCTGAGGAAGAATTATCAGGATCTGTATACAAGCCTCTCATCTTATCAGAAAATACAGTTTTCTTCTGGTGATTCAAAGTCAGTTTCCAAAAGCAAATCATTTTCTGAAATGGATGGAAAGCAGAAGGCATCGATGATTGCCGGAGCAGCGGTTTCATTGATCGGCATAGGGGCTGGTGCTTCGTTAAGCCCAGAACCGAATGCGATGTTAAGCTGGTCTATGCTTGGCGGTCAGATTGCCGGACAACTGAATACCTTCATCAGCGCGCTTGCCCCGAACGAACAGATTTCAGAATCGACATCTACGAATACGAGCACTACTACTGAAAATAAAGAAGTCAGTGAACTCCTTCAGTCGATAGATGATTCGTTAAAACGCATCGATGAATTTGACAGTTACGGTATGTGGAACATTGCCAGCTATTTTCTTTCAGATGATATGTCTTCGGCTGAGATTGCCGCTAGCAATTACCGCTCTTTGATGAATGGGGATCATTCAGGGAGAGAGCTGTCGGCCATCAATTCCTGGCGCAGCGATGATGCTCAAGCAGCAGACCATTTTTCTGATTTAACGATGTATTTATCTCGTTTCCTTCATCCTCGCTTTATTTACGTGGATAGTGAGATAAATCCGGTCTTAACAGATGCGACAACTTCGATCAGCGGAAAAGAACTGGGATTGCATATGGGACTGCCTAGAGCAACAGTTTCAGGGCTACCTGTTATCGAGCATGCGGAATTTGCAAAAGAAGTCGTAGCTTACCGTCTGTTCGACCGTGACCGAATAGTTCGCCCTGAAGATCGCATGACACTAGGCAAAGTGTTTGATCTTGGCCAGATCACAAACAAAGTCGTGGAATTAGAGAATAAAAGCTTGAACATGCATACATTTATTACTGGATCCACTGGTTCAGGAAAAAGCAACACAGTTTATCAGATGTTGAATGAATTGTATCAGGATAAGATTCCTTTTTTGGTCATTGAGCCAGCAAAAGGTGAATACAAAGATGTATTTGGACATTTTAAAGACGTGAATGTTTATTCTACGAACCCAAAGATCGCAGAGCTGATTCATCTGAATCCATTTATGTTTCCTGATTCTATTCATGTGCTGGAACATGTGGACGGGCTGGTAGAGATCTTTAATGTGTGCTGGCCGATGTATGATGCGATGTCCGCTTTTTTGAAAGATGCGATTCTAAGATCATATGAAACGCTGGGCTGGGATCTGGGAGCATCTGCCTTCGAGGGAGAGGAAATCAGATATCCAGATTTTGAAATCCTCATGGAACAGTTGAACGAACTGATCGATCAGTCTGATTATGACGCTGAAGTAAAGTCTAATTATCGAGGAGCTTTAATCACTAGAATAAGATCGTTAACGGTCGGACTGAATAAAATGATCTTTTCTGAAAAACAAACTGCATATGAGAAACTTTTTGATCAAAATTGTGTCTTGGATATTAGTCGTGTCAAATCAAGCGAGACCAAAGCACTGCTTATGGGATTGATGGTTTATATTCTGAACGAATACAGGGTGGATAGAAAGACACAAAGCAATCGCGGGCTGAATCATGTCACAGTTTTAGAAGAAGCACATCATCTGTTGAAAAATACATCCGGCACAGAATCCGATTTGATCGGAAAGTCGGTTGAGATGTTAACGCAGACCATCGCAGAGATACGAACCTATGGGGAAGGGTTCATCATCGTGGATCAATCGCCATCATCTGTTGATATTTCTGCGATCAAGAATACTAATACGAAAATCGTGCTGCGCACACCAGAGGCGAATGACAGAGAAGCTGTAGGCAGATCAATGGGACTGACTCCTGATCAAGTTAACGAGATTGCCAAACTGCCCAGCGGAGTGGCTGCGGTTTATCAGAATGACTGGGTCAACCCGGTCCTTACGCTGATCAACAAAGCAGATATACGGGAAGAACCCTATATTTATCATGAAGAAGAAATTGTGAAATCATTGAAAGAAGCTAGGACAGAATTGATATGTATGCTTCTGCAACCATGGATTCCGCGTGCTTCAATAGAGGGAAGCATATTGAGAAATGATTTGCAATTGATGGAAATTTCCAGGAAAATTAAAAAGAAAATTGCGGAATGTATTGACCAATACTTGTTTTTTCGAGGTAATATGATTTGGCGAGAAAATGAAATTGAGAAACTGCAAGAATTATTGAAAGCGTTGATAGGATTAACAAATAGTGCATTTGAACGTCTTGTATTAACACATGATGCGGAAGAGTTGCGAAGGCAGATTGATCAGAAGACAACAGGATTCTCTGCTTCAGAGATTGATGAAATCTGTAACGTATTAACGAAAGTGAATGGTAGCTCAAATGAATAGCGTAGAAGTATTTGATCGAAATGATTTTCCATCAGAAGGTGTCATGATCAAAGAAAAACTCTCGGAGTTTAATCGCATGTTTAGAAGCAGCGTTGCGCCAGAAAAAGGAATATATGGGGCTACGATGATTGATAAAGGTAATGGACGTGTCGATATTCGAGGAAAATCTGATTCTGGACATCCTTTTATTGAGACATTTCAGGATGGAAAGTTGAAGATTCGTAGAGAATCTTTGGGAAATCATAGAATTGTCAGAACGGATTATGATGAGAAAGGTGTTGCATATTTAAAAACATACACAAGTAAAGATGCTAATCGAATCAAGGAGGTCAATTGGGAATTACAGCCAAATACAACAATAACAAAAGGTAATTTTACCGCACAGATTGATGCTTATGGACGGCCTATACGACATAAAGTGACAGATTTAAAACTGAAAGATGGAGGGTATCACCCTGTTTCTAAGTTCAAGGATTCTAGTTATCGTGAAGGAGATGAGGCTGGACATGCTATTCCTGACCAGTTTGGAGGGCCAGCCAGCAAAGAGAATACATATGCGCAAGCTCGTGAAGTAAATCGAGGTACAGGTAGTAAAATTCGCAAGGTAGAAAACTTGGCCGCTCAATTAAAAAAAGAAGGTCATAAGGTTGACTATGAAATAAAAACAAATTATAGTGGAACAAAAAATAAAAGACCAACTTCCTTTGAGCCTAAAATAACTGTAGATGGATCAGAATATGAACTATCTCGTGATTTGAGAAAAATCTACAATGCAGCAGACGATTCAATGGTGAATCGAACAATATTGGCCGCAAAAGAGAAGTTTGGTACAGCACATGAAATGGGGACTAATTCTGCGCTCACAGCAGCTGAACTTACATTTGTCCTTTCGGGTGTTGATCATATTACAGCATGTATAAATGGTGAGATAACAGGGGAAGAAGCAGCTTTGGGCATCTTGACTGATACTGCCGCATCAGGCGGTTTAGCATACGGAACAGAATTTATTAGTACTTCAGTATCTCAAGTAATGAAAGGATCTTCAAAAGCATTATTGCGAAAAATTGGCAATAGTTGTCTTCCTGCTGCAGCTGTGTCATTTGCAGTAGACTCCTTTGATTCGATATCTAATTTCGCAACGGGAAAAATTGACGGCTTAGAATTAACTTATGAACTCGGAGATAGTGCTACGGCGGTTGCTGGCGGTATGGCCGGAATGAAAGCGGGAGGTTCTTTAGGTACTGTAATTGGGGGAGCCCCTGGCGGAGTTATAGGCGGAATCGTTGGCGGAACAATCGGAACTATTATGGCATCTGAAGCATATGCGACAGCGGTGGAAGCAGGAGCTGACGGTATTCAGTATCTAGCTGAGAAAGCAGAGCAGTTGTCACATGATGTAGTTGAAACAGTAACAAAAAATATTCCGGAAAAACTTGAAGAAGTGAAAGCAGCCTTATCAAATTTTATTGGGGAAAACCATCTTCCGTTTAGTATTTGATAAAGAATGGGATAAGGATTCACTAATAATTGAGAATAAGCAATAAAAAGCAAACGCCTCATGAAAGCTGAACAAAGCAGCCAACTTTCATAAGGCGTTTGTTAGTTATCCGTTTTTGAATACTTGGATGTTTAATTCTTTTATTGCAGCTGCACTTATGAGGAAGAAACAGCTGTTTCATTTGTGGAGAGCTCACGTATGGACAGCCATGGATACAGCTGCATGATCAGCAGTTCCCATTGCGATAATCCCTTTCTGCCGCCCAATGGGACGTAAAGCTCCAGGGTCCATTTAGGAATGAGGACATTGATCGCGCCATCCAGTTTTTCCAGGGTGTTCAATATCGAAAAAATGGTGCAGGCCTGGACTCTTGTGATCAGCGAAGACAGTCTGATCTTGATTGCGGCTGTCTCCATGTCGGTTTGCAGGCCAGAAAGACCTTTATTGCCCGTGAGCATGATGAGGATCTCTTTGTCGTTATCAGACAACGCGTCAAATTGTTCGGGAAGAAGGATCTTATGATCATCGCTCGGAAACATGCCGATATTCGCTTTTGCTTCGTTTAATGCTTGCAGCTCTAATTGTTCCAGCTGATCGGCAATCGCGGTGTTTTCTTCAGCTTTTTCATAGACGAGCTCGATTTCATCAAGCGCGCATGTTCCCCATGCGATCCGTCTTTTCATCGCCATCCCCCCCTCAATACCGTCTGGCCAAAGACGCGTTTTTATATGAGTCATCATCGGTCACTTCTTTGATGACGTGCAAAAAGCTGGGCAGTTGGATCTCTTGCTCTTCCGAAAGCAATTCGATCTCCACGATGGCCTGATCCTTCCAAAAAGGATAGAGGTCAATCTCAAAATATTGTCCATTTTCACTCAGACAATAGCGTGTCTTGCGGATCTGATGCATGGAGGTATCCGCTTCCATGAGCAGCTTGAGGTATTCTTTTTCGCTCAGCCGCTCTTCCATCTCGACCCGGGTCGTCGGTGTCACATATTTCTTCACGGTCTTGAAGTAGATGTAGCTGCCTTGTGCGCCGCGCTGCCGGATCCGTATTTCTTTATTTTCATCTGAACGAAGATACGTCTGGATGATCTCAACTTTCTGGCAGTTAGGCTGCTTTTCCAGCAGAGCGATGTCTGGATGCTCGATGAGAAATTTTCGTTCGATCTCATAAGGTTCAGGTTCTCCCAGAAAACATGAGATCTCCGAGACCAGCCGTTTCATCTTTTCTTCAAAGCTGGTCGAGTTGTCGATCACGCGCAAATGCGGATGTCCGGTCCATGACTGGATCAGCTTGTTGTCCAGCTCAACAGCCTGATCGATGCTTTCTGAACGTGCGGGGTTGTTTTCTTTGTTTTTCGCGTAGATCTCCGGCGCGCCGTTTGCGGCAGACACCAGATGGAAGACCGCGTCATACCGATCACGTATCGATACTTCATCGGTGTGCATGCGATCCAAGACGATCTGGTATTCAGCGTTGGTCATGTATGCTTTGTTGTCCATCAGGCCGCGGTCGCAGACGATCAGTATCTTTTCATCTTTCATGGTGCTTGCCGCATCCAGAAAGATCTTTTCTTTTTCTGCCTGCAAGATCATCTGGCAGCACTGATAGTCTAGGTTAGAGCCGCATGTGCTTGGGGAGACTCCGCCGGTGATGAGCTCTGTCGCGGTCTCCGGCACGAACAAGACACGGTAGCCGCGTTCAGTGAACGCATTCTGAATCCAGCTCATCGCGGTGGTCTTGCCCGCGCAGGGCCCGCCGGTGAGCACGATCGTCGTGATCTTTTGGGCGCTCTTCGTGTCGATCTCCATGAGCAGCGCTTCGGCGGAGATGTGGTATAATTCCGCAAGCTTGCGGATGATCTGCACCCCGGGCTTCGTCTTGCCATTTTCCCATTTTGACACGGCCTTGTTGCTGACGCCGCAGTGATCCGCGACTTCTTTTTGCGTATATCCTGCCTGATGCCTCAGTTGATACAGATGGTTGCCAAATTGATAATCATTCATCCTATCCCTCCTGCAGCACCATTATAAATCAGATCTGCACGATGCTCACGATCAGATGGTCGCTTACAGGTAGAACTGCATGTAAACAGGAATAATTGACACCCGAACAAAGAAAAATCCCCTGCACAAGGGGAAATGTCTTGACTGATCAGATGTCCTGTCGATTGTGCGGTCAATTATCATTCAGATAAAGATGCTGTTCATCACAATACAGGTGTAATGGCTTGTTATAGAGCCGGTCGATGGTCTGAAGGTTTTCGATGAATGGCTGGACATCGGTCTGCTTATTGGTGATGAAGCGTTTCATCGCTGCTTTGGCAGCCTTCGTGCTCTCTTTTTCCATCTGATTGCCAAAATCGATCAGCGCCTCATCGATCGATGTTTCATTGATGAACGGAATTGAACGGACCAAGCTGCCGGCCGATCTGCTGAGAAAGGACAGCCCGCCCATGACATGCGTCTCTATGGTATTTTTAGAATACGCGTCTATGGCATCATAACACTCAGTATAAAATGCCTGGTATTCATGCGCGGCACCTTTGATCTTCTGGATGATGTTCGCAAGGTATTCGGTGTGAAAATTCTTGACCAGCAGGACCTCGATGAAACTGGAGAACGCATGCAGATACAGCGCCAGCCGGTAATAGAAAAACTGATCTTGCAGCTTGTCCATCTTCTCATCGGTATTCATGTTCAAGTGGATGAACCCATTGTCTCTGACGAGTTCCTCGATCTGCTTGCGATAAAAGTTGATATTTGCGGCCGCGCTGCGGTTGATGGCCTCGGTCAGGTTCAATTTGGTGCGCAGATATTCCTTGTTGTCAAAATTGAACTTATAGTTTTTGGTCATTTCCATGAGCAGATCCAGATCAGCGAGCAATTTGCTTTCTTTGTCACGATTCAGAAAATCAAGGATCTGCTTCTGAGTTTTCTGAATGTCGTCCAGCTTTTTATCGATGCGCACAAGCATGATCGCCATCGCGGTCATCATGGGGTCCACAGGGATCGCAGCGCTCACGCTCATTTCACCAGCTTGAAGCGGGATCAGATGGGCCTGTCCCTGGATGCCATGATCGACCACTGTGCCCAGATAGCCGCTGCCATCCTTGAATTCTGCCAAAGTGCCATTGATCCCTTTGTTGAACACGACCCGGTAAAGCCCCTCTTTTCCTGGAACGGTTTCTGGCATGTTCAACACTTGCTGGAATTCCCGTGAGCGCGGCAATACGGCCAGAATGCCTGACTTGAGAAAAGAGAGATCGCTCATCGCGATGCTGGTACACTTCTTTTTCAGGCTGAGCGCGTCGTTATCTGGCACATAGCTGATTTCCATGAACGTCTGGATAAGTTCATTTTGCTTTTCTTCATTCATTTTCATTCCCCCTCCTTGTTGTCTGACATCCATCAATATGCATATGACCATTATAGCACATTCTGATGAAGCTTCTGGCTTTTGCCGTGCCTGAATGATCCTTACATCGCTATCATCTTTCCTTTCAGAATGATATTTCTGTGTTATGCTTTGCCCGAGGAATAAGGTGTAAAGCGCATCGCATACTGAAAGAAGAATGGGGGATGTACGATGAATGCTTATCTGGATGTTATCATGAACGCATTGCTGGTCTTTCCACTCATGGCCGTGATATTTACCTTGCCATATATCATCTATAATTACCGCAAATATGGCTCAGTGTTTTCCATGCGGATCTTGATCGTCTATTCGTTTGTATTGTATTTGCTGTGCGCATATTTTCTCGTGATCTTGCCGCTGCCCTCCATGCAGGAGGTCGAATTGATGAGCGGGCCGTCCACCCAGCTGATCCCGCTTCATTTTCTTGCGGACATCGTGAAAGAAACACCGTCGGATCAGCCATTTTCTTTCTTTTCGCTGCTGCATAACCGTGCGCTGCTTCAGATGCTGTTCAACATCATGATGACCATCCCCTTCGGCATCTACTTGCGTTATTACTTTCGCTGCAGCTTCCGCAAGTGTGTGCTGTATACGTTCCTGCTCTCCTTGTTCTTTGAGCTGACCCAGCTCAGCGGTCTGTACTTCATTTATCCACGCAGTTACCGGCTGTTTGACGTGGATGATCTGCTTGGCAATACCTTGGGCGGGATCATCGGCTATGGCATCATCCAGCCGTTTCTGCGCCTCCTTCCGGCCCGCGCGCAGCTTGACCGCCGCAGCTATGAAAGAGGCATGTCTGTTTCTTTTGGACGCCGGCTGATCGCGTTTATCGCTGATCTGCTCGTGATGACCTTGCTTGGCCCATTGCTTTATGGGATGCTGGCATTTTTGCGGCTGCAGCTTCCCTCCAGCGCGCTGCTGCTGTTCTGCGGGTATTTCGCGCTGACGCCCATCTTGCTTCATGGGCAGACCCCAGGCATGCGCTTCATGCGCTTTCGCGTCATCGCGCTGCGCGGCAGGCTCAAATGGTGGCAGCCATTGCTTCGCTATGCCTTGTCAGGCGCATTTCTGTTGCTGCCATGGCTGTTTGGTCAGATCGCGCAAATGCTTCAACCATCGGGTGTCCCTTTGAATCTGTTTATCCGTGCTGCGCTAGGAATCGTCTATCTGCTGATGCTGGGGAGAATGACATATCTTGTAGGGCAAGGACGTATGCTCTTTTTTGAGCGAATTTCCGGGACAAGACTGAAAAATCTGATCAGATCTTGATGTTTGGAACGTTTTGATTTGCACTTATGTTCACAAAATGCGCACAAATTAACCAGAATTTGTATAAACGAGCATTAAGCGTTTACAAAATAATGACGGTATGTTATTGTCGATATCAGTAAGCGCTGTCAAAAAAGACGGCGCTGAAGACAGAACATCAAGATGTTGTCACAGCTTGAAGATGTCATCCACGCCTTTACACTGGAAACTGCTGGATATGCGTCAGATAGTCTGAGTGCATTCAATGACGCACTGACCAATGCGAAGAATGTGCTGAATGATGCTTCTGCTACACAGGAAGCGATGAACGCGGCAATGAAAGATCTGTTCAATGCCACCCTGGACATTCAGCGCAGCGAACCGACAAGAGTTGCGGCCCTGCAGAAAGTGATCGATGTGCTTTCTGAAGAAGCAGTGAAGAAAGACTACACCACTTCAGATCTGGATAAGATCCTGGCGACCGTAAGCAATGCACAGTCTACCGTTTATTATGACAATACCCCTGTTTCTATCGACACGGCTTTCGCTTCGGTCGTGGAGCGTCTGATGAGCACGGAGGATGCCAGCGGAAGCCTGCAGACAAGCAAGGATCTCATCGTTGATGCGATGAGCGCCATCGTCGATGAGCTCACTGATACGTATACTGCCGAAAGCCTCACTGCCCTGAAACAGGCAAGTGACGCATTTGCGGCGGAATCTGCATTCGATGCTTCTGGTATCGTGACTGGCTTCAACCAGCTTGAAGTACAGGTTCATACGGATACGCAGATCCTGGAAACAGTGATCGATGCCGCCAAAGCAATGGATCTGGAAAGCTATGACACGGAAAACGCGGAAGCAGCATTGAAGACACTGCGTGAAGCAGAAGAGCTGCTTGGTGCTGAGCCGACACAGGCACAGGTGGACGAGATGCTGCAGAAACTGGTCAATGCGATCACAAACGTCATGAAGACCGAAGTGGAAGCAGCCAGAGATGCGCTGCAGGCTTTGATCAGCGAAGCTGAAGCCATCGATCTGAGCCATAAGACGACAGCCAGCAGGGAAGCTTTCGCTCAGGCACTGGAAGATGCAAAGGCAGTGCTTGCTGATGAAAACGCTGATGCCCAGGTGCTTGATGAAGCTTATCGCAATCTGCAGGCGGCCATCAACGGCCTGCAGGATATCGTCGACAGCGATAAGAGTGCATTGGAACAGGCCATTGCCGACGCGAAGAAAGTAAATACATCGCTGTACACCAAAGAGACAGTGGATGTGTTTGAACAGGCCCTGAAGGAAGCAGAGGCAGTGATGGTCGATGAGACTGCAACGCAGGATCAGGTCGACGCCGCAGCGAAGAAACTGATTGCGGCACAGAACGCTCTGCAGAAGAATCCGGAAACACCTGCTGATCCGCAGGATCCAGATGAAGGCAAACCTGGAGAGGGAACAGATTCTGACACAGCGGCAGCTTCAGCACTGCCGACAATTGCAGCGGCACTGATCGTGTCTGGTGCAGCTGCAGCCTTGATGCTGAGAAAGAGAAAACATCACATCTGATCATCGATCGATGACGATGAAGACCGGTAATCCTTGACGGACTGCCGGTCTTTTTTGATGAATCGATCTGTCTATGCAGAATGATCAAAAGATAAACAAAAATACAAGAGAGATCAAAATGGGCGAAACTGCATATGGATTCTTGCTTGATGGGCAGAGCGATCATTGGATGATCTAGTTTTATCACATGCAAAAGAGTATAATGTGAGTAATGGCATGATGAATTGAGGGCAACATAATGAACAAACAATTAAGTCAATTATCAGATGGATTGCAGACAGCTTTTTTGAACGATGCACATGATTCAGCACAGGAATTTAGACCTGAGCTGATTTCCAATGATCATATACAAGGAAAAAAAGTGCTTGTCTCTTTAGAACAAGAACTGCTGAGATGCGATTCATTCGGCATGAGCGTGGCATTTATTACTAAAAGCGGCATTACTCCATTGCTTCAGACACTCAAAGAACTAGAAAAGCGTAATATACCCGGACGTATTCTGACGACAGATTATTTGCAATTCAGCGAACCAGAAGCATTGATGAAATTGGCTTCATTAAACAATATAGAATTGCGTATGTTTCGTACGAATCATGAAACAGGAGGATTTCACACGAAAGGATATATCTTCAAGCAAGATGAAATATATCGGATCGTTATCGGCAGTGCCAATCTAACATTAAATGCGATGACCAAAAATAAAGAATGGAACACGAAGATCATCGCATCAAAGGATGGAAGCATCGTAAAAGATATACTCGCTGAATTTGAGCGGTTGTGGAATCATGCCGATACGCAAAAGTATGATGAGTTCATGGACGCTTATCAGAAAGAATACGCATTTAATCAGTGGGTAGAAAAACAATATGAACTGATGCGTGAGCAAAGTTCACAAGATCATCATGAGCAAGAATGGAAGCCGAATCGCATGCAGGAAGAGCTGATCAAACGGCTCATTGAATTTCGCCAACAGCGGATTTCCAAAGCATTGTTGATTTCAGCGACAGGAACAGGGAAAACCTATGCTGCAGCATTTGCTATGCGAGAACTTCATTTTCGACGGGTCTTATTCCTTGTCCATCGCAACCAGATCGCCAAACAAGCTATGCGATCATTTCATCGTATCTTGCCATTGCAGGTGACGATGGGACAGTTAACAGGAAAAAAACAGGAATTTGATCAGGATTATATCTTTGCGACGGTCCAAACGTTAAGTAAAGATGATCATTTGTATCGGTTTTCACCGGATCATTTTGATGCGATCATTTACGATGATTATGGCATAATAGGTCTAAGTCAGAAAGCCGCTTAAATCAAGGCTTTTCAGACTTAGTCCTATTTTTTCGACCTACTGGAGGTAGAGATTGAGGACGGGCCCGAACAAAATCTAATACCTGCACTTAAGGACAGCGGAGATGCCAGGTCTCCACGGACAAGCTGCCCTTGGAGAAGTATGGTGAGAAATCGCTGAAGATAGGACTTTGGCTTTCGACTTATGTGTCGGAGCTGAAGTCCTTTCTTTTTCTCCAAAGCAGATCGTGCTTTGCTCTCACCACGGAACAAATCTTTGGCAGGCAGCGAGCCTGACCGTCAGGAAAGGAGATTTTGATTATGGCATTTAAGAAAAACAGAAGCGTAAAGGTCTACGAGCGGTGCGGATACAATTACAGGCCGACACCTACGATCATGTTGAAGGGGCAGTGGCTGAAGGAACTGGGCTTTGATGCCGGAACCTACATTTCCGTCAGCTGTGAGAATGGCAAGCTGGTGATCACGCCGGATGTTGAAAGAGCGGCGTTGGAAGAAGTAGAGGCAGCTTTCATGGAAAAGGAAACAAAGATCCTGCAGAAGAAGTTTGAGGAAGAAAAGAAGCGGCTGCATGCTCAGTTTGTGGCAGAGCGGAAGGCCGGATACGGCGTTGTGGCTGAGCCGGGATTGGAGGTGTAAGCATGGGAAAGATATATATGATCGGCGCGATGAAGGGCGGCGTAGGAAAGTCTGTGTCGGTGTTCAACCTGGCATATTCCCTTCAGAAGCGAGGAAAAAGAGTGCTTGCTGTTGACTTCGATCCGCAGGCAAATCTCACCACGTGCTTCGGAGCAGAAGATGTGGATGTGGCAATCGGTGACTTGATGATGGCGGTGATTGAAGACGAAGAACTGCCGGAGCGTGAAGAGTATATCTGGGAAAGAAACGGAGTGGACTTTATTCCGTCAAGTATTCAGCTTTCGGCAGGAGATGACCGAAGAAGAGGCTTATGTCTATGTGATCGAGACCAACGTTTTGCAGAGATCATTTTCTGAACTAAAGCCGTCGGAGCAGGCAGCAGTTATGGCAGAACACTATGAGAAGATGTGCGGAAGTCTGCGGCATGATGAGATCGTGAAAGAACTGGAAGACCTGACCGGTAAAAAGGATTCACGCTGCGGTGGTCATAATGGCCGCCGGGTGAAGAGCAGAGATATCATGGCTGCGGAATATGGTTTCTCTAGCCGGACAGCTGCAAGGATGCTGAGGCTGAACTATCTGATCCCGGAGTTCAAGAAGTTGGTTGATGAAGGCAGTGTAGCTCTTCTGGCGGCGGTGGATATGTCATTTCTGGAAGAAAGTGAGCAGCAGGCCATATGGAAGCTTTTGAACCGTCAGGGATTGAAGCTGAAGCCGAAGGCGGCAGCGGAGTTGCGGAAGCATGGTGGCGAACTGACAGAAGAGAGAATCGTCGAGATACTGGATGCGCTTTCCATCAATAAGCGGAGCGGGAATGAAGGGCTGAACCTGAAACTGCCGAATTCGCTTTGTGAGAAATACTTCAGTGGTATGGAGAGCGCGGAGATGGCTTCGATTGTGGAGCAGGCACTGGATGCCTGGTTCTCCGGAAAGGGGGCTGCCTATGTTCAGTCCTGAAGAGCTGCAGTCGTTGGATCGGAACTATTTCTCCGTCATTGTTGCTGATGAATTTGACCTTACGATCATGAGCCGAAACACCGGGCATTTCTGGTATTTGCACAATCCGGAATATCCTGAGAAGGGAACAATCATTTTATTCCATAAGCACAAGGCCGGCGATAAGTATCACCTTCATGGTCGCGGTAACTGCCTGGAACAGGTGGTGAAAAGTATTAAGAGCCATGACAGGTTCCAGCTCAATGGACGTAAACCGGTCAGAAGATAAAAGAGTGGCGCTATCGGAACGGATCCGACAGCGCCATTCGTGCGTTTTACAGTTCGAGGAACTTCTTCGTCAGTTCTTTCGCTGCGTTGATTTCCTGATAGCCACGGGACGGCTTCAGACCGAGCTCAGCAATGATCTGTTCTTTCGAGTAGTCCTGCCTGCCCAGGGTGACGATCTTGGCGTAACGGGGGCTGATTTTGCCCAGGTATTCCACCAGCTCCGTAAAGAGTGTTTCGAGGATCGCTTCTTCCTCAACATTTACATTGGGATCCGCGATGTCGAGACCGACAGTGTTGCCGTCCTCATCTTCGTGGGTATCCTGGAAGGATGTGAACTGGATGAAGTCCTCACGGCTCTTGAAGCGTGGAAGGTGCTCTGCGCGTCTGGGACAGCCCTTGCAGCGGTTCTCCTTGCTGCAGAGGATCGGAAAGCCTTCGTTATCCCATCCGAGAACGCATCTGCCGGGGCGGAGCTCCGGGTGCTCTTCAAAGTAGTCGTTGATACCAGAGTAGTAGAGGGAGAGCATCTTGTTGAAATCTGCTTCGTCCACCACCATGAATCCGACTCTGAACGGAACGCCGTAGTGCTTCCAGGTTCTCAGGTTCTCCGGAATGATCGTGTTGTTGCTCTGGAATTCGGCATCCGAGATCAGAACCGGGGCGAGAACCTTGCCTTCAGTTACTTTTTCTCCGTTGTAGCTATCGTAGCTACTGCAATATTCAATTGTGATTTTCGCCATATCTGGTTTCCTCCATAGATTTGCGCGGAGGAAACCGCTGTATGGCATGTGTTAAGTTGTGTCTTCAATCGGCCATTCATAGGAGTCCTCCTATTTGTCTGAATGGCCAGTTGCCCTATAGACTGGACCGAGTTACGTGTTGCTCCCACCAGTTGGCTTTCGGGCGTTGACTTGATCAGGGTCAGCTCACTTTCTGATGGGTTGTTATCGCAGACAAGACAACATGAAACACCGAAATATTTCTTCGTTCGCGAACGAAAAGTTGGTTTTTGCGAACAATTGTGGTATGATGTTCAATGCATTACTGTATCAACGCGGCAGGTTCTTTCTGGCTAAGAAAGTATCTGTGGTAGTACTGCACCGAATAGTTGGCTTGCCTTTGACTATGTTCAGTATATTTGAATACAAAAAAACACGTCGCACGTTGCGCTACGTACTGCTACGTTCCAATGTGACGTCGGGAAAGGAGGTGTGATACGTGAAGTTCGCTGAGTTTGCAAAGAGATTGAAGAACATTATCTCTGGCTTAGATTCAGGTAATGGTGGAGATTTTGCTAAAGAGCTGTTCAAAAATATCTTGGATATTGATGACAATAAATTTGACTTGGATACGGATATCTCTCCGTCAGCGTATCGCGCCTATTTTCGCGGAGATCGCGATCTGACACGTTTAGCACCGAAAATCCGAAAGTACGTAGAACCCGAACTATTTGTAAGCTACATTGATGCTTTGGGAGCAGATGAGCAACATGACATTTTAAAAGAATTTGCTGCCGATTGTACTGGGATGACAGATGATAACATTCCGGAGAAGATGGCAGAACTGTTTAAGAAGATTATTGTTGATGCATGTCCGGTAAAGAAAAAGAAACCAGCAAGGAAGCTCCCTGCGAAGGAGGAACCTATTGTTGAAGCGGATTTTGTTTTGCTTGATGAGTGTGGGAATAAGTGTCCGATTTGTAAAGCAAACTGTCAGAGACTAAAAAAGGTGTTCCTATCCGGAAATTCGACAGGGTATTCATATTCCCATTAAATCTGGATGCAGCTGAGCGTTCGGAATTTGAGGCTTTGGAAGAAGCTCCTGCGGATCTTCATAGTCTTGATAATCAGACTCTGTTATGCAAGAAGTGTGCTGAACTGTACCAGATAGACACTGCACCTTCTGAATACGCCGGACTTATGCAGAAGAAACGGACGCTTGCACATATAGCAGAACTGGATGCAGAGGCATATGACATAAACGTTGAGCGTGGGATCGACAGAATACTGGATGCACTCTCCGGAATGACATCAATTCCTAAGAAGGAAGATAAGACCAAATGGGAAGCCTTCAGAGTAGATAAGAAAATACCGGATAATATAATGCTTCAGGACACGTTAACGGACTTCGTTCTGAAGTATTACAGATATATCGAGAAGCAATATAAGCAAAGAGAACGTGAAGGAAAGCTGAGGTTTAGAAAAGTTAAGAATGAGATAAGCCAATGCTTTGAATTGTATGATGAGGCGGAATTGCCGCAGGAAGAGATTTTTAACAGACTGGTGGTTTGGCTCAAAGAAAAGACAAACTGTGATGACAATGTGGCTTGTGTCGCAATGGTCTCGTTCTTCGTACAGAATTGTGAGGTGTTCAGGGATGAAACTGCCGAATAAGGTGATTACATATAAAGAGAGCCTTCTGGCCAAATTTCCTATAGTCCTCTCAATTGTGAAGGATCAGGAAATTGCAGTAGACCTGCTTTATAAGAAGGTGAAGTCGAAAGTCGATGACATCGGAGAGTTTATGGAAATCATGGATTGTCTGTTCGCTCTTGGTAAGATCGAGTTGGATGTTAAGAAGGGGGTGATACGCTATGTTGCTTGAAATTCGATGCAAGGAATTTAAGGATGAGGGCAAAGTGCGTGATCCCATTGTTTTCCATCCTGGGCTGAATACAATCATGGGCGCTTCACGTGCGTCCAATTCAATTGGAAAGACTACGTTTCTGCTTGTAATTGACTTTGTCTTTGGTGGTAGAGACTATGTCATGCTCAATAATGATGTGACCAAGAATGTGGGAGAGCATTCAGTAGAATTCGCATTTCAGTTTGGAGAAGATATCTATCGATTCTCCAGATCGACTAATGACTTGAATTATGTGTATGAGTGTGATGAGAATTTTCAGCCGAAGCCTGATTCCAGAATGTATATAGATACGTACTGCGAGTTTTTGGCTAAGCAATACAAGATGGATAATTTGACGGCGACGTTCAGAGAACTGGTAAGCGGATATTTCCGTATCTATGGACGAAATAACTACGATGAACGCCATCCGCTTAGGGCTCATGAAAATGATACGATGGAAGCCGGGATCAGAAGGCTGCTGCAACTATATGGAAAGTATGGGGCTATTGGAGAACTGGCAGCTTTGCACGAAGCGGCATTAGAAAAAGAGACGACACATAAGAATGCATTAAAGTATCAGTACATTCGTGGTGTAACCAACGCTCCAGATTACGAAGCAAACAAAAAGACAATTGCAGAGCTTCAGGAACGAAAAGAAAAGCTTGCTAATGACAGTGCAGAAGGGCTGCTTGATCTTGATTCTCTTCAGGCATCAAGATTATCAGAATTAAAGAAGAAGCTGGCTGGCTTACGCAGACAGCGTGGAAAACTGCGCTCACAAATACGTGCGATGGAATTCGATATGGAGATGGATGAGTCCAGTTTCAAACGTGATTATGGGGAACTGAGCGAGTTCTTCCCCGAAGCGGATATAAAGCATATCGAAGAGATTGATGCATTTCATCGTCAGCTGAAGAGTGTTTTGAAATCGCAGTATAAGGATAATCAGAAAAAGCTGAATGATGCACTGGAACTTCTTGATATGCAGATCAGCGTTCTTGAGAGAGAAGTTTCCGATATAAATGATGAACCGCATCTTACAAAAGCGGTTTTGGACGACTATGCCAGTCTCGACCGAGAAATGAAGAACCTTCGTGATGCGAATGAATATTATGAGAGCCATAAGGTGCTCCATCAAACAACGGCAGATCTTCAGGCAAGACTTGATAAGTTGGTCAATGAAACAACTGCAGAATTACAGACAGATATCAACATCGCATTACGGGATCTGAATAAAAAAGTGTGTGAGCCAGGAATCTCTGCTCCAAGACTTACCATCAATGGAGCCAAGACGTATACCTATTCGATAAAGAATGATACTGGTACTGGATCGCAGACGAGAGGGATGCTGCTCTTTGATTTGTTATCTCTCGAAAATACGAATCTGCCGGCAGTAATCGAGGATTCAATGAGCCTGAAGCAAGGTGAGGATCAGGTGATTTTGAATATATTTGGACTATTTAATCAGTCAAAAAAGCAGGTGTTTGTAACTATTGATAAAGGGGAGTCTTATTCAGAAGATCAAACGATTCCAGAAATTCTGAAGAAGACAACCGTATTGGAATTGTCAGCCGGACATGAGTTGTATGGAAGGCCGTGGAACAAAGAAGAGAGCAAAGAAGATAAGAAATAATGGAGGTGCGTGATGCGCTTTAGCTACAATCGACTTTGGAAGTTATTGATCGATAAGAATATTAATAAGCAGAAATTAAAGGAGCTTAGTGGTATTAGTTCTGCTTCTGTAGCTAAGCTAAGAAAAGGGCAGAACGTGACCACAAACGTTTTGCTCAACATCTGCAATGCTCTTGACTGTCAGGTTGAGGACATTATGGAGTTTGTAAAGGATGAAGATCCTGAGAAATAAGTCCATTTTAATGGACAGCATAATTGCCATAATAAGATGGGTATATAAAGTGTTCGCTTTAGAAGACATGGCATTTATGTGCAGAAATATAGAAAGTTGAGGTTACATCATGGGGCATCAGAGCTTGTATGTAGTTGATAATTCTTCTGAAAATCAGACTGTAAAAAAATATCTAACTGAATGGTGCCAGGTATCAAAGCAGATGGATATAGCTACAGGATATCTTGAAATAGGTGGCTTGTTAGATTTGGATCAGAGCTGGCAGAAATTGGATAAAATCAGGATCATCTTAGGTAATGAGATGACAAAACGCACAAGAACCGTCATTGAATCGGTTGTTGAGGCCATGCTGTCACGATTAAAGAATAGTGTAGACGACGAACAGGAACACAATGAGTTTCTTATTGGAGTTCCGGCGATTGTTGATGCTATGAAAACCGGAAAAATAGAATGCAGAGTATATGATACTCATAAATTCCATGCGAAGGCTTATATTACCTATTTTCGTGATGATTATAAGAACCAGTTTATCTCTTCAATGAATCTGCCAGACGGATATGCACTGGTTGGATCCAGCAATTTTACGCATGCGGGATTGACAAGAAATATTGAACTTAATGTTCAGGTTGATAATGAAGTTAAGGAATTACAGGACTGGTACGAAGAAAGATGGAATGAAGGAACTGACATTACCGAAGCAGTGCTTAAAGTAATTGAAGCACACAGCAAGGAATACAGTCCATATGATGTTTATCTGCGTTCTATGTTTGAACTGTTCAAAAGTAGAGAAGAAACGATATCAGAATGGGAAAACCATGAATCGGTTGTATATAGAACATTATCTCAGTATCAGAAAGATGGATACAACAGTCTTGTTCAAATAGCAAATCGATACTCTGGGGCATTCCTCTGTGACGGGGTTGGTCTCGGGAAAACCTTTGTGGGCTTAATGCTAATAGAAAGGTTTGTAAAAAAGGAGAGGAAGAACGTAGTTCTTATTGTCCCGGCATCGGCAAGGGTTTCTGTATGGGAGACTACAATAAAGAAATATATTCCGGAAATTCTTGAGGGATTCTTTCCTTTTAAGATTATTAATCATACAGATATTTTGCTTGAAAAGAACGAAAATTTAATGAGACAAATCGCTGAACAAGCTGAAATCTGTATTATAGACGAAGCCCATCACTTTCGTAATCGTTCGTCAAATAGATATCGCAAACTCTTCGAGATGATGGGAACGGGTAGACAAAAGCAAATGTTTATGCTTACCGCGACTCCAATTAACAATAGTTTTTTGGATTTGCAGCATCTTATTGAGCTATTTACTCATAGACAGGATGACTATTTTGCGTCGGCTCCATTGGGAATACATAGCTTATCAGGACATTTTAAGAGGATGGAATCAAAACTGTCTGCAATGACAGGAACAAATGTAGCTGATTCAGTGGATGTATCAGAGGATATATTCAGGGCAGATATGCTTGTTAATGAGCTTGTAGTACAAAGAAGCCGTGCATATGTAAAACGTAGCTTGTCTAACGAAGAGGGAGCAAAAGTATTATTCTCTCAACGTCAGGCACCAATTGTAGCGAATTACTCACTGAGAAAATCCTATGGAAAGCTGATAGATCATTTTGTTGATTCATTCTATAGAAAAGATAAGAGAACAGGAAAGAACCTCCCTATTTTGGCTCTTGCTGTTTATTCACCATATGAAGATACATACTACGTGGGAGATCCTTCGAAAATCGACGATATGGTTTCGGGACGTCAACAACAGATTGTTAATCTGATAAGACAGTTATTACTGAAACGCTTTGAAAGCTCTATAGAAGCGTTTGCTGAGACTTGTATAAGGATTTATGCACGTCTTAGAAAGTTCTTATATGACTATCAAGATTATGGTAATAAAAAACAAATCGAACGGCTGATGAATATGCAGGCCGATGTGAGTGAATACGTAGATAAGTTTATCGTGGATAATATCGATACTTCTGTTGAGGATTTGGAAGATGATCTGCCTGAATATGTATGGGAAACAGAAGAAAATATTAATGTTGAAGATTTTGATATCAGGGCGATGATTGACGATACGATTCTTGATATGGAAGTCTTGGCAGAGTTTATTGAAGATATTATGGGATTCGATTCTTCGAACGATGATAAGATTCGTGAATTAAAGAGAATACTTAGAGAAGATCCGCACGTTAAGGATAAGAAGGTAATTATTTTTTCTGAGTACAGAGCAACTGCAAAATATATTTACAGAGAATTGGCCAAAGATGGCTTTGACAGAATTGAGGAAACAGATGGTCAAAGCAAAGGCAACCGACATGAATTAGTTCAACGATTTGCACCTTACTACAATGATAGAACTTCTGCAGATGTTGAAGATGAGATTAATATTTTGGTTGCCACTGACGTACTTGCAGAAGGCTTAAATCTCCAGGATGCATCCTGTTTAATTAACTATGAGCTGCACTGGAATCCGGTACGACTTATGCAAAGGATTGGTCGTGTTGATAGGCGTAGAAATCTTGAAACTGAAGAAAAGCTATTGGCTGATCATCCTGAATATGCTAACGAACGAGAAAATGCATATTATTGGAACTTTTTGCCACCGGTGGAATTGGAAAAATTGCTATCGTTGTATGAGACTGTATCAAAGAAAACATTAAGAATATCAAAAACGTTTGGTATTGAAGGGAAAAAGCTTCTTACTCCAGACGATGACTATGAAGCGTTAAAAGAATTCAATTCTCAATATGAAGGTGAGACATCTTCGGATGAGGAAATGGCTCTGGCATACCAGGATTTGATGACCGAGAATCCGGAATATGAAAGTATCGTTAGTTCCTTACCGAAGAAAATGCATAGCGGTAAAAGGGCATCAGATAATACCGGATACTTTTTCTGCTATGAGCTACCAACAAAGAGAGCTGATGGACAATGGACAGACGGGGATGGTCTCTATAGATGGTATTTTGTAAAAGATGGTTCAGATCAGATATCGGAGCAGGCATATGATATATGGAAGATGATTCAATGTATGCCTGATACGAATAGAGCCCTTGATACTACAGAAGAAAAGTTTTCTGAAAGAAGAAAAATTGTCGAGTCATATATTAAGAAATCTTATATGAGGGCAATACAGGCACCCTTGGGGGTGAAGATAAGACTAGTTACGTGGATGCAGTTGTTTTAAGCGTCAAAAGTGTAACTGATGAGAAGAGGTAACAACACATGAGAGCATTATCCTTGTTTGCAAATATCGGCGTGGCTGAGGCCTATCTTGACAAGATAGGCATTGATGTCGTGCTTGCAAATGAACTCATAAAGAGAAGAGCAGAGCTATATTCTGCAATATACCCACATACAGAAATGATTTGCGGGGATATTACAGAAAAAAACACTTATGAAGAAATAAAAAGCAAGTCAATTGCTGAAAAGATTGACGTTATTATTGCTACACCTCCGTGTCAGGGATTTAGTAGGGCTTGTAGAAATCAAGATGAGAACGATTCTAGAAATCTTCTAATAATGCCAGTGATTTCGTTAGTAAAGGAAATACAGCCGAAGTATGTCTTCATAGAAAATGTTCCACAACTTCTTGAAACAGAAGTAACAATTAACGGAAGTAAAACGTTGATACAGAACTATATAGAATCTGATTTAGGCAATCAATATCATATTAATGTCAATCAAATTAATACTGAAAATTACGGGGTGCCCCAAAGTAGGAAAAGAACTATTATTTTGCTTACGCGTAAAGATCAGAAGGTGGTTTGGGAGTTGCCAGATGAAAGCGAAGATAAGGTTACTTTGGAAGATGTTATAGGAGATCTTCCGCCGTTGGATCCATTCATCAAAGACGTAGATGAAGAAGAATTCAAGGGATTGTTTCCGGAATATGAAAAGAAGAAGGCAGCAGCAGCGAAGGTGTCGATATGGCACCAGCCTCCAATTCATATCAAAAGACAGGTTATTACGATGATTCATACTCCAACTGGAAAAACTGCATTTGATAATGAAAAGTATATTCCAAGAAAAGAGGATGGATCAGCAGTGAAAGGATACAAAAGCACATATCGCAGATTACGGTGGATTGATCCAGCCAGTACCGTAACGATGGATAACAGGAAAATATCTTCTCAAAACAATGTACATCCAGGACACTATCTGGGTGTTGATGATAATGGTGATGTGCTCTATTCAGACCCACGAGTTCTCTCGTTATTTGAGTTGATGCGCGTGATGTCATTGCCAGATGATTGGCCATTACCTTCTGATGCGAATGTGGCCTTTGTGAGATCTGTAATAGGAGAAGGTATACCACCTCTTTTCGTGAAGAAGGTATTTGAAAAAATAGTTTGAGTAGGTGATGAGTATGTATGAGATTAAAGGGCTTTCCCTGTTTGCAAACGTTGGCATTGCAGAAGCAATGTTTAATGAGATAGGAGTAGACATCCTATTAGCTAATGAAATTGATGAAAGGAGAGCTCGGTTTTATTCAGAGGTATATCCAGATACTGAAATGATCTGTGGAGATATTACAGATGATTCTGTTAGGGATCATATAGTAGACAAAGCGGTTGAAATGGGCGTGAACTTTATCATTGCAACACCTCCTTGTCAGGGAATGAGCGTTGCCGGAAATAGAGATCCAGAAGATCCACGGAATCAATTAATATCGTATGCAATAGATGTGATTAAGCGGGTGTCGCCGGACTTTGTAATGCTTGAGAACGTTCCACGTCAGCTAACAACAAAAATACGAATTGATGGAGAAACGATCAAAATTCCTGACTATATAAAGAAAGAACTGGAAGAGGATTATTTGTTTAATAGTCAAACATTGGCAAAGACAAAGGATTTTGGTGTTCCGCAGCTACGAGAAAGAAGTATAAATCTTCTGGTAAAAAAGAAGTGGGGGTTTAGATGGGAGTTTCCGGAGGCCGTTCCAATAGTTACATTAAAGGAGGCCATAGGGGATTTACCTTCACTTGATCCTCTTCTTCATGAAGGAATTGAACTTACACTAGAAAAATTCCCTGATTACGAAAAGAAGAGAATAGAAGGGGAGAAAGTTTCAAAATGGCATCATCCTCCTGTACATCCTTGGAGACAAGTTGAATGGATGATGCATACTCCAACGGGAACATCAGCTATTTTTAATGAAAAGTATTTTCCGCAGAAGAAAGATGGAACGGAAATAAGAGCCCATCACAATCATTATCGGAGAATGAGTTGGGACAAACCAGCACGAACAATCACGATGTTCAATGGTTATATGTCAACATTGGCTACAGTGCATCCTGGTAGGCCATATGAAAAGGACGGTGAGACACTTTATAGTGATGCAAGAGCCTTGTCTGTATATGAATTATTCATAGTAATGTCAATTCCCTTGGATTGGCCGGTACCAGACTGGGTTGATGATCCTTTCCTTCGATTTGTAATAGGAGAAGGAATACCATCAAAAGTAGCAAGAGATATTTTACAGAACTTGATTGTTCACTTAAATAAATAGTAATTCCGGAGGCATTTATGGGATATGCTCTTAAAAACGTGAATAGTATTGAGTCAATGCTGAGATACTGTAATGATTCTTTGAAATGGAATATCGATGAAGAGTATTTTGATGACATTGATGAGTTGACTTACGATTTCACTGCTTCGGATCTTGGTATAAAGGATGAAGAGTTCGCAAAGATAAATACACTTAAGCAGATGAGACCTTTATCAGATAACCAAGATTGGGCAGTTTTCTTAGTTGATTTCGAAGGTAAGCGTATAGATGTTACTGCTCTTCGGAGAGTTCTCAATGCAATAATACCTAAAAGGACAAATCGGGATAGAATGACCTGGGCATGCGATCATATATTCTTTATGTGCCTTTGGGGAGAATACTCTGTAAGATCAATCGGCTTTTCGGCATTCGAAGAATATGAAAAATCATTGCCGGTAATGAAGATTGTGTATTGTACGCCTGCAATTGAAAGCACCGAGGGAATCCGTAAATTTGAGAATCAAATTGCTTTTCTCGAATGCGATCGGAATGAGAATTTCATAGATAGGCTTAAATTCTGGAGTCAGGCATTAAGACGTAGATACCAGAATATTCGTTCTGCGCAGCAACTTACAGAAACACTTGCAAGTAAAGCTATTGAAATAACAGATACACTATCAGAGCAATTCGCAATAGAAAACGAAGAAGGTCGGGTTCATAAACTGTTTCATCGGTTCAATAACGCTTTAAATATTGAGCTGAACGAAACTGAGTTTATGAGAATGTATGCTCAAACTATTGTGTATGGCTTGTTTTCTGCACGATGTATGAATCCTACATCGGCATCTTTTGATATGGAGGAAGCAGTTGAAAGCATACCCGCGACAAATCCGCTTCTGAAAAAACTTATGGAAGAATTGCTTGGTAATAATAATGCCTTGGATTTTGATGAGCTGAATATATCAGAATTAATTGATGCATTAAAAGATACAGATATTGAGTCTATTATGGAAGATTTCAATAGACAGACTGGGTACGGAAAAGAGGATCCCCTTGTTTTGTTCTACGAAAAGTTCCTGGATCTTTTCGAAAAAGAACAGAAAAAACGATGCGGTGTTTATTACACTCCGGCAGCAGTTGTCGAGTTTATCATTCGATCGGTTTCTGAATTGTTACAAAAGAAATTTGAATGCCAGACTGGTTTTGCTGATGACCGGGTATCTGTTCTTGATCCAGCAGTAGGGACAGGTACGTTTCTATATAGAGTGATAAACGCTGTTTATGAGGATTTTAAGAAGAGAACAAGACTTACTGGTGAGTCGCTTAATGCAGAGTGGTCAGACTATCTTGAAGAACAATTATTGCCAAGACTGTATGGATATGAGTTCATGGTGGCACCATATGCGATGGCACATATGAAAATCGCTATGAAACTTAAAGAAACAGGGTATAAATTTCCTGTGGGAAGTAGATTGCAAGTTTTCCTGGCAAATTCTTTAATTGAAGGGAAATCTGTAATAGAAAACGAAAATGATCCTTTAGAGATAGAGAATGCTCTAGCAGAAACCATACGAAAGGATGGCAATATTAATGTCGTTATTGGAAGCCCGCCATTTCATGCTGATAGCAAAAATCAAAATGAGTGGATTATGGCTTTAATGGAAGACTATAAGAAGGAACCAGATAGTACTGAGAGACTGAGAGAAAGAAATCCCAAGCTTATAAATGATGATTATGTAAAGTTTATTCGTTTGGCTGAGGATATAGTCGAGAAACAAGACAATGCAGTAATAGCTTATATAATTCCGTTTAGTTATGCATCAAACCTGACTTTTCGTGGTATGCGATGGAATCTACTCAAACAGTTTAGCGAGATTTACATCTTAGATTTACATGGAAATGTTATGGGAAGGGATGCTGCCAAATCTGCGGAAAGAGATGAAAATATATTAGATATTCAACTGGGTGTGTGTGTATCATTTTTTGTAAAAAAGAAGGATGAAAATACAGACTTTGCAAAGGTTTACTATTCGGATTTCAGTGGATCCAGAGAGGCAAAATATCGTTTTTTATTAAATGCCGAATTTGGAGATATTAGATGGACGGCGGTGAACCCAATAAGCCCGTATTACTTCTTTAAACCAGTTGATTTATCTCAGGCTGATGAATATGAGAAAGGGATTTCATTAGCGGAGTTGTTTCCGGCTTATTTAGGTGGCGTGAAAACACACGATGATGGAAATCTTATTTCATTTACTCCATTTAATACGGGCTGTGATTATTTATATGACTATAGACCATTTGATATACGACACATTAATTATGATCGCAGGAAGGTCAGTAGGGATAGATTTGACATAATGCGTCATATGATAGGGCATGAAAACTACGGATTAGTAATGGATCGCCAAGTTGTGACAGATAATTGGTCCCATATTCAGATTGTAAGACATATGATAGACAACCGGCTTCACTATAGTAATAGAGGGATACCTGTGTTGTGTCCGATGTTTTTATATGAAAACGGGGTGGGGAAACCGAATATTAATCCAGAAATAGTAAATATGATTTCGGAGAAAATAGGTCTTTCCTTTTCAGAATCTCTGACGGATGCTGAAGATAAATATGATATGTTAGATCTGTTTGACTATTCATATGGTGTACTTAACAGTCAGTTGTATATTGAAAAGTATATTGATTTGTTAAAAATTGAATTCCCAAGGGTTCCAATGCCAAACGGAAACGAAATGTTTCAGAGAATAGTTTCGTATGGTAAGCAATTAAGAAAACTCCATTTGTTGGAGGAAGACATCGGAAATCCGTTAGGTATCAAATACGAAGGGGACGGGGATAATGTTGTCTCCACAAGAAAGCTGAAGCAAGAAGGGCTTTTTATTAATCGGACACAGCTGTTTACTAATGTCTCTGAAGAGATATGGGACTTTTGCTATGGTGGCTACCACGGTCTTCAAAAATGGTTTAAGGATCGTAATGGTATGAAGTTGTCGGATAGCGACATACAACATGTAATACGAGTGCTTAACGTATTTGCGGAAACAATTATTATTCGAGAAGATTTAGATGCATGCTTAGATGAGTACGGCCTTATCTAGCGATAAAGGACGAAAATGGTTACAAAAGGGACAGACAAACTTTATAGCAATTATCTTAGTAACGCCAATTCACGTTGGGAGTATGGGAACAGTGTTCTTTACCGTATGTGCAAAGAACAGCCGGAGCATAAAGATATAGATGTCATCGTGGGTAAGATTTGGCTCATCGGTAGAAGCTATGCTGCCGCCATTGAGAGACGAAAAAATGCAGTCGGTGGCGGCGATGACTTTTATTATGATGTGGTGGCTCCGAAACTACTGGAGATCGGACCGGAGCTTGATGATCGGATTGCTGGTTTGAGAAAGAGCAAAGGTCTGATTATAGATGACTGTAAGGAAATACTGAGCACGCACAAGTTCTTGATGGATATTTTTTATGAGCTGACCGGGTTGGAAAAGAGATCTCTTGCATCAAAGTATCTGCACTTTCACTGTCCGGAGAAATTCTTTATTTACGACAGCAGAGCAAGAGCGGGTATCGGAAAGCTAGTGAAGAAACCTGGTAAAGAGCTTTTGAAAAATGTGCCTGACTATGATCCGGAATACGGGGACTTTGTATGCCGGATGATCGAACTGCAGGAATATCTGGATGAACAGCTTGGGGTATATGAACTGCCGAGGAAACTGGATAGTTTTCTGCTGACGGCGGTATAGAAGCAGGAAAGAGGCAACATGGAAGAAACTGATTTGAAACAGGTGCTGAAAGAATGCAATAAGTCCGCAAAGAACGGATATAAAATAGCTTCAGCACAAGAGAAAAATTTGAATAGAGCTTTGGCTTCAGCCCAGGAAAAAGTCCAGAGCACTATTATTGATTTCAATAGTTCTCCGTGTTACGCACCGGAGGCCACAGAGCTATTAGAAGTGCAGCTGGTTGAGATAAGAGATGCTTTTAACCGTCTTTCGTTTGCCTTCAAGGAGGATTTGCAGAATCTTAGAGAAAACCTGTCAAAGTTTTCGATTACTCTCTTTGGGCGAACAATGGCTGGGAAATCGACGTTGATGGAAATCCTAACTGAAGGAGACGGATCCTCAATTGGAAAAGGATCGCAACGCACAACCAGGGATGTTCGGAAGTACACATGGAATGGGTTGGAAATAACCGATGTTCCCGGTATTGGAGCTTTTGAAGGAGAAGATGACGAACAGATTGCATTTGAGGCGGCTAAGACAGCAGATCTTATTCTGTTTCTAATTACGGATGATGCCCCGCAGGTAGCTGAGGCAGAATGCTTCAGCAGAATTGTTAATCTTGGAAAGCCCATCATCTGTATTATGAATGTTAAAGCATCAATTGCAGAGGACAAGAGTTTGAAGCTGGCTCTCAGGGATGTGAATAAGCGCTTTGATATGGAGCGGCTGGACAAAATAAGGAATCAATTCCTGATGTTTTCGGAGCAGTTTGGCCAAACATGGAGTCATATTCCTTTTGTATACGTTCACCTAAAATCGGCATATGCTGCGTTGAAGGCAGAGGATCCGGAAAAAAGAAAAAGTTTCCATGAGGTTAGCAGGATAGATTATCTGAAGAAGCGAATTGTGGATCAGGTCAGAACAAAAGGCGAGTTCTATAGAATTAAGACATTCATTGATATCATTTCAAATCCGATTCTTGAATCGATGGAGAACCTTTTGGAACAAAGTCAGATAAATAGTGTACAGGGACGAACTATTCTTGCAAAGAAGCGCCAACTGGGAAGTTGGAAGGACGTATTTTATCGAGATGGTAAGGCTCAGATTAGATCGCTTATCGTAAAGATAAAAAGTGAACTGAATGGGGAAATAACCTCTTTTGCTGAAGACCATTTTGATGACAAAAATGCGGACAAGGCTTGGAACAGACTTCTTAAATCACGAAAAGTGGAAGTAAGATGTCAGGAATTATTGGAGGAGTTGGAGGCTAAGAGTAACGATAAACTTAAAGAGATTTCCAGAGAGATTACGAACGAATTGAAATTTGCTACATCTTTTGAAGGTGACAGGTCTCTCCGGATGCATAAGATTATCGATGGAAAAAAGCTGTGGGATTGGTCTTCAATAGCTTTAGGCGGCGGTTTATCCATTGCAGCAGGTATCGCGTATTTGGTCGGTGCAGCAGCGGCAGGACCTTTGGGCTGGGCGGCTTTGGCTGTATCTGTCATAGGTATTGGCGGCTCCTTCTTGTTCAAGAGCCGTGACAAAAAGGAATTTGAAGCCAGAACAAGGCTGGAGAAAAAACTAAGGGAGAATGTGGCTCAGATTTGCAATACCCTGGAAGCGCAGATGAATAAGAACCTGGATTCCTTGGTAGCTGTAAGAATTGAAGGCCTTATGTCAGAGATGGATAAGATCAATTCTGTTATATTCCGCCTGGCTGATACCCAGAAGGATCTGGCGTGGGGATTAAACAATCACATGCTTGAGTTGAATAATCAGATTATGACTGAAGCGATACGCCTGATTGGTGCTGAAGGACTTCAGTATCATGTGCAGTCGGTTGCCAGAATACCAGGAAATACAAGTTTGATTCTGCTGAATGACGGGACGGTATTCCCAAAAGAGCAGAAGGATGGGTTGTATAAATTGATGGCGGAAAGAATTGGATTTATATATGATTCGGAGAATAAAAGAGTTCTTATATCAAGAGTATTAGGCAGAGAAATAGATAGGAATCAGATCAATATAGAAGAGAAAATTGGTGTGGCACATATTCCTCTTGGCAACGCTACACCAAACATGAAAAACAGAGTCCGTCTGGCACAACAGTTTTCGAGACTGTTAATAATGAATGAGTGAGGTGAAGGCTATGTTTAAGATTGCTGGATTTGCTCAAAGAAGCATAGAGCTGAAAGAGAAGGCACGGGCAGCCTTGTTATCTGCAGGAGTAGATTTACAGATTCGAGATAATAAATCTGCTGCTATCAGACTTGTGTTCGCTGGCCAGTATAGTGCCGGCAAGTCATCTATTTTAAAGATGCTTACGGGAAGAACCGATATTGCGATTGGTGCGGATATCACCACGCAGCAAGCCCACACTTATGATTGGAATGGTATCGAAGTGGTAGATACCCCAGGTATCCATACTCAGCTGAGACCGGATCATGATGAAATATCTTATGATGCGATAGCTTCAGCCGACATGCTGGTTTTTGTTGTTACTAATGAGCTTTTTGATTCCTATATGGCTGCGCATTTTAGAAAGCTGGCAATTGATAAGGATAAAGCCGGTGAAATGATTCTTGTAGTAAACAAGATGGACAGGACAGCAGAGGGGAATACAGGAGAACAACAGAAAATTATTCGGGATGATTTAATAAAAGTACTGGAGCCATATACTCCGGAGCAGCTTAATTTGTCATTCCTGGATGCTGAATCCTACCTTGAAAGTGTTGAAGAGAGAGCTGAGGATCCAGAACTTGCTGATGAGCTTGCTGCTCGTAGTGGTTACGCTCAGTTCATAGAAACGCTGAATCGTTTTGTTGAAGAAAAGAGTATCCCTTCAAAACTTACAACAGAATTGTATGTTATAGATGATCGTTTGGAAAAAGCAATTAAAGAACTGCAACCAAAGTCATCCGATGCGGATATCGATGCCCTTGAAGAGAATTTTATGCAACAGAGGCACTTGCTTATTGAGGCAAGAGGCCGCATGCAGCAAGAAGTTAAAGATATCTATACAACAGCTGCATCCCAGATTCGAGATATAGGACTTGACGCAGCTAATTTACTGGTAGAGGGTTGTAAGCAGGACGAAGTTGAAGATGAACTTCAGAAGTCAATCCGTAAAGCTGAAGATATTATTGAAAAATGCCAGTCTGACGCTGTAGAGATTATTGATGCACGTCTCAATGAGATGGGGCAGCAGCTGGAAGTCATCGAGAATTCAGATTTTTCAAGAGATCTGAAATCAAGATTGAACGGAAAATTTGAAGGGTTGCCTGAAGGAATCAAAAAAATAATAACTAATGCAGGCCCTGGTTTTCAAAAAGCCGGTCAGGCGGTTCTTAACAATGCATATAAGGCCGGGACTCAGGGTGGATTGAAACTTACAAATTTCTCCGGTAGTACAATCCATCAGATGGTATTGAAGGTTGGACATGGTGTAGGTTTCAAATTCAAGCCGTGGCAGGCAATTAAGATAACGAAGGGAATTGCCATTGGTGGCCAGGTATTAAGTGCGTTAGGCGTTGGTTTCTCTGTATTCATGCAGATAAAAGCTGATCAGGATGAGGAAAGAATCAGAGAAGATTTAAAGAATAATCGTCAGAATATCCGCAGCCAGTTTAATGTGGCAGCAAATGAACTGGAAGATTACGCAAGGCAGTATATTAAAGATAACGTGAATCGTCCTTTAGAGACATCCATTGCGACGATAGATGGCAATATTCAGGAGATCAGAGACACACGATCAAACAGAAGTGCGGCGTGTCGTCAGCTTGAAGATCTTCAGAGGGAATGCAGATTATTGATACAAGATATTCATTCCGAGAAAGAGATTGAAGAAGTATAAAGGCGCTCCAAAATAACATGGGGTCATAAAATTTTGAGTTTCAAGTAATGTGGGGTAGTTGCCGCCCCACATTGTTTTGAAGCTTCATGAGCAGAGCTTGGATACTCTGCTTTCGTTTTGTATCATGTAAATAGTGTAGGAGGCTTTGAAATCCAGGAAATAAATCATACCGTTAAGAACTGCTTCTATTTGATGTCAGATTTTAAATAGTTAAGGTATTATCAAAGTTCCCTTGTTAGTTTGACTGGATTCAAATGCCATAAAAACATTTTGTATGCCAGGGAATGATCGAAAGGTACATTTTTAATTCTTTAATAGTCAAAAGTGCAATTTTCTTTTATAGCAACAGGGCCTTCTATTACCATAATGCCATAATATTTCTATAAAGCAAGACTTAGATGCAATAAAGTAATTTTTTATCATTTGTTTATTTTATCGCGATGTTTTTCTGACTCTTTCGTTCAATTAAATCTCCTGTTTTGAAGCTAAACCCTGCTACATACGGAGCAATGCGGGCAAGGGACGAGGAAAAGAACGATGGAACGGATATCAGCATCGTAAT
>ERZ827423.554-NODE-554-length-45896-cov-6.432102_pt1 | contig 45896 bp, 33 predicted proteins | sample MGYA00519775_ERZ827423 | MGnify/ENA primary metagenome ERZ827423 (study PRJEB31778, sample SAMEA3449296) | human gut metagenome | biome: human gut; feature: human-associated habitat; material: faeces | place: United Kingdom | collected 2010/2012 ... | reverse complement strand
ACGAAGCGGAGCGGAGTTAATAGGGGAGGTGTCCCGGAGGGACGGAGGGGTTTCCTGATTCACCGCCTTACGGTGAAAACTGACAGATTGCGGGAATTTCACTGCGTTGCAGTGATAGAGCGAACCCCCTCGGCACGTTGTGCCACTCCCCCTATTTGCTCCGCAAACAGAGGGAGACCCCCGGTGCCGCAGGTTATAGGCAAGGCGGCTAAAGCCGCAGGTTAAAGGTTACAGGTTATGGGTTACAGCGGCAGACCCCGCAGTCCATAACCTCTAACCAATAACCCTTAACCAGTCAGCACCGCTGACAATAACCCCTAACCTGTCAGCGCAGCTGACAATAATACAGCTTGCAAGGGGTTGAATGTTCCCCTTGCAGGCACTAATAAAAATTGCGATGAAGATGAAAAAACTTGCATTATCCATAGCAGGCGCGTTGCTGCTCACGGCATGCGCCGACAAGCAGGGCGAAGAGCCGCAGGCCGACACTTCGGCCATAGGCTTCGCCACGTCGGTCACACGCTCCGCCACCGGACCGGTAAGCGGTTTCGCTGCCGGCGACGGCTTCGACGTGTGGGCGCAGATGGTGATGACCGATGCCGGTGGCGCCCCCCTCACAGGCACGCCGCTCACGGTGTTCACCGAAGAACCCGTGTCCACCACCGACGGCTCGGCATGGAGCTATGTCAACACGAAATTCTGGGAAGTGGCCGACTACACCTTTGCAGCCATCTTCCCCGCAGAGGTCAACGGAGCGTCGGTGACGTTCGGCACCGCGGGCAACCCGGTGTTCAGCATCGCCAACTACAACGCCACCGCCAACTACGACCTGATGACAGCCTCCCAGACCGTCTCCTACCGCGGCACAGCCTCCCCCGTCCAGCTTCAGTTCGACCACATTATGAGCAACATAGTGTTCGAGGCGCGCACCGCCCCGGCGTTGGAGCAGCATGGCGTTTCGATGACAATCACATCGTTCAAGCTGACAGGATTCCCGGTGACGGCATCTTACGACAGTTCGCGTTTGCCTGCTTGGAGGGTTGACATTCCGCAGAACGAGCGTTATAACTCCACCGAAGAAATACCGCTCGGCAATAGCGAGGATTATGTGACAGTGGCCGACTTGATAGTGTTCCCGCAGTCGCTTGGCTCTGAGGGTAGTAGCTTGCGCTACGAGGTGAATTACCGTTCGAGTGAGGGCGACACTTATACGCGCAGCGGACGTATTAACGCCATCTCCGGTTCCCTTGCCCGCTGGCAAGAGGGTGTGCGCTATCGCTATACTATGGAGTTGGGCGGCGATTATATATTGTTTGGAGTGCCTGAGGTGGAGGAATGGTCAGAGACATCGGGCGGCGGCAGTTGGACAGTAGAGTAATAACGAGTAAAATACAAGGATATGAAGAAATATTTTGTTTTCTTATCGGTGACGGTAGCTTTGCTGGCTTCCTGCTCTAACGATGAGCCGGAAGTTGTGCCGGTTAATCCTGACGAATATATCACGTTTGGCGCGCCGGCCGTTTCATCGTCAACGCGCGCTCCGTTGGATGCATTCCCGGACGGCGGGCAGTTTCAGGTGATAGGCTATCTGATGTCGTACCAGTTTGAGGGATCTTCTGTCTCTACGTCGCTCAACGAGGGGTCGGTCACTACGGACTGGGATGCTAAAAGCGAGGTGACTCCTCCAGCTGTTTTCGGCAGCAATATGATTAACCAGACTGGCGTGACTGTGACATATAGCGGCGGATATTGCACGTATAAGGATGTTGAACGCTGGCACACTAATGCTGGCGCACGCTATTCGTTTTTCTACTATTATCCCACTTCCGACCGGTTTGCCACTACGTTCCGCAATTTCAACAATCTGGCAGGCTATCCTGTGGGATTCCCCACTCTGACTTACAATATGCCTTGGAGCGGTGGCTCTGCAAGCCAGTCGCGTGAGATGGACGAAGTGGACGATGCCATGTACGGCTACGACACCGATGTGCTGCACGGCTCCGGTACGGTTACGCCGCGGCTTCACCATATGCTTGCCGGCTTGAATGTGCAAATCAACAATTATAGTACCGACTCGGATGTGCGGATTACAGAACTGCGGATCCATAGCTCGTCGTTCCGCAGCTCCGTGACGCTTGGCGAAAATTTCACCCTCACGGCAGGGAGCGGCACGTTTGGAGGCTCGTTCGAGTTTGTCGATGCAACCAATCCGGTGGTGATTGACATGGTTGAGGAAATTGGTAGCGTGTCGGGAGGACTAAGCGGAAATTCGCATAAATTAGACAAGACACTGCTGCTCGTGCCGTATCGTTCGGCTTCGGGTTCTGACGATTATGGACCGCGATATTTCGGTGACGATGCCATGATTGAGGTGGCTTACACGTTCGACGGCCATGAAGACACACGGTCGCGCCCTCTTGCATTCGGCTTGGCATCTATCGACCCGGGCGTGATTTACACTCTGCAGCTCAACTTCGTGGGAAGCGACCTCGTGCTTGATTTCATTGTCGACAACAGCCAGCAGTGGGAGGATGGCAACGAGGGTGACAGTAATGGAAACATAACTTTTGAATAACGGAATATTATGAAGATTATAAGCAACATACTGCTTGCCGCGGCGGCCGTGCTTTCGATGGCCGTGCTTTCCGGCTGCGCCGACGACCGTTACGACGGTCCGCGGACAGGTGACGGCGATTTGACAATTTCTTTCGTGGCCGACGACCTTGTGCCGGGCGAGCTGAAGACCCGCGCCGGTGGCACGCGCGTGGCGAAGGACAACGAGGAGATGGAGGTGCGTACGCTTCACGTGTTCCTTTTTGACCAAAACGGCGATTACCTGCTGCCGAAGGATGGCGACCAGTACCGTTATCAGGGATACACTTATGTGCCTGGGACTTCGATGCTTCGCATCGACAAGACCGGTTTCCTCAATGAGGATTTGGCTCGCCATGCTATTGTGTGTGTGGCTGCCAATATGGAGGATGGCACTTTCAACGTGCCGGCTGGTGCCGACCATCCAGTCGAAATAGGCAATCTCACTGATTTCCAAAACTACTATTATAAGCCGTCCGGCTATAGCGGGATGCTTTTCAATCTGCCCCCAGAGGGAATGCCGATGGTCGGAGTGCAGCGTGATGTGAATCTTGTGGAAAGCTCCGGGGTGATAGAAATAGAGATGCAGGCCCTGATGGCTCGTATTGATGTTGATTTGTCAATTGATAGTGATGATTCCGACACAGAATTGCCGTCGATATTGCTGAAAAGTGTCACGATGCACAATATGGCGCAGGGTGCGGGTTTCTCGGCTCCCGCAGGCGAGACCCCTGCCGAAATTGGCCTCAAAAACAGTGAGCCGGAATCTCCGGGCGGCACATCGGTGATTTACAACGGACAACAGTCGAAGAACCTGTCGTTCTATGTGTTCGAGAATCTCCGCAATGACAACGGAACGCCCGAAAGCGAGGTTTATCCGCAGGATGAAACTTTCAGGGAGGAGTACAAGCAGCGCTACAAGCCTCTGTTCGCCAAACCGGAGGCAACTTACGCCCGCTTCGACTGCCTTTTCACGAGCTATAACGGACTGACGTACAATGTCACCTACGACCTCTATTTCGGTGCCAACAGTACGAAGGACTTCCGCGTACGTCGTAACAGCATCTACACCAACAACGTGACGATAAAGGGGCTTGTCAATGTGGGCGAATCGCCGGATAAGGTAATTTTCGACTACCGCGTGAATGTCAATACTGAAACCAATGCCTACTTCGTCTCGGCTTTGCGCGAGCGTCAGCTTGATGCGCATTTCAATGTGTTCCCGATGGATGTCTATGTCATGGAAGAGGGATGCAAGGTAAGGATAGAGATAGTAGACCCTGAAGTAAACAGTTGGATTCGTATGGAGAAGATTCCGTCGGCGCAGATGGCTGCCGGAGCCTATAAGGCGGGGACTGGCAAGCGCGATTATTTCACGACGGATCTCGTCACCAATACGCTTGCGGCCAACACGTCCTATGATATGGAGAACCGCGACCGTGTGTATTTCTATGTCGACGAATTCCTGAGTACGCGGGAAATGCGGTCGGTCATCGTGAGGATTTCTCTTATCGGACCGGACGGCGCGGTGCGGGAGTCGAACGATGTGGAGTTCGACCAGTACGGGCTGCTGCCGGTTACGGTGGGCGATTACAACGACGGCTATCCGGGTGACGGCGCTACGATATACATAGAGCGTTTCGAGGAATATCTCAATTTCTACGACCCTCTTGAGGAATATGCTTCCGACTTCGTGTTCGACGGTCTGCCGTGGGGAGCAAGCGGGCAGACTATCGGAGGTGAGTGCTACAACAATTATTACAATGGCATTTCGTTCACTCAGCGTATCGTGAACGCGGTAGGCGATCGTCCGTCGCTGAATGTCGCGCCGACTACGGCGGCTGGCTATTGCTGGAACAAGAATAAGCGCAGTGACGACAATGGTAACATCAACGACCCTCACTGGTTTTTGCCGGGCATCACGCAGCTTGAAAGTTGCTTGACGCAGCATTACGGCGAATTCCCGGAGTTTCGTGGCAACTATTATTGGGCATCTGCTGCGGCAAAGACGTATTTTTCGTTTGTTTGGTTTGAATGGGTTGAAGATGTAAATGGATTGAACTCGTCTGTTGACGAAAAGAATACGTATGCTCGTTCTACCGCTGTCATTGGGTTCGACAGTAGCGGCAAAGCTGAATATGCGCCGAGCAACAGAACAGATACGAATCCTGGATTGGGTACAGACTACCGTTGGGACAATTACGAGGATGGCAATGGAGGCCGCGCGTTGCGTACTACTTCGCTGCGCATCCGGGCGTGCTACGCCGGACCTGTTGACCAGTAATCCGGGCGTTCCGTGTGGATCTTCAACCTTACGACTATTGATTGATGGAATAAATATCCATATTATATATCGTTAATTGTGAATGTGTCCTCCTGCGTCATATTGCGGGAGGACTTTTTTATCCGAATCTACAGCGGAATGCCGTAAGGATACGCAATCCCGAAATAAGCAGAACCGTGCAGCACCGCTGCCCCTAAAAAGCCGCAAGTCTCACTGGTGTCCTCCCCTGTTCACGGAGCTTTAGCGGAGTTAATAGGGGAGGTGGGTCGAAGACCCGGAGGGGTTTTTTATTGCGGCTGTCGCCGCAGGTTACAGGTTAAGGGTTATAGCTCACGGCGGCAGAGGCAGGGCTATGAGGAAGATACTCCCTAACCAATAACCCATAGCCTGAGCCGCAGGAATTAACCCCTTCGGCACGCTGTGCCACTCCCCCTATTTGCTGCGCAAACAGAGGGAGACACCGGGCTGGTCAGCTTCGCTGCGGTTAGAGGTTAAGGGTAACAGGTTATACCCATAACCTGCGGCACTGGTGTCTGCCCCTGTTCACGGAGCTTTAGCGGAGTTAATAGGGGAAGTACGGCGAAGCCGGGAAGGGGTTGGAGACTTACTTTGCGGTGAATCTGACATTCCATCGCCCGAGAGTACTGGAATAAATAGGAGAAGTGTAATTAGTTGAAAGATAATTAGTATCTTAGCCTGAAACTATGGCAAGATGAAAGAAAGACGTAAAAACAGGCCGGAAGAGCTGACGGAGCGCAGGTCGCTGCGGACAAACGGAACGAAGGAGGAGGCGATGATGTGGAAAGTCTTGAAAAACAGGCAGGTTTCCGGGGTTCGTTTCCGCCGTCAGTTTTCCGTAGGCGCATATATTTTGGATTTTTATTGCCCCGAATTGAAGCTGTGCATAGAGCTTGACGGAGCCGGGCATTACAACAGTGAAGGCTTGCGGCATGATTACGTGCGCGACAAGTATCTTTCGGAACTTGGCATCAGGGTTCTGCGTTTCGAGAATCGGGCAGTGTTGAAGATGCAGCCGGTAATGTTGGCAGAGATAGAAGCGGTGATAGCGGAGTTGCGGGAGAAAGGTAAATAGGCTGGTGTAGGTTTCACTGCTCTGCAGTGATTCGGCAACCCCCTCGGCACGTCGTGCCACTCCCCCTATTTGCTACGCAGGCTACGCAAACAGAGGAGACATCCGCGGCTCCAAAGTGGCTCGCTTATGACCAATAATGCAGTGTCGTTGTGGTTCTGAAAACGAAGTTTTCGTTTGTTTTTGCTCTCCACTTGCTTTATCTTTGCATAAGATAAGCTGCATCTCGGCATAACGCTCAAGCAAGCTTGGCGATTCTGCCCTCGACTTGCTTTATCTTTGCCTATGGAAGTGATATTATGGAAAAACAAGGAGAAATAGTGTTGTATCAGCCCGACGAGACCGTTCGTTTGGAGGTGCGTTTGGACGAGGATACGGTATGGCTCAACAGACAGCAGCTTGCCATGTTGTTCGGACGTGATGTGAAAACGATAGGCAAGCATGTGGCAAACGCTTTGAAAGAAGAGTTGTCAGGAATGGCAGTTGTCGCAAAATTTGCGACAACTGCCAGCGATGGAAAAACATATCAGGTTGAATATTATAACCTTGATATGATTCTGTCGGTGGGCTATAGGGTAAAATCACGCCGTGGCGTGGAGTTCCGCCAATGGGCGAATAAGGTGTTGAAGGAATATCTGTTGAAAGGCTATGCCATCAACAGGAGGCTTGCCGATTTGGAAAGCAGGGTGGATGCCAAATTCCTGAGGCATGAGCAGCGTCTTGACCGCATCGAAGAGAAAGTTGATTTCTTTGTGCGTACTTCGTTGCCTCCGGTTGAAGGGGTGTTCTACAGCGGACAGATATTTGATGCATATATGTTTGTCTCCGGATTGATAAAGTCGGCTAATAAAACGGTAGTCCTCATTGACAATTATATTGATGAGTCGGTGCTTATGATGCTTGGCAAACGTAATCCGGGGGTTACGGCCTTAATATATACGCGGAAAGCGGACAGGCAGTTGCAGCTTGATATTGAAAAATACAACAGTCAGTATGAGCCGGTGCAAGTCGTGGAGTGTAGGGATTGTCACGACCGGTTTATGATTGTCGACGGCGTAGTGTATCATATCGGGGCTTCTTTGAAAGATTTAGGAAAGAAACTTTTTGCTTTTTCGAAATTGGAGATTCCGGCTGCGGCAATAATGTCGTTGCTGCATAGCCATTGACTTTGCGGTTGCTTCCCGTGCTTCAAAGGACTTGTTTGCAACCAATAACCCCTAACCGTGCAGCACCGCTGCCCCTAAAAAGCCGCAAGGCTCATTGGTGTCCTCCCCTGTTCACGGAGCTTTAGCGGAGTTAATAGGGGAGGTGGGTCGAAGACCCGGAGGGGTTGTCCGATTCACCGTGTTACGGTGAAAGCAAAAGTGTAGGCTGGTGTAGGTTTCACTGCTCTGCAGTGATTATGTCAAACCCCCTCGGCACGTCGTGCCACTCCCCCTATTTGCTGCACAAACAGAGGGAGACACCGGGCGGGTCAGTTTTGCTGACGGTTACAGGTTTATAAGGTTGTGAGCCGCAAGGTTTACTGACAGTGAAAATTTAATGAAATTGTTACACAACTGTCTGTTTGTCACTGAAAAAGCCCTGACGGTTGTTGTTTTGTTGGCGTTCGCTTGCGCTGCGCTTTTGTTTGTCGTTTTTCGTAGCGTTTTTGTTGCGGATTGTTGCGGCTCACGGCCTCGCCGGGAGTTGCTTTTTGCAAACCGATTGCTTAACTTTGCAAGTAGAAAACAGGAAACGTAAGATTAAGGAAATTAAACTACTAACTAAATATTTAAACACTATGAAGAAAATTTACTTTTTATTCTTATTCGCGCTTATAGCCTCAATGAGCGGGCTGCAAGCCGCAGAGAAAGTTACCACATTCGATTTTAAGGCATTGGATAGTGAGTATCACAGTTCATCTAATATTACTGTTGATGATGTGACTTTTATAGGTGGGGGGACAGGCACACAAAGCCGTTGCTGGAGTGATGGTTTACGTATTTATGACGGAGGGGCAGTTACGTTTTCTGTACCTGATACATATCTTATCACAAAAATTGAGTTCAGTTCAGCACTTGAAACATGGACAGGCTCACAGCAGGAAGTCGTTTTTGACGGCTTGTCAAAAGCTACTATTGCTACTGTGACTGTTACTTATGAGACTCCAAATATTCTTGTCGCTCCGGTAATTTCGGGCGTTGTAAACGGCGAGACATACTACGGTAGCGCGACTTTGAGTATCTCATACCCGGAATTGGCTACTTCGATGGTATATACTATCACAAAGGACGGCGTTGCAGGAACTCCTGAAACTGTGACTTCCGCAGTGGAAAACTTGGTAATCGACGAGGCTGGCTCTTACAAAATCGAGGCTATCGCTTTCGGCGACGGTGGCGCTATGGAAGAAGCTACGCCGGTTGAATTCACAATCTTAGAGGGTGCTGAATATGTATATACGGTGTCAGGTGCAATGTCAGGAGAAGCCATTATTGAGACTACAGGTGCGGATGGAGTTTGGACATTGAGCAAGAATTTGACATACGGAGGTCGTGACAACGGTAATCGCGGTTATCAGCTTGGCTCGTCTGGCAAGCCTATGGAAGAATTCACACTTACTCTCGACAAGAAATATGAAAACATTGTATCTGTGATTGTTAATGCCGCAACTGGTGGAAGTTGTACGTTGTCAGTCAGTGTTGGCGGCAATGCTTTCGGTGAGGAGGTTTCTTTAACAAATGAATCTGCTGATTATGAATTTACTGGTAACGCTTCCGGTAATGTGACGCTCAATTTCAACGCTTCTGAAAAGGCTTGCTATTTGAAGTCGATTACTATCATAAGCACGAAAAAAGAGTCTGTTGTATGCGCTGCTCCTGAATTCTCGTTGGCAGAAGGCACATACAACGAGACACAGACATTGACCATCACATCAACGGAAGGCTCGACCATCGTTTATTCAATCAACGACGGCGAAACAGAAGAGGCTGCTTCTCCTGCTACAATAACACTTGAGGCAGAGGCAACAGCCGTTACCTACGAAATTGTAGCACATGCTACTATGGACGGCGCAGAAGACAGCGAGATTGTCACAAAGACCTACACTATCGACCCGGATGCTGTGCTGCCGCAGTCGTTGGTAGTTAAAATATCCGAGGTGGCAGATGAGAATGGATGGGAAGCAAGTGTTAGCAATAACGGAACGCAATATAAGTCGTTTACAAAAGATAATTTTGAGTTTACCATAGATGCGACTGACGAGAATAGCGGAAAATATTACAGCAATAATGACGGTGAATCGTGGAGAGTATATAATGGTGCTTCGTTGACAATATCCGCTCCTGCAAGCGTGGAGATTACCGGTGTTGAGTTTGTGACAGGAAAATGGAACTGTTCAGGTGCAAATACAGGTTCTCTTCAAGGAAAGGTTTGGACTGCTACGGAAGAGAAAACCTCTTCAGTTACATTCTCGATGGATGGCTCAAGCGAGATTCTGGAGATGCATATATCTTATAAGGCTATTCCGGCTGGCGTTGAGGGTGTTGAGGCTGCCGACGCTGCTATCCGCACGAATGCCGACGGTGTAGTAGTTACGGCTGACGGCGCTGTTGCCGAGGTTTACAATGCGGCCGGCCAGTTGGTGGCAGCAGAGGCTGTCGACGGCGAAAGAGTGATTGCCCTGCCGGAAGGATTCTATATCGTCCGTGTAGGCGACGCTACCGCTAAGGTTGTAGTGAAATAAATAGTTTCATTGAATAAGGTTTGGGGAGACGGCATTGCGCCGCCTCCCTTTTTTATGCGGCTGCCGTTGCGGCTGTCGCCGCAGCTTTATGTGCGTGAGGCCCGCCGTATGGTCGGTGATGTGGTGATGACACAGCATCATTGTCAGGGACGCGATACTGTAAGCGACCCTATCGGTATGGCCGCTTATACGATGGATTCACATAACTGCGACCGGCATGTAGTCAACGGTATGGTGAAGAATGAAGGTAATGTAGAGGTGGGTGGTTTTTCTCCATATTCTATTTCATACCGTTCTATTGTGCCTAAGCGTGGGGAAGTGAAAAATTTGTTTGTCCCGGTATGTCTTTCCGCTTCGCATATAGCGTATGGCTCGATACGTATGGAGCCGGTGTTTATGGTACTCGGACAGGTGGCAGGACTTGCCGCGAGCCGCGCGATTGACGGCTCTGAAGCTGTGCAGGATGTAGATTCCTCCGTATTGATGGCTTATCTGGAGAAAAATCCGTTGATGGACGGGACGGAGCCGGAAATACTGGTTGACAATCTTGATTCCGAATATGTGGAGATGACAGGCAACTGGGAGCCTTATAATGATTCTTACCGCGCATACGGCCCGGATTTCAAAGTCGGTGATGTGCGTAAAGGTAAAGCGTTTTCGATGAAGTTTAAACCGGCTGTCAAGGACAAGGGCAGGTATGATATTTATATGTATGTCCCTAAAATCAACGACGAGACAACGGCGATGACAGTCGTTGTCAATGATGGGGAAAAGTCGGTGGAATGCAACGTTGCTGTCAGCAATGTTACCGTAGTGGGGCAGACCTTAGGCGAATGGATTCGGTTAGGCCGGTTTGAGTTGTCGCCGGGTTGCTACGTGGAAATCTCGGAAAAAGGTGCAGATAAGATTGTGGCGGCAGACGCTGTGTTGTTCAAGCCTGTCGATTAGGTTTTGTTAGTTAAGTTAATATGGTTCCAAGGTATCTTGCCCGCCAGCAGAAACCGGCAGGCAAGATGCTTTTTGTCCGTTTTTCCCGTAATGCTTAATTTTGTAGTGATGGAAGTTGTGATTAAAGAAATTGTCTCGGACAAGAAGTGTTATCTTGATTTGCTGTTGCTCGCCGATGAGCAAGAGTCGATGATTGACCGTTATTTGGAGCGCGGGGATATGTTTGTGGCGGAAACCGGCGGTCTGGCGGTAGCAGTGTGCGTGGTGACAGTTGATGGCGAAGTGGCGGAGATTAAGAATCTGGCGGTGGCGAAGGAATGCCAACGGCGTGGTTATGGGAGGATGATGGTTGATTTTGTGGCTTCCCGCTATGTGGGTCGTTGTCGTAGTCTGATTGTCGGTACAGGTGACAGCCCTGCCACAGTGCCGTTCTATGAGCGTTGCGGTTTTACATACTCACACCTCATAAAAGGCTTCTTCACCGACAATTACGACCATCCCATAGTCGACGGCGGCATCATCCTGACGGATATGCTTTATTTCAGTAAAAAACTTTGCTGATTAATAAAATAAAATCTGTGAGGTGGGCGTTTTATATGTGAGGTTTAAAATTTGAAGCGATGAAACGTTTTGTGTTGTCGATAGTGGCGGCTGCTGTAGCTATGTTGGCGGCCGCGCAGTGGAGCGTTGCCCCGAAGGCAGGTTTGAATTGGTCGAAAGTGAATTTCCCGGAAAGTTACGGCGGCAATCCTTCAAGTCTTACGGGCTTTCATGCCGGTGTGGCCGTCACGTATCAAATCAACAAATGGCTTGATGTGCAGGGCGAGCTGCTTTATACGATGCGCGGATTGGACTGGGACGACCTGTATGTGACTGACGATGCCGGCAACATTTCTGAAAACGGAGTGAAAGTACGTCAGCATTATTTGGAAATACCGGTGCTTTTGAAATTCTTTCCATGCACAGGCTTTAATTTGCAGGCAGGCCCGCAATTGGGCATTGCACTGAAACAGAACGGCGATTTTGCCGTTGACAACGGTAGCAAGAAACCAGTGGATTTCGCCCTCGTATTCGGTGCAGGCTACGAAAGCAAAATCGGAATATTCGCTGATGTACGCTATACTCTCGGATTGACTTCCACAGTAAAGGATGTCTCCGACTTCCAGAACCGCACCGTGGGACTCACACTCGGCTACCGCTTCTATCTCGGCGACTGATTCCGGCCGTCTACAAATAAACCAGCACGATTTTGGAGATACAAATAGACTGTTATTTATAGCCCATGTCTGTGTAAGCACGAAAATATCTGCAATCTTCCATATTCTTATACCATTATTTCTTTGCTATTGTGGAATATATCAACTATATTTGCAACAGTTGATACATAGCTGTATCAGCCAATATTTTAATAGAAAGGTGTTATTGAAATTATCTTCGAGATTCAAACTTGGCGGAATGAATTGCGACGGAGATAGTGGATAATGACACCTACATTGGTCGTTTATATGTGCCTTCGTGATGATGGTCTGTATAAATCGCGTCAGTGTGGGGTCATTGTTTTATCTGTCGCAAAAGGTTTCGCCAAGACCTGAATCTCTGATAAAGCAATACATTCTCCACACCTTTTTTGTTTTACAAACCGCCGTAAAGGAGATTAGCGGTACAAAATTTTTTACTATGAACGAAAAGAAATCTTTACTCATGAACGATTCTTCCCGCACAGACAAGGGAAAAGAAGCCGTATTCGACCAAATCCTGTCGTGGACTTTGCGCCGTGCACAAATCGCCTATTCAGATGACGATGCAATCCTCTACAAGTATTGCCGCATGATTTTATTCCGCATTTTAGGAATCAACGATTACAGCGACTGTGATGTTTTCACACACGTAGGGATAGAAAGGGAATGGGAAAATATTGATGTGATTGCAACAGTCACATTGCAGCGCACAGACGGCAGCAAAGAAAACCACGTAATACTTATTGAAAACAAAGTCTATGCACCGCTTGGCAAGAATCAGTTGGAAACATACAGACCTGTATTTGATAAACGCTTTGCCAACGGCAATATCTGTCATTATGTTGTCATAACTTGCCTTGAAGAACCCACTGAAGAGATGCAGGCATCTTGCGATGAGAACGGATTCCGCTGCATTCCGATACTTGATCTTTGTCCCAACGATTTACGTCCTGATACAGAGAGCGATATTTTCAATGAATTTTGGCTTCGCGAATGGTAAAAACCGCAATTATGAAAAATCGTATCTTAATGGCAATAATAATGTTATCGGCATCCATACCGGCAACATTTTCTCAAAATTACGATTTCTGGGCAGACGGATTCGGATGCAACATATTATCTGAAGCAGACAAGACCATAGAAGTCTGTGAATTTAATAATGACGAAGGCATCTCTGATTTTGTCATTCCTGAAACAATCAACGGCTATAAGGTTGTTTCCATACCAAGCAACGCTTTCCGGCAGTGTGATACTTGGCCTATAACCTCTATCACAATACCTAAAAGCATCATGGAAATCGGCTATGACGGATTAAGCCCTTTTACCAACTTGAAACGTGTAAACATATCCGATTTGTCATCATGGTGTAATATCCACTTTAATAATAAATATTCAAATCCTTTGCATTATGCCGGGAAATTGTATTTGAATGGAAAAAGGATAACGAATTTAGTCATACCCCAAGATATAACGAGATTAAATTCCTATGCCTTTTGTGGTGGTGATTTTTCATCTGTGACCTTGCATGGTGGTGTCACGTCCATCGGGGACTATACGTTCCATAAATGCAATCTTTCATTCATTACTATGAATGAAGGCATACGCACTATCGGGAGAGAAGCATTCAGTTACTGTTCCAATATTTCTTCGCTGACTATGCCTGAAAGCATCACTTCCATTGGCAAAGACGCTTTTTGATGTGCAACGGTTTAACAAGGATAAATATTACAAATTTAGAAGCATGGTGCAAAATTGATTTCGACAATTACGCCAGCAATCCATTGTACTACGCCGAAAAATTATATCTAAACGATGAGAAAATAACAGATTTCGTAGTACCTGAAAACATCAAATATATAAGCGACTATACTTTTTGCGGAGGAGATTTTTCTTCGATAACCATACCAAAGACGCTTAAGCACCTCGGGTATGGCGCTTTCTATAATAACTGCAAAGGTGGTTCCGTTTTTGTAGAAGATGGTATAACAAAACTTGCCGACGGAGCTTTTTCAAATTGCAAAATGACAAATATAACACTCCCCGAGAGTTTGACCATTATCGGCGACGGGGCTTTTAGTGGATGTACTTTTTTGACATCTATAGATTTACCCGAGAAACTTGACTCTATAGGGGATGGTGTCTTTTCTTATAGTGGTTTGAGGACTATAGTATTACCCGAGGGCTTAAAATCGATGGGAGACAGGGCTTTTATGGGTTGCTCTAAATTACGGTCAGCAATAATCAGCGTAAAAGAAATAGGAGACCGAACTTTTGCAGATTGCACCGACTCTCTTACGGTAGAGCTTAAAGAAGGTGTTGAGTCTATTGGTTATCAAGCTTTCATTAATTGCAACTTAGTATGTCTGAAACTTCCCAAAAGTCTAAAGAAGATAGGACTTCGTTTGTTTGCCACAAACTATTCAAATTTGCCTGGCAGAATTTTTGAATTGTACATCCCTGATTTAACTTCTTGGTGCGGGGTTCATATTTATGGTGATGGAAGCCCTAATTATTATCAGAATATAGAAATATCCAATCCTATGGCTTTCGCAAAAAAGGTATATATTAATGGCGTTGAATTTACTGGCGATTTGGTTATACCTGATGATGTGGAAGCACTGAAAGACTACACATTCTGGGGGCTGGAAGTAAAAAGTGTAACATTGCCATACTTTGTAAAGGAATATGGACGTTATCCTTTCTATAAATGTGATGAACTTACCATAAATAATCCGGAACCACCATATCAAACCGTCGTAAACGGGACTGATGAAATGAGCATTTTATGTTATTATACAGGTAAATTATATGTGCCTAAAAGCAGTGTAAAAAGATATGAAAATTGGGTCAGTTCCTTTGAGCGTCAGGGTACGAAATATTTTAATTGTGGTCAGGTCATAGGCACAGATTTAAAGACACCAGAGCCCACCATAAAAGTGAAAGGAAGATGGGTTGAAATAGAGTCGCCCATACCAGATGCCAAACTATTTTATTCAATGGGAGGATATGATCCAGGCGGCAATTTCGGAGATGAGTATACAGGACCGTTCAAACTGAATGCCTCTACAACACTTAAGGCCTGCGCAGAAGTGAGCGGTCTTGACAAATCCGACAGAGTTGAGATCAGAGTTACAGGGGTCAATCCAAGATTTACTGCCAATACATCTTCAATAGAACCTACAGCATATAATGGAGAGGTTCAGTTCCCTCAAATAGAAATGGATGGTGTTCCTGTGGACGCAAATATATTCAAGGACTATATTTCAGTCAGCAGATTTACCGGCACTAATGTGTATGGACAGGATGTGTACGAACCAATCGAACTTGAGGAAGCTTTTGCACTCGGAAAATATAAATTCCAATTGGATGTTGATAATGATATGTATTATGGAAAGTCGACATGTATTTTAAGGATTCACTCAAACATATATTTCAATTTTGGTCATGTCCAATTCAGCGAGACGTATGACGGCAAACCGAAATTTCCTGAAGTATGTAATAAAGACCTTTATCCTGGAGAATTTGAGTCATGGTATGGATATGTTTCGGCATTCAAGAAACTTGATTCAGGAGAATGGCAAGAAATAGATAAAGACAATGTGATCAATACCGGTAAATACCGTTTTGAAGTCGACGAAACGGTATGGATGATTAACAACCGTTCTGACCTTACGATAAATAAAGCGTATAATTATATTGATTATACCCGTCTGAATGATTTAAGCGAAGGAGATATCGTTAATTTCATCGTGACAGTGAAAAGCCATGAGACAGTACCTACAATATCCGGATATGACGAATCAATTATCGGTGTAACAGATGCCATAACTGAAGACAACGGAGACAACGGCGTTGTTTATACATACCAGATACTCGCAAAGAAACGAGGCTCGACCATGCTTAAGATTACATGCCCAGAAACGGAGAATTATAAAGAATGTAATTCAAGTACGATTGTAAAAGTTGCAAAAAACTCAGGTATTGACTCCGCAGGGGAATCGGAAATAAATGTATATGGCAAACGAGGGATGATTTTCATAGAGGGGGTATTAGATGACGAAATCATCGAAGTATATAATTCAAGCGGATTGTGCATATACAGCGGGACAGAACGCTCTATAATGATACCAACAAGCGTAATATATGTGGTGAAAATAGCAGGGAAAGCATTTAAAGTTGCGGTACAATAGACTATCTCACATCGGTCTATGCCAGAATAAAGCCATAGGATAGTAAAAAGCTCTGTCCTATGGCTTTATTTAGAAAGTAAGGTGAGGTCGGGAGCTATGGCAACGTGCGGATAGCGGGCGAGCTCTTCGGGGGTAGTAGCTCCGTGGGTAACACCGAAGAAGTCGATACCGGCGGCTTCAGCAGTCAGCGCGTCGACCGTGCTGTCGCCGATATAGAGTGTTTCTTCCGCCATGCATCCGAGCTTGTCAACGGCAAACAGCAACCCTTCGGGCGACGGCTTCGGCGTTTTCACGTCCTCGCCGCCAACAATTATGTCCAAAAATCCGTCAGCGAAATACCTGTCGACGAAATCCTTTATTCGGTATCGGTATTTAGTGGAGATTATCCCGAGCATCGCTCCCTGCTTTTTTAACCGCCGTAGCACGTCAGCCGTTTCCGGGAACAGCCGGGTGTTGGCAGTCATGCACGTGTCGGCCTTCGCCACATATTCCTTGCGGTATGAAGCAAGTGCCGCGGTGTCGGCGATGCCTGTGAGTATGGAAAAGGATTCTTCGAGTGTCTTCCCGATTGTCCGCTTTATTTCTCCGTCGCTTATTCCGCAGTGACCGTGCAAATCGAGCACATGGCGGAAACACATGACGATTCCGCGCGACGAGTCGGCGAGCGTATAGTCGAAATCGAAAAGATATGCCTTGTATTTCTTCATTAATTCTTGTTTTATGCAAATATAGTGAAAGGCGAGAGCAATGCAAAGAGCTTGCTCAATTTGCATTGCCGAGCCGCATCCTAGATTATGTAAATATAGTGAAAGGCGAGAGCAATGCAAAGAGCTTGCTCGATTTGCATTGCCGAGCCGCATCCTGTATTATGTAAATATAGTGAAAGGCGAGAGCTTTTTAATTATTTTTTCAAGAATAAATTGTTTTAAGAATGCAGAAACACATACCTTTGCAACTTGGAAACGAAAAAGACAATTCGATAAATGGATAAATTAAGCTATGCTTTGGGCATGAGTATGGGGCACAACTTCAAAGGCTCCGGAATAAAAAAAATTAATGTCGCTGATTTTGCCAACGGAGTAGCTGCCGTTTACGATGGCGTGAAGCCCGAAATGAGCTATGACGAGGCGAAGCGTACGGTTCAGGACTTTTTCACGCAATTAGAGGCTGAAATGCAGGCGGAAGCACAGAAGGCTGCGGCTGTCAACCGTCAGGCAGGAGAGGCTTTCCTCGCAGAAAACGCCAAGCGTGAAGGAATACATGTCACTAAAAGTGGATTGCAATACGAAATTATAGAATCGGGCAACGGCGCGCATCCTACGGCTAACGACCGTGTGGAAGTACATTATACCGGTAAGTTGATTGACGGTACTGTATTCGACAGTTCTGTTGAGCGTGGCGTACCGGCTATGTTCGGTGTGACGCAAGTAATTCCCGGATGGGTCGAGGCTTTGCAATTGATGCGCGAAGGCGACAGTTGGCGGCTTTACATTCCTTCGGATTTGGCATATGGGCAGAATGGGGCAGGAGGTCTGATTGGACCTGACTCGACGTTGATTTTCGACGTGCAACTTCTAAGAGTAATCAAATAAGACAAACTAAAATATTCTAAAGACAATGAAGAAATTATTTCTCGCAGGCGCAGCGGCATTGATGGTGCTTGGCGCAAGCTGCAAAGGAGGCGTAACCAATGAGGGTCTGGAAACTCCGGAAGATTCATTGGCATACTATTTCGGTCAAATGTGGGGTAACGGTATCGGTTCCGAGATGCAGTCTAATCCTAACGTGAAAGGCCTTGACAAGAATGAGATTCTTAAGGGTATGCAGGTCGCTCTTGCTGCCGATACTTCGCAAAAGGCTTACATACAAGGATTGCAGATTGGCTTGCAGCTTTATGGTGTGACTGAAAGTCTGCAGCAACGCGACAGCATTGACGTTGACCGTCAGAAAGTGTATGCCGCTTTCAAGGAAGCGTTCCTTGCCGATTCTGTAGGTTCTCCAGAAGAGGCACAGGCAATAGTAATGAGCCTTATCGACAAAATCAAGAACGAGCGTCTTGCAAAGTCGCCTGAGGCTATTGCTAACAAGAACGCCGGCGAAGCATTCATCGCTAACGAAATGAAGAAAGATCCGTCGCTGAAGAAAACTGAATCAGGATTGGTCTATAAAGTCATCGCAGAAGGCGAAGGCACTACTATCAAGGCTTCCGACCGTGTGAAAGTGAAATACACTGGCAAGCACATCGACGGTAAGGAATTCGACAGCAGCGGCGACGAGACCCGCACATTCTCTCCGTCTGGCGTAGTTCCGGGATTTGGAGAAGGCTTGAAGATGATGAAACCGGGTGCGCACTACATTCTCTATATCCCCGGCGACCTCGCTTATGGCGTGCAAGGACAGCCGTATGCAGGTATCAAGTCTAACGAGACTTTGGTATTCGATGTTGAAGTCGTAGGCATCGAAGAATAAAATTCAAAGAAAAAACGGTCTATCGGCGTAGGCCACAATACAGAGGGGTGTCGTAATGAACGATGCCCTTTTTCTCATTTATAATAAGAAGTTAATCGGGGAGGGAAAAGAGGTACTTGCTTTTTTGTACATAAGAGAGTTCCCGCTAATAACATCGAATCAACGTTGAATATGTTTCATCCAATGATGGAGCTCAATAAGAAAGCGGCGATACAGACTAATCCGTGCCGCCGCTCTCTTACTATGAAAACAATTATTGATTAATCGTACATATCGACTTTCGGCAATGCAATGAGCTTGTTGTTGCATTCGCTGATGAACTTCAGTATGGCGTCACGCGGTGCGCTCGGCTTGATGTCTGCCTGAATGCGCTTCACGGCATTGAAAAGCGAAACGTTGCATTGGTAGATATGACGGTAAGCCTTCGCTATGTCGTCAATCTCATCTTCAGTGAACCGCTCTGCACGGTCGCGCATAATCATCGCGTTTACGCCGTAATATGCGGCCGGATTGTGTGCCATAATCACGTATGGAGGGACATTGCCGGATATGCGGCATCCGCCTTTGATGAACACCCAGTCGCCAAGGCGGCTGCCGGCATTCACTTTCACGCCGGTTGAAAGAATCGAGGCAAAACCGATTCTTACGTCACCGGCAATCTGTGAGCCGTTTCCAAGCACGCACCATTCAGCGATGTCGGAGTCATGTCCGATATGGGTTTCTGCCATAAGCACCACATTCGCGCCTATCACTGTCGCCTTTTCCTCATGGATACTGCGGTTGATGATTACCTGTTCGCGAACAATGGCATTATCGCCGATTTTACACAACGTATGCTCGCCTTTCCAACGGAAATCCTGAGGGTCGGCACCTACAACAGCGCCGTTGAACACCTTGATTCCGTTGCCCAATCTCGAACCGTGCATAATGCTCGCGTACGGCATTATTTCACAGTTGTCGCCTATTTCAACATCTTTGTCGATGAAAGCGAAAGGGTGTACTGTAATATTGTTGCCGAGCTTTGCTCCGGGGTCAACAAATGCTAATGGACTAATCATGGCTTTATACTATTTTAGTTTGTCGCACAATAATCAACGTCCGCCACCAAGTGCCTGATAGAGGCTGATAGCCGACTGGCTGATTGACAAATCGCACTGCAACTGCGACATCTGGGCAGCCAATAGCGACTGTTGTGCAGTCAGGACTTCCAAATAGGTGGCAGTGCCTAAAGTTAATAAATCATTATTATATTCCACAGCTTTTTCCAAATTTTTTACCTGCTCTTCCAACAATTTAACACGCTCGCGGTTCTTATTGAAGGAAACGAGGTTGTTCGACACTTCTGAGCTTGCGCTGAGCACAGTGTATTCAAACGTGTTGAGCGACTGCTGCTGTTGCGCCTTTGCCGCCTTGAGGCTCGCGATGTTCTGGCTGCGGAAAAGCGGAGCTGTAAGCGAAGCCGCAAGCTGGTAGAACCATTCGCCCGGATTCTTTATCACCGAGCCGAGCAGATTGGTGAACCCGCCGGTTGCCGAAATGGTGATATTAGGATAGAATGCAGCACGGGCAAGATTTGTCGAATAGTAAGCCATCGCAAACGACTGCTCTGCCGCCTTCACGTCGGGACGCGCCGCAAGATACTTCATAGGCACGCCTTCTTCAAGATATTCAGGGAATACCGGCTCGTACGACGTGTCGACAGTCCAGCGTTGCGGAGCGGAATTAAGCATCAGCGACAATGAGTTGTATGCCTGATTCAACTGGTCCTCAAGTTGTGGAATCTGCGCCATTATCGAGTTGTAGTTGGCCTGTGCCTGAACGACTGCAACCTCGTTGTAGCGTCCGGCCTCTTTCAAGTCTTTCATTGTCTGCACGCTTTCTTTCCACAATTCGGCAGTTTCCTGCGAGAGTTTAAGCTCTTTTTCAAGCATCACGATAGTGTAGTAGCAGTTTGCCACGCCGGCAATGATTTGCGAGCGCACGGCCTGCTCGTAAGCTTCTGTCTGCTTTACGGATGCCTGAGCCTGACGTTTCGAGTTTAGCAGTCCTCCGAACAAGTCGAGTTGCCACGTGGCGGTAGCCGGAATCTGATACGACCAACTGTCGCTCGTTATTTTCGAGCCGCCGTAAGAAGCCGTGCCTCCATTCGGCGACAATGAAATCTGTGGCACATAGCTCAACTTTGCGCCAAGCAATTGGGCATTGGCTATTTCTACGTTCAAGCGGGCATTTTCCAAATCCACATTCTTGTCAAGCGCAATCTGTATCAAGGCCTGCAACTGCGGGTCGGTGAACATTTCATCCCATTCGATGTTGCCTAAAGCCGTAGAGTCGACCTCCTCTTTCTGGGCGGCGGCAATCTCTCCCGATATGCCCTCTTCCGGCAATTCGAATTTTTTGTAGATGTGGCAGCTGCTCATCATTGCGGCACTTGCCGCAATGATGACTGCCATTGATATTTTATTGTATTTCATAACTTTTCTCAATGTTTGGTTATTTACGTACATATTGCTCAATCTGGTCGGCAACTTCCTCGTTCTGAGTATCCTTCCACTTCATCGGAACGAACTTCTCCTGAATCTTCTGGAATATCACGAACAACGCCGGAACTATGAGTACCTGAAGAATCATACCGATAAGCATACCGCCTATCGCGCCAGTACCCAATGCCCTGTTACCGTTTGCTCCTGCGCCTGTAGCGAACATCAGCGGCAACAGACCGATAATCAATGCGAACGAAGTCATCAAGATAGGACGCAGACGTGCCGACGCTCCGGCAATTGCCGCGTTGACGATGCTCATACCGGTCTTACGGCGGGCAAGAGCGAACTCGACGATAAGGATGGCGTTCTTGGCCAACAATCCGATAAGCATAATCAAACCGATTTGCAAGTAGATATTGTTGACAATGCCGAACATCTTCGCAAAGATGAACGAGCCCATCAAACCGAACGGAATCGAGAATATTACCGCCAATGGCAGGATGTAGCTTTCATACTGTGCCGCCAGCAACAGGTAGACGAAAATCAAGCACAAGCCGAACACGATTGCCGTAGAAGATGCCGAAGTGTTCTGCTCTTCCCTTGTCATACCGGAGAACTCGTAGCCGAATCCTTGCGGAAGTGCCTGTGCGGCAACTTCCTGAATGGCGCGGATTGCGTCACCGTTGGAATATCCTTCAGCCGGCGTACCTGTCACACTGATGGAAGTGTACATATTGAAACGGTTGATAACGTCAGGACCGTATACACGGCGCAAGGATATGAAGTTGGTGATAGGAGCCATCTCTCCGCTTCCGTTGCGCACCTTTATCTGATTGAGCGATTCCGGTGACACACGCGATTCCGGATTGGCCTGCATCATCACACGGTAAAGCTTACCGAAACTGTTGAAGTTGGAAACGTACATACCGCCCATATATCCCTGAAGCGTGGAGAGCACCGTGCTCGGGCTCAGACCGGCCTGTTTCGTCTTCGCCACGTCCACATCCACCATATACTGCGGGAATGTCGGGTTGAATGTAGTATATGCCGACTGTATCTCAGGACGCTTGTTCAACTCTGCAAGGAACGACTGGGAAATCTGGAAGAACTTGTTGATGTCGCCACCGGTCTTGTCCTGCAACTTGAACTCGAAACCGTTAGTCATAGAATAACCGGAAATCATAGGCGGCTGGAAGAACATCACACGTCCGTCCTTGATTTGGCTGCCGACCGCTCCATAGAGCTGCATCAGCACATTGCCGATTTGCGTTTCCTCGGTTGTACGCTCCGACCAGTCTTTCAATTTGATGATGAACGTACCGTAAGTGTTACCTTGTCCGGAAAGGAAGCTGTAGCCCACGATTTCCGTACGGTATTCCACTGCCGGATTCTGCGCGATGATTGCGTCCACTTTGTCCATCACTTCGGTAGTGCGTTCGCGTGAGGTTGCCGGCGGCATATCCACCATGCCGAACAATACGCCTTGGTCTTCATCCGGAACCAATGCAGTGGCCGTGCTGACCATCAACAATACCAATGCAACGATAGAGGCTGCAACTATGCTGAAGGCTGTAACCTTATGACGGATGAAGAAACTTGCATATCCGTGATAATGGTCAAGCACAACGGCATACATCTTGTTGAATCCCTCATGGAATTTCTGCACCGGAGTGCGTTTCTCGCCCGGTTTATGCTCTTTGTGGGCGCGCAGGAACACACCGCACATTGCCGGTGACAATGTCAAGGCGTTGATAGCCGACAGACCGATGGCAATCGCCATCGTAAGACCGAACTGACGGTAGAACACTCCCGACGTTCCGCCGATGAACGACACCGGAATGAACACGAGCATCATGACCAACGTGATTGATACGATAGCGCCGCCAATCTCGCGCATTGCGTCGATAGAAGCCATACGCGGGGAAGAATATCCCTCGTCGAGCTTCGCATGGACGGCTTCGACCACCACTATGGCATCATCCACCACAATTGCGATGGCAAGCACCAAAGCGGAAAGGGTAATCAAGTTGATGGAGAATCCGATAAGATAAATACCGAAGAATGTACCTATCAACGCCACAGGTATCGCTATGGCAGGGATAATCGTAGAACGCAGGTCCTGCAAGAAGATATACACAATCAAGAACACAAGGATGAACGCCTCAATCAACGTCTTGAGCACTTCGTGGATAGAAGCGAAAAGGAAGTCGTTGACGTTCATTGATATGTTGAATTCCAATCCTTTAGGAAGGTTCTTCTCGGCATTCTTCAGCACTTCGAGCACATCCTCTACAACGGCTGTCGCATTTGAGCCGGCAGTCTGTTGCACCATAGCGGAAGCCGCATTCTTGCCGTTAACACGGCTTACAAAACCGTAGTCCAAACGTCCGAGCTCAAGTTCCGCCACATCCTTAAGATAAAGCACCTCGCCATTGGAATTGGTACGGAGAATGATTTCGCCGAACTGTTCCGGGGTTACAAGGCGTCCTTTATACCTTAATATATATTGGAAGCTCTGGTTGGAGTTCTCGCCCAACTGACCCGGAGCTGCTTCGATGTTCTGCTCGGCAAGAGCAGCCGTGACATCGGTAGGCATCAAGCCATACTGTGCCATAACGTCAGGTTTCAGCCATATACGCATAGAATAGTCCTGACCCATCAACATCGCGTTACCCACACCGTTAACACGCTTGATTTCCGGTATGATGTTGATGTTCATATAGTTCTCTATGAACGAGTTGTCATAAGTATTATCCGGAGAATAAAGCGAGAATACAAGCAAGGTTGAAGTTTGGCGCTTACGGGTTGTGACACCGTAGCTTGTAACTTCTGCCGGAAGAAGGCTCTCGGCCATCGACACACGGTTCTGCACATCTACTGCAGCCATGTCGGGGTCGAAGCCCTGCTCGAAATATACGGTAATATCCGCACTACCTGTATTGGTAGCTGTAGATTGCATATACATCATACCTTCGGCACCGTTGATTTGCTCCTCAAGCGGGGCAATCACGGAGTTGAGCACGGTCTGCGCGTTGGCACCTGTATAGTTGGCCGACACATTGACCGTAGGGGGCGCGATATCAGGATATTGCAACACAGGCAGCCAAAGCAGCCCGACTATACCCAATATCACGATGAATATTGAGATTACCGTCGAGAGCACCGGACGGTTAATAAAAGCATCAAGTTTCATATTTCTTCTACTAAAGTTCCTTTATTATTTATTCTGTTCAGCAGCTGCGGCAGCCGGAGCCTGTGCCTGCTGTGAAGGAGCGACAGGATTGATTACGCTTCCGTCGCGCACTGAAATGCCTACACCTTCTATTACAACACGGTCGCCGTCATTGAGACCGGAAGTTACGAAGAAGTTTTTGCCGTCGTTGTTGGCAAGCACTTTGATTTGCTTGGAAACCACCTTGTTAGAATCACCTACTACATAAGCATAGCGTATGTTCTGAATCTCGGTAGTGGCGTTCTGCGGTATCGTATATACGTTTTCCTCGTGTACCGGTATAAGGATTGTGCCGGTAGAACCGCTGCGGAGCATTCCGTTCTTGTTCGGGAAAAGCACACGTACAGAAGCCGAGCCGGTTGTGTTGTCAATCAATCCGGTCAATGTAGCCACCTTGCCGGTTTCCGGATACATGGAACCGTCGGAAAGCTGCAACTTCACAGGAGGAAGTGCTGCAAGTGCGCTGCTCAAAGAGGTAGCTCCGCTATTGGTCATCTCCAGAATCTGCTTTTCGTTGAAAGATACATAAGCATACACTTCAGAAATGTCTGAAATTGTAGTCAACGGAGAAGCCGACGACGGAGAAGCCAACGAGCCTTCACGGTTGGGAATAGACCCTACATAGCCTGCCGACGGAGCCTTGACTACCGTATACGACAAGTTCTTGCGTGCGTTGACCAAAGTTGCCTCTGCCTGTGCAAGCTGTGCCTTTGCGGAAGCGAGGTCGTTCTGAGCAAGCTGGTTCTCATATTCGCTTATGATATTCTTGTCAAAAAGTTTCTGCTTGTTGCTTGCAGTGATTTTTGCGCTGTTCAACGCTTCACGCGCAACGGCAACGGCAGCCTCTGCCTGATTTACGGCAGCCTCGAATTGAACTTGGTCGAGGATAAACAATGTCTGGCCTGCAGACACTTGCTGACCTTCGTCGACACAAACCTTAGTGATGAATGCCGTCACCTGCGGACGGATTTCAACGTCTTTCTTTCCTTTGATAATTGCAGGATAGGCGGATTCCAAATCTGCCGTACCTTTCTTTACTGTAATGACCGCTACATTCGGGACAGCCTGCTGTCCCATCTGTGATTGATCCTTACCTCCACACGAAGTCAAACTCAATCCTAAAATCAGCCCTGATAGCAATAAAGGCTTCATCATTCTTCTTTTCATAAAAAACTAAATTTCAATATCTATTTTACTATTATTATTTTATGCACACTATATAGGCAAAGTGAAACGTTGCAAAGTTACAGCGAATGTGTCCTATGATTTATGATATATGTCATAAAATTACAAAATGCGCCTTTAAAATATGCTAAAGAACGTATTTTTGAAGGCGCGTTTTAACAAAAGAGGGATACAGATGTTAATTTTAGCTCATTTTCACCCAGCGGCACATCTCTTTGAAAGATATCTTCTTGCCGTACATCAAAATACCGACTCTGTAAATCTTAGCGGAAATCCACAGTATGAAGAAATCGGTGGCAAACAACAAAGCAACCGAAAGCAGCTCCTGCCATACCGGTACTCCGAACGGAATACGCACCATCATCACTATCGAGGATGTGAACGGGAAGAACGACATCCAGAAAGCGAACGGCCCTTCCGGATTGTCGGCGCTGTAGAAGCCGGCATAGAATGCGAACATCATAATCACCATCACAGGAAGCATCAACTGCTGCGAATCCTGCTGGTCGTTGACTGCCGCGCCGAAAGCGGCAAGTATCGAGGCATAAAGCAGATATCCGCCTATGAAATACAGCACGAAAAGCACTATTATCTCTACAACCGGAAGACTGCCGAGCGCGGTGAACAGCTGCGCCAATTCCGCCATATCGGCCGAAGCTCCGGCGGCTGCCATCGCCTGCATATCCGTTTCTGCCATCATCGGGATTCCTGCAATCAACGAGCCTCCGACGAGCAGGACCGCAAGAAGCAGTCCCCAGATGAGCATTTGGAAAATCCCAACCAAGCCGATTCCTATTATCTTGCCGAGCAGCAGGTCGACAGGCTTGACGCTCGAGACCATCAGTTCGACAATGCGGTTTGTCTTCTCTTCCATCACGCCTTGCATTACCATCGAACCGTAGGAAAGCACGAACATATAGATGAGGAACGTCAGTATCATGCCGACTACCATTACCACTTCCGACATCGACGATTGCTCGCCCTCGTCGGTCCAGCGGATAGTGGAAACCTCCACTTTCTTCTGCACGTCGTCGATTATGCTCGACAGCTCCGGTATGTCGTAGCGGCTGAACTTCTCCTCACGGACTTTCTCCGTCAGCGCGGATTCCACATAACCACGCAAGTCCATCGGCACTTCCCTTTGCGAGAATATCGCCGCGGAATGCGGGAAATCGACAAGGTCGGCCGTAATCTGCACCACCGCCCCGACATCCGTGGAATCAGAGCGGAAAGAGTCACGCATCCTGTCGGTTGGGACGAACAGGTAGTCGTCGTTGCTTTTCAATGCTTCGGCATATTTGCCTGTGTTGTCGATGACGGCGACAGTCATACGCTCCGAGCTGCCTATCATCGACAGCAGCAACGGAAGAAACACCAATCCCGCCATCAGGAAAGGCATCAATATCGTCATTATTATGAACGATTTCTTTTTTATGCGTGTAGCCGCCTCACGCTGGGCGACAATCCAAACCTTACTTTCCATAATCCGTAATTTCTAAATCCTGTCCGCCAACCACTTTCAAGAAAATATCGTTCATCGAAGGTGTCTGCTCCGCAAACGAATATATTTCCACCTGCTTTGCCAGCTCGCCCAGCAGCAACGAGTTAGAGCACTCCTTGTCGTTTTTCCTTACCAGATATTTGCAGCATCCGTGCGACGGTGACGTGGAAAGCACCTCGAAGCACCCCGACGACTGCAATCCGCCACCGGCAATTATTTCGTAAAGTCCTGTGCGGTAGTGGGAGCGGACATCGAGCACGCTTCCGTCGAGCACTACCTTGGAATGGTTGATTAATGCTATGTCGTCGCAAATCTCCTCCACTGACCCCATATTGTGGGTGGAGAATATTATGGTGTGTCCTTTTTCTTTTAATTCGAGAATCTCACGCTTCAGCAAATCGGCGTTTACAGGGTCGAAACCCGAGAAAGGCTCGTCGAATATCATCAGTTGCGGCTCGTGGAGCACGGTGACTACAAACTGCACTTTCTGCTGCATTCCTTTCGACAGTTCTTCCACTTTCTTATTCCACCAAGGGTTGATGTCAAACTTGTCGAACCACCAGCGCAACCGCCGTGTGGCTTCTTCTTTCCCCAAACCTTTAAGGCGCGCGAGGTACAACGCCTGTTCGCCTACTTTCATCTTCTTGTAAAGTCCGCGCTCCTCGGGAAGGTAGCCGATATTATACACGTCGTCGGCACGCAAAGCGTGTCCGTCGATAATCACTTCTCCTTCGTCGGGCATGGTGATTCGGTTGATTATGCGTATGAGCGTAGTCTTTCCCGCCCCGTTGGGGCCGAGCAGCCCGAAAACACGTCCTTTGCCAACGTTGATGCTCACGCCATCCAGTGCCGTATGCCCTGAATAACGTTTCACCACGTTGCGCACTTCCATAAAATTATCCATTTTTCTTATTCCATTCGTTCGTACATGGGCTTTTCGACCGGCTCTACTTCATAACCGGCATCGATGAGCATGGCAATCAATCCGTCACTGCCGACAAGATGCCCGGCTCCGACAGCAAACAGGGTGGAACCGCTTTCCATAATGTCAGGCAACTTCCGCATCCACGCCTCGTTTCGTTCGTTGATAAGGGCATATTTCTCTTCCGGCGTATAATCACAAGCGGAATCCTCTCCATCGCCAATCATCAATGCCTCTATCCGCGACAAGTCTTGAGAGAAATATGCGTCGGTCAATTGTCTTGACTGGGCTGCAAGCGAGTCGAACGACTCGACAGTGCATACAAGCTGCTCAATCTGCCTGCGCAAAGGCTGGCTCACCATCAAATCCATTTGGATGCCGACGCTTTCAAGCCCTTCTACCTCTTTTCCCAGCGATTTCGCGAGCTCCTGAATCCCGGCATCGAGCGGATTGGAAGGGTCGTAGTCCGGAACTCCTTTCACAGTTGTCAGTACAGTGATTTGGTTGGTGACTGCTACTGGCAACATCTTCGCCATATTGATGTCGTCAAGGCTCAGTTTTAAATTGTTTTCCAAAAATGTCTCCACCGTCGAGAATTCCTGAGGGCTGAGCAGCCCGGCCAAGGTCGTGTCGCCCGGCAAGGTCAGCCGTTGCGCCATATATGCCAGCGTGTCGGGATTAAGCATGTCGGAGGCTACAACTTCTCCATATACTTTGTCTACATTGCTTATCGCGGAGGCAAGTCCTTCAATACTGTCAACCAAGCTGAAAGGGGCAATATGGTATGTGCCGAAAAGATATGACGGCTTTTCCAGACCGTTGCCGGTAATGCGCCATAACAATTGGGCGTCAGTCGAAACCGTGATTAATACACATATAACAAATAAAGCAATCCGCTTCATAGAATGAGCTGAAATTTTGTCCAAAGTTACTTAAATTCACAATAACGGCAAATTAATAACATATTTTATTATCGGACAGACGGTGATTTAAGGTTTGCTATGTTTCATTTCTTATATTATCTCATTAATTTTGCCACCTGAATAAGAACTGTTATATTTTTACGACGATAACTATAAAAACATAATGAAATTTTTTGTTTGTGTCACAGTTTTAATCGCGGCGAGTGTGCTGACAACTAAAGCGGCAATTGTAAACGGGAAAGTGGTTGATGAAAGTGGCAATCCTATGGAGTTTGTCAATGTGATTGCAAAAAGTTCGGTCGGGAAATCTTCATATGGAGCCGTGACTGGAGTTGACGGCAGTTTCAGAATCACGGACATTCCAAATGGCAAATATACGCTTACTTCTTCTTTTGTTGGCTATAATCCTGCAAGCAAGCAGATTGTTGTGAACAGAGGCTCTGTAAATGCCGGTGTTTTGGAAATGGGGGAGAATTCTACGGTATTGCAGGAAGTGGAAGTGAAGGGCGTGAAATCGCAGATGAAGTTTGAATTGGACCGCAAAGTGTTCAATGTCGAGGCCGATTTGGCCGCGGCCGGCGTGTCGGCGAGCGAGTTGCTTGAAAATATTCCTTCTATCGAGGTTGACAACGACGGAGCAGTGTCGTTGCGTGGAAATTCTTCCGTGACAATATGGATAAACGGAAAAGATGCCGGGCTCACTTCCGACAATCAGGCGGACATTCTCGAGCAACTTCCGGCAGAGAGCATCGAGAGGGTTGAAATCATAACAAATCCTTCGGCTAAATACAGTCCGGAAGGTACGGCGGGAATCATCAATATAGTAATGAAGCGTAACTCCCTGTTGGGTTATTTCGGGTCGGCGCGCGCAAGTGTAAACTCGCAGAAAGGCTATAATGCAAACGTGAGCGGCAATTTTAATTTCGGGAAATGGGAAACAAACATAGGTGTCGGTTTCCGCCACAACGAGAATGACCGGAACAGCCTGTCACGGCGGACATACGATGACGGCACTTTCCTCAATTCCGACCAAAAGACGGAAAACAACCGCAATAATATGTTCTTGCGCGGAGGTGTGGCCTATTATCTCGACGATTACAACGAATTTTATATGAACGGATTCGGGATGTTCGGAAAAGGCTCGCGCGACGGGTCGACAGTATACGACTCCGACCAGCCCGGGCAAACCCTTATAGGCCAGACAAGCTCGAACGACAACAAGATGCGCGGAGGTATGGCCATAGTGGGGTATAAGCATACTTTTGCCGAAAACCATACACTCGACATATCAGCTAATTTTAACAAATGGGGCGGCGGAGGCCCTAACGAAAATTGGCAGAACTACACGTACGAGGAAGAATTTTTAGATGAAAACAACGAGCCGCAATTGCGCACATGGCAGGACTGGCAGATGCAAAGCACCGACATCGCAAACCGCAACTTCGAGTATCAGGCCGATTATACGCTTCCGATAGCTAAGAAGTTCCGTTTCGAGACCGGTTACAAGGGACGGCATGGCCGTGAGAATAGCCCGACTGTCACTTACAGCGGCGACTCGCAGGATAACATGCAATTGGACGAAGATTTGTATAACCGTTTCATCTACGAACAGAACATACAGGCACTCTATGCAACTATCGGAGGCACTGTAGGCAAACTGAGCTTTCAGGGAGGCGTGCGTGGCGAATACTGGCAGGTGCGTACCAAATCGCTTGCTTACGGAGAGAGCGAAGCCGGCAAGGAAATGTTCAAGGATAATAATTTCCAGCTTTTCCCGAGCGCTTTCGTTTCCTATTCATTCCCTAAGCAAAACGAGATGCAGGTTAATTACACACGCCGCATACGCCGTCCGTGGGGCGGGCAGTTGAATTCGTTCCACAACACGTCCGACCCGACTAACATATCTTACGGTAATCCGTATCTTGACCCGGAATATTCCAACGCATTTGAACTCAACTATATAAAGACTTGGGAAAAACATATGGCGTCGGTGTCGGCCTACTACCGCAGTACCGATAATGTCATCCAGCGCATCAATTTTATTAATGACCAGACAGGTGTGATGAACACTACGTTCGACAATGTGTCGCAATCCATATCGACAGGAGCGGAAGTTATTTTCAAAGATAATTTTTTCAATATTCTTGATCTTACCACTACTGTCAACCTGTTCTATTACCAACTGGATGGATTCTCTTATACTCCGGAAAATTCAAGGCAAGTGGTGAGCGACGACGGCGACAGCAATTTCTCGTGGAACATACGCGCCATAGCCCGCGTGATGCTTCCGTTGGGATTCAGCGCGCAGGTCAACGGCGGGTACAATGCCCCGATGGTAATCGCCCAGGGCAAGCGCGACGGCAATTACCGTCTGGATGCCAGCCTGCGCAAGGATTTCGGGAAATGGGCTGTCAACCTGAATGTGCGCGACATCCTCGATTCACGCTCGCGGGAGTCAACTACCTACGGCAACGGCTATAGCCAGTATTCCAAAAACTGGGGCAGCGGCAGGCGTTTTCAAATCACCGTGTCCTACAATTTCGGCAATATGAAAGCCAAGCCCAACAAGCACACGCAGGGCGAAGCCGGTGCCATGGGCGGCGGAGAAGATATGGACTACTAATGTTTACACGTCGAGGATGAGGCCTTCGCGGGCGAGGACAGTGGATGGAAACACTGATTGCGCTTCTTCGAGTAGCGGAGTCTCGTCGATGTAACGCGACGAGAAGTGTCCGATTACGAGCCGTTTCACCCCGGCTTCGGCGGCAATGCGTGCCGCGTCTTTTGCCGTGGTGTGGCAAGTCTGTTTCGCTCGTTTGAGCATATCGCTCATAAATGTCGCTTCGTGGTAAAGCAAATCAGCGTCTTTAATCTCATTTATAACAGCTTTTAAAGGAAGCGTGTCGGAAATATAGGCGTATGTGCGCGACGGGTCTGGGGCTGTGGTCAGTATTTCATTAGGCACAATGGTGCCGTCGGGCTTGACATAGTCGTCGCCGGCCTTTATCCGGGCGAGCATTGCCACAGGCACTTGATGGAAATCGGCCATTTCGCGGTTGAGATGGCGCAGCTTTTCTTTCTCGCGGAAAATGAAGCCTACGCAAGGCATACGGTGGACGAGAGGCACGGTGCTTACAGTCAGTGACTTGTCTTCGTAGATTGTATTGTTGCCATATTCATACGGCGCAAATTCTACTTGCAGGTCGTGTGAAGTGTAGTCGATGAGCGGTTTTAACAGGCGGATTCCTTCTTCAGGAAGATGCACGGTGACATGTCCCTCTATGCCGCCAAGGCTGAGAGTGGATAGCAGTCCGGGCAGTCCGTAGCAATGGTCGCCGTGCAGGTGGCTTATGAAAATATGGCGTAAGCGGTTGGGCTTTAGCCGCATTCTCATGAATTGCATCTGCGCCCCTTCTCCGCAGTCTACCATGAACAGATTGCCGCGGAAATCTATGACTTGCGATGACGGATAATGGCGTGTCGTAGGCTTTGCCGACCCGCAACCTAAGATATATACTCGAAAAGCATCCATAAAAGTCTTGTTAATACTTGCAAACATACGGAAAAATTGCAGATTTTTCCGTATGTTTGCAAAAGATTGTTATGAGAAAGTTTACTTGCGTTGACGATATTGGTAATCTCGAGGCTGCCGTGAAGGAGGCTTTGGAAGTGAAGAAAAACCGTTTTGCCTATAAACGGCTTGGCGAGAACCGCACGTTGCTGATGATTTTTTTCAACTCGTCGTTGCGTACGCGTTTGAGTACGCAGAAAGCGGCGATGAACCTCGGCATGAACGTTATTGTGCTCGATGTGAACCAAGGGGCGTGGAAGCTCGAGACCGAGCGGGGCGTGATAATGGACGGCGACAAGCCGGAGCATCTGCTGGAGGCTATTCCGGTGATGGGGTGCTATTGCGATATTATCGGTGTGCGCTCGTTTGCCCGGTTTGAGAGCAAGCAGGACGATTATTCCGAAAAGATATTAGAGCAGTTCATCCGCTATTCCGGACGGCCGGTGTTCAGCATGGAGGCAGCTACCCGCCATCCGTTGCAGAGCTTTGCTGATTTGATAACAATCGAGGAATATAAGGCAAAGAAGCGGCCGAAGGTGGTTCTTACGTGGGCTCCGCATCCTAAGGCATTGCCGCAGGCCGTGCCTAATTCGTTTGCGGAATGGATGCGCGCGGCGGATTATGATTTTGTGATTACCCATCCTCACGGTTACGAGCTTTCGGAGGAATTCACAGCCGGTGTACCTGTCCTGTATGATCAGGACGAGGCGCTTGCCGGGGCTGATTTCGTGTACGCGAAAAACTGGTCGGCGTTTGCCGACCCTAATTATGGCAAGGTGCTAAGCACCGACCGTTCGTGGACAATCACGGCGGAAAAAATGGCGTTGACCGACAATGCCTATTTTATGCACTGCCTGCCTGTCAGAAGGAATATGATTGTGAGCGACGACGTGATAGAGAGCGACCGCTCCATCGTGATTCCGGAGGCTGCCAACCGTGAAATTTCTGCGATGGTGGTGTTGAAACGTATGCTTGAAAGTTTATGAGAAATAATGTGATTATGAAACGGCTTATATTCATATTGATGCTTGTCCCATTGCTTGCCTTTGCCGACGGCAGCGTACGGTATTGGGACGAAGGGGCGTTGCGGTGGAGCGATTTCACCGGTAATCCGGTTATGAAGACAACGCCTACCTATTTCAAAGGCCGCTTGGTCGTGAAATCGGAGATTACTCAGGAGGAAAAATCGCGGTTTAACATAGAGACAACCGTTTCGACATACGCTTTTGCCGAGATGGACAAGACTCAGTCGTATGCCGATACGGCTTACCGCAGCAGCCAGATGTTGCGCTATCATCAGTTGCAGTTCGATTTGCTGGAATTGATGCGCCGCCGTTTGCAAGCCGACCTCAATACCGGAATGACCGGCATTGAGGCTGACAAGCGTGTGGCCTACTATCAGAATCTTTATGACGGATATATAGCCGACATAGCAAAGCGGACTGTCAATGGCAGTAATGACAACCGCTTGCAGGAGGAGGAATATTTCGTGCGCAAGCAGCTCGACGAGTTTCTGTTGCCGGCCGTTCCCGAGGTCAAGCCCGGAAAGTTCAGCTATGGCTGGTATATTGGTACCGGAGCGCTGATTCCTACCGGCGAAATTGCCGACGCTTTCGGTTATGCTTGGCTGTTTAATATCGGATTGACGGCTGGTTACGACCGTCTGTTCCTGAAAGCCGACATCTCCTATGGGCAGCCGCGGCTCGACGATATGCGCGGCGAGCTTTTCGGGAGGGAGAAAGAGTGGGCTGTCAACCGCTATGCCAACCAGCTTTCGGGTGTTGTGGCATTGGGCTACCGTGTGCTCGACACCAAGCGTTTCGCCATTACTGTCAATGTGGGCGGAGGCTGGACCAATTATGCGTGGGATGTGGCCGATTTTGTGGTGAATACTGACAATCCCGGCAATAATCCTGAGACGGAGTTCGTGCGTAATTCGGAAATACGGCGCAATACTATCCATAATTTCAATTATATGGCCGGGCTCGATTTTGACTGGAATTTCCATACGGTAGTTTCCGACAAGCCGTTTTTCCTGAGCGGCCGCCGGGAGCAATACACTTCTTCGCTGCGGTTGTCGCCATATTTCATGCATCAGAAATATTCGAAGCTTTCACCGCAGCGCAGCGGATACCAAGTAGGCATAATGCTTACGTATAGCGGTATAGCGCGGGCTTTAGGTCTTAAATGATTCAGACTATGGCGTTGATAATTCCCGATAATTACAGGCTGAAACTGTTGCCGGAGACTACGGAGATTGCCATTAAGCTGATTAAGGACGCTTTCCAGCAACGGTTGGCAAAGGCGTTGAATCTGCGGCGGGTAACGGCTCCGCTTTTCGTGCTTTCGGGCACCGGACTGAACGATGACCTTAACGGCGTCGAGAAAGCTGTAAGTTTCCCTGTGAAGTCATTAGGTGGCAGGACTGCCGAGGTAGTGCATTCGTTGGCCAAATGGAAGAGGTCGAAACTCGCGGCTTATGGTGTAGCTCCGGGATTCGGCATCTATACGGATATGAACGCAATCCGTACCGACGAGGATTTGGATAACATTCATTCCATCTATGTCGACCAATGGGACTGGGAACAGGCGATACGCGAGAGCGACCGCAGCCTAGACTATCTCGTTGCGGCGGTGCGTAAAATTTATGCGGCCTTGAAGGGGACTGAACAAATCGTATATGAGCGTTTCCCGCATATCACTCCGGTGCTTCCCGACGAAATAGCCGTGGTGCATTCCGAAGAATTGCTGCAACTTTATCCGTCGCTCACTCCAAAACAACGTGAGACGGAAATTGCCCGCAAATACGGAGCGGTGTTTATCGTCGGAATCGGTGCGGAATTGTCGGACGGAAAGCCTCACGACGGACGCGCTCCCGACTACGACGATTGGATTACTCCCAACAGTGCCGGCTACCGCGGGCTTAACGGCGACATTATGCTGTGGAATCCGGTGTTGCGGATTCCTTTTGAATTGTCGTCGATGGGCATACGTGTCAGTGCGGAATCGCTGATGGAACAATTGAGAGTGCGGGGATGTGAGGAGCGTGCCGAATTGCCGTTCCACCGCTCGTTGCTCTCGGGCGGGCTTCCATATTCCATCGGCGGGGGAATAGGACAGAGCCGTCTGTGTATGTTCCTGCTCCAAAAAGCGCACATCGGCGAGGTACAAGCCAGTGTATGGCCGGAAGAACAAATAGAAGAATGCCGCAGGCATAACATATATTTAATGTAGAAAATAGATGTCGAGAACAGAATCGGAATTGAAAGGCGTTACCCTTTTGGGCAACACCGCCACACGCTATCCGGACCAGTATGCTCCGGAGGTGCTTGAAACATTCAAGAATAAGCATCAGGATAACGAATATCTCGTGACGTTCACATGCCCGGAGTTCACGAGCCTCTGCCCGAAGACCGGACAACCTGACTTCGCAAAAATCATAATAAGCTACATTCCCCGTGAGGATATGGTGGAGAGCAAGAGCCTGAAGCTATATCTTTTCAGTTTCCGCAACCACGGCGACTTCCACGAGGATTGCGTCAATATCATAATGAAAGACCTTGTGCGGCTTATGAACCCGCGCTACCTTGAAGTGCGGGGCATATTCACTCCGCGCGGCGGGATTGCCATATTGCCTTTTGCCAACTATGCCGACAGTGAGCATCAGGAGATGAAACGCCAGCGGCTGATGGCTAATTTTATTAATAATTTCTGATTATTTTGCCGGTTAAAGGCGTATTGCTTTGCATACAGTGCAATAATTTTGTATTTTTGCACTACATACAGTGCAAAAATACAAAAGTATGGATAAGCGGCTATTAAAGACAATTATTGTTGAGCGGCAAAGAGAAATAGCGGAGACTAATTTGTTTGAGAGGGCTATATCCTTTGAACGCAATGCGAATTATGTCATTGTGGGCATAAGGCGTGCCGGAAAATCTTACCAAATGTTTCAGGACATTAAGTCAAGAGTTGGCACCGGGGAAATCTCCATAGACGATTGCCTTTATATAAATTTTGAGGATGAGCGTATAGCATCGATGCGGGCGTCCGAATTGCATTTGTTGCTTGAATGTTATGCTGAATTGTTCGGGGGCAAGCGTCCGTTAGTCTATCTTGACGAGATACAGAACATTGAAGGATGGGAGAAATTTGTCAGGCGGCTTGCCGATTCCAAATACAGGGTTATGGTGACAGGCAGCAATGCCAAGATGCTGAGCAGGGAAATTGCCACTACTCTTGGTGGCAGATTTATAATCAGGGAAGTGTTTCCGTTTTCTTTCCGGGAATATCTGGGATGGAAAGGCATTTCGGCGGGTAGTAATTGGGAGTATGATAAGGCGGAATGCCTTGATGTGTTTAAGGCTTGTGAGACCTATTTGCATTTTGGTGGTTTTGCGGAGACTTTCGGCATTGTCAACAAGCGCGAATGGATTAATTCCCTGTATCAGAAAATCATATTGGGTGACATCATCGCCCGCAATAACATACGGAACGGAAATGCAATACGCCTTATGACCAAGAAACTGGCAGAAAGTGTGATGCAGCCTATGTCGCAGACGCGTTTGCTGAATGTGATAAAGTCATCGGGCAATGTTGTCGGGCGTAACACGGTTGCCGAATATCTTTCGTATATGGAAGAGGCATATTTGCTGTTCAGCTTGGTAAATTTCACGGATTCGTTTACGGAGCGGAGTGTGAACCGTAAACGGTATTTTTTCGATAATGGGTTGTTGAACAATTTTCTTACAGGAGATGAGCCTAAATTGTTGGAAAACGTAGTGGCTGTCGATCTTATAAAGCGTTATCGACAATCGGAAGGCGATAGTGTGTTTTTCTATAATAAAGGTGTTGAGGTCGATTTTTTTGTTCCTGACGAGAAACTTGCTGTTCAGGTGGCGTATAGTATAAACGACCCTGTGGCGAAAGAGCGTGAGGTAAGGGCGTTGAAGAAATTATCTGATACGTTCGAAGTGCGAAAAAACGTGATTGTTACTATGGATGAAGAGGCAAATATAGTGCAGGATAGTATTGAGATTAATGTTATTCCTGTGTGGAAGTGGCTTTTGAGAAATGATTGATTTTTGTTTGATATTATGGAAAAAGATTCTATTATAGTGCTTTCCGGGGGTATGGATTCGGTGACGTTGCTCTATGAATATAAGGAGCGGATAGCGTTGGCAGTGACTTTCGACTATGGGTCGAACCACAACCGCCGCGAGGCTGAGTGCGCCCGGCTGCATTGCTCGCGGATGGGGATACGCCACATAATAATACCGCTCGGCTTTATGGGCGAATATTTCAAGAGTTCGTTGCTCGAAGGGGCGGATGCCATACCGGAGGGCAATTACGACGACGAGAACATGCGTTCCACCGTCGTGCCGTTCCGCAACGGCATTATGCTGTCGGTGGCCTGCGGATTGGCAGAAAGCTATGGACTGAAGCACGTGATGATAGCCAACCACTACGGCGACCACGCCATTTATCCCGATTGCCGCGCGGGGTTCATCGACGCGATGTCGGAGGCGATGCGCAACGGCACGTATGACGGCATCACCATAATTGCTCCTTATACATCAATAACGAAAACAGAAATAGCGCGCCATGGCAAGCGTCTCGGTATCGACTATTCAGAGACATATTCCTGCTATAAGGGCGGTGAGAAGCATTGCGGCAAGTGCGGTACATGCCGTGAGCGCATAGAGGCTTTGCACGACGCGGGGATAGAAGATACCACTATCTACGAATAGATATTCATTTCACAAACCACATAAAATCCGGGATTATGAGAACTTTTCTTTCTGTTATTTTAGCTTTGGCTTGCAGTCTTGCCGGTATGGCCCGGCAGATAGAGGGTGACAGCCGGAGCAGCGACGAACTGATAGAGCGGGCCGTTGCCCTGATGGACAACGGAGCGGTAGGCACGGCCATTTCCGTGCTCAACGGTGTGCTTGAAAAGGATTCCACTAATATGGTGGCACGCTACGAGCTCGGTTATGCGCATTATATCAATGATAATATGCCGAGGGCGATAGAGGAGTTTTCTAAAATTGTCGGAAAGTGGAATTATAACGAGCAAGTATATGGGATGCTCGGTAATTCCTACGATATGAACGGTCAGCCGGAAAAAGCCGGGGAAGTTTATAAAAAAGGGCTGGAAAAATTTCCTCGCAGTGCTATGCTTCTCAATGAGCTGTCTGTCTTGGCTTTGAAAGATGAAGACTATAATAAGTCGCTCGATTATTGCCTGCAAGGCATAAAGGCTAATCCGCAGTATTCTCCGTGCTATTTCCGTGCGGCATCGTTGTTCCTTCAGTCCGACTATCCTGCGTGGGGAATGGTTTATGGCGAGATGTATATGGCGATGGAGCGTCGGAATGGCGAGCGTATAAAGGAGATGTCACGGCTGATGATGGATGCTTGCAAGCGCTGTATAAAGATAGAAGGCGATTTTGCCAAAGTCGGTTTCGCCAACGACACAATCAAGCTGTCTGAAAATTTCACGCCAGATGAAGTGTCGGCGGCTTTGCGTCGGTTTGACCTTGCAGGCTATGAATTGGGAATGGCCGAGGCGGTCAATGCGGCAAAAATAACGGTAGTCGACGGCGAGTCGATGTGCCGTGTGAGGAAAGCCTTCGTCGACAAGATTATTGCCGACAGTGTGTTTACGGAAAAGCCGAACCCCTATGTCAAGCATCTGCTTGCGGTGCGGGCTTCAGGATACGAGGACGCATACAATCATTTCGTGACTATGGGCTACGATGCCCCTGCCTTGAGCAAATGGGCGAATTCGCATCCTTTCGAGTGGAACCGCTTCGCCGACTGGCTCAATGCCTATATCCCTGATATGGGCGATGGGGAATATTGACTCCGCGCTCTGTCTGTTTTCACCGCAAGGCGGGACACCTCCCCTGTTTGCACCGCAAACAGGGGAGGACACTTGAGAGTAGGCGCATTACGGAGTTGAAGAACAGATAACCGCGCACAAGCAAAGGTGGAGGCTGCGCATTGAAAGTTTAGCGTTGAGGGTTTAGTGTTGAGTGTCAATTTTCTCTCAACTTTCAACACTCCTCACTCAACACTGTACGCAGCCTTTTCAAGGCTGTATTGCAACTTGTTTCCTCTCAATTCTTATCCCGCTCGCGTAAAAATCTAACGACCGATTTTTGACGGCAGTTCGGCGTAAAAAATCGGTGTGTTGTCGATGAAAATCGGATTGTCTCGTTTTTTCAAGGAATTTGTTTGTGGAAAAGTTAAAGATTCGTATCTTTGCATATCGGAAGCTGTAAAAGCGTCCGACTTTAGTGTTACATTATTTCAATTTTCTAACTAAAACATTTTATTATGAAAAAATTCTATCTCTCGCTATTCCTGTTGGCAGCGCTTCCTTTCGGCGCGGCGGCAGACGTATTGCTGGACGAGGATTTTGAAGATGTCACGACATCTACGGAGAGCTACACTCTCAAGTATCCTGATGGCTGGGATGTGCAGGGTGCCTACAAGGGTACTTATCCGCGGTATTCATGGCATCTGTATTACGCAAGTAAAGGGACTGTTTCCGGGAAATACTGTATGGAGTGCGATTCCCAGTCGGCAGGTCTTTATGACGAGACTGCACAGGGTCCGCGCAAGGAATATCTCATAACGCCCGAACTCGATTTGAATGGTACCTACCGCCTTACGTTCCAATGGAAAGCCGCCGTTGCAGCTATGGACGGTGACTATGACCTTCAGGTGGGGGTGATAGAGTCCGGCAAGACGGTTGACGATGCGGAGGTAATCTGGTCAATGACAGATCCTGACGACCTGAAAGCAAGCGGTGTAGTTGATTATCCGTGGACAGGATGGCAGGTCTATCCCGCCGAGCTCGACTTGAGCGCGTTCCAAGGCAAGAAAGTGAAGATCGCTTTCATCTACGACCTCAAGGTGAAGGAAGGCAACAGTGCTTATATCGATGACGTGAAAGTTGAGTCTTTCACGCCTATCACTAATCCTAAGCCTGAGCTTTCGTTTGACCGTTACAGCTTCGGCAACGTCTATGTTGGTGCGAAGAAATATTCGGAGGACATTATTATGAAGAACGTCGGTGCATCTGCTTTGACTATTTCTGACGTGACACTTCCTGAAGGATTCTCAATCACTTTGGACAAGTCTGCCGTTTTGGAGAAGAACGACGAGGTGTCGTTCCAAGTGGCATATATGCCTACTCTCACAAGTCCTGCGGAGGGGGATATCGTAATAAAGACCAACGGCGACGAGGCGAAGTTGCATGTGATGGCTACAAAGGTCATGCTCCCATCAGGCTACACATTGGAAGGGTTCGAGAAATCGGTACCGCCGGCAGGCTGGAGCGGTAAAGGCTGGTCGCAGATTGGCTATGCCCTCGAAGGCGATTTTTCGGCATATGCTTCAGTGTCGATGGACGGAGCGAGTGAGCTGATTTCCCCGCGTCTTGACCTTAGCAGCGGCAAGCAGGAAGTCTCGTTCACTTACTATAACCAATTCAAGAGCGTAACTGCGAGCGCGGCCGAGAACGATGTGCAGCTTGAATTTTCCAAGGATGGCGGACAGACTTGGGACGTAGTGTGGACCGCACCTTATGAAACAATTGATGACTATAATAAAGTAGAGGATGTCACTGTTGACCTCGGTAATCCGGCTTCCGACAACTGTTACCTGAAATGGGTCTACACGGCTGTGGAAATCGGCTCTGACCAAGTGCCTGAGACAAGTTTGGTATATCTTGACCAGATAGTGCTTCCTGCAATTTATGGTATGGACGGCGTTCCCGGGCTGTCGGAACTGGTTGCTCCTGCCGACGGTGCGGAGAATGTATATAATAAGAATATTAAGCTGGAATGGAAAGATGCTATGTTTGCTACAGGCTACAAATTGTATGTAGGCAGTGACGCGGAGGCTACCAACCTTGTTAATGGAACTGACCTCGGCAATGTCACCACTTATACAATCCCGTCTGCGGAATATGCCACTACTTACAATTGGAAAGTCGTTCCTTATAACGGCAAGGGCGATGCTACGGATGTGGCTGTGTGGACATTCAAGACAATTCCTGACTGCACTGTAAGCCAGTTCCCATATACGGAAAATTTCGAGGGCGAAACGTTCCCGGCACTCGGCTGGAATGTAGAGTCGTCTAACGGTTATACAAGTTGGGATCCAACAACTACATCGCCTTATGAGGGCAAGACGAGCGTGGCCGCTTCGTTAGTGATGGACGCTTCGGAAAGCGCGCTTACCACTCCTGATTTCGTGTTGCCTCAAGAGCCTGTCAACATCAGTTTCTACTGGGGTAATGAGATGCCGGTGTCATTGAAGAAGGACGAGACCGGGCTTGTGAAGAACACCACTACGGGGTATGATGGCATAGACGGCTGCTATTTTGAGATATTAGTCGACGGGACTTGGGAACAGCTTGCATTGATTTCCGATAAGAATAACGAATACTGGTGCCGTGAGGTAATTAACCTTTCGGAGTATGCCGGCAAGAAAGTGGCGTTCCGCTGGCGTTATAAAGGGGATGATTATTATAAGGCTTGCGGCGTGGCTCTCGATATGGTGACAATCGACTATCTCGCCGACAAGAAGGCAGTTTTCAACCTTCCTGAATGGAATGCCGGTACGGTCAACTATATGCAGTCGGTTTCTTCCGGCAACATATTGACGGTACTCAACGACGGTGAGACCGATTTGAAAGTGGCTTCTGTAGAATTCTGCACTGGCAATTTCAGCTCTACGCTTGCTGCCGGCACTGTTGTCGCTTCCAAGGGCGGGGTGCCTTTCTCGTTGACTTTCGACGCTAAAGACAGCAATGCTGAAATCGACGATGTGATGACAGTCAAATTCGAGGGGGATTATTCCATCACATTGCCAGTAAACGGTGTGGCGCTTGGCTCAGACTCTAAATATTACAATTTCGAAGATTCCAAGCCGGGTGACAAGGTATTCGCCGATTTCACGACTATTGACGTGGATAATAAGGCTACCTTCAATTTCACAAATCTGAACTATCCGGGTGTCGGGGAGCGTTTCGCTTTCCTTGCCGTGAGCGATGATAACTGGAATAATTATATCCATCCGGTTTCAGGCAAGATGTTCCTGCTTGCTGCCGTACCTGACGATGGCTCCGACAGCGAAGATTGGATTATAAGCAAGAAGATGATGGCTACTGCCGACTCAGAGTTTTCGTTCTATGCGCGCAATTACGAAAGTGTGAATTCAGTTCTTCCTTCGGCGCAGTCGCAGGTGGAAGTGCTGGTAAGCACCACTGGTAATACGGAGACTTCCGATTTCGAGACGGTTATGGATTTGACAAAGCTGCCTTATTATGACGGCGAATGGGAAAACTATAAGGTGGATTTGAGCCAGTATGCCGGTCAGGAAATTTATGTGGCATTGCGCCACTTTGCACAGAGAGGCATGGCTTCTATGTATGACGATTTCTTGTTCAGCGGATTCTCCGGCTTGTATGGCGATGCGAACGTATGCTCGCTTGAATCTGACGGCAAGATAAGTGTTTATCCTAATCCGGCTGCGGATGTGGTTTACATCAACGGCGTGGCAGAGGCTGACGTTACGGTAACTTCGCTTTCCGGTGCGGTTGTGCTTGCTGTAGATGGTGTTAATTCAGTTGATGTCTCTGGCTTGTCAGCAGGCGTATACCTGATGACTGTGAAGACCGGTGACAATGTTTATACAGAGCGTATAATCAAGAAATAATTGACTGTGTAGTGAAAAGCGGGTTGCTAACATCGGAATGTGGCAATCCGCTTTTTTATAAAAGAAAAAATATTCTGCTATGAAATTGAGAAGTTTGTTTTTGCTCATCTCGCTGATGACGGCTTCTGTATGTTTTGCGCAGTATGACGCAAAAGTTAATGTGGAGGTGACGGCCGTCGATGGCGGCGACTTGTCGGGATTGGAGTTTTCGTTGTACCACGTGGGATATTCGCTGAATTATTCTGGCACGGTGCTTGACGGCGACGGTAAATGCTCGCTCGACGTAATATCAGGAGAGCATAGGATAACGATCGAGAAGCCGGGCTATGCCGAATATGTGAAGACGTTCACAGTGGCGAGTGGCGAAACGAAAGAGCTTGACATTGTGCTTCAGGACGATGTGCGCGAGCCGTTTGCCTTGAATGCGGAGTTGCAGCACGATGTTTTTTCTGGGAAGGACGATGTCCTGCTTTCTTGGAATAAGGAAGAACCGTCGTTTTTCGACGATTTCGAGAGCTACGACGATTTTGCTATACAATTCGGCGAATGGACAGGAATCGACGGCGACAAGTTGGCCGCCGCTCCGATACAAGGCGATTATCCTAACCGTGGGGCTTTGCAATATGCTCAGATAATTAATCCGCTGACAGTGGAGCCGGCATGGTGGTACGATTATCCGGTGCTTCGTCCCTACAGCGGGAAGCAATATGTGGGATTTGTACGCACGTCGATAGGCAGGGCTAATGACGATTGGCTGATTTCTCCGGCTATCGAAGTGAAAGAGGACAATATACTCCGTTTTATGGCTAAGGCTGCCGACCGCTATCCGGAGCGATTCGAGGTGGGTATAACCACTGTTGATAATCCGGAAGAAAGTGATTTTGAAATCATATCATCGGGAAACTATGAAACAGTCTCGTATGAGCAGTGGGTAGCTAAAGTGTATGATCTCTCGGAATATCAGGGTCAGACAGTGAAAATCGGAATACATTACATTAGCGATACCAACCGCTATGGGGCGTTTATGCTGATGGTTGACGATTTCTATGTAGGCCAGCCGGACTATGAAGAGGCGAAGATGATGAAGGCACGCCGTGTACCGCAGCATTCTCCAGCCAATCCTAACGAATCGTTCAAGATTTATAAGAACGGTGAAGAGGTGGGGACTACCGACGGCTATTCATATCTGTTGACAGATTTGCAGCCGGGCGATTACACATTTGGAGTAAAAGCGGTTTACAAGAGCGGCGTGGAAAGTGAAATGTCGGAAGTGAATCTCAACGTTCCTTCCGAAGGCTATTCAGCCGTGACTTTCAATGTCACTACTAATAATAAACTTTCGGCCGACGGCTTGTCTGTCAGTCTCGTATCTGTTGAGACGAGTAACGAATATTCTGTTACGATTGCCGGTGGTAAGGCTTCTATTCCCTCGCTTCCCGACGGTAAGTATATGGTTGCCGTAGTTTCGGATGAGTATGAGGACTGGAGTCAGGAGTTGACCGTCAGCGGCGACGTGGAAGTCCCGGTAGCACTTAAGGAAAAGATTTATACTCCATATAATATTACTACCGACGTGACGGAAGGCGAAAGCGGAAACTACAATGTGACAGTTAAGTGGAACCAAGATCTTGGATTCAGCGACAGCTTCGAGGATTATGAGGATTTCGCACAAGGTAGCTTTGGCAACTGGAAGAGTATCGACAATGATGGTATGGCTGTTTATATGATTAGTTATCCTACTGTCGGCATTTCTATGGTGACATTCCCCGGTTCGGGCACTGCTGACAACATGTCAGCAACTATTGCGCCGATAGTGTTTAATCCTTATAAGACTACTCCTGCTATCAACTTTGATTCTCACATGCTGGCACAAACTGGCGATAAATTTGTGGCATTCTTTTCTCCGCAAAATGCACAAGCGGATAAGTGGCTGATATCTCCGAAGCAGGTGATACGTGATGATTATGTCTTTAGAGTAGCTGCAAAAGGATACCCAATTGCTGTGATTGAGAGCGTGGAATTCTGCATATCCACTACGGATGACGATGTGGAATCTTTTGAAGTGCTTGCAGCGGAAGACGAATTGCCTTCCGAATATTGGGGCGAATATACTATCGATCTTTCGGAATATGCTGGTCAGGAGGTGTATTTAGCTGTCCATTATGTCGCTTATGACGGATATGTGGCTTCTGTCGACGACTTCTATGTGGGACCGAAAGAAGACGGCGTTGCTGCCAATGTTGGCAACGTGCTTTCTTATGAGGTGTTCCTCGATGGAGTTTCTAAGGGCACTACCCAGACTGCTTCCTTCGATTTGACAGGTGTCACTCCGGGTACTCATACTGTCGGCATCGAGGCGCGCTATGAATCAGGTGTGTCGGAGCGCGCCGAATATACATTCGATACTGAGTTTGGTGGAGTTGATGACACTTCGCTTGATACTGGTACTGTTGTATATGGCGCGGATGGCGCTTTGCATATTGATGCCGTTTCTGTTGGAACAGCTTATATATATAATGTGGCAGGACAATTGATTTCAAATATGACAGTTGAGGCTGGTAGCCATGAATGGGCTGTTCCGGCAGGGCTGTATATTGTGAAATTCAACGATGCAGTTTATAGGGTGGCTGTGAAATAAACAGATTATTCATACCATTGTCTATTTGGTCGGGCGGCAATTATCCGCCCGGCTTTTTTTGTTTTCTAATGCCGCTTTGTTTGCGTATTATGGAGGTTAAGGGCTTTTCCTGTGTTCTTCTTAACACGATTTAACACAATCTAACAATGTGGTTGACAGTGTTTTGCGG
>ERZ827423.553-NODE-553-length-45900-cov-9.719184_pt1 | contig 45900 bp, 40 predicted proteins | sample MGYA00519775_ERZ827423 | MGnify/ENA primary metagenome ERZ827423 (study PRJEB31778, sample SAMEA3449296) | human gut metagenome | biome: human gut; feature: human-associated habitat; material: faeces | place: United Kingdom | collected 2010/2012 ... | reverse complement strand
TACGACGCCGCCTTCGGCGCCGACACCGACCTGAGCCCCCGGAACCTGGTGGACGCCAAGCAGCTTGAGCTCCGCACCCCGGATGTGACCATCCACGTGAATCCGGAGCACAGCGACCTGGTGGAAACCCGTGTCATCGACGGGAAGCGGTACATCCTGATCCGGGCGGAAGAAGGCGTGGAAGTCAACGGCGTCCAGGTCCGCATCCGGGACGAGCAGTGATCAAAGGAGGACGGATATGAGCGGTCCGATCGTCAGTATCATTGTTCCTGTTTACAATGCAGAAAAAACCATTCAGAGATGTGTGGAGAGTATCCTGGGGCAGGATTTTCAAGATTTTGAGCTGCTGCTCATTGACGACGGCAGTCAGGATACCTCCGGCGAGTTGTGCGACGCCTTTGCCCGGCAGGATGCACGGGTGCGGGTATTTCATAAGGAAAACGGCGGTCCGGTTATGGCCAGGCTTTTCGCCTTGGACAAGGCGTGCGGGGAGTACAATGTATTTCTCGACTCAGATGATTACCTTGAGCTCAATGCTCTGGAAACACTCAACCGCTATATAGCCGAAAGCGGCGCGGACTGCATCATTTACGGCTTCAAATGGCTGAAGCCCGGGAGAACGGAAGAAGTCGTATGTGAAGATTGTCTCTGCGGACGCCGGATAACGGATAAACGCGGGATATACAATATAGTCCTGAACAATGAAGGATTCAATATGTTGTGGCGTAAATGCGTGAAATCGACGTGCTTTGACGGACGCGACCACAGCAGGTACTATCATATTAAACGGGGCGAAGATCTGCTTCAGTCGCTTGAGATCCTAGAAAATGCCGGCAGCTTTCTGTTCATACCGGAAACACTGTACTGTTACCGTGTAAACCCTGCAAGCATTACCCACTCAGACAGCTATGAAGGGTACAGGGCAAACTTTGAGGTACGGGAAACAGTGCTGGAATTTCTGGGGAAGAGCGGGGTTTTTACCGAAGAGGATTATGACCGCCTGCGCAATAATGATATGGACAGAGTGGCTGTTGAGCTCAAGCGCATATGCCGCTACGCACCGACAAGAGAGGCGAAACGCGAGGCAATAGCCTCCATACGTGACAGCGCTTATTACAAACACTTTCTGGAGCCAGGCTACAGACCGGCCAGCCCGCTGCCGGGGGACGAGCGTTCGGACGGACTGCGCGCGTTTACGAACAGACTGACCGCCAAACTGCTTGCAGCGCGCCGATATGACGCAATAATCACGCTCAACGGCCTTATGTACAAAACAGCGAAGGCGTTGGGAGCAAGATAGACCCGGAAGGCGTGACAATGGACAAAGTAACCGTAATAAAATCACTGATATACAAGTTTACAGAACGCTTTTCAGTCAAGTGCATAGGGCTTGTGATAAGCATAATCCAGGCTCGTCTGCTTGCACCGGAGGTGTTCGGGCAGCTTTCGCTGCTGCTGGTATTTACCGATCTCTCGCTGACGGTCGTTGACGGCGGGCTGAACTCGGCGCTCGTGCAGAGCAAGGAGGTCAAGGAGCGGGATTACTCGACGGTGTTTATAATAACGCTGGGGCTCACGGCGGTGATGATAGTGCTGCTGTACTTCGCAGCGCCGCTTATCGCCGGCTACTATCAAAGCCCGGCGCTTATAATGCCGCTGCGCTTTTACTCGCTGTCGATGTTCTTCAGCGCGTTCAACTCGATACAGGTCGCGCGTATGCAGCGGGAGATGCGCTTTCGCGAGATGATGTATTGCAGCCTTGCCGCGACGCTGACTGCCGGTACGCTCGGCATAGCGATGGCGTATAAGGGCGCGGGGCTCTGGGCGCTGGTGGGTTACTATTTCTCCCATATCGCGGTGACCTGCATCGCCATGTTCTGCACGGACAGATGGATCCCGCGCGGGAAGTTCTCAAAGGACAGCGCAAAGCGGCTCTACGGCTTCGGGATAAAGATGCTTGCCTCGTCGATGATAACGACGATATATAACGCCATCCGCCCGCTGATAATCGGCAAAAAGTTTTCGACCGCCGACCTCGGCTATTACGAGCGCGGGCAGCGCTTCTCGACGACGGTGTCGCGCAACCTCGATACGGCGGTGCAGTCGGTCATGTTCCCGGTCATGGCACAGGCACAGGACGATAAAAAGCAGGTGCGCGCAATGCTCAGGCGCGCGCAGACAATGGGCGAGTTCGTGATCTTCCCGGCGATGGTCGGTATGTCCGCCGTGGCGGAGCCGATGGTGCGCCTGCTGCTGACGGAAAAATGGATGCCCTGCGTCATATTTGTGCAGGTACTGTGCATCGCAGAAATGCAGACGCCGATAACTTCGGCAAACCTCGTGGCCGTAAAGGCTTTGGGGCGCAGCGATATCCTGATGAAGCAGGAGCTCCTGCGCAGGACGCTGATGATAATCGTGCTGCTCATAACGGTGTTCGTTTTCAACTCAGTCGAGGCGATCGCCTACGGCTTCCTGTTCAGCGCGTGGCTGGATGCGATCATCACCTCCATGCCGGTGAAGCAGCTGCTGGACTACGGCTTTGCCGATCAGGCAAAGGATATGTGGCGCTGCGCGCTGGCGGCGGTGATAATGGGCGCGGCCGTGGCGGCGCTCAACCTGCTGAACATACCGGACGCTGCAAAGCTCGTGATACAGATAATCACCGGCGCGGCAGTGTATGTATCGGCCTGCGCCGCACTCAAGGTCGAAAGCTTTATGTATATCCTGAATATACTGAAAAAGCGTAAGAGAGCAGGGAAGCAGGGGGACGCGGATGCTGAGTGAGGAGAAGATAACATAACCGTCGGCAGCGGCGCACTTGTGAACAAGAGCTTTCTTGAACCTGGCATAAACCTTGCCGGCGTACCGGCAGGAAAGGTCGGCGGGAAGTGCGCGGAGGTACAGGAGCCGCAGAAAGAGAGGAAACGTATATGCTGTACAAGGTACTTAGAAAGCTTGGACTCGGAAAGAGCGCGTATGCGCTGCTCTACCCGTTCAGGGGCAAGGCGGCCGCCCTGCCCGAAACGGAGGAGGCGCGGGCACTGCTCGGGAGCGTGAGCCCGGACGCCGGCGGCTCGTGCCTGTGCGCGCGCCGGGTAGAGGGAGACGTCCGTAAGGGCGAACTGGATATTATCATACCTGCGTACAATGCCGAAAAGTATCTGCGCGAGTGCATGGACTCAGTGCTTGAGCAGGATACGCAGTACAGCTTCCGTGTGCTTGCGATAGACGACGGCTCGACGGACGCAACGGGTGAGATACTCGACGGCTACGCCGCGCGGGACAGCCGCGTCCGCGTTGTCCATCAGGAAAACCGCGGCCATTCCGGCGCGCGAAACGCGGGGCTTGAAATTTCCGACACTGAGCTTGTCATGTTTCTGGATTCGGACGACGTACTGTTTCCGGACGCGGCAGAGCGGCTCATCGGGGCGGTGCTGAACGGAGACGCGGTGTTTTCCGAGGGCGCATACGAGGTGGTCGACACCCAACTGCGGCATATATCCGACAGACCGCATAAGTCGGGAGAGCTTTTGAAATATACGGACGACTGCTATAGCTATCCGTGGGGCAAAGCCTACAGGCTCAGGGCGCTTGACGGCTTCCGCTTCCCGGAGGGTTATCTGTATGAAGACAGCGTCATTCATCAGGTGCTGTTCCCGTACTATGCGCAGCTGGGTAAAAAGGCGGCCGGTATTGACAGCCCCGTTGTAAAATACCGGGTCAACCCCGGCGGGATAAGCAGAAAGTCAAGGGGAAGCGTAAAGAGCATCGACTCGCTGTGGATAACTCTGAGCCTGCATGAGGACAGGAAAAAGCTTGGCCTTGAGAACACGCAGGAATACTATGAGTACATTCTCAGCATGCTTGTACTGACTTACCGCCGAACGGAGCAGCGGGACGAGGAGATAAAAAAAGCCATCTTTGCCGTGTGGCTCGACTTTCTCGGCAGGGAGTTTGAAGGCTTCAGCTCCGTGAACCCGTTCCTGCGTAAGCTTGAGCGCGCTCTGCGGGACAGAGACTACCCGGCTTACGCGCTGTTCTGCATGCTGTCGGATTAAAATAAAGACTCCCAAAAGGAAAAACGCATGAAGAAATTCGGAGTATGGATACTGAAAGCGATAGCCGGGGGCGTGATCGCGCTGCTGGCGCTCAACGCTTTCGCTATGCTTTACTATAACGTCCCGGTACACTACACGAACCCGGACGGCGCAACGGAATATAAATGGGAGACCTCCACCTTTTACAGCAAGGGCACAGAGGGCTTCGCTTGGGGCGTGACCAATAACGACGGCTTCAATAACCTCCGGGACTATACGCCGGGGGAGAGGATAGACATCCTGCTGATGGGCTCATCGCACATCGAGGGCTTCAACGTCGCGCAGGATGAAAACGCCGGGGCGGTACTGAACACGCTCTTTGACGGGGAGAAGTACACCTACAACATCGGCACTGCGGGGCACACGATGCTTTACTGCATGAAGCATCTGGCCGCGGCGCTGGACACGTATGAGCCGGGAGAATATGTCGTCATAGAGACGAACACAGTTGATTTTGACCCAGAGGATATCGACGCTGTTCTGAGCGGGACTCTGGCGGATATCCCGTCGCAGTCCGGGGCGCTCGTAACGCTCATGCAGAAGCTGCCGTACCTGCGCCTGCTCTATACCGTGCAGTTCAAGGGAATGGCCGGGGCTGCGGACGCTGATGACACGGAAGCCGCGGAAGCACCGGCGGCACTGCGTGAGCCTGCCGCAGCGCTCTCCCCGCTGCTTGGGATGGCGGCGGATATATGCAGCGCGCGGGGGGTGCAGCCGATCATAGTCTTCGACCCGACAGTGTATGTTGACGGGCAGGGGAATGCTTATACCAAAACGGACGCCGGATGCCTTGCGGCGTTTGAGAGCGTCTGCGCGGAGCATGGCATCGTCTTTGTCGACCTGACGGATGCGTATACCGGCGAATATGCCGAGAGCTGCCAATTGCCCTACGGCTTTGCCAACACAACGCCGGGGGCGGGTCACATGAACAAGGTCGGGCACAGGCTGTTCGCACAGGAGGTATGCGAGACAATAAAGGCTTTGGAGGAGGAACAGCATGGCATTTAACAGTCTGGGCTTCCTTGCCTTTTTTGCCGCGGTCTGCGCAGCGCTTGCGCTGACTAACATTCCCGCCGCGAAGCGCGCCCTCGGGGATAAGCTTCTTGGCGCGCGCCATGTGCTGCTTATTGCGGCGAACTATGCCTTTTACGCGAGCTGGAACTGGAAGTGCTGCTTCCTGCTGCTCGCGCTCACCGTGATCGCCTATGTGAGCGCTGCCAACTGCCGCCGCAGCCGCTTCGCGCTGCATGCGGGCGTTGTGCTGCCGCTCGTGATCCTCGGTGTGTTCAAGTATTTCAATTTCTTCGTCGGCTCCTTCTGTGAGCTTTTCGGCCTTGCGGAGCCGGGAGCGCTGAAGCTGCTGCTGCCGGTCGGCATTTCGTTCTACACCTTCCAGACGCTCAGCTATATTATCGACGTCCACCGCGGGAAGGTCGAGGCGGAGAGAAGCCCTATAAAGCTTGCGCTTTATATCTCGTTTTTCCCGCAGCTCGTCTCCGGACCGATCGTGAAGGCGGGGGAGTTTCTGCCGCAGCTCTGTGAGGACAGGAACGTCTCCCTTGTAAATCTCGAAAAGGGTGTGCAGATATTCCTGTTCGGCCTTTTCAAAAAGGTAGTTATCGCGGATAATATCGCTGTTTTCGTAAACGCGGTGTATTCTAACCCCGTGCAGTTCGGCGGCGGAACGGTGCTGCTGGCCGTCGTGGGGTACTCGATACAGCTCTATTGCGACTTCTCCGGTTATTCCGACATGGCCGTCGGCTGTGCGCGCGGCCTTGGCTATGAGCTGCCGAGAAATTTCAACATGCCGTATCTCTCCCGCAGCGTCAAGGAGTTCTGGAAGCGCTGGCACATCAGCCTTTCAACGTGGCTGATGGAGTACCTGTACATACCGCTCGGCGGCAACAGAAAGGGCAAAGTCAGGAATTATGTAAACCTAATGCTGACGATGGTCATAGGCGGCCTGTGGCATGGCGCGGCATGGACCTTCGTCGTGTGGGGCGCTCTGCACGGGCTTGCGCTCTGCGCGCACAGGCTGTGGAGCGCATGGCGCGCAAAAAGCGGGACAGTGGGGGAGAGCCGGGTGTACACGGCGCTGTCCATATTGCTCACCTTCTGCTTTGTCAGCTTCTGCTGGGTGTTCTTCCGCGCGGACAGCTTCGGCACCGCGATGCAGATACTCACGGCGGTGTTCACATGGCAGCGCGGCATGACGCACATCAGCAGCTGGACTTTGTTCGGCGTCCTCGTCACCGCCGCGGCGATGGCGATAGCCTGCATCAGAAGCCGGAAGCTCGGGACAAAGCCGGAGGGGTACTATCCGCTTGTCAGTCTCAGCAGCGTATGGGGGATGGCGCTGTTCTTCGCCGCCATCGGGCTCACGCTCGTGCTTGCCTACACGGGCGAGACTCCGTTTATCTACGCACAGTTCTGAGTTTGAGACGGCGCTGCAAAATGCGGCGCCGTCTTTTATATATGACTGGAATAAAGCGGCAGTGCTTGTCATATGCTTATACGGGTGATGAAAGTGAAGCACAATATAAAGCTCAAGCAGCTCATCGCGGCCATTGCGCTTCCGCTGGCAGTCGGCGGGCTTGCCGCGTTTCTTACAAAGGACGGCATGAAGCTGTTCGAGACTATGGCGAAGCCGCCGCTCGCGCCGCCGCAATGGCTCTTTCCCGTTGCATGGACGGCGCTGTATATTCTTATGGGCGTCGCGTCGTATCTTATCTGGACGGCGCATGTGTCCGAGGCGCGCAGAGAACGTGCGCTGACGGTGTACGCCCTGCAGCTTGCCGCGAATTTCCTGTGGCCGGTGCTGTTCTTTACGCTTGGGCTGTACTTCGTGTCGTTCCTGTGGCTCATTGTGCTGTGGGTGATGATACTGATCTGCACTGTGCTGTTTCACTATATTTCCAAAACCGCGGGGAAGCTCATGCTCCCGTACCTTATATGGACGGCCTTTGCCGGGTATCTGAATCTCGGCATATGGCTCTTAAACCGATGATATAAAGACCCGGAGCCTGTGACTTGTCACGGGCTCCGGGTCTTATTTTTGCTTCTACGCGAGGTGCTTATTTGTCAAGATAATTCCTGACCAGCTCCTGCATAAGCTCGTCCCTGTCGATACGGCAGATGAGCGTACGAGCGTTGTTGTAATTGGTGATATAGGTAGGATCCTCAGAGAGAATGTAGCCGACGATCTGATTTATGGGGTTATATCCCTTCACCATGAGGGAGTTATACACGGACGATAAAATCTCTCTCATCTCGGTCTTACTGTCCAGCGCTGTAAACTTACGGGTTGAATCTTCCATGATTTTCCCCTCCTTTTCTCTTTCTTCTTGGCTACATTATAACAGAAAACGCAGTCAAGTAAAGTCGAAAGCGGGTGAAAATTCGTTAAGAATTATTAAATTTTTGAGCGCGCCGCATACATATGCGGCGCGCTCATTGTGCGTTGACAGGATTATCTGATGAATGCGCCGAACTTTTCTTCCAGCGCCTTGAGCACGGCCTTGACCGTCTCGTCCGCGTGCTCGACGGTCAGGGTCTGATCGTCGGAGCGCATCGTCAGTGAGAAGGCGACGGACTTCTTGCCCTCGATTATATGGTGGCCGGTGTACACGTCAAAGAGTGTGCAGTCCTTGAGGTACTGGCCGCCGGAGGCGAGGATGCAGTCGCTCAGATCGCCGATGGGGATCGACGCATCGCACACAACGGCGATGTCGCGCGTGACGGACGGGAAGCGCGGCAGCGGCTTGTAGACGGGCGTCGCGCCCTTGACGGAGTAGAGCGCGTCAAAGCTCAGCTCCGCGCAGTAAAGCTCGGCATCTACGCCGTAGTTTGCGGCGACGGCGGGATGGATCTGGCCGAACACGCCGATGTAGGTATCGCCGACATAGACCTTCGCACAGCGTCCGGGGTGGTAGGAGGCGTTCTCCTTCTCGGCGGCGAAGCGGGGCTTTGCAGCGCCGAGGTCGCTTATCAGAGTCTCGACCCAGCCCTTGACGGTGAAGAAGTCGACATCCGCGCCGTATGCGCCGAGGGAGACTATCTTCGGCTCGTCCGCCGTGCCGTCGGGGCGCTTGAAGTATACTCTGCCGATCTCATAGAGATAGGCGGCCTTGTTGCGGTAATTATAGTTGCGGGTGAGGATCTCGAGCATCGAGGGGAGGACGGTCGTGCGCATGATGGAGGTGTCCTCGCCGAGGGGATTAAGGATGCGGAGACTGTCGCGCAGCGGGGAGTCCGCGGGCATACGGATCTTGTCATAATAGCTCGGGCTTATGAAGGAGTAGGTGATGATCTCATCCAGACCCATGCTGCGGCAGACCTGACCGACCGCGCGCTCGCACTGCTGCACCTCGCTGAAGCCGCCGCTCGTGGTGGCGCTGCCGGCAAACTGCGTGGGTATCTCATTATAGCCGTAGAAGCGGGCGACCTCTTCGGCGATGTCGGAGTAATGCGAAACGTCGCCGCGCCATGAGGGGACATGGATAATGTCGCCCTCGAGGGTGAAGCCGAGGCGGATGAGGATATCGCGCATCGTGGCCTCGTCTATATCGGTGCCGAGCAGGGCGTTTATCTTCTCCGGCTCAAGCTTGACGTCGGTGTGCGGCAGGGGCTTGGGGATAACGTCGATTATCCCGTCGACGACCTCGCCCGCGCCGAGCAGTTCTATAAGCTCGCAGGCGCGCTGTACGGCGTCATAGGTGTTGTAGACGTCCAGACCCTTCTCGTAGCGGGAGGAAGCGTCGGTGCGCATACCGAGGGCGGTAGCGGTGCGGCGGATGGAGGTGCCGTTGAAGTTCGCGCTCTCAAAGAGCACCATCGCCGTGTCGCCGACGATCTCGCTGTTCGCGCCGCCCATGACGCCCGCGACGCAGACGGGCTTGTGCTCGTCGCAGATGCAGAGCATGTTCGGCGTCAGCTTGCGCTCGTTGCCGTCGAGCGTCTGGATGGTCTCGCCCTCGCGCGCGGTGCGCACGATGATGTGGCCGCCTTCAACGCAGCTGAAGTCAAAGGCGTGCATCGGCTGGCCGTATTCGAGCATCACATAGTTCGTGATATCGACGATGTTGTTGATGGGGCGCACGCCGCTGTTGCGCAATCTCTCGCGCATCCAGCGCGGAGACGGAGCGATCTTGACGTTTTTCACCATGCGCGCGGTGTAGCGCGGGCAGAGGTCGCCGTCCTCAATGTCGATGTCGACAAGGTCGGCGATGCTGCCGCCGCAGCCGTGCGGCTCGGGCGTGTGCAGCTTAAGGGGGCGCTTGAACGTCGCGCTCGCCTCGCGGGCAAGGCCGATGACGGAAAGGCAGTCGGGGCGGTTCGGCGTGATCTCAAACTCGACGATGGAATCGTCAAAGCCGAGGATGTGCGCCATGTTGAGGCCCGGCTCGGCGTCCTCTTCCTGTAAGATAAAGATGCCGTCGGCGATGCAGTGAGGGAACTCCTTCTGCTCGGCGTGCAGGTCTTCGAGCGTGCAGATCGTGTCGCTCTTCGTGTTGTAGGCGACAAGGTCGCCCTCGTGGAGGTTCGAGCAGGCAGTCTTCGCCGCACGGGTGACTGTGCCGTCGTTCACACGAACGTCGTAGCCGCCGTCCGTGCTCTTCACCGCTTCGACACGGCCGCAGAGCACGGGGCCGTAGACCTTGTCGCCGGGCTTGATGTCAGCGGGGATGGAGGGCTTCGCGGGGTCGATGGGATGATAGTCGTTCAGAAGCGCCGCGGGCGTGATGACGGCATAGGGGAAGTCATGCTCCGCCGTCATGCCAAGCTCCTTGAGCGAGCAGAGCATGCCGTTCGACTCGACGCCGCGCAGTTTGCCCTTTTCGATCGTCACGCCGCCCGGCAGATGCGCGCCGTGCAGCGCTGCGGGGACATAGTCTCCCACATGGATGTTCCACGCGCCGGTGACGATCTGCACGGGCTCAGCCTGACCGACGTCGATCTGGCAGACCCACATGTGGTCGGAGTTTTCATGGCGCTTCATCTCGAGAATTTTGCCGACGACCACGTTCTTGAGGTTTTCGTCGGGACGCTCGATGGTCTCGACCTTCGAGCCGGAGAGCGTCATCTCGTCGTTGAATTCCTTATCGGTGATATCCTTGAGGTCAACGAATTCGTTGAGCCAATTACGGGATAGGATCATAGTTGTATCCTCCTAAGAAGTAACAATCAAATTTCGTTTTTTGTGACGACATGCGCGTCACAAAAAACACCGCTCAGGGTGCAAGCGTGCGAGCAAAGCGAGTGCGGCGCAGCACCCTGCGAAAGAGATCGCAGAAAGCGGCTCGCCGCTTTCGCGAGGAATATTAGAACTGTTCGAGGAAGCGGACATCGTTCTCGAAGATCAAACGCAGGTCGCTGATCTTGAAGTGGCCGAGCGCCAGACGCTCAAGGCCCATGCCGAACGCCCAGCCGGAATAGACCGTGGAGTCGATGCCGCAGCCCTCGAGGACCTTCGGGTGGATCATGCCGGCGCCGAGCACCTCGATCCAGCCCTCGCCCTTGCAGGTGGGGCAGCCTGCGCCGTGGCACTTGTGGCACTGAATGTCCATTTCGCAGCTCGGCTCGGTGAACGGGAAGTGATGGGGACGGAAGCGCGTGACCGTGTGCTCGCCGTAGAGCTGGCGCACGACCTCGTTGAGCGTGCCCTTGAGGTCCGCCATCGTAATGCCCTTGTCGATGGCCATGCCCTCGATCTGGTGGAACATGGGCGAGTGCGTGGCGTCGACCTCGTCCTTGCGGTACACGCGGCCTGGGGCTAGAATGCGGATGGGCAGCTCGCGCGTCTCCATCGCGTGGATCTGCATCGGAGAGGTCTGCGTGCGCAGAAGGATCGAGCTGTCCTCGGTGAAGTAGAACGTGTCGCTCCACTCGCGGGCGGGATGGCCCTCCTCGACGTTGAGCTTCGTGAAGTTGTACTCGGCAAGCTCGACCTCGCGGTCTTCGAGAATTTCAAAGCCCATGCCGACGAAGATGTCCTTGATCTCGTCGAGCACCTGATACATCGGGTGCTTCACGCCGATCTTTTCCTGCTTGCCGGGGATGGTCACGTCCACGGCCTCGGACTTGAGCTTGAGCTCCATGGCCTTGTCGGCGAGCTCTTTCGCCTTTTCCTCGATGTTCGCTTCGAGCTTGGCGCGCACGTCGTTGGCGAGCTGCCCGATCACGGGGCGCTCTTCGGCGCTGAGCTTGCCCATCTGCTTCAAAACGGCGGTCAGCTCCCCCTTTTTGCCAAGGTAGCGGACGCGCAGTGCTTCGAGGTCCTCCGCCTTGCCGGCGTCGGAGATCGCATCGAGCGCCGCCTTGCGGATCGCTTCCAGTTGTTGTTTCATATCATTTCTCCTTTTCAGGTAAAAATTTGCAGAATTTCAAAAATCGGCGGCAGGGGCAAAAAAATAGCCTTTCCTCCCGACACTCTCGGGACGAAAGACTTTCTTCCGCGGTACCACCCTGATTCGCGCCCAAAAGCGCGCGCTCGTTGCCCGTAACGGGGGCTGACCGGCCGCGCATTTCCTCGCGGCTGCTCGGGGGCGAACCAAGCGACATCCCGCAGACCGGCTCCCAGCCGCCGACCGGTCCTCTCTACGCGGAACAAACACGCTATTTTCCCTTTCACAGCATTTGTCTAATTGGTACTTATATCACAGAAAAAAGGAACTTGCAAGGGGGAATTTGCCCCTTGCCGGCAAAAAAGCGGCAAAAGCGCAAAATATCGCGCATTTTCCTCTGCGCACTCCCCTTTTCCTGCCCAAAACGCGGAAAAACCGCACTTTACAACGTGCAAAAACGTGGTATACTATAATAGTTATTTACAAACCCACCGTGGCTGCTCTCGCAGCCGGATAAGGAGAACGATCATGGATGAAAGAAAGCGTCTTTACAAGTCCCGCAACAACAAGATGATCTGCGGCGTCTGCGCAGGCATCGCAGACTACTTCAACATTGACCCGTCGATCGTGCGCGTGCTCTGGGCGGTCCTCGCTCTGGCCGCCGGTACCGGCGTGCTCGCCTATATTGCCTGCGCGATCATCCTGCCCGAGGGCGACACCGAGGTCTGACCGCTTGACAATCCGCGCAAAAAAGATATACTAAATCCTGTTTGCCGCGCGAAACGGCAGAAAAAGATGTAAAACGCGAAGGGAGCTTCCTTTTATGGCGACTTATCCGATGCATGTCGCGGGTCTTGACCGCGACTTTCCCATCTGCAAGGTAACGGACGATCTTTATATCGGTGCTTTCATCATGTTCGGCGACGCGGAACTGACCGTGCGCTGCGCAGAAGAGCTCTTGAAGCTTGCCGAGGGCATCGACTACGATTACCTCTTCACCGCTGAGGCAAAGTCCATCCCCCTCATCCACGAGATGGCGCGCCAGAGCGGCGCGAAAAAGTATTTTATCGCGCGCAAGGGCCCCAAGGTCTACATGCCCGATCCCATTTCCGTGGAGGACAAGTCCATCACCACCGTCGCTCAGCAGAAGCTTTTCCTCGGCTCTGACGACGCGGATCTCATCCGCGGCAAGAAGATTTTGCTCGTCGACGATGTCATCTCCACGGGCGGCTCGCTCAAGGCGATGGAAGCACTCGTCGAAAAGGCGGGCGGCACCGTTACGGGCCGCATGGCCGTTCTCGCCGAGGGCGGCGCAGCCGACCGCAAGGACATCCTGTTCCTTGAAAAGCTGCCCGTCTTCAACGCCGACGGCAGCGTGAAGTAAAAAGATTCAATCACAGAAGCGCAAAGCGCCTTTCAAAGAGCTTTCTTTGAAAGGCGCTTTCTCTGTTATTCGGTGATCTCCTCGCAGACCGTCGGCGATGTGGACCTTGCTTCGGCCTCCGGCGCTGTTCTTAGTCCGCTCAAACCGCGGCGGCAGAGCACGCAGCCCGCCGCGCATACGGCGGCCATGACGGCAAGGAACTGCCACTTCTCCGCAAAACCGCCCAAAAGCCCCAGCGGGTCGTTCATTGCGTTGAACGCGGCGTGCGCGGCGATCGTGGGCAGGATGCTCCCCGTGCGATAGCGAATATAGCCGAAAAGCAGGCCCATAAGAAACGCGTAGCCGATCTGCACCGGCGTTCCGTGGATGAATCCAAAGAGTACCGCTTGCAGTACAATTGCGATCCACACCGGCATGGCCCGTTCCAGCCGCGACTGGATGACACCGCGGAACACGAGTTCCTCCGCAAGCGGCGCGCCGGCCACCACGGCAAGCGCCGGGATCAGCCCCGTCTCTGTGCTCAGGCGCATGGCTTTTCCATATTCCTCCATCCAGCTTTCCGGCAGCAGGGCAAGCACCAGACTGACCAGCACATAGAGGCCGACCGCGCCGAAGGCGCAGAAGCCCACCGTCCAGCCCGAGCAGTGACGAAGGCCCGCCGCCTCGGATAGCGGCTTTTTCCGCAGCAGGAACCACAGCAGCAGTACCGCGGCGATGATCAGACACGATAGCAGCGTGAGCGCCGACAGGCCGTCAAGAAGCCGCTCCGCCACCGCCTGCGCCCCCTGTGCAAGGTCCGCTCTCCTATTGATCGCCGCATCGGCAGCGATACCGATCCCATAGACAAAGGGCAGCAAAACCTGCACCGCCACAAAAAAGAGCAGATACAAAGCGGATCTCCCCAGCGCAGCCAAAACGCCCTTTGCGGAATAGGAATGCTCGGTTTTCATATCTTCCCCCTCCTTGTCCGGTCCTAAAATTGCCGCAGCCTCCATTTTGTGTGCGGACCACTTCAAGCAAGCCCGGCGCAGTGAATGCCAGCGCGTTTTATTCGTCTTTTAGTTGAAAATATTCATTTATCTCTATACCATTTGTTTAATTATACTGTATTATCAGATGCTTGTAAACAGCATTTTGTGAAAAGCAATCTTTCGGCAACGGCCTGTATTTGTCCGGTCCATCATACAGTTTATGGTACAGTGAACTTCTGCGTTCTTCTCACTTTTCGTCAGTTTTACTAAAAATATTTTAGCTTTTTCTGCTGGACAAGTGCGAAAGAACGTAGTATCCTATAAAAAATAAACGAGGAAGATGGATGATTCATCCGATAAACTGGTCAAACACAACAAAATAAGGAGGAAAACGCATGGCATACCGGGAAAGCTACGCAGGAAAGATCAACCGCAAGCTGAACAAGAAGCTCCACGTCGTCGAGGTGGCCTCGGGACGGCAGAAGGCCGACCTCGTGCTCAAGAACGCGACGTATGTGAACGTCTTCTGCAACGAGCTCAGTCATGGCGACATCGCCGTGGCCGAAGGGCTGATCGCAGGCATGGGCGAGCATTACGAGGGCGCGGTCGAGATCGACATGGGCGGCAAGCTCGTGCTGCCCGGCTTTGTCGACGCGCACATCCACTTAGAGAGCGCGCTCGTCTCCCCCAAGGAATTTGCCAACGCCGTCATTCCGCACGGCACCACGACCGTCATCACAGACCCGCACGAGATCGCTAATGTCATGGGCACCGACGGCATCGAGTATATGCTGCAGGCGACGGAAGATCTGCCCGTTGACGTGCGCTTCATGCTCCCCTCCTGCGTACCCGCAACGCCGCTCGACGAATCCGGCGCGGTGCTCGATTACCGCGCGATCGACTCGTTCTACGAGCACAACCGCGTCGAGGGTCTGGCCGAAATGATGAACTATGTCGGCGTCGCGAACGCCGACGAGCAGGTGCTCGAAAAGATCGTCGCCGCGCAGGCGCACCACAAAAAAATCGACGGCCACGCCCCCGGCCTTTCGGGCAACGACCTGAACGCCTACATCGCCGCCGGCGTCTATTCCGACCACGAGTGCAGCACCGTGGAGGATGCCATCGCCAAGCTCGAGCGCGGACAGTACATCATGATCCGCGAGGGCACGGCCGCGCGCAACCTCGACGCGCTGCTCCCGCTGCTCACACCGCAGTATTACACCTACTGCATGTTCTGCACGGACGACAAGCACCCGAACGATCTTCTCGAAAAGGGCCACATCGACTACATCGTGCGCCGTGCCATCAAGTCGGGCGTCGACCCGATCATCGCCGTCAAATGCGCGAGCCACCACGCCGCGCGCTACTTCCTGCTCAACAACCGCGGCGCGATCGCACCGGGCTTTCTTGCGGACTTTGTCGTGATCGACAATTTCGACGACTTCAACATCCTTGAGGTCTACAAGAAGGGCAAGCTGATGTTCGACGGCAAGACCGTCACGCCGTTTGAAGCGCCCGAGATCGATCCGCACCTCGTCAAGCGCTCGCACGAGACGTTCCACGTTGCGCACCTTGAGGCCACGGACTTTATCGAGTCCCGCCCGCGCGCGGTGCTCGGCATGGTGCCCGGCGAGATCGTCACGACCGATGCGGGCTACGCCGAAAAGATCAGCGTTGAGGACGACATCTTGAAAATTGCCGTCATCGAGCGCCACAAGAACACACACCACATCGGCATCGGCTACATCAAGGGCTACGGCCTCAAGTCCGGCGCGGTGGCGACATCCATCTCGCACGACAGCCACAACATCATCGTCGTCGGCGCGAACGAGGAGGACATGGCCGCGGCGGTCAACCGCGTCGTCGAGCTCGGCGGCGGCATCGTCGTGATGGACGACGGCAAGGTGCTCGGCGAACTCCAGCTCCAGATTGCAGGCATCATGAGCGAAGCGCCGCTTATCGAGGTCAACGAGGCGCTCGAAAACGCCAAGGAGCAGGCCTTCAAGCTCGGCGTCTCGCGCGGGGTCGACCCGTTTATGACGCTTTCGTTCATGGCGCTGACCGTCATTCCAACGCTGCGCCTCACGACGCGCGGCGTGTTCGACGTCATCAATCAGCGCTACGTGTGATCTTACATTGTGAAAGGCTCCGGCGCAGTGCGCCGGAGCCTTTTTTCGAAAAGTTTTGCTTGCAAATGCTCCCTGCATCGCATATAATAATTGTTGCACCTGCCGGTGTGATGGAATTGGTAGACGTAGCGGACTCAAAATCCGCCGCTGGCGACAGCGTACCGGTTCGAGTCCGGTCACCGGCACCAAGAGCAGAGGACCTGCGCCGCAGGTTCTCTGCTCTTTTCTTTGAACGGGCAAAAGAAAATCCGGATATTAAAATTGTGGTCGTTTGGCCGGGGCAGTACCGGAGTGAGGCTTTCCTCTGCGATCCCACTGTTGCACTTGAGAAGATCCGATAAGCAGCATTGTATTCCTCGGAAAATCTACAATGCTGTGCGAGCCTGTCTGTCATCACCTTTCAGGCCGCAATCAAAGTAAGAAAAAGCACGCCTGCCAAGCAGACGTGCTTTTCATTTTGTGTCAGGGGTTTTGGCTTTTCAGCGTCTTCCGCCGAAGCCACCGCCGCGGCTGCCGCCAAATCCGCCGCTGCGACCTCCACCGAAGCCACCGCCACGGCTGCTGCCGCCAAATCCGCCGAAGTTTCCGCTGCCAAAGCTGCCGCCGCGGCCGCTGCTGCCAAATCCGCCAAAGCCGCTACCCGAGGAACCGGAAGGCCGTCTCGGCTGCTGGGGCGGGCGGCGATTACCGCCGGAGGAGCCGCCGCTGCGCGGCGGTCTGGGTCCGCCCTGTGGAGGACGGGGGCCGCCCGAACGGGGCGGACGCGGGCCGCGCGGGGGACGGCGTCCCCAGAAGATGGGGTGATACATCACCGTCGGCACGCCCATGCCGGGCATCATGTAGCGGCGGCGATAGCGGCGATAACGCATGCCGTCAAGCATGATCCAGAGGATAAAGAATATGATGAGGATCATGATGAACATCACACCGTTGGCCGCCTCGTCCAGCGCCGCCTCGCTCTGCTGATACTGCTGGCTCAACTCCACATGGAGCGCGGCGCAAAGCGAGCGCACCGCCGCGTCATAATCGCCCTTCTGCACGTTATCCGCCATGCAGGAGGCAACAAAGCTCTGCGAAAGGCCGCTGAGCAGATCATAGAAATCGCCGCTGGCGACCAGATAATAGTCCTGCTGCTGTTTTGCGATGACAAGAATGGCGTCATTTGAGCCAAGCTGCATCGTGTCCGCATAGTCATACGCCGTATTCTCGAGATTATCCGACGACTGCACCGTCACGACGGCCATGATGCTGCCGAACATCTTGTCCCAGTTGGCGTTATAGAGGCTGACCGCCTCCTCCGTCTTGCCGGAAAGAACACCGGCATCATCGCGCACATACTGCGTAAAGGCTGCCGTGGAAAGCGAGGGATCGAGCTTTTCCCCGCCCTCCGGCGTAGAGACGGCGGGTGCCTTGTGCAGTCCCCACGCACTGGATGCGACGATCGCCAGAATCAGCACGACGATAGCGACGCCGCGTTTTTGAAAGAATTTCATATGCTTCTCCTATCCGGAGCGTCTCAGCTTCTCAGCTCCATGAGCTTCTGCTTCAGCTCGCCTTCGATGCGGCCGAGCTCGACCTCCGCTTCCTTGCGCTTCTGCGCGCCCTCGCGCTGGATGTTCACGACCTCGTCGAGCGTGGAGACGAGCTGCTCGTTCGTGTGCTGCAGCGTCTCGATATCGACGATGCTGCGCTCGGCTTCCTTTGCCGTGGCAATGGTGCCCATCTTGAGCATGTCGGCGTTCTTCTTGAGAAGCTCGTTCGTCGTCTGCGCCACCGCGCTCTGTGCGGCCGTGGCCTGACGGCTGTGCTCCATGCCGAGCGCGAGCACCATCTGGCTCTTCCAGAGGGGGATGGTGTTGACGAGCGAGGACTGGATCTTTTCGACCATCAGCGTGTCGTTGTTCTGGAGAAGTCTCGTCTGCGGGCCCATCTGGAGCGACACCATGCGCGTGAGCTCCAGGTCATGCAGCTTCTTTTCAAAGCGCTCGCACTTCTGCGCGTAGTCGTTGTAGGCCTGCGCATCCTCGGCAAGGCCGCTCGCCTCCGCCTTCTTGCGCAGTTCCTCGAGCTCGCCGGAGCGGACCTCGGCCAGACGCTTTTTGCCCGCGATGATATACATGGTCAGTTCTTTGTAGTACTTGAGGTTCAGCTCATACATCTGGTCGAGCATCGCGATGTCCTTCATCAGCGTGACCTGATGCTTTTCAAGCTCAGAAACAATGCGGTTCACGCTCGTCTCGGCCTTGCCGTACTGCGCGCGCATCAGCTCGAGCTTATCCTTCTGCTTGTGGAACAGGCCTGCGAAGCCCTTCTTCTCCTCCTGACCGAAGCCCTTGACCTCGACGACGAGGTTCGAGAGCGTCTCGCCCACCTCGCCCAGGTCCTTGTTGCGCACGGAGGACAGTGCATTTTCCGAGAATGTCGCAACGCTCTTCTGCGCGGCCACGCCATAGTTGAGCACAAGGTTCGTATCCGTAATATCGATCTTTTTCGCAAAATCGTCGACGGCTTTCTTCTCCTGCTCGGTGAGCATGCTCTCATCGACCTTGACAGGCTCGACTTCCTTTTTCTCCGCCTCGGGCGCCGTGGGCGCTTCGGGCGTGAGCGTCAGCTCAGGGACGGCCTCCTGCGCCGCTTCGGTGGGATTCAGGGTCAGCTCGGGCATCATGTTGTCGCTCATATCATTTCTCCTCCGTATTTTGGCTTTGAGTTTGTTCTTTTTCGTGCTTTTTGATGCGCTGGATGCGGCGCAGGCACAGCAGCGTGGCCAACGCCCAGATCAGCGCGGAATAGTAAAGCGTATCCCTGTGCAGATGCATCGCGCCGATGATGCTTGCCACACACATGATGGCAAAGATTGCACAGAAGATCGGGTCGAGCCACACGCCTTTCAGCCGTTTCAATATCCACGCATTGACTTTGGCGTTGAACGCCATCACTTTCTTTCGCATCGCTTACTCCTTTACAGCTCGAGCTTGATATCGTCCTGCCCGGCGGTCGCCGTGCCGGACTCGGCATGCAGCTCACCGTCGTCCTCACTGAGCCCCTCGCGCTTCATCATGTTTTCAAGCACCGTGATGTCGGCGGAAATATCCATCGCCTCGCTGCCGAAGAGCATGTCGAGCTGCTTTTCAAAAGCCGTAACGATCGTGCCCATCATACTCTCCACGCGCTGCATGGTCGCGTCGATGTTCTCGCCGCTCACGCCCTGCGCGCCCATACGGTCATAGGCGTTCAAGATCTTAAGGGTCGTGGGCAGGTAGTAGTCCATGAACTTGCGGATCTGCGGCAGCTTCGACGGGTCGGATTTGACCTGCGCGAAAATTTTCGCGCTCAGGTCCTCGAGCCGGTCGATGTCGGCGGAGATCTTCTCATCCTTGATGGACGTGTTGAGCCGCTTCATCTCGGAGATGGCAAGATTGCCGTCCTTGATCATCTTGTCGAGCTCGGGGTTGCCGGTGCTCTCTTCCTTTTTCGGCGGGTCGGGAACTGTGACCTCCACCGTGCCGCACACGGCGTTCATGATGAAATACACCACCGCCGATACGATGGCAATAAAGATGAACTGCGGCACGCGGTAAAGCGGGAACAGCAGCGCATAAATGACCCATGTTCCCGCCGCGGCGTAATAGGGTACGGTGGATCTGCGTTTGACAGTTGCCAAGACGATCCCCTCCTGTTTTCATAAATATTTTGACTGATATATGATATCACATCGCATCAGCGCGGTCAAGCAAAGCAAGCGCTTGAAACATCGCAATGTCGCGCTTTTTACAAAAGAAGGCGGCGTCCGGTCCAGGACGCCGCCTTCTTGCAAAATACTGCGTTTTTCTTATTCGTTTCGGATGGCTTCGAGCGCCGAGATCTTGACCGCCTTGTTCGCGGGCTGATAGCCGGACACCAGTCCGACCAGCACCGAGAACACCAGCGCGAAGATCACAAGCTCCGGCTTGATGACGGACGTGCGCACCACGCCTTCGCCGCCGATGAGCGCCTGCTTGATAAGCTCCCACGTGACGCCCCCGCCGCCGAACGCGCCGAACGAGAACAGATTGATGATGACGGATATGATGAAGCTGAAAATAAGCCCCAAAATGCCGCCGAGAAGGCCGATGCTGCCCGCCTCCATGAGGAACATCGCGCGGATATCGCGCACATAGCAGCCGAGCGCCTTCATGATGCCGATCTCCTTCGTGCGCTCGGAGATGGACATGATCATCGTGTTCGTGATGCCGATGGCCGCGACCAGAAGCGAGATCGCGCCGAGACCGCCGAGCATCAGCTCGATCTGGCGGGTCTGCTTGTTGAGCTCGTCGCGCATGCTCTGCATAGAATACGTACTGTAGCCCAAGTCCTTGATGGACTGCTCCACATCCGACACGGCGTCGAGGCTCTCAGCCTTGACGTTGATGCTTGAATACTCGAACTTCGTGTCGGTCTTGCCGGTCAGGTCCTGAATAAGCGCTTTGAGCGCATTGATGTCCATCATCACGCCGTCGCTCGTCTCATAGCCCTTGCCTTGATCCTCCTTCATCACACCGACGACCTTGAGTTCAACCTCATAGGGGGTAGGTTCGGTGCCTGTACCGTCGTCATACGGTGTGAGTACCATGGTGATGCTCGTCTTGAGCGGGTCAAAAAACGGGTCGGGGACCTTTTCCGTGTCGATATTGCCGTTTTCGTCCCAGATATATCGGTCGACATAATTTCTGCCATCCGGCATCAGCGTATCGAAGAAGTTATAGGCAAAATACTGGCCCACGACCACCTCGTCGCTGTTTTCGGGATACCGCCCGTCCACCAGCTCAAAGCCCATGTCCTCAAGGGCGCTCGAGTCAATGCCGGCAAAATCGACCCAGTTGGCCGTGTAGCGGCCGTTGACGCCAGCCTTGAAGCTTACATTATATTCGTCGAGACTTGCCTTGGGCATGACGGCCTGCACACCCGCGATCTCGTGGAAGCTCTCGACCGCCTTGTCGTCAAGCTTGCTCTCCGTCTGCGTGCCGGTGCTCTGGTTGTAGCCGCGGTAGACCTCGATGATGGAGAGGTCTCCCATATTTTTGAGCATCTGGTCGTAGGACTCCTGCATGCCCGCGCCGATGGAGACCATCACGATGATGGACGTGCAGCCGATGAACACGCCCAGCACCGTCAGGATCGTGCGTCCTTTGCGCCGTGACAGGCTGTCAAAGCACATTTTCAGGATGTCTGCGAATCTCATTTTTTCTGCTCCTCAGCACCCGTGGCCGCAGTCTCTTTGCTTTCAGCCGCCGCGGCTTCCGCTGCCTCCTGCTTCTCCTCGGCGAGCTCCTCTTCGTCCCACTTGTCCCAGAGCGCTTGCTCGGCCTTCTGCTTGGCTTTCTTCTTGCGGATGCGCAGCACGATGAGAAGGACGATAAGCGCGGCGACTACCGCGATGATGACGTACTTCCACGGGAAGGTGTGCGCCGGCTCGGGGTCGATCATGCCGGGATCGTCCATACCGGGGTCGGTCGGCTCATAGGCCATGGCTTCGACCGTCGCTTCAAAGACGCGCTCTTTCGTGTTGCCGTTGGAGTCCTCGTAGGTGATGACGATCTTGACCTGATTCTCGCCCTCCAGCTGCGGGGTCACGGCAAAGGCGATGGTGCCGTTCTTGCCGCCGTCGATCGTGCCGACGCGCTGATAAGGCGTGGGGGAATCAATGTCACCGGAGATGGTCGCCTCAACGTTGTTGATGGCGCTCTTGCCCTTGTTGACATAGTCGATGGTCAGGCTCGTCTCCTCGCCGACGTAGCCGGTGTAGGAGGTCTTGGGCTCGCTGAGCTCAAAGCGGTCGGGCTGGTAGAGGGGCACGCTCAGCGACAGCGTGGCGTTTCCCGACTTTCTTGCGTTCTGGTCAACATATTCATAGGTCACGTCGATCTTGACGTCCTGCGCGCTGGCGCTGATGAGCTGCGCGGCCTTCATCGGCACGGTGACGGTCTTGCTGCCGCTCGCGGCGACAGATTCAAAGTAGAACGTGTTCGTCGAGCCGTTGAGCATCAGGTCCTGACCGCCGGTGACGGTGACCATGACGTTTTCGATCTTGATGGTCTTGCTGGTGTTCGTGAACGAGAAGCTCAGGTTCGTGCTTGAGCCCGCCGCAACGGACGAACCGCCGTAGTTGTACTTCGAGAGAATGACGATGGGCGTGGGGCTCGCAATGGTCTCCTCGTCCTTCGTATCCTTGGTAACGGTGGAGAGAACGTTCACGCTGCCGCTGGCGCTGCCGCCGGTGAGCTGCGTGCCGTTGTCATAGTAGAACGACAGCGTGGCGTCAATCGTCTGCATCTGGGACTCGATCTTGTCGGGCGCCTTGACCGTCACAGTGACGGCCGTGTCGCGGCCCGCGCGGATATCGTCGAGCATGTAGTCCTGGCTGCCCATGATGAGAAGCGATCCGGAGGATTTGAGCGTCAGGATAGGGTCGCGCATGGCGGTCGTGCCGGCGTTCTGGATGTAAACGGTGATGGTCTTCGTCTCGCCCGCGGCAATAGACGTGCTCGTGCCGTCGGAGTTGAAGACGGCGCGCGGCTCGGGAATCGTTTCCGGCGTCGGCTCGGGCTCCGGCTTCGGCTCGGTGTAGGGCACGCACTCGCGCACCGGGACGGTGTTGCCGTCCTGATAGCCGCCGCCGTTGCCTTCATAATAAATTGTAAAGGCAAGCTGCTTGCCGCTGTCGCCGGTGTAGGTCAGGCCGGTGAACGTAACGGTATATTCGCCGTTCTGTCCGCTTGCAACAGCGCTCGCCGTGCCGTCCTGAAAGCTGTCAAGGCCGCGCACGACGCGGATCGAATCGTTGCTGCCGTCCGTGCGGGATAAGTAGACCGTGATATCCACCGTATCGCCGGTGTAAATGCTGCTTCTGCTGGCCCGGTAGCCGGTGATCAGAAAGCTGGTTCCCGCCTGTGCCGTCGTGCCTCCGCCCGTCGCTTTGGCGACATTCACAGGCAGCAGCGCTGCGCACAGCACAAGGGCAAGGCAGAGCGAGAGCAGGGATCTTGAGATGCGTTTCATGTTCGATTTCCTCCGTTATTCGATGTAGGGTGCGGCGTCGATCTCCGCCTTGACCTGATTTTCTACGTTGCTGACGATCCTGCCGTCGATGAGTGTGACGATGCGGTCGGCATACTCGGTCATCTCCGGATCGTGGGAGACGAGCACGATCGTCTGGTGGAAGCGCTTGGCAAAGCCGCGGATCATGTGCATGACCTCTTTCGTCGTCTTCGAGTCGAGGTTGCCGGTCGGCTCGTCGGCGAACACGACCTCGGGGCGCGTGACGAACGCGCGTGCGATGCCCACGCGCTGCTGCTGTCCGCCGGACATCTGGTTCGGAAAGTGGTCCATGCGGTCCTTCAGTCCCACGCGGCAGAGCATTTTCTTCGCCTCCAGCAGCCGCACATCCGGGTCGATGCCCTTGAACATCAGCGGCATGGCCACGTTTTCCGCCGCCGTCAGCTCCGGCAGCAGGTTGTAGGACTGGAAGACGAAGCCGATGTGCTTCTGCCGAAAGGCCGCGAGTTGATTTTCGTTGAGCTGTGAGATCGGCACGCCGCCGATGCGCACCACGCCGCGCGTGGGCTTTTCGAGTCCCGCCAGCTGGTTGAGCAGCGTCGATTTGCCGCTGCCGGACGTGCCGAAGATGCAGCACACCTCGCCCCGCGGGATGTCGAGGTCAATATTGTGCAGTGCGACCACGTGCTCCTGCCCCATCATGTACACCTTTCGGAGCTTTCGCACCGAAATGACGGGCTTCTGGTCATTTGCCATCGCAGTTTCTCCTCAATTTTAATCTTGGGTCCATTATAATCTCATCTTATGAGGAAGTCGTTACAATCAGGCGCGATTTGGTTACAAATTATTTAAGAGTTCCTTAATTCTCGCACCGAGCCTCTTTCCTGTATTATTTAGACGGAATTTATCGAAAAATGTTTCATCCTTTTTGAAAAAAACGGCGGACTTTTTTGAAGTCCGCCGTTTTTTAAGTTCATGCCGTTTTAGTTCAGCGGCACGTCGGGCACGACGTAGACCGTCATCTCTTCGCCATTTGTGTCGATGGACACAGTGTCGTCGATGGGCTGCGTCAGCGCCGCGTCCGCATAGAGCGTGCAACCGCTGCGGCAACAGATGTTGACATACGTCCCCCTCGCCACATGGTATTCATTCACCCACCAGTCTTCGCCCCCTTCTTTCGCGGGGAGGCAGACCGTCAGCAGGCAGGCGGGTCTCGTGTCGTCCGTCGCGTACACGACATCGTTCAGAAGGTAGCGGCCTGACTTGTAGGGTTCTTGATTGTAGGGCTCGTTGTAGCTCCAGTTGTAGAGCGTCGTGCCCATCTCCGTCGCGCCGCCCTCGCCGTCCTCGATGTAGTCGGTCACGGACATGGCGAGCAGCTCTCCCGTCTCGGGATCGGCGTAGTAGAGGGTGGTATAGTAGTAGCCGCCGGCGTCTTTAAAGCGCGTGGTGGTCGAGAGCAGCACCGCGCCGTCCTGCTCGCTGCGCTCGTCGAGCGTTTCCTCGGCGTTTTTGGCGGCGGGATCGGCGCACTGCGGCAGTATGTCAAGGAGATACTCCGTCCCCTCGCCCGGAATGGGATAGATGTTCAGGCTTGCGTTATCGTCGCTCGCCATGCGCGTGGCGTACAGTCTGCCACGCCCCTCGCTCCACAGCTCATCCTCGCCCGGGCCGCTGTTGGCGGTATAGCTGTAGTGCGAGGACATGAGGATCGTGCTGTCGCCCCCGTCCGTGTACTGCAATCTTGCGGTGTAGGCCACCTCGCCGTCCCGGTCGGTGCCCTGAATGTTCACGGTCACGGCGTCGTACTTTGCAAGCAGTACGCACGGATCGTTGACCTCGCGCAGCGTTTCGAGCGTCACGTCCATCGGCGTGTCGTCCTTGCCGCCGTTTCCATCGTCCTTGCCGCCCTGCGTGCCGCAGCCGGCAAGAAGTGCCGCGACACAAAGCGCGCCAATGCCTGCTTTCTTCCAGTTTTTCACCTTGGTTTCCTCCTTATTTGGGTGCGGACTTACGCCCGCGTTCTAAAGCTTTTTAATGGTTCTCTTCCAGCGGCACGATGTAGACCGTCGCACTCTCGCCGCTCGTGTCGATGCCGTCGTAGAAGTCGATGGGCTTGGTCAGCTCCCTGTCCGCATAAAGTGCGAGATCCGCACTGTCGAGGAAGAGGATGCGCGTGCCGTGTGCCACGCGATACAGGGTCATCGCCCAGCCGTTCTCCTCCTCCTCAACGGGATAGAAAGTCGTCAGGTCGCAGACGTCCTCCTTGCTGTCCGTCGAAAACAGAACCTCGTTCATCACATTGCGCTCTGCCTGATAGGGCTCGTCGTAGCTCCAGCGGTAGAGCGTCGTATGCAGCTTGGATACCTCGCCGCTTTCCTTTTTAATGTAGTCCGTCACTGACGCCTCCAGCACCTCATTCGTCGCAGGGTCAACGCGGTAGTGCACCGTGTAATAATCTCCATCGGAAGCCAGATAACGCGCGGTAACAGAGAGCAGCAGCTCGCCGCCCTGCTCGCTGCAGCTGTCGACCGTCTGCTCCACATCCTCTTCCAAAGCAGGGCATCGGGGGATCATGTCGAGAACGTACTGCTCATACTTTCCCTCAAGGTAAATGCTCAGGCTTAGGTCCTCGGTGCTGTCGCTTTCCATACGCGCAGCATCCATCGTTCCGTTCGCCTCGCTCCACAGTTCGCTCTTGCCGCTGGTGCTGTTTTCGGTGTACCGGCAATGATACCAGGCCAGCACATCCTCCACACCACGGGTGTACTGAAACTTCGCCGTATACGTCACGGCGTCATTCTGGTCGCTCTCCTGCACGGTCACGGTCACAGCGCCGTGCTTTTCGAGCAGGGATCGCGGATCATTCGCGGCACGGATCTGCTCGAGCGTGATCTGCGGCTCATCGGCGCTGTCGTCATCACTCAGCCCGTAGTCGCCTCCGCAGCCTGCGAGCAGCAGCGCGGCAGCAAGTGCGAGGGCACTCATTAGTCCCCAGCGGTTCATTTTGTTTCTCCTCTCATCGTCTTCTTTCCATCTTGATTATGCGGAGCTTTTTTCGTTCCGTACATTCTCTTAGACGAGAAATTTCTCAAAAAGTTTCACCCTTATGATTTTTTTAAGAAACTTTTTTCTCCTGCGAGCGGGCTCTTGCATTTTCCGCCGCCGCGGCATACAATGAGGACATATTTCACCCGGGAGGGCGTTTTTATGAACTATATCGGCATCGACCTCGGCGGCACAAACATCAAGGGCGCACTCGTGAGTGCGAAGGGCGAGATCTTAAAGGAGCATTCTATCCCGACGCGCGTCGATCTCGGCCCCGAGGCGGTCGCGGGACGCATCGGTCAGGTCATCGCGCAGCTCTCTATCGGCGAGGACACCGTCGGCGGCGTGGGCGTCGGCTGCCCCGGCACGGTGGACGACGCGAGCGGCATCGTGCGCTTTGCGGCGAACCTGAATTTTGTGAACTTCGACCTGCGAAGCGCGCTGCGCGCGCATACTGCGCTTCCCATCCACCTCGGCAACGACGCAAACGCCGCGGCGCTGGGCGAGGCGCTGTTCGGCTGCGGCCGCGGCGCGGAGAGCACCATCGTCGTCACGCTCGGCACGGGCGTCGGCGGCGGCGTGGTGCTCGGCGGCAAGCTCCTGACAGGCTACACGGGCGCGGCGAGCGAGATCGGCCACATGGTCATCGCGGAAAACGGCGAAGAGTGCACCTGCGGCAGCCGCGGATGCTTCGAGGCCTACTCCTCCGCCACGGCGCTGATCCGCGACACGAAGCGCACCATGGCCGCGCACCCCGAGAGCCTGCTGCACGCGATTGCCGCGGAGCAGGGCGGTGTCGACGGCCGCACAGCGTTTCTCGCCAAGGAGCGCGGCGACGAGGCGGGCGCGCAGGTCGTGGAGGACTACATCGAGCATCTGGCCTGCGGGCTCACAAATCTTGTCAACATTTTCTTCCCCGAAGTGCTGGCTCTCTCGGGCGGCGTAGCAAATCAGGGCGACGCGCTGCTCCTGCCGCTGCGCGAAAGGGTACGCGAGCGTTCGTTTGGCTCGCGCTATGCCGTCTCGCACACGCGCATCGAGCTCTGCACGCTCGGCTACCGCGCGGGCGTGATCGGCGCGGCGATGCTCGCGCGCGAGTGAGCGTAAAATAGCGCAAGATATGATAAGGCCCTCCGCATTTCTGCGGAGGGCCTTTTTTACCGGTAGCCGTCGGGCTCGGCCGAGCCTTCGATCAAAAACTGCACCTCGTCCACGCCGCCGAGCGACAAAATGGACTGCTCGAGCGCGCTCAGCATCAAATCGCGCTCCGCCTCGTTCTCCGGCAGTGAGACGTTAGCCGGGAGATTCAGATAGCACACGCCGTTTTCGATGCGAGAGGAGATGACCGCAAAGTCCTCCGGCAGGAGCGAGACGAGCGAATCGTCCTCCGGCCCCTGCGCGAGCGCTTCGAGCAGCGCGTTCACGCGCGTCTGGCCCTCGTAGAGCGCGAGCGTCTGCTGCTCGGCGCGCAGCTCGCCTGTCTTGCTGTCGAGGAAATAAAGCGACACGGTGATCGGCCGCAGGCCACTCTCACGCGAGGAAAGCAGCGTATCCGCCGAGAGCAGCACTTGCGTCTCGCGGTACGGCAGCTCGCGCCCGTCCGCCGTGATGCTCACAGCGTTCACATTCGGCAGCTGCGTCAGCGTCAGCGTGATGCAGTAGTCAGCGAGCGACAGGTCGATGCCCGTCAGGCGCGCATACTGTGCGCTCAAGTCGATCTGCGCGCGGCGGCCCGACACCTTGAGCGACTTGAGCACCGTTCCCTCCGGGATGGGCGACGAGAGCGACGGCTCGTCGGGCCCTGCGAGCAGCGCCTCCATCAGCGCGCGGACACAGTCTTCGGTCTCCATCGCGCCGTCGAGCGTCAGGCGCTTTTCCTGCGTGCGGATGGCGTCGCCGCCGCCCGCGGAGTTGGGATCGCTGAGAAAATAGAGCTCGTAGCCGTTTTCGTCCATTTCCTGCGCGTGCTGGGCCGCGCAGGCGCAGAGAAGCGAAAGCAGGAGGACTAATGCCGCAGTCAGGGAAAGACGTCTTCTCATGTCTCATCCCCTCCCTCTTCGCAGCGCGGCAGGCGCACGGTAAACACCGTGCCGCCGCCCTCGCGGGCGCGGACCTCGATGCTGCCGCCGCGGCGGCGCGCCGTGTCGGCGGCGATGGAAAGGCCAAGGCCTGTACCGCCCGCGGCGCGCGAGCGCATCTTGTCCACGCGGTAGAAGCGGTCGAAAATGCGGGGCATGTCCCCCTCCGGAATGCCGATGCCATTGTCGCTGACAGTGAGAAGGCAGTCCTTTTCATCCCCCGCGAGCAGCAGCTTCACAAAGCCGCCGGGGCGGTTATACTTGATGGCGTTTTCCGTCAGATTGTAGATGATTTCGTGAATTTCATCCTCACTCGCGAGGGTCTGTCCCTCGCGGCGAATTTCATAGGAGAGGTCGACCTGCTTTTCCTCGGCCACAAGGCGCAGCATGCGCACCACGCGCGCCATCACGGATGAGAGGTCGACGCGCTGCGCCTCGGGCAGCATGCCGCTGTCCAGGCGCGTCAGGCGCAGCAGATTTTCCGTGATGCGCGCCAGGCGCTCGGACTCCTGCTCGATATCACCGACAAATTCGCGCACGGTCTGCGCGTCCATGTTCTCCGTCTGCAAAATGGAGTCGGACAGAAGCCTGATACCCGCCAGCGGCGTTTTGAGCTCGTGGCTCGCGTCCGACACGAAGCGGCGGCGAGCGTCCTCCGTCGTTTGCAACCGGTCAGCCATGTCGTTGAACTCGGCGGCGAGCTCGCTGATCTCGTCGTGCCCGCCGACCTCGGCACGGTGGCTGTACGAGCCCTCGCGCATCTTGCGGATGGCGTCGGTCAGTACGCCGAAGCGCCGCGTCAGCACACGGGATAAGAGTACGCTGATCCCGCCGGCGAACACCAGCACGACCGCCGAAATCGTCAGGAGATTGCGCTGCAGGGACAGCAGCAGCTCCGCTTGCTCGGTGTCGTATTCATAGGCGTAGACCGCGCCGATGGTCTGGCTGTGGTAGATGACCGGCGAGGCCGCGCGGCTTTTGAACGCCTTGTCCGAAAATTCGGTGTAAAAGACGTCTTCTCCGCGAAGCGCCTGCACAAGCTCTGTATAAAAGGCGTAGCGGCCGATCGCGCCGTCGGTTTCGCGCGTGTCGTACAGCACGCGGCCCGAGGAGTCCGTCACAAGCACGCGGGAGATCCCCGTCTCCTCCACGAGCGTCATCGCACCCGCGACGTTTTCCTCGCTCAGCTCTTCAAGGCCCGAAAGCGCCGTCACCATCACCGAGACGCTGCCCTGCAGCGAGCTCTGCTTAGAGCGGAACGTCAGGTTTTCCGACGTGATGAGCGGATACGTGTTCAGCAGGATCAGCACCGCCAGAATGATGGCGATATAGCTGAAGCTGAATTTTCGCTGCAGGCTCGCATGCATCTGCACGGCGCTGCCCCCCTTCTCTTTCTTTTAGTGGGAAATCAGTCCTTCAAGTAGTACCCCACGCCCCATTTGGTCAGGATGTGCTGCGGCGCGGCGGGGTTTTCCTCGAGCTTTTCGCGAAGCCGCCGGATGTGCACATCCACCGTGCGGTAGTCGCCCGCGTAGGTGTAGCCCCAGACGAGGTCCATCAGATTTTCGCGCGAGTAAACGCGGCGCGGATTCTTGACAAGAAGCTCGATGAGGTCGTATTCCTTGGCCGTGAGCTCGACGATCTCGCCGTTTTTGACGGCGACGCGCTGCTCGGGGTCGAGCGTGATGCCGCCCGCGGTCAACAGGAGCGTTTCAGGCTGCTTTTGCTGCGGTGCGGCGTTCGCGCGGCGCAGCAGCGCGCGGATGCGCGCTTTGAGCTCTAAGATGTTGAACGGCTTTGTGATATAGTCGTCCGCGCCGGACTCAAGGCCGATGATCTTGTCGGCGTCCTCGCTGCGGGCGGTCAGCATGATGATGGGCACATTGGAAAATTCGCGGATGCGCATGCAGGCCGTCAGCCCGTCCACCTGCGGCATCATCAGATCGAGGATGATGAGGTCAAACCCGCCGCTTTTCGCCATGTCGATGGCGGTCGCGCCGTCGTAGGCGGTCTCGACCGTGTAGCCCTCGTTTTCCAGATTGAATTTCATGCCCTTGACGAGAAGCTGCTCGTCGTCAACCACCAGAATTTTCATCGCCATTCTCCTCCGTGAATGTGATCTCCGCGCGGAATCCCTCGAGCTTCGCCTCTCCGATGCCCTTGACGTTCAAAAGGTCCTCCGCCGCCGTAAAATCGCCGTGCTCTGCGCGGTAGTCGATGATCGCCTGCGCGAGCGACGGGCCGATGCCCGTCAGCGTTTCAAGCTCCTCCGCCGTCGCGGTATTGACGTTCACAAGCGTCACAACGCGCGTGGGCGCGGTGATCTCGTCGGTCTTGTCCTGCGTCGTCACGGTGTAATTCCCGTGCGAGGCACCCTCGTAGGCCGTTTTGTGCAGAAAAACGAGCGAAACGGCGAACAGCACCGTCAGCGCGGCGAGCACAAGGTAGACGCCGCTGACTTTGGTTTTCTTTTCTTCCTTTTCCACGGTTGCGCTCGCCTGCCTTTTTTGCTATACTGATGTCGAAGCGTGCCGAACGGCGCGCTCCTCTTCACTGTATTCTATTTGATTGTATCATACAACGAGGTATATTTCCATGAAAAAACGCCGCTTGTTTTCACTTTTTTTATCTTTTGCGCTCCTGCTCCCGCTCTTTTCGCTCACGAGCGCTGACGCCTATGAGGACTTCACACTCGACGCGAAGGCCGGTCTTCTCATTGAGGCCGACACGGGCGAAATTCTCTATGAGAAAAACGCCCATCAGGAGAACTTCCCCGCGTCGCTCACAAAGGTGATGGTCGCGCTGCTGGTGTTTGAAGCCATCGATGAGGGCAAGATCGCGCTGACTGACTCCGTCACCGCGACGGAATCGGCGTTCGAGGGGCTGTCGAGCGACGGCAGCACGGCGAACATCGTCCCCGGCGAAACGATGACGGTCGAGCAGCTGCTCAACTGCATGCTCATCGTCTCGGCGAACGAGGCGTGCAACATTTTGGGCGAAACGCTCTACGGCTCGGTCGACGCCTTTGTCGCGCGCATGAACGAGCGCGCGGCGGAGCTTGGCTGCGAGCACACGCACTTCGCCAACGCCACGGGTCTTCACAATTCCCAGCACTACACGACCGCGTGGGACCTCTACCTCATCACGCGCGAGGCGCTGAAGCATGACAAATTCATGGAGATCTGCAACTCCAAGAGCTACACCGTGCCCGCCACGAACATGACCGACAAGCCGCGTGAGCTGCATTCGACGAACTTTCTCATTTCCAACTGGCGCGCCCGCGGTTATGTGTACCGCGACGCGCAGGGCATCAAGACCGGCTCGACACCCGAGGCGGGCTACTGCCTCATTTCGTCCGCCCTGCGCGGCAGCCGCCACATGATCAGCGTGGTGCTGGGCGCAGAGCGCGTGACGCTCGAGGACGGTGTGACCATCCAGACGCGCAGCTTCTCCGAAACGTCGCGCATGTTCGACTGGGGCTTTGACAACTTTGTCCTCCGCGACATTCTCTCCTCCTCCGACCTTGTGCAGGAGGTGCCCGTCGCGCTTTCGAGCGAGGCGAGCTACGTTTCGACCCACGCGGCGGAGGATATCGCCTGCCTGCTGCCCGACAATGTCGAGCCCGACATGCTTGAGCGCACCGTGACGCTCACGAACGACACGGTCGACGCGCCCGTTTCCGCGGGCGACGTGCTCGGCAAGCTGACGCTCTCCTACAATGGTAAGGTCTACGCCGAGACGGACCTCTTGGCGCTGAACGATGTATCGGCCTCGTGGTTCCTGACGGCGCAGCGCAGGGTGTCTGACTTTTTCGCAAAGCCGCTCGTCCGCATTCTGTTGATCGTGGTCGTACTGCTGATCGTCGCGCTCGTCGTCTATGTGACGATGTTCTCCCGCCGCCGTCGCTACGGCCACCGCCGCCGCGGCGCGGCACACGGCGGCTACCACGGGCGGAGAAGAAGATTCTAAGTACTTCAAAAAAGCGGTAAAGCCGCTTTTTTGAGGAAGGCCACACTCCGCTTTGTGCCTTGCCGCCGCTGGCGGCTGCGACACGCGCGGAGCGAGAGGTGTCGATCGCCACGCGCTGGTCGCGGCGATCGACGATCAAAATTCTTTGCGTCTGCGAACGCAAAAGCAAAAATGAAGGGACGCGAAAGCGTCCCTTTTTAGTTGAGTGTGATCACGTTGTCCCCCTGCGGGAACTCCACGAAGCGGATGGAGTAGATGTCGGCGGTGATGTAGGCGCTGCGGCCGGGGTGGAACAGCGTGATATAGTCGTTTCCGACCTCCTGTAGCGTGCCGACCGCCACGACCGTGTTCTGCGAACCGACAAGAAAGCTCACGATGACTGCGCGGCCGATGTTGCGCGCGAGCATCCCCTTCCACGAATTGTAGGCCATCTTGTCGACGGTCTGCGACTCTTCGATCTTGTCGGGCGTGGGCTGGAACTGCCCGCTCGCGCCGCCCTGCAGCACGAGCGACATGCCCCCCGCCCCCGACGATCCTCCAAGCATTTCCTCATAGCTCTGGCTCGCGTTGTTGTTACTGTTGTTATTACTGCTATTATTACTGCTATTATTGCTGCTATTATTGCTGCTATTATTGCTGTTGCCGCTCTGCTGCGCGCTCGCCATGGCGGGCACGGCAACCATCTGCTCATAAAGGCACGGCATGCTTTTTCCCATCTGGATCATAAAAACGTCCTCTCCCTTTCCCGTTGCTGCTGATTTGCTTTTCTCAGGTGTCGTAATACGCGGCGGTGGGGTTATAAAAACAGTGGTCGCCGATACGCATGACGAACGTCCCCACATTTGAAGGAAAATTCGCGCGGCAGGACGGCGAAAACGGGTTAAAGAACCACAGCGCCGTTCCAAGGCCGTTCAATCGGTTGCCCGCGATGGCCCAGTCCGCGATCTCGTAATGGATATCGGTCGGGCGCATGTTGTAGATGTTCTGCGGGTTGTAGCTGCCGCGCTCGGTCTCGCTCGCGCAGACGAACTGCCCCGGCTGAAAGATGATATTGCGGATGCTGCCCTGCCCCACGCGCGCGTATTCGCCGCCCGTCGAGCGCACGCGGTTCATCACGACGCTCGCCACGGCTTTCATCCCATTCTCGCCCTCGCCGCCCGCCTCGCACTCGATGAGGCGTGCGAGCAGCTCCCTGTCGGAATAGGCCATGTCGATCTCCTCCCCCATTTTTTCTTCCCCGACAGTCTATGCGACTCCTGTGCGCGGGGAACCAAACACGCGCAAAAAAGCACCGCAGATGAATTTCATCTGCGGTGCTTTCGCTTTGTTCAGTTTTCCTCGTCCGGCGGCGGAAGCTCTTCCGCTTCCGGTGGCGTCGCGCCGTAGGCGCCCTTCATCTTGAGCTCCTGCCACTGCTCTTTCGTGATAAGCAGCTGGCGGGGCTTTGAGCCCTCGAACGGGCCCACGATGCCGCGCGTCTCCATCTCGTCGACGATGCGCGCCGCGCGCGAATAGCCGAGCTTCAAGCGGCGCTGGAGCATCGAGACGGACGCCTGACCGGTCTCCATGACCACGTCGATCGCGGCGGGGAGCAGCTCGTCCGCCTCGTCGGCGGCGTTCTGCTCGGGTGCGGCATTGCCGCCTCCCTTGGCGCTGCCTTTCTCCTTTTCGGCGACGGCGGCGTTGATCTTGTCGATGACGGATTCGTCGTAGTCCGTCTCGCCGTTTTCCTTGACGAAGTTGACCACGCGCTCGATCTCCTCGCTCGAGATGAAGCAGCCCTGCACGCGCTTGGGCTTGCCTTCGCCCAGCGGGGCATAGAGCATATCGCCGCGGCCCACGAGCTTTTCCGCGCCCGCGGTGTCGAGGATGATGCGCGATTCCATCGCGGAAGCGACCGCGAACGCGATGCGGCTCGGGATGTTGGCCTTCATCAGGCCCGTGATGACGTCCGCGGACGGACGCTGCGTCGCGATGACGAGGTGCATGCCCGCGGCGCGGCCCATCTGTGCCACGCGGCAGATCGACTCTTCGACCTCCTTCGCCGCAACGAGCATCAAGTCGGCCAGCTCGTCGATGACGACAACGACGCTCGGCAGCTTTTTGAGCGTTTCGTCCGTCTCCGCCACCTTATTGTAGGAGGCAAGGTCCTTGACGTTGTGCTCGGAGAACATCTTGTAGCGCTTCATCATCTCGTACACGGCCCATTGCAGCGCGCCCGCAGCCTTTTTCGGGTCGGTGACGACGGGGATGAGCAGGTGCGGGATGCCGTTGTAGGGCGCAAGCTCGACCATCTTCGGGTCGACCATGATAAAGCGCACCTCTTCGGGCGTCGACTTATAGAGCATCGAGACGATCAGCGAGTTCGTGCACACGGACTTACCGGAGCCCGTCGTACCGGCGATGAGCACGTGCGGAAGCTTCGAGATATTCCCGACGATGTTCTTGCCGCTGATGTCCTTGCCGACGGCGAAGGCCGTGGTGGAAGGATGGGTGGTGAACTCCGTGGATTCGAGCACCGTGCGGATGCTGACGGGCGAAACAAGCTTGTTCGGCACCTCGACACCCACGACGGAGATCTTGTCGGGGATGGGCGCGATGCGCACGCCGCTCGCGCCCAGCGCAAGGGCGATATCGTCCTGCAAATTTGTGATCTTCGAGAGCTTCACGCCCTGACTGAGCGTGAACTCATAGCGCGTGACCGACGGGCCGCGCACCACATCGCCCGGCTGGGCGTCCACGCCGAAGCTCGTGAGCGTCTGCGCCAAGCGGCGGGAGTTGTTGCGCAGCTCCGCGCCCGCCTCAGCGGCGTTCGTCACGCTGCCCTCTTTTAAGAGCGTGATGGGCGGATACTGATATGCAGGCGGCTGGGGCTGCGCGTCGCTGCCCTCGATCTCGCGCGTGACCTCCTCGCGCGCGGCATCGACCTCGGCGCGGCGGAGCTTGTCCTCCTGCTTGTCGGTCAGCACGGCGGGAACCGTCGTTGCTGCTGCGGCTGCGGCGACGGGTGCGCTCTGCACGCTCGGCGTGGGCGCGGCAAACGGCGTGTGCATCACAGGTGCGGGTGCCGGGACGACCGGCGTGGGCGCGCTCGGCGCTGTATCAAACGGCGGCAGGTCGAAGTCGTCGGCCTCCACCGTCACAGGCTTAACGGGTGCGGACGGCGCGGCGGCAGGCGAAACGGGTGCAGCGATCTTTGTCTCCGCGGCACTTCCGCCCGCTAACAGCTCGTCGGGGCTCTTGATATTATCGGACTTCTTGCGGAAGAAGCCGCCCGTGGGATTTTTCCTGATGACGCGCTCCTCGCCGTCGAGCGGAATGTCGATGGCGGCGTCCGGCGTGTGGACCGGCGCACTGCGGCGCGGCACATGGGTGCGCTGCGGCGGAAGGTCCTCTTCCTCCACTGGCTCATAGGGCACGCGCTCGTGCGAGCGCACGGCCTCGATCACGGCGGCAGGCGTCAAACGGAACGCCATCATCAAAAACGCGACGAACAGCACAACGAGCAGGACCATCGCCAGCACCTTTTTCACCAGCAGCACCAGCATGATCGCAAGCGATGCAGACACCGCGCCGCCGGACTCGAGCGCGTTGCCGCTCGTCCACAGAAGCTTCAAGATGCCATCCATGTTGACATACTTCTCTTTGCAGAGGGCGATGTGCATGATCGCGCCGAACACGACCGGCAGCAGCGCCGTGCCGACAAGGCAGGACGCGACGTTCCGCCCACGGTGGAAGAGCAGAATGTAGCTCCCCAGCAGCAGTGCGGGCGCGACGAGGTAATAGCCCCAGCCAAAGAGCGACCGGCACAGCTTCGCCGGCTGATCGAGCAGCCACGCGCCCGACTGGAAATAGCTAAAGCCCAGGCACAGCGCCAGCACCAGCAGGATCGCACCCGCGACCTCGCGGCGGATGGGGCGCTTTTGATTCTTCTTCGCCGTGCGCTTGCCGGAAGACGAGGAGCGGGACGAACCCGTCGTTTTCTTTTTCGTTGTGGTGGTTTTTTTCTTCTGTTGTGCCATGATTCACCTCAGAATCAAAAATTAGTGCAGGATCGTGAGCACCAGCGTCAGCACGCCGGCGGCCCAGCAGTAATAGGCAAACGCGCCGAAACGGCCCTTGTCGGCAACATAGCGCAGCAGGCGGATACTCGCATAGCCCGACACCGCCGCGACGACGACACCGACGAGGTACACGGGCACGCTGGAGAAGTCGATGCCCGCGTCGATCGCGTCTTTGAGTGTCAGGATGTTCGCCCCCAGCACCGCGGGGATGGAGAGCAGGAATGCAAAGCGCACAGCGAACTTGCGCTCAAAGCCCGTGAAGCAGCCCGCCGTGATCGTCATGCCGGAGCGGGAGATGCCCGGGCACAGCGCGATGGCCTGACCGATGCCGACAAGCAGCGCGTCGAGCAGCGTGGCGGTCTTTTCCGTCTTGCGGCCATGGCGCACACGGTCGCTCGCGAAGAGCAGGATGCCCGTGACGATCAGTGCGCCGCCGATAAAGTACATATTATCACTCAGCTCCGTGAAAAAACGGCGAAACGGCACCATGACGAAAAGCGGCAGCGTGCCCACAATGATGAGCAGAATGAGACGGCGCGCAGGCGGCACGGGGTTCGGCGTGCGATGATGGGCAAGGTCGCCGATGCCGGTGAAAAACTCCACGATCATATCGCGGATATCATCCCAGTAAGCGGCAAACACCGCCACGAGCGTGCCGAGGTGGAGCAGCACGTCGAAAAAGTCGGGCACGTTGCTCGCGCCCTGGATGCTTAGTAAATGCTCCGCGATGGCGAGATGGCCGGAGGACGAGATCGGTAAAAATTCCGCGATCCCCTGCACAAGGCCGAGAACAACGGCGGTCAAAACTGACATAAAAAACAACTCCTTTTGCGTTTTGTTCTGTAATGGCAATATTCTAACAGGATAATTATAGCACACTTGTTCGCGGAATACCACCCCGAATTGCCGCATCTTCTTTTTCTTTCCTTTTTCGGTGCATCCCTTGCGAACGCAGGGCGAATGTGCTATGATTGACGCGGACTATCAGAAAAGGAGAGATAGAAATGACTTATAACTACCGCACCAAGGGCGTTTGCTCCAAGGAAATGCACATTGAGCTGAACGATGACCACACCATCAAGAGCGTGGAGGTCATCGGCGGCTGCAACGGCAACCTTCAGGGCATTTCGCGCCTGGTCGAAGGCATGAAGGCCGAGGATGCCATCGCGCGCATGCGCGGCATCCGCTGCGGCTTCAAGAATACCTCCTGCCCCGATCAGCTCGCCATCGCGCTGGGCGAGGCGCTGGCGCAGGACAAGCAGTAAGTCGTCATTTTTTGCCCGCGCGGTGCATCGCACGGGCAAAAAATGCATAAAATCCTGCAAAATGCCGTTTCCCTCTCTGGACAAACGGCGCTAAACTGTGTATACTGTTAAAAAATAAGCATTCAACGCACTATCAACGCAAAACATTTTGCTTTTGCCTGTCTGACGGGGGAACTTCATGGACATTGATATGGATATCAAAGAGCTCGAAGCGTTCGTCTACGTGGTGGAAAACTGCAGCTTTTCCCGCGCCGCGGAGCTGCTGCACCTGACGCAGCCGACCATCAGCTCGCACGTCTCCGCACTGGAGAGAAAACTGAATATCAAGCTCATCGTCCGCACCACGAAGGAGACCTACCCCTCCGACGCGGGCAAGCTCCTCTACAAATACGCCAAGGAGATCCTGCAGGTGCGCGAGAATGCAGCCATCGCGCTGCGCAACTTCTCGCAGGAGATGAAGGGTACGATCTCCATCGCGGCCTCCACGGTGCCCAGCCAGTATTATCTGCCGCACCTTTTGCAGGACTTCCGCGCCCGCTATCCGGACATCACCTTCAATATCCAGATGGAGGACAGTCCCAAGGTCGTGGAGCTCGTCGCCACGCGCAGCGTAGAGATCGGCTTCTGCGGCACGATGGTGGCGAGCCACAAATGCGTCTATCAGGATTTTGCCAACGACCCGATGGTGCTCATCACGCCGAACACCGAAAAGTATCAGGCCTTTGCGGGCAAGCCCTTCCCCATCAAGCAGCTCAAGGAAGAGACGTTCATCAGCCGCGAAAAGGGCAGCGGCACGTATCAGGCGGGCAAGGAACTCTTAAATGAACTCGGCATCGACATCGCCCAGCTGCGCACCGCGGTCGAGATCCGCTCGACCGAGAGCGTCAAGCAGATGGTCAGCGAGGGGCTCGGCGTCGGTCTCATCGCGCAGAGCGCCGCGCAGGACTATGTTCAGTTCGGAAAGCTTCTCGCCTTCCCCTTCCCCGACTCGCGCTTCCGCCGCCAGCTCTATATCGTCAAGCACAAAAACAGCATTTTATCGCCCATTGCGCAGGTGTTTTACGACTATGCGCGCAAAACCAAGGACAAAGCATCCGCCAAATAAGGCGGATGCTTTTTTACAGGGATCGCACGCTTTTTTGTCCGATTTTTTCGCGAAATTGTCATTTACTTTTTTTCCTCTCTGGTATATGATAATGCAATAGGTCAACGGCTGCGCTGCACCGGTAAAGCAGCAGGCCTTACGGGAGGGAGAGCGATGGACTGCCGCGATTCCGCACTGTTTACAGGTGTGGACGAAGCATCGTGCGAAAATATGCTGCGCTGCTTCAGCGCTTACGAGCAGCGCTTCAGCGCAGGACAGACCATCCTCACCTGCGGAGAGCAGCAGGATATGATCGGCGTGCTGCTCTCGGGCAGCGCAGTGCTTCTGCGCCTGCACGCCGACGGCAACCACACCGTGCTTGAAAACATGGACGAGGGCAGCGTCTTTGGCGAGGAGCTGGCGTTCACCGGCTTTCGCGACGGCAGCGCGCTCATCGAGTGCCGCGAGGACTGCCGCGTCATCTTCATGCGCTATGACCAGATCACAAAGCGCTGTGAAAACGCCTGCGCCTGCCACAGTCAGGTCGTAACGAACCTCTTCCAACTGCTCTCGAAAAAGTCCCTGCATCTGAGCCGCCGGATCGAGGTGCTCGCCTGCCGCTCCATCCGCGAAAAGCTGCTGTGCTTTTTCGAGCAGCTCGCCGACGAGCACGGCAGCCGGACGTTCCCCCTGCCGTTTTCCCTCAGCATGCTTGCCGACTACATCAGCGCCGACCGCAGCGCCATGATGCGCGAGATGCGCAAGATGCGCGAGGAGGACCTCATCAGCACCGAGGGCCGCAGCGTGACGCTGCTTTAGTTTTTTGCAAGTATTTTTCGTAAATGCAAGTTTTCCTGCATCGTCAGAATTTTGATATTCATTGACGCAAGAAAACTTTCATGATATAAATATAGCATCATTCCATATTCCCGGCGCTGCGTCCAGGAATCCCGCCTGCCGTTCTCCCCGGACGGCACGGCGCTGAATCTCAACAAAAAGGAGAATCATTCATGTATCGCATCGTGAAGAAAGAAGCGCTCAAGCCCACCGTAACCCTCTACGAGATCGAGGCGCCGATGGTGGCAAAGAAGGCCGAGCCCGGCCAGTTCATCATCCTGCGCGTCGATGAAAACGGTGAACGCATCCCCATCACCATCCACGACTTCGACCGTGAGAAGGGCACCGTCACCATCATCGTGCAGACGATCGGTGCCACCACCGAAAAGCTCAGACATAAAGCCGAGGGCGAGTACATTCAGGACTTTGTCGGCCCGCTGGGCCGCCCGACCGAGACCGAAGGCAAGAAGAAGGTCTGCGTCGTGGGCGGCGGCGTCGGCTGCGCCATCGCTTACCCCGTTTTGAAGAAGTTCCACGACTGCGGCGCGGAAGTCCACGCGGTCGTCGGCTTCAAGAATAAGGACCTCGTCATTCTTGAGGACAAGTTCCGCGCGGCGTCCAGCGTTTTGAAGCTGATGACGGACGACGGCTCTTACGGCGAGAAGGGTCTTGTCACCGATGCGCTCAAGGAGCTCATCGACGCTGGCAACCAGTATGACGAGATCTTCGCCATCGGCCCTGCCATCATGATGAAATTCGTGTCCAAGACCACCGAGCCCTACGGCATCCCCACCACCGTTTCCATGAGCCCGATCATGGTCGACGGCACCGGCATGTGCGGCGGCTGCCGCCTCACCGTCGGTGGCGAGACGAAGTTCGCCTGCGTCGACGGCCCGGACTTCGACGGTCACAAGGTCGACTGGGACGAGAGTCTCAAGCGCGGCAAGATGTACTTCGACTGGGAGCGCCACAAATACGAAGAGACCTGCAACCTGTTCAGCAAGGAGGTTCAGTAATATGCCTAACATGAGTCTGAAGAAGAACGAAATGCCCTCGCAGGAGCCCAACGTCCGCAACAAGAACTTTCTGGAGGTTGCCCTCGGCTATACCGAGGAGCAGGCGCTCGACGAAGCAGCCCGCTGCTTAAACTGCAAGAACCATCCCTGCGTCTCCGGCTGCCCGGTGCAGGTCAAGATCCCCGAATTCATCAAGAAGATCACCGAAAAGGACTATGAGGGCGCCTATCAGGTCATTCATGAGACCTCTTCCCTGCCCGCCGTCTGCGGCCGCGTCTGCCCGCAGGAGACGCAGTGCGAATCGAAGTGCGTGCGCGGCATCAAGGGCGAGCCCGTCGGCATCGGCCGCCTCGAGCGCTTTGTCGCCGACTGGCACAATGCCAATGTCCAGGAAGCACCCGCCAAGCCCGCGCCCAACGGCCACAAGGTCGCGGTCATCGGCTCCGGCCCCAGCGGCCTCACCTGCGCGGGCGACCTTGCCAAGAAGGGCTACGATGTCACCGTTTTTGAAGCGCTCCACCTTGCCGGCGGCGTGCTGGTCTACGGCATCCCCGAGTTCAGACTTCCCAAGGCCATCGTGCAGAAGGAAGTCGACGGCCTGAAGGCCCTCGGTGTCAAGGTCGAGACGAACATGGTCATCGGCCGCGTCGTGTCCATCGACGAGTTGATGAGCGAGTACGGCTTCGAGGCCGTGTTCATCGGCTCCGGCGCGGGTCTCCCGATGTTCATGCACATCCCCGGCGAGAACCTCTGCGGCGTTTACTCTGCCAACGAGTTCCTGACCCGTATCAACCTGATGAAGGCTTATAAGGACGGCTCCGACACGCCCATCATGCCGCTTCAGGGCAAGAAAGTCGCCGTCGTCGGCGGCGGCAACGTCGCCATGGACGCCGCGCGCTGCTCCAAGCGCCTGGGCGCGGACGTGTACGTCGTCTACCGCCGCGGCATGGAAGAGCTCCCCGCCCGTCACGAAGAGGTCGAGCATGCCATCGAAGAGGGCATCGTCTTCAAGACGCTCAACAACCCCGTCAAGATCAACGGCGATGAGAAAGGCTATGTCTCCTCCATGACCTGCGTGGAGATGGAGCTGGGCGAGCCTGACGCCTCCGGCCGCCGCCGCCCGATCGAAAAGGTCGGCAGCGAACACGATCTGCCGGTCGACTGCGTCATCATGTCGCTTGGCACCACGCCGAACCCGCTCATCAAGAACACCACCCCTGGTCTTGAGGTCAACCGCAAGGGCGGCATCGTCGTGAACGAGGCCGGTCTTACCTCTCATCAGAACGTCTACGCCGGCGGCGACGCCGTCACGGGCGCTGCCACCGTCATCCTCGCCATGGGCGCCGGCAAGCTCGGCGCGAAGAGCATCGACGAGGCACTGAGCAAATAATTTTCGTCAGCGAAAGCGCGCAGAAGCGTACTTCTGCGCGTTTTCTCAATACCATTTCTCACGAAGGGAGAACTATTATGAATCTTTGGCATGATATTGCACCGGCGCGCGTGCGCCCTGAGGACTTTTTCGCGGTCATCGAGATCGAGAAGGGCTCGAAAAACAAGTACGAGATGGATAAAGAGACCGGCGCGCTGCGTCTCGACCGAATTCTCTACACCTCGACTCACTATCCCGCCAACTACGGCTTCATCCCCCGCACCTGGGCGGACGACGGCGACCCGCTGGACGTTCTGGTTCTCTGCTCTGAATGCATCCGCCCGCTGAGCCTCGTGGAGTGCTACCCCATCGGCGTTATTTCGATGGAGGACAGCGGCAGTCTCGATGAAAAGATCATTGCCATTCCCTTCCAGGATCCGACCTACAACACCTATCAGGACATCTCGGAGCTGCCGAACCATGTGGCAAGCGAAATCCGCCACTTCTTCCGCGTCTACAAGAGCCTGGAGGGCAAGGAGACCGTCGTCAGCGACGTCCTCGGCCGCGAGGAAGCCATCAAGATCATCATCAAGTGCCAGAACGCTTATATTGAAAAATATTGCCGTTAAAGCAAAAAAAGGGAAAGGCTGACGGCCTTTCCCTTTTCTATTTTGGCATAAAGAAGGACGCATTCGAAAGAATGCGTCCTTCTTTATGCTGCATCTTCGATTTACTAAATACTCTCCTAGTAACCTCATTAGTAACCTGAAAGCAACTCGGTAACCTCAAAAAACCTCTAAGTAACCCCAAACCTTTACGGCCTTCAGCGGCAAAAAGAGGCATATCCTCACAAAGAAAAAATCCCCGAAACCCTTCGGGTAATGTTCGTAGGGACACAAGTTGACACCGTGTCTTGCAAGGGGGCGGACAGCGTTTGCTGTCCGCTTTCTTGCGCTTTTTCTCTGTTTTTATTATGCGGGAAGCTGGAATACCTCACTCAGGGGCGGCGCAATGCGCGGCTGCGCCTCGCCCTGCTCCATCGCGCTGTCCACCGTGCCGATGTCGCGGTACACGATGCGGATGCTCTGGTGGGAGCTGCGGGAGTATTTCTCCGTCCGTTCTCCCACCTCGATCCGCTGGATGAACAGACGCAGCAGCTCCGGCGTCAGCTCGTCGATGGCGGTGTACTGCTTCGCCTTCTCAACGAATGTGTTCACGTTGGCGGAGGCGGCTTTCAGCTTTTCCAGCCGGGCCTCCTTTTCGGGGATCTGTTCCTCCAACGCTTTCTGTTCGACGGTGTAATCGCCCGCCAGCATCCGGTACTGCTCATCGGTCACCCGCCCCAGCACATTGTCCTCATAGAGCCGCTTGAACAGCTTGGACAGTTCCTCTCTGCGCCGCCGCATGGTATCCAGATCTTTTTGGATCGTGTTCATCTCACGCCGCAGCTCCAGCGTATTCTTGCTGCTGATGTAGGCGGCGAACTGCTTTTCCTTCATCCGCGCGAAGTGCGTCACCCGGCGTAAGTCCTCCAGCACAACGGCTTTCAGTTCAAACTCCCGGATGTGATGCGGCGTGCAAACGGTCTTGCCCTTTTTGCCGTAGGTGTAGCACTTGAAGTTGTACTCCGTCCGCTTCATCGTGCTGGCTCTGTGCAGCACCAGCGGCTTGCCGCAATCCGCGCAGAACACCAGTCCAGAGAAGATGTTCGGCTCGTCCATGTGCTTGGGGACACGCTTTTTGTGCTGACGCACCTCCTGCACGATGTCCCACTGCTCCTGCGTGACAAGGGCTTCGTGGGTGTTCTTCACCACGAACCGCTCACTTTCAGGGCGCTCCACACGCTGCTTGTTTTTGTAGGAGATCGTAGTGGTGCGAAGCCCAACCGAGTGTCCGAGGTAGACCTCATTGTTCAGAATGCTGGTGACGCTGTTGGAAGACCACAGGCAGGGTCTGGTGGTGTCCAGTCCTCGATGGCTTTTCCCGGTCTTGCGGTAGTAGGCGTTGGACGGGTTCACCACCTGCTCCTTGGTGAGGATGGTGGCGATCCGCTTGGGGCCGTTTCCAGCGGCGCAGAGGGAGAAGATGCGCTTCACCACAGGTGCGGTGTCCTCGTCCGGAACCAGCGTGTTGGCGTCACCATCACTTTTCCGATAGCCGTAGGGCGGTCTGCCGCCCAGTCGCTCTCCCTGCTCCGCTTTCATTTTCATGACCGCGCGGACCTTGCGGCTGGTATCCTTGGCGTGAAGCTCGTTGGCCCAGTTGCGGATGGGGTTGAAGTCATTGCTGCTCTCCACTGTGGAATCCACGCCATCGTTGACAGCGATGAAGCGGACATTCTTCTGGGGGAAATATATCTCCATGTAGTAGCCCACCTGAAGGTATTCACGCCCCAAGCGGGAGGCGTCCTTTACGATGAGGTTCGCCACCTGTCCCGCTTCGATCATCTCCACGATCTTTTTCCACGCCGGACGCTCGAAGTTCGTACCTGAGTAGCCGTCATCCGCAAGGAAGATGGTGTTCTCGAAGCCCTTTTCTTTTGCGTATTTCTCCAGCAGGGTGCGCTGGTGCTGAATGCTGTTGGACTCTCCGGCCCGCTCGTCCTCCTGACTGAGCCGCCCGTAGAGTACGGTGTATTGCTGATTTTCTTGACCTGCCATAGTTACCTCCTTTTCGTTGGGGCAGGCCGATACGGTAACACGGAGTATACCGCACCGGCTCTCGCAAGTCTACCGGAATTTTACTGCTCATGATGCTCCCGCTCTAACTTCGTGTCGATGAGCTGCAGGAGCTTGTCCGTAGGCGTTGCCGATGCGCCGCCGGGGAATACGGAGGTCACAAGGAAGCACTTCCCACCGACCAGCATCGCCCGTTGACGGGTGAGGTCATCGCCCTCCCATTTGGCTGTGCTGTCACGGAACAACGTTTCCACGCCGCCGTCCTCGGAGCGGCGCAGGATGACCTGCTCCGGCCGGTAGGCACCGAGGATGCCCGTGTCACGATAAATTTCCCAATCCTGTTTCATCCTAATCCTCCCATCGTTTGCTCATGCTGTTGCTTTTTCTGATCTTCCCACGCGGCGTGTTCATCCAATTTTTCTTTCACAGCCATAGCCGCGCCCGCGGCGAAGCCGATCGCCGCGCCGAAGTTTTCAGCGGCGATCTTCGCCTCCATGCGCCGCCGCTTTTCCTCGGCGTCCTCATCCTCGTCCATCAATGTCCCCACAGCGGTCAGCCCGGCCACGGCGGGGATCAGAGGAACAGGCCGCGGATCGCTGCCGCGCCATACCAACCCGCCAGTGTCGCCGTGCCAAGGATCAGCGCCAGCATGATCCACTTGAGGGCCACCAGCAGGCTGAAGTCCGGAAGCCAGTCGATCCACTTGGAGGAATACTTCTCGCTCAGGTTCCCAACCCGTTCCAGCAGTTTGTTCATCTCTGTCAGTGATTTCTGCATCTCCGTGAGCGACTTCTGCACCGGTGTCAGGTCGATGTGTGCTCTCAGACCGGGGATTGCTTTCCGAATTTCCTCCAGCTCCCAGTTTATTCCGTCTGCCTGCTCCGTCAGCTTGTTCATCGCCTGCGGCAGATTGCACTGGATCACAATGGGCTGGATCGGCTGCGGTGCAGACGGCGGCGCGCTGTTCGGCTGATTCAGCCGTTTCAATTCCTCCATCGGTTTCCGCTGCTCGACGGAGTTTTCTCTTGACGAGCTCTGCCCGTATTCTGAATTCATGCTCCATGACCTCCTTGCAATACTTTTCCTCGTGTAGTTTGTTGTCGCGGCATTTTAGTCCGTCCGGCGTGGTGTAGGTGATGTACTTGCGGCCACTCTCCCAGCGCACCGCATAGCCCTCGGATGCCATCAGGGAAACGAAAGCGTCCTTGTCGGCGGCGTATTTCATGCACTCGTCAATGGTGTTCATGAGCCGCAGCTTCCAGCTTTGACCCTTCAGAGCCGTGTGGTATTCCGCGCCGCTCATGCCGCGGGCCTGCTGCGCGGTCGGCTCAAAGACCGGCAGGCCCATCTCCTGACAGATCATGTCATTGCGCCGCATCAACTCTTGCAGTTGTTCTTTAGCCATGTGCAGCTTTTTGCCGATATCGAAGTTGACGGAGTTGATGACGCAGTGGGAGTGGATGTGCTCCCGGTCAACGTGGGTGCAGACCAGCACCTCGCAGCCGTCGAAGTATTCCGCCAGCCGCCGCGCGG